>Ga0163144_10014037_pt1 | contig 16660 bp, 9 predicted proteins | sample OliLak19BULKMAT1_FD_123175 | JGI IMG/M metagenome (GOLD analysis project Ga0163144, IMG submission 123175) | Freshwater microbial mat bacterial communities from Lake Vanda, McMurdo Dry Valleys, Antarctica - Oligotrophic Lake LV.19.BULKMAT1 | ecosystem: Environmental > Aquatic > Freshwater > Lake... | reverse complement strand
CTTGGCCTTGGCCTTGGACGTGTCGGACGTTGCGGCCAGCGAGTCGGCGGCGCGCTTCACCGTGTCGCGTTTCGCCCGGACGGTGTCCTGCCCTTGCAGCTGCGAGCGCGGCGCCGACTCGGCGTAGGCCGCGCGAGGGGAGAGGGCTTCGCGGACCTCGCGCATGGCCGTCATGGTGAGGTTTCCGAGGCCGCGCTTTTCCAGATAGATCAGGCCGTCGCAATAGACTCGCCCGAGGGACTGCACGCGCGAACGGGGCGCCCGAATCGTGGTCGCGCCGGACGACATCGGATTGGCGAGGTCGACCTGTCCCTGGGGATTCTGCTTGGCCACGTTGGCCGCCCGCTGATAGTCGGCGTACGAACGGAAATAGTCGCGCTCATAGCGCGCCACTTCATTCTGCAGTTCGCACACCGACATCTCGCGGTCGCTTTTGTAGTTGTCGGAGGAGTCGCGCTCGAAGGCGTTGGCGACGCCAGAGACCTTGATGAGGTCGACCTTATAGTAGAGTCGTTGGAGCTGGGTAGGGGTGTCCTTGGGAACCTCTTGCATGAAGCCGTCGTAGAGCGTCAGCTGCAAATCGGCGCCGTCTTCGACGAAGGCCATCATCCCGCTGTCGGCATAGATGGTGCGCCGGCGCATCGGATCACTGAGGTCGTAGATGGTGACTTCCCGAAGACCGTTGGTTTCGCGGTTCAGGTGGTTGGTGCGCAGAAAAAAGCGACCGGGCGCCACCTCATTGATGATCTGTTCCTTGATGGCGAAGGTCGGCTTCTTTCTCGCGATGTCGCCCTGCAGTGTGCGCAATCGATGATTGGTGCGCGGGAGTACCTGGTCGTTAAACACGATCATGGAGAGCGTGAAGAAGGCGCCGCCGATGAGCACCGGAAACATCAGGCTGGACATGCTGACGCCGTTGGCCTTGAGCGCCGTGATCTCGTTCTCCGCCGCTAGCCGCGAGAAGGCGTAGAGCACCGCGACCAGCACGGCCATGGGCAGCGTCATGGCGACGGTGAAGGGCAGCGATAGAACGAAAAACTCCAGGATGACCTGCCACGGAAGTCCCTTGCCCACCAGGTTCCCGAGCTGCTTGGCGACATAGTTCAGCAGCATCAGGGAGGTGAGGGCCGAGAGCGCGAAGACCAGAGGACCTAGGTGCTCTCGCAAGACGTACTTGTGGATTATCTTCACGATCGCTGGTGGTTCACCGGTCGCGGGACGGAACAGGGACGACTGGGCTTCGTAGAAGGAGTTTCCCTCTCCGTTCCCATCGTCGCTGCAAGCGTCGTAATATAGCCCCTCGCGTTAGCCGACGAACGCGGCTCCCGATAGAGGATGGACCGGCTGATACCCTACCGCCTTGGAATGGTGCGCGTCCTTCAGCTGTACGTTCTTGCGCTCGTAGTGGCGCTCGGCGTGGCAGCGCGGGCGGGCTACGCCCAGTCGCCTCGGCGGGATTTGGCGCGTGTGGCGGCCTCCGATCGCGGTCCGCTCCCGAGGTCCGGCCGGACTGGTGCGGCGGCGGCTGCCGACTCGGCCACTCGAGACTCCATCGGCCGCGTACTTCGTCCGATTCGGCGGGACAGCGCGGACCTCGCGATCGAGCTCTTCACGCGTATCGAGACGAAGGCAGAGCGCACGCAAAACGAGCGTTGCGCCGCCAACCAACTCTACTCCGTCGGCTTCACCTGCCGGTCGGCCTTTACGCCCGCCCTCGATGTGCAGTTCGGCCTCAAGACGACCGGAGGATTCGCCGAGCGGGTGAAGCTGGAGGTGGACTACGACACGCAGCGTGAGTTCGACGGTTCCAATCGGCTATCCATCGCGTACGAGGGCAGGGCTAACTCGCGCCTGCAGCGCTTCGAGGTTGGCAACGTATCGTTTGCGCCGCCGCCGTCGCGCTTCATCACGGCCGGTATTCCCAGCGGGAATTTCGGCGTGCAGGGCATCGCCAAATTCGGCAACGTGACCATCACCGCCATCGCGGCGCAGCAGAAGGGCACGGTCGTGCGCGATCAGGTGTTCACCATCGGGCGGCGTACCAGGCAGGCGCAGGATCGCGAGATCGAGGACTATCAGATCGAGCCGCGGCGATTCTTCTTCACGGTGGACCCGCAGCGTTTCGGCGCGTCGTACCCCAACGTCGACATTCTGAACGGGCGACAGATGGAAGGCTTGGCCGCTGCCCTTCCCGATACCCTTCGACCGGCCCGCGTCTTCGTGTATCGACTCATTCTTGGGGGACAGCCGGCCAATCCCAACGGGCCGCGCTTCCAGATTCTGGGTGACCCGCTCTCACGTGCCGGGCAGGTGTACGAGTTGCTGCGCGAGCAGGTGGACTACTACATCGATCCGTCGCAGCTATGGCTGGCGCTCGTTAGGCCCCTGGCGCTCAACAACGAGCGCTTGGTGGTGGCCTATTCCGTGCGCGTGGCCGGGCGCGATACGGTCCTCGCGAACGTGGGCGGAACGCCCGACCTGGAGTTCAGCGCGGGAAAGGCGCAGTTTGCCAACCTGCTCTGGGACCCGCAGGTCACGCCGCAGCATCCGGCATTTCGGCGGGAGATCCGTTCGGTGTACCGACTGGGGGGCGACGACATCCGGCGCGAGAGCGTGCAGCTTCGCATCGTGGCCGGTGCCAGCGCCGATCAGGAAAAGCCGCCCGCCGGGAGTGCCGAAACCTATCTGCAGCTTTTTGGACTTTCGCAGCTGGCCAACGCGTCGGCGTTCGATCGCGAGAACCGGCTCTGGCCACGCCCCAACGATCCCAACTTTCTGGTGGCGAGCACGCCGGGGAGCCAGATCTTCCGCGACCAGTTTGTCATCTTTCCATCGTTGGAGCCTTTCTCCAGGCGGGGGCTGGCGCGACCGCTCGCCGTGGCGGCGAACGATACCATCTATCGCACGCCGTCGGAGTACATCTATTCGGCGCAGCATCCGCAATCGTTCTACCGCCTTCGCGTGCACTACGACGTGGACGGCGGCGGGGCGCTGGGCACGATCGCGCTCAACGCGGTACAGATTCGACCGGGAAGCGAACGCCTGACGATGGACCAGCGCGTGTTGACCAAGGGCATCGACTATGACATCGACTACGAGTTGGGACGTGTGCAGTTGTTGCGGGCCGATACACTGGTAACGCGCGAGCGGCGGGTGGTTGTGCGGTACGAAGAGAACCCGCTCTTTGCGAGCATTCCCACCTCGGTGCTCGGGCTCAGCACGCAGTGGAACCTGCGCGACGGGCAGGTGAATCTCATCGCCATTTCGCAGTCGCAGCGCAGCACGTTTACCCGTCCACCGTTAGGCTTCGAGCCACAGGCCTCGCTGGTCGCGGGCGTGTCGGCCAACTTCGGTTGGGCGCTTCCGCGACTGTCGGGCGCGCTGGGCAGCATTCCGACCGCCCACCGTGAGCGGGGTGGGGCGCACCTGGTCGGGGCCCCCGCGCGGCTCGACCTGCTGGCCGAGTTCGCGGTAAGCCAGCCGCGGCAGAAGCGATCGCAGCAGGCATTCGTGGAGTCGTTCGAGGGAGAAGGAGGCACCAATGTCAATCTCCTCGACTCGCAATGGCAGTTGTCGTCCCAGCCGTCGTTAGGCAGGGCGCTCTCGTCACGGCTGGGCGCCGCCACCTTCGACACTTCGCGCGCCACCACCATGGCGTATCAGAATGCCGGGCTGGGGCGGGACGGAAAGCTGATTCAATTCACCTTTCCCGACATCGACCCCCAGGCCACGCTGGCGGGCCTGGGCTTCTCGCCGCCCGAGCAGATGCTCTGGTTCACGCTCTACCCGTTAGGCGTGGGGGGACTCTACGACGCGGCCACCAATCGCCATCGCTGGCAAACGGGGAGCAGAGTGGTCGGGCGGCGATGGCGTTCGATACACACGGTCCTGGGGCAGGGGGGCGCCGGCATCGATCTATCACGCGGCGAGCAGATCGAGTTCTGGACCCTGGTCGATACCGTCGGGCTCCGGCGACAACGGAATCCGACCCTCGTGCTGGATTTCGGTGACGTGTCGGAGAACTCGGTCACCTTTTCTCCCGAAACACTCTCGGTCAGCCCGGCCGACACGACGTATCGCGGCAAGCAGATACAGGGATACGATCGACTGGACAGCGAGCGCGACCGGTTTTCCCGTGCCTTCAACGCCGACGTCAACGACCGCGGCCTGTTGGGCGACGTGGTGGAGCTGCTCACCGTCGTCGGTCAACGGCCTCCACGGCAAGTGTCCGACTTTCCCATCTGCGCCCTGGGGCGCGGGAGCAACCGCACGTTAGGCGATGCGCAGGCCAACTGCACCGTGCGGAATGGGCGGCTGGACGAAGAAGACATCGACCAGGACAACGCGCTCAATCTGCTGTCGCGGGAGCGGGAGCTGGAGCGGGTGCGGCGCTTTATCGTCGACCTAAGCGACCGGAGAACGTACTCGCGGGTCGGGAAGTGCAACGTGATGGTGCAGGATGTCAACAACGCCGTTCCCGCGCAGGCGCGGTTGTGCTGGGTGCTGGTGCGCCTCCCCTTTTCGTCACCGGACGATTCCACATCGGGGGGGCCGCCGATTCGACGTGTACGCGCGCTTCGCGTGACGGCGGTGTCGGGTGTCACCCTTCCCGACCAGCAGTTTTCGATGACGCCAATCGCTCGGTTGCGGGTGATCGGATCTCCGTGGCTCAAGCGATCGGAGCGACCGCTGGAGGGTTTGGCCGGCACCCGGCAGGCGTTAGGCGGCACGGTGGTGGCGACGGTGATCGGGACGCAGGATCGCGACTCCTTGCGCGGTGTCTTCTACGAGCCCCCCCCAGGCGTGACGGAAGTTCCCGACCAGGCATCGACGGTGTTGGGGGCCCAGCAGGTCCAGGTCAACGAGCGGTCGCTCCGCCTGCTGGCCACCAGCCTCGCGCGGGGGGCACGGGCCGAAGCCTATTTCCGCTTTCCCGAAGGCCAGAGGAATCTGATGGGGTATCGCGAGCTCAGACTGTGGGCACGCGGGCGGGGCAGTGGATGGGGGCCAAACGGCGATCTGCAGTTCTTCGTCAAGATCGGCCGTGACGCCGACAACTTCTATCTGTATCGTACCGAGGCCAGGAGCGGCAACAATCGCGCGGCCTGGGAGCCCGAGGTGCGTGTGCGTTTCGAGAAATTCTATGCGCTTCGTGCCAAACTGCAGAATGCATTTCTGCTGGGGCGCCCCGACCTGCTGGGCTGCACGGCGGTGGATTCGGCGCTCATTGCGCAGAGCGGACTTCCCACCGGGGCCCGGATCGACCGCTACGCCGCGTGCGAGGACGGCTATGTCGTGTACACCATCGATCCCTCGGTGACACCCCCCAACCTGGCCGCCGTCCAGGAGCTGGCGGTGGGAATGATTCGCGTCGATTCCCTCCGTGGCATCGATTCACCCATGCTCGGGGATACCCTCGAACTCTGGGTCGACGACATCCGCCTGGCCGACGTGGTGAACGCCACCGGCTACGCGGGAGAGGTGAGCGCCACCTTGAGCGCGGGCGACTTTGGCAGCGTACGGGTGGGCGCGCGCCGACGCGATCCAAACTTCCGGCAACTCTCCGAGACACCGTCGTTTCTCACCAACGACGATCTCGAACTCAGCACCACCTGGCGACTCGATCGCTTTCTTCCCGCAGCGTGGGGCTTCGTCCTGCCGCTCACCGTGACGCACCGGGCCAGTGGAGTGACGCCGGAATTCGTGACCAGATCCGATGTGCGGGGGGCGTCGGTTCCATCGTTGCGCGCGCCGCGATCGGCGAACACGACCTACTCGCTGAGCGCGCGACGGGCCACCGCGCTCGGCGATGTCTGGTACGCCCCCCTGCTCAACAACATCGTGGTGGACGGCGTGGTGAGCTCGTTAGGTAGCCAAACGGAGTTCCAGAGCGGTACGGTGCGAGACGTGAACGTGGCCCTTGACTTCTCCAGCGCCGGATTCCTTGGCGCCGCCGGGGGTGAAGCCACCACGCCCGGCAGGACCTGGAACCTTCCCCTTCCCTGGAGCGACGGCGCGTCCGTGCCCGTGCGATTGTCGCCGTCGCTGGTGCGCGTGACGAGCGCCGTGGTGCGGAGCGCGGACAGGCGCTCATCCTACCTGAAGCCGGCGGCGGCGTTCGACGATACGGTGCGCATCGTGAGCGGACGTCAGGAGGTGTGGCGCACGGTGAGTACGCTGGAGCTGCGTCCGTTCTCCAACGTGACGGCTCGCTGGGACGCGGTCACGGTGCGCGACATGCGGGACTACGGTGATTCGACGCTCAACGCGGTGGCGGCAGGACAGGAGCGATCTCGCCTTGCGGGGCTCGATGTGGGCCTCGAGCGGGAGCGCTCGATGTTCACCACGCTCACCTACGCCCCGGTCACACAGGGGTGGTTCAGGCCGAGGCTTGTGCTGGGCTCCACGTACGCAATGGTGCGCGATCCGAACAATCGCGCGCTCGATATCCAGTCATCGCCGAACGATGCGCCCCTTCCCCGGTTGTCCCGGAGGTTGGGGAACACGCAGGTGCTGACCGCCGCCACCACCCTCGACCCCGCCATGGCGGTCGCCAGCCTAACGAGCGAGTCGTCCCGATGGCGCCGCATGTCGGCCGTGGTGCGCCCCATCGACATCACCTTTACCCGCAATCAACTGTCGTCGTACGACGGCATTCCTCTCACGCCGGGACTCGGCTTTCAGTTCGGCATCGGAGGGATCGACGACTTTCGATCGCTGGACGGAGAGAATGCCTCAAGCGCCGGCGCCAGCAGCGACGTGGTGTTGGGCAATGCACTGGTTTTTCCCGGCGGACTCACCATCACCAATCGCCTGCAACGCACCGATGCCAGGCACTGGAGCCGACGTCAGCTCTCGCGCCTGAGCACGCGGGCCGGATTGGTAAACGGCGAATCGGTGGTCTATCCCGATGTCTCACTGCGCTGGAGTGGGCGACCGATGGTGCTGAGCGGCATCTTCTCGAGTCTTGGCGCCACGGCGCGCGCGCTGCGCTCGCGCCAGGCGTGGACGACGCCCGGCGACTTTGCCGGTCTTGGTGATGAAGTGCGCCAGTCGCGGCTGGAATCGTATCCGGTGAGCGCAAATGTGGTGACGGCATTTGGCGAGGTGACGCTCTCGGGCGCCTTCTCGCTGTCCCGGCGCGTGGACTCGCTGCCGGGCAGCGTGGCGCGTTTCCGCAGGAGCGATCTGGCGGCCGATGTGAGCAAGGCCTTTCCTCTTCCGAAAGCGTGGAAGTTGAGGAGTCCGTTGCGCGCTCGGGTGTCATGGCAGGAAACACTGACGGAGAGTTTCGTGTCGAATCAGTTGGCGGTGGAGTCGCGCAGCCGACTCACCGACAATGGACGCCGCGCCTTCAGCATGAATGCCGACACCGATGTGGCGGAGAATATGACGTTCAGCCTGCAGGGCTCACGCGTGGTCACGTTCGATCGTAACTTCAACCGGCGTTTCGTACAGACGGTCATCACAGCCGTCTTCCAGCTGCAATTTTTCGGCGGAGCAGTGAAGTGAGAATGATCACGATGCTGAGCACGCTCATCCTGAGTATGGCGTGCAGCGACACTGACGCGAATGGCGGTGGCGGGGCGCAGGCTGCGACGCCCCATCCGTTCAGCGGTGAGCAGGCCTTGGCCTACGTCAAGGAGCAGCTCGATTTCGGTCCCCGCGTTCCGGGAAGCGAGGCACATCGCAAAACCGGTGACTGGATCGTGCAAATGATGAAAGCCCGCGCCGACACTGTCATCGAACAGCGCTGGGACCACACGGCGGCGAATGGCAAGGCGTTGCCCCTGCGCAACGTCTTCGCCCGGTTCCGGCCCGAGGCGACCGAGCGCGTGTTGTATGTGACACATTGGGACACGCGTCCCAGGTCGGATAACGCCCGCGACCCCGAACAGAAGTTGCTTCCGGTACCTGGCGCCAACGACGGCGCCTCGGGCACCGCCATGCTCATCGCGTTAGGCGACGTACTCAAGCAAACGCCACCCGCCGTGGGTGTTGACTTCCTCTTTGTCGATGGCGAAGACTACGGCGAGTTTGGCCCGCCCGAGGTTGACGTCCTGCTCGGCGCGAAGTACTTCGCCGAACATCCACTGGTGGCCGACTACACACCGCTGTTTGGTGTGTTGTGGGACATGATCGGCGATCGCGACTTGAAGTTCGAGAAGGAAGCCAACTCGATGCGCGGCGCGCCGGAGGTCGTGGCGCGCGTATGGGAGCAGGCTAGCGCGTTAGGCTATGGTTCGGTCTTCGTTCCGACAGAAGGAATAGGGATCACGGACGATCACATTCCATTGCTCAAAGTGGGCATCCGAGTGATCAATGTTATCGATCTCGACTTCAAGTGGCATCACACGCCGGACGATACCATCGACAAGATTTCCGCAGCGTCGCTCAAGATCGTGGGAGACGTGGCGCTGGCATTGGTGACTGCGCGTTAGCGGGCCGGTGTATCGACAGCTGTGAGCGGCAATCCGCCAGGGGCGCGAATGGCGCGGCGACCTGCGCCTCGCGCGCTTTTGGTCCGGCCTGCAATAGAATGATGATGATGGTTTGGATGACCACGCGCACCTTGGTCGCATGGCTCTCCAATCATCCAAAGCAGTGGGACTGCTCCTTCTCATCCTCGCGCTCGGTGTCGGGGGTCGGGTGGTGCGCGGCATCGCTTCCCAACCGACTGGGCAGGGCGGGGCCGATACCGCCCTCGATGCCCAACTCGCAAAGGTGAACGCAGAGCGATCAAGAGGGACCACACGCGGTGCGAAAGCGGGTCGCCCTCCGTCCTCACGAAAGCGACGCGCCAGGACCGACGCGAAGCTTTCGGGGGGCCAGAATCCACCAGCCCTCGCATTCGGCGCGATGCGGAGCGAGCAAACTCCTATCGGAGCACTCGATCCGGCCACGATTCGCCCTTCCGTCGCCTCACCAGATCGGCCGATGAGTCAAGCGACCCGGGGGACGCGACGCCCCGATGTCGCTTCACCAATGATAGATCTCGACTCTGCACCGGTCGATCAAATCGAGACACTTCCGCGCATCGGTCCGGTCCTCGCCAAACGCATCGTGGAGGATCGTGCGGCCCATGGTCCGTTCGGTTCCCTGCAGGGTTTTGAGCGGGTGCGGGGCGTGGGTCCGGCCATGGCTCGTCTGCTCCAAGAACGCGTGACCTTTGGTTGGTCAGGGCGTCCCACAAATGCCGAGTATCCGCCTCGTTGAGGCGCCACTTCTTATCGATGTACTCCCCGAGAATGGCCGCCCCTCCAGTCGCCGCTCCCGAACGAATTCCAGATCTCCTCCTTCGCGAAGGCTACATCACGCGCGAGCAGATCGAGCGCGCCGAGCGCGAGGGGAAATCGAACAACCTCGGACTCAACTACAACCTCATCAAGCTTGGCATCATTGATGAGGTCGAGTTGACAAAGATCATTGCCCGGGCGTCACGAATGCCTGCGGTTGACCTGTCAAAGTTCGAGGTCGATCCGCGCATCATCAAGCTCGTTCCGTCCGACATCGCCACCAAGCACCTCGTCCTTCCGCTGAAGCGGGACGGGCGGACGCTGACCGTCGCTATCGCCGATCCCACCAACCTCGGGATTCTCGATGACCTCAAGTTCATAACTCGCTACGACATCTACCCGGTATTGGCGGGTGAGGTCACGCTTCGATCGGTGATCGACAGGCAGTACGACGCCGGCGACGCCGCCATGACGTCGCTGCTGGATGACATCGCGAACCTTGAAGGGGATGTCGAAGTCGTCGAAGAGCGGGAGGAAGATATCTCGGCCGCCGCGCTGGCCGCCGCAGTAGATGACGCGCCGGTTGTCAAACTGATCAACGCCATCCTCACCGACGCCGTCAAGCGGGGCGCGTCGGATATTCACTTCGAGTGCTTCGAACACGAACTCCGGGTGCGTTACCGCATCGACGGTGCGCTGTCGGAGGTGATGAAGCCACCGCTCAAGCTCAAAGCGGCGCTCATCTCGCGCTTCAAGATCATGGCACAGCTCAACATCGCCGAGCGTCGGGTGCCGCAAGACGGGCGCATCAAGCTCAAGATGGGGAACAAGGTCATCGACTATCGCGTGTCGACGCTGCCCACGCTGTTCGGCGAAAAAGTGGTGCTCCGAATTCTCGACAAGGGAAACCTGACGCTCGACCTTGAGAAGTTCGGCATCGAGCCGCGAGCCGAGCGAGAGCTGATGGAAGCGGTCTCGAATCCGTACGGCATGGTGCTGGTCACGGGTCCGACAGGTTCGGGAAAGACGACGACGTTGTATTCCGCCTTGTCTAAGGTGAACAACATCGACGTCAACATCATGACAGCCGAAGATCCCGTCGAGTACAACTTGTTCGGGATCAACCAGGTGCAAGTGCGCACCGAAATCGGCATGACCTTTGCTGCGGCACTGAAAGCCTTTCTTCGCCAGGACCCCAACATCATCATGGTTGGAGAGGTCCGCGATCTGGAGACCGGCGGCATCGCCATCAAGGCGGCGCTCACCGGACACTTGGTGTTGTCCACGCTGCATACGAACTCCGCGCCGGAAACGGTCACCCGATTGCTGGACATGGGCCTTGAGCCGTTCAATGTGGCTAGCGCGCTCAACCTCATTCTGGCCCAGCGACTCGTGAGGCGCATCTGCTCGCGATGTCGCGTGAAGTACGTGCCCGACACCGTGGAACTGTCGGGCGCCAAGGTCGCTGCCGCCACCACATTTCGGGAACTGCGATTCACCACCGAGGCGCTGGACAACGCCAAGCTGCGCGCCATTCCGGAAGCGGCCTCGCAGCTCAAGGATATCACGCTCGACTCGTGCATCGGCGACCTCCCCTTCTTCAAGGGCAGGGGGTGCGACGAGTGCAACGGAACGGGACTCAAAGGGCGACAGGGTCTGTACGAGGTGATGTTCATGACCCCCGCGCTACGCAAACTGATCCTCATGAATGTGGGCGCCGCAGACATTCGCGACGCCGCAATCGAGGAGGGCATGCTCACCCTTCGCATGGACGGCTGGCTCAAGGTGATGAAGGGCATCACCACGCTCGAGCAGGTCATTCGCGAGACCGCCGTCTAGCCCCCACGCATGACTGCACAATTGCTACAGCACGTTTGTGTCCCTGCGCACACCGTGACCGCCGACCGCACTGCGCCGTCCCTAAGGGTAAGCCAACCGCCAACGAACGAGTAACCCGCGCCCCGCCCCGCCCCCGAGCCCGCCGACCTCGTCTTCTCGTCTTCTCGTCTTCTCGTCTTCCCGTCTTCCCGTCTTCTCGTCTTCTCGTCTTCTGAAGTAATCGTCTTCTGAAGTAATCGTCTTCTGAAGTAATCGTCTTCTGAAGTTATCGTCTTCTGTTGCAATCCCCATGACCCGCCCCGCGTCTCCACCCAGCGTCAACCTGCGCGCCCTGCTCGAAGAAATGATCGAGCGCGACGCGTCGGACTTGCATGTCACGGCGGGCGAGCGCGCCAAGCTGCGCGTCGATGGTGATATCGTGAACTCCAACGTTGAGTACGTGCTTTCTCCCAAAGACACGCTGCAGCTCTCGTACTCGGTACTTACGGAGAACCAGAAGAAGCGCTTCGAGATGGATGATGAGCTCGATTTTGCCTTCGGTATCCAGAATCTCGCGCGCTTCCGCGGCAACTGCTTCAAGCAGCGCGGCTGCGTCTCGATGGTCATTCGGCAGATTCCGTTCACCATCAAGACGTTTGCCGACCTCGGACTGCCGGGTGTGATTTCGCGGATGGCCGACAAGCCGCGCGGATTGGTGCTCGTGACCGGCCCCACGGGGTCGGGCAAGTCCACCACGCTGGCCGCGATGATCGACAAGATCAACCGCGAGCGGAAAGGACACATCATCACGGTGGAAGATCCGATCGAGTTCATCCACCGGCATCAGAGCTGTATCGTCAACCAGCGCGAAGTCGGCACCGACACCAAGACCTTTGCCAACGCGCTCAAGTACGCGTTGCGCGAAGATCCCGATGTGATTCTGGTGGGTGAAATGCGTGACCTTGAGACGATCCAGGCCGCCCTCACGATTGCCGAAACCGGCCACCTCGTCTTCGCCACCCTGCACACCAATTCGGCGGCCGAGGCGATCAATCGCATCATCGACGTCTTCCCGAGCCATCAACAGTCGCAGGTGCGTGCCCAACTTGCCTTCGTGCTGGAAGGGATCGTCACGCAGGTGCTGCTCCCCAAGGCACGCGGACGCGGACGTGCGCTGGCGGCAGAGATTCTCGTCATTACCCCGGCCATTCGCGCGCTCATTCGCGACGACAAGGTGCATCAGATCTACTCCCTCATGCAGTCGGGGAAGAAGTTCGGGATGCAGACACTGAACGATGCCCTGTATCAGCTCTACGTGGCGCGAGAAGTCGCGGAAGAAGAGTGCCTGCGCACGTCGAGCGACCCTAACGAGTTCATGCGAATGATCGGCCGCACGCCGCATGACGAGGGAGGGAGCGATTCCAAGAACCGCGGACTCACGGGCGCCGGGCGGCGTTAGTGGGTTCGCAGGCCATTTCGTCATCTCCGGCGACAGGATAGCAGGATTATGCCAGCATTTACGTACACCGCGCGTACCGTCAACGGCGACTTGAAGACCGCCACCATCGAAGCGCCATCACGCGAAGATGTGGTGGCGCAGCTTCGCCGTCAGCGCCTGTCGGTGGTGAAGGTCGACGAGGAGTCCAAGCCGAAACGGGCGAAGGGCTCCATCAAGATGCGCGATATCGTCATCTTCACGCGTCAGTTCTCGACCATGATCAACGCCGGCCTGCCGCTGGTGCAGGCGCTCGACATTCTGGCCAAGCAGACCGAGAACAAGGTGCTGGCCGACGTGACGCGCGCGGTGGTGTTCGACGTCGAATCGGGGCACACCGTGGCCGACGCACTCGCCAAACATCCGAAAGCATTCAGTGATCTGTACGTGAACATGGTCGCCGCCGGTGAGGCGGGTGGTATTCTCGACACCATTCTCATGCGACTGGCCACGTTCATGGAAAAGAACGATGCGCTGGTGCGCAAGGTGAAGGGCGCCATGATCTATCCGGGCGTCATCATGGGTGTGGCCGGCTTCGCCATCCTAGTGCTCCTCCTCTTCGTGATCCCGGTGTTCGAGGACATGTTCGCGTCGGTGGGGCTACCCCTTCCACTCCCGACGCGCATCGTCATCGCGATGTCCAAGTTCCTCAAGAACTACTGGTGGCTGATCGGTGCCGCCATCGGCGTCGGCGCCTTCCTGTTCAAGAAGTACTACGCCACGTCATCGGGCATGCTGGTAGTCGATCGCATCTTGCTGCGTGTCCCGATATTGGGCGACGTGCTGCGCAAGTCCGCGGTGTCGCGATTCACCCGTACATTAGGCACCCTGATCTCGTCCGGCGTCAGCATCCTCGACGGCCTCGAGATCACCGCCAAGACGGCCGGCAACCGCGTGATCCAGGACGCCATCATGCAGTCGCGGGCCAGCATCGCCGGTGGTGATACCATTGCCGCGCCGCTGCAGAAGTCGGCCGTGTTTCCGAACATGGTCATTTCCATGATCGCCGTGGGTGAGCAGACCGGTGGACTGGACGAAATGTTGACCAAGATCGCCGACTTCTACGACGAAGAAGTCGATGCGGCGGTGGGCGGGTTGTTGTCGCTGCTGGAGCCGATCATGATCGTCTTTCTTGGTGTGGTGGTCGGCGGCATGGTGGTGGCGATGTACCTGCCGATTTTCGATATGATTAATGCGGTGCAGTAGGGGGACGGCAGAGGACGAGCGGACGAGAGGACGAGAAGACGAGATCACGGGCGCGTAATTGGCAGCTACTGCCCCGCTTGCTTGTTACCAATGCTTTTCCAAATGGCTTCATTTCATCGCATCTCGCGTCGATACCAACACATAGATTGAAAGTTGCGTCTATACCCGTTCGCCTTCGTGCTAGGGTCGCTGGATGCAAGACGCCCCCGGGAGCAATCCCGGGGGTTTTTTCTTTTTCCGCGTACGTGATCGTGCTCAGACAGACCGGCGCCACGTTGTTGAGATGCGCCGGGTGCGCCACCGCGCCACCGCGTCACCGCGTCACCGCGTCCATGGCCGACATACACATCGCGAACACGCCGTATCGCTCCTCACCGGCACTGGGTACAACGGCTTCGCTCACCCTGGTCTCGGATTCTGTCAACAGCGACGCGCCCGAGTACACATTGAACAGGCAGTCGATGTTTCCCTTTCGAAAACGAAGCGACGCTTCGTTGGGGGCGTCCTGTGGGTCAGGGGTTCGGGTCCACCCGGCACGCCGCACGCGCTCGTAAAATCGCGCGGCTTCTTGGGCCTGACCGATTGTCGTAACACCCGCCGCCGTCACAGCGCAGCCGTGCACCTTCTGCTGAGTTCGCCAGTCGTCGATGGTTTGGGTATCGACCACCACAATCATCTGGCGCTCGACGGCGAGAAATCGAGCGGCGTCGGCACAGCGATCGACCTCTTGCGAGGCGAGCGTCGACGTGCTCAAGCACACCAGCAGCAGCGCCAGCGGTAGCGCTCGCGCCAGCAGGTGACCGTGCAGCGAACAATTCGAATAACGGTGTCGCATGATCATCGCGCAGCGTTAGAGATTGGCAGACAGCGCGCCAACCGAGCCGAGCATAGCGTGGGGTGAGCCTCGGTGCTAGCTCGAGTAATACGCCGCGTTCTCCTCGATATACCCTTGGGTCAGGTCGCACCCGTAGGCGATGGCGTGTCCCTCGCCCGCGCCCAGCGACACCTCGAGGTCCACCACTTCGGCGCCTAACGTGGCCCGCACCTCGGCGTCGTCGAAGTCGAGTCGAACTCCGCCCCGCACCACGGGAAAGCCATTGATCCACGCGTCGGTCGTGGACGGGTCGACCTCGAGATCGTCGCACTTTCCAACCGCCATCAACAGTCGGCCTACATTGGGGTCGGCGCCATAGACCATCGTTTTGATGAGTGGCGAATTGATGAGCGACTTGGCCACGCGTCGCGCCTCGTACTCGTTGCGAGCGCCACGCACCTTGGCCCGAAGCAGATGCTGCGCACCCTCACCATCGCGGGCGAGCATCTCGGTCATCCTGATGCATCCGGCGGTCAGCGCCTCCTGGAAGGCGGCGGCATCGACGCGGCCGACCAGCCCGTTGGCCAGAAGTGCGCAGGTGTCCGACGTGCTGGTGTCGGTGTCCACGGAGAGCATGTTGAACGAGACGTGTACCGCCACACGCAGCATCTGGTCGAGCTCGGCGGGTTCGAAGGCGGCGTCGGTGAAGACGTAAGCGAGCATGGTCGCCATATTCGGCTCGATCATACCCGCGCCCTTGGCCACCCATGTGATGGTGGCGTCACCCACGCTGGTGGAAAGTGCCTTGGGATGCGTGTCGGTCGTCATGATCCCTTCAGCGCCTAACAAGGGGTCATCGCTCAGTTCTTCGGCCATGCCGCGCACGCCCGCTTCGATTTTTTCAATGGGGAGTTGTACCCCGATCACCCCGGTGGAACTCACGAGCACCCTGTCGCCGCTGGTCCCGAGCTCGGCGGCAGCGGCGGCGGCCATGCGACGAGCATTCGCTATCCCCTGTTCGCCCGTCGCCACGTTGCTGCACTTGCTGTTGGCAATGATTGCCCGCAGTCGGCCCGCTCGAACGGTCTCTCTGCCCAGCACGATGGGGGCCCCGGGAAAGTGATTGCGCGTGAAAACCGCCGCCGCATTGGCCTCCACCTCACTCACGAAGAGCGTGAGATCTTTGGCGGTTGGCTTGAGACCGACGTTTCGGGACGCGCACCGGAAGCCGCGGGGAAAACGGGGGCGATCGTGGAATTGCACCGGTGTGGACGCGCAGGGTCGGAGGGGCGAGCGGGGAGCGGCGAGCGGAGCGCGAAAAATCCTATGCGTGCGCGGGTGGCGCCAGTGCGATGGCCCGAGCGTACGATGGCCCGATGGCCCGATGGCCCGATTACCCGAGCGTACGATGGCCCGAGCGTACGATGGCCCGAGCGTACGCTGGCCCGATGGCCCCATGGCGGAGCAGGTCGGGGTCACGCCTCGTTTCGTCACCGGCAACGACTTCTTCCTCACCATGGGAGGCGTGAACACGTCGGCCGACTATTTCTGCGGCCTCGGACCGCAGATCGGGATCGACCCCCCGTGACCGCCTGCCCGGACGAGACATATGATGCGTCCATCGTGACGCCGGAGCCGACCACGGTGCGCTTGCTGGCCACCGGCATTCTATGGTTAGGTGGCGGATCGCTGGTTCGGCGTCGGCAACGGGGTGACGTACGCTAGATTCCATGGGGCAAACGTCCGACCCCCCCCCGCCCCCCCCCACCCCTCGCCGCCGAATCCATGATCGTCGCCCTCACCCGCCCGGTGTCGCGATCCATCGCCAACTGCGAACTGACCCACGTGGCACGGGCGCCGATTGATCTCGAGCGCGCCCGCCAGCAGCATCGCGCGTACGAGGAGGCCCTGGAGACGGCGGGGTGTCGCGTGGTGCGCCTTCCGGAACTCGCCGATCAGCCGGATGCCGTGTTTGTCGAAGATGCGGCGATCGTGCTGGATGAAATCGCGGTGCTCACGCGCCCGGGTGCCACCTCTCGCCGCCCCGAAGTCGACGCCATGTCCGACGCCCTGGCCCCCTATCGCCGCACG
>Ga0163144_10014036_pt1 | contig 16662 bp, 8 predicted proteins | sample OliLak19BULKMAT1_FD_123175 | JGI IMG/M metagenome (GOLD analysis project Ga0163144, IMG submission 123175) | Freshwater microbial mat bacterial communities from Lake Vanda, McMurdo Dry Valleys, Antarctica - Oligotrophic Lake LV.19.BULKMAT1 | ecosystem: Environmental > Aquatic > Freshwater > Lake... | reverse complement strand
GATGCCGATCGACACATCCGCCGTCGTCACCGAACTGCGCAGGCGCAGCGCGAGCCCGTTGCTCGCCGACACGATGATCGAGACGGGGCCCGGGACCTGCTCGCCGCCCGCCGCAGGCGACTGCGCGATGACCTCGCCACGCGGCACGGTGGCGCTGAACTGGCGGGTCACCGCGCCCGTCGTGAAGCCGTTCGCAACCAGACGGGTGTTCGCCTGCGCCTGCAACAGGCCGATCACGCCCGGCACCGGCGCCGGCTGCGCACCCTTGGACACGATCAGCGCCACCGTGCCGCGCCGCGGTGCCGTCGCACCCGCGACCGGGTTCTGCGAGATCACGCTGCCTGCGGGCACAGACGCACTGAACTGCTGCTGTGCGAGGCGATACTGCAGCGCGCTCGCGGTCAGGGTCGCCGCCGCGCCGGCGACCGATCGCGTCACCACGTCCGGCACCGGGATGCCCACGGCCGTGTTGTTGAGGACGAAGGACTGCGTCGCCGTGGCGCCGCGCGAGTCGGTCACGGTGACGAACACTTCGCTGGTAAAGTCGAATTCGGGGGTCGTGTACTGCGACACCTCGCCAGTCGTGGCGTTGATGGTCGGCGGCGCGACATTGAGATTGACGAAGCCTGCGACCGAGTACGTCAGCGTATCGCCCGGGTCAGGATCGGTCGCGACGACGCGATAGACGACGCGGAACTCGCGACCCGGCGGGCTGAGGAAGGCCGTCGGCGGCGTCGAGGTGATCACCGGCGGGCTATTCGCCGCCTGGATCGCGAGGAACACCTTCGCCGGCGCAGAATCCACCAACCCGTCGTTGGCCACGTAGGTGAACGAAGTGCCCGCGCTCGCGCGCGGATCGCGCACCGTGCCGAGCTGTTTCGGGTTGCGGAATTCACGCGGCGCGCTGGTATCGAACAGCACGCGCCCGGCCTCGTCGAAGCTCGACGCGCGATGGTCGAACTGGCCCTGGAACTTCGGCGCAGGCAGCCAGTCGTTGCGGCTCGAAGTGACCACCCAGCCGGCTTCCGAGAAGAAGCTGCCGTAGAATCCGCGCACGTTCAGCACGAGGACGTCGGCGTGCCCGTCGGCATCCCAGTCGGTGACGAACACCTTGCCCGCCACGTCGCTGCGCGGCCGTGGGCCGGTGGCGAACCGCGCCTTCTCGACGCCGGTGCGGCCGTCGAGGAACAGCACCCAGCCGATCGCACTGAGCACGACTTCCCGATTGCCGTCGCCGTCGAGGTCGTAGGCCACCAGGTTGGTGTTGTCGGTGGTACGAAAGAAGAGAGACTCCGGGTAGCCGGGGGCGTCCGGTACCGAATAGGTCCACTTCAGCGTGCCGTCGCCGCCGAACGCGTAGGCGATGCCGCCCTGGGTGATCAGCAGCTCCGCGAGGCCGTCACCATCGACGTCGGCGGCCGACAGCGTGCCGGACCGCGAAGTCGTCATGGGGATGCGACGCAGCAACACGCCGTTGCGGTCGTACACCAGCAGGCCCGAGAACGCGGGGCGCTCGATCGCGGGCACCGCTGCATCGAAGGTCTCGGGATAGTTGGCGTGGTGGATCACCTCGGGCCGGCCGTCGCCGTCGAGATCCGTGACCACCACCTGCTCCGGCTCCACCGCAGACTGCCAGGCGAGCGACCAGCTGTTGCCGGTGCGCCGCCAGACGTCGGCGCCGGCGACCAGCTCGATCGTGCCGTCGCCATCGAGATCGACGGGGACCACCGAGTTCTGCCGGTAGGGATTGTTGGTTCCCGCGCTCCCGTTGCGCTGCGGCGCCGACCGCAGGACCTGCAGCACGCGGCCGTCGGTCGACGACACCAGCACCGTGACCATGCACTCACGATTGAAATCCGCCGCAGCGCCGGTCATCGCCTGGCAACCGAAGTTCTTGAAGTTGTAGCTGCCGTCGTCGAGCTGCGTGTAGGCCCTGGCCGCGGTGCTCGGCACGTACTGTCGGTAGAACAGAGTCGGCGCCTCGCTCGCACCGAGCCGCGCCGTCGACAGGATGATGTCGCGTGTCGCGTCGGTCCATTCGATCGTGGCGCGCGTCGCGCTGCAGACACCCGGAGCGCTGCACGGCAGATAGGTCAACGGCTGGGTGACCGGCGCGGACGTCCACTTCAGGCTGCCGTCGTCGGCGAGCGCCTGCAGTCGCGTGTGGGCTGCGGACAGATTGCCGCCTTCACCGGCGCATCGGGCCGCGTGCACGTATTCGAGGCGGCCGTCGTCGTCGATGTCGGCCAGCAGGTCCGATGGCGAGTCGCTCGGCTGGAAAGAGCAGGTCGGATTGACGCCCCACAGCCGCGCTCCGCTGCCACCCTGGGTCGCGATGATCCGGAATCCGTTGATGCGGTTCGACACCAGGTCCGGCCGGCCGTCACGGTTCAGGTCGCCAAGCGGCGTCCAGTCGAGCATGTCCTGGCCGACGTCAAAGTCGGACGTGAGAATGCGCCCCGTAACCGTGAACGGCAGTTTTGGATCAGTGCCCGGCGCCGTGTAGGTGAAGCCACCATTGCCACCGAAGCTGTTGACGCTGCCGAACGCGGGATCGCTACGGCGCTGCGCGTTGAGCGGCAGCCCGTCGGCACTCGCATCGTTGCCGAGCACGCCCGGCGCGTCGATCGTGATCGACTGCCCCACCTGCACCGCGTAGCTGTCGTCGCGCGCCAGCGGCGGCGTCGCGAGTTCGACGTCGATGCGAAACGCAGCCGCCGCCGTGGCGCCCCCGCTGTCGGTGGCAAGCACGCGCACCGTGGCGCTGCCGCGCTGGTCCGTCGCCGGACGCCAGGCGAGCGCATTGCCGACGAGGGTCATGCCCGCAGGACCCCCGAGCAGCGCGAACGTGACCGGCCCGCCGTCCGGGTCGGTCGCGCTGAGCGTCTTGCGATAGTTCGCGCCGACGACGGTGGCGTCGTCGGCGAGCGCGCCGAACACCGGCGGGCGATTGGCCGCGAGCACCGTGACCGAGAAGGTCGTGCTGGCGGCGAGTCCGGCCGCGTCGCGCACGCTGACCGTGAACGGGACGCTGCCGACGTTGCCGGCGATCCAGGCGAGCGCGCCGGTCGCGCTCAGCGTGGCACCCGAGGGTGCGGTACCGAGCGTGAATTGCAGCGTGTCGAACGGGTCCGGATCGTTGGCGGCCAGCTGCACCTGCAGGGAATCGCCTCGGTCCAACGTGCGGTTGGCGATCGCCGCCAGCGTCGGCGCGCGGTTCGCGATGCTGCGCACCTCGACCTGCACGTCGTCGCTGGCGCTCAGCGCACCATCGCTCGCCGTGAGGCGGAACTGATAGAGCCCCACGGTCTGCAACTGCACGGCGGTGGTGTTCGAGCCTGGCTGCGCGATCAGCGCCGGGCCCGGACCCGCGAGGAGCGACCAGTTGCGCGTCAGGGTGGCGGGCAGTGGCCTGCCGTCATCGCTCACCGTGCCGGCGAGCGTCAGGTCGAGGCGCGCGTTGGCATAGGGCGGCGTCAGCAGCTGATCGCTCCCGGCATTGACCGTCGGCGGCAGGTTGCTCGCGCCGGTGACCGTGACGGTGACGCGCGCGGTGGCGGTCAGCACGTCGTCGCTGACCACATAGTCGAACGTCGCCGCGCCGCTGAAGCCCGTTGCCGGGGTGAAGCGCAGCGCGTTGCCGACCTGGGTCACCGTGCCGCTCGCCGACTGCGTGAAGCTCGCGATCGTCAGCGTGTCGCCGTCCGGGTCGGTGTCGTTGCCGAGCACCGCGACGGTGACCGCGGTGCCTGCGGGCGTGCTCGCGCTGTCGGCGAGCGCGTTCGGCGCGCGGTTCGGCGGCCGCACCACCGCGACCGTGGTCGTGGCCGGTGCGCTGTTGGCCCAGCCATCGTTGACGATCAGCTGCACGACATAGTCGCCGAACACGTCGGGCGTGAAGAACGGCCGCAGCACGTCGGTCACGTCGAGCACGGCGCTGCTGCCCTGCGGCCGCGACGCCCAGCTCCATGTGAACGCGAGCGCGTCGCCATCGGCGTCGCTCGAGGCGCTGCCGTCGAGATTGACGCGGCTGCCGCGCGTGCCCGCCTGGTTCGCGCCGGGGTTCGCCACCGGCTGCGAGTTGGTGGTGTTGATGTTGACGAGGTCCGGGCTGCTCTGCAGCGCGCCGTCGGAGACGATCAGCTGGAAGCGATAGTTGCCCGGCAGGTCGAGCCGGATCTGCGGGCGCACCGGGTCCGCGCCGGTGAGGGCGGCGACGCTGCCGTTGGGGCGCCCGACCACGCTCCACTGGTACGTGAGCGCATCGACGTCGGGATCGGTGGACGCCGAGCCATCGAGCGTCACCAGGCTGGCGCGAGCCACGGTGCGGTCCGCGCCGGCTTCGGCGACGGGGGCGGAGTTGAGCGTCGAGATCAGCACCTCATCGACGGTGCTGTCGACCTGGCCGTCGTTGACGACCAGCCGGAACACATAGTTGCCGTTGCGATCCGGCGTGAACGTCGGGCGCGGCGTGCCCGGGCTGGCAAGCGCCGCGCTGCTGTTCGTCGGCCGCGAGAACAAGGTCCAGCGATAGCCCAGCGACTGGCCGTCCGCGTCGCTCGAGCGCGTGCCATCGAGCGTCACCAGGGTCCCGGTGCGCACCGTCTGGTCGGGGCCGCCGTTGGCCACCGGCGGCGTGTTCGCGAGCACCGCGTTGACGGTCCACACGAGGTTCGCGGGATTGAACGCGAACAGCCGGTTCTGGCGCAGCGTGAACGTGTCGGTGCTGGTGACGGTCGTGCCCGCGGGCACGTTGCCGAGCACGACCTCGTTGTCGCGGATCACCGTGTCGGCCGTCAGGCTGCGGACCGTCGCGGTCGCGCTCTGCAGCGCCCCGCCCTGGTTGACGAGCTGGATGCGATAGACGAAGTCGGAGAGCGTGCTGGTCACGCGCGCGCTCGAGACCAGCACCAGGTTGGCGACGAAGGCGTTGGTCACCTGCGCCGAGGACTGCAGCGTCAGCATCGCCCCCAGCAGGCAGGCGGCGGTCGCGGAGCCGAGCCAGCGGCGCAGCGCGGGGCTGTTCATGGCCTCAGGCCCCCAGGCGGCAAAGAAGAGGACGCCCGTTGCGCCCGGCCGTGCCCGGTGGCCGTGCGAGGCGCGCCGCGAACGGGCGCGAGCGCAGCGCGAGACCGAACAGGCCGAGGGCGAGCAGCGACAGCGTGCCGGGCTCGGGCACGCTGGTGGGCGCACGCGGCGTGGTGACGCCGGACTCGAGCGGGTTCGCCGGGTCGAAGTCGATGAAGTCGAACGGCTGGCTGCCCGGCGTGCCCTCCCCGAGCCAGTCGAACACCACCGAGAAACCGCGCAGCGTCTGGCCTCGCGCGATGCCGGTCCCAGGGGTCGAGACGTCGAAGAAGCCGTTGTCGGGCAGCAGCGGATCGGGCTGGGCGACGAAGGCGTACCAGTGCACCGGCGTCAAAGGCTCGACGCCGCAGAGCCCGGTGATCCCGTCACCGTCGCAGACACCCGCATAGCTGCCGAGCGCGAAGAACACGGTGAACCAGGTCAGCGGCTGCGCGACATTGTCGTTGGTGACCTCGTAGTCGTAGCGCCACTGATTGCCGGCGACGTTGGCGGCGTCATAGACGACGACACCGGCTTGGACCCCGCCGATCGAGGCGGCGAGCAGCAGAACCGTGACGCAGGCGGTGCGGATCGTGGCGTGCATTTTTTCTTCTCCCCGGGGCAGCCGACGAAATGACTGCCATTACAGGGAGAGGCGCAAACACGCGCGAGAAGGGGCCAGCCGCGCTCGACGCGGCGTTATGTCAGGTGGACGTGGTGCCCGGTCCGGGCCGAGGGCCGCCGAGTTCCGCCAGCAGCCAGATGCGCGCCACCTGCCACTGTCGCTTCACGGTGCGCAGCGACACCCCCTGCACTTCCGCGACTTCCTCGTTACTGAGGCCGGCGAAGAAGCGCAGCTCCACCACCCGCGCGCGCTCCGGCGAGATCGCCTCGAGCCGCTGCAGGGCCGCGTCCAGCGCCTCGAGATCGATCCCCGTGTCGTCAGCAAGCGCGCCGGGCCAGGCCGTCATCGGCACCGCGTTCTGTCGCTTCTTGGCCAGCGCGCGCCGCACCTCGTCGAGCAGTGCCTGGCGCATCACCCGGGCCGCCGTGGCGAGGAAATGCGGCACGCTCTTGAAGTCCATCCGGTCGAGCTTCATCAGCCGCATCGCGGCCTCGTGCGCGAGCTCGGTCGGCTGCAGCAGGGTGACGGCCGCGTCGCGCTTCAGGATCCGGCGCGCGATCGCGCGGATGTCCTGATAGTAGAGTGCGAGCAGGCGGTCGGGGTTCGCGAGCGTCGAAGGACCCGGGCCTGGATTCGAAGTGTCTGCCACGGTGAAATTCTAGCGGCGGGACATTGCAGGTTGCCGCGTCGCCTGTCACCAATGAGGCGTGGAATCCGCCTCCCTCAATACAGACATGAATTCCACCACCGCCCAACAACGCGCACTTGACATATTGGAGGCCGCACTCGACCTGCCCGAGGCCGAGCAGGCCCGGTTCCTCGCCGAAGCGGCGCGCGACGACGCGGCGGTGGCGTCGGAGCTGCGCCGCCTCGAGCCCGCGCGCACCGGCACCGCGCGCCAGCTCGCCACCGGCGGCGGCTTCGCCGCGGTCGCGCCCGAGGCGCCGCCGCCGGAGCGGATCGGCGCGTTCCGCGTCGGCCGTCTGCTGGGCCGCGGCGGCATGGGCAGCGTCTACGAGGGCGAGCGTGCCGACGGCCTGTTCGAGCAGCGCGTCGCCATCAAGCTGCTGTCGATCCGCCACTGGTCGGCGCGGCTCGAGCAGAGCATCGCAAACGAGCGTCGCATGCTCGCACGCCTCGAGCATCGCAACATCGCGCGCCTCTACGACGGCGGCGTCGCGGCGGACGGTCGCTCCTACATCGTCATGGAGAAAATCGACGGCGTGCCGATCACCGAGTACGCGGACACGCAGCGGCTCGACCTGCGCGCGCGCGTGCGCCTGTTCGGCCAGTTGAGCGCCGCACTGCAGTTCGCGCACCAGCAACTCGTCATCCATGCCGACATCAAACCCTCCAACGTGCTGGTCAGCCCGGACGGGTCGGTCAAGCTGCTCGACTTCGGCATTGCCGCACTGATCCAGCGCGAGGCGGATTCGGCGCCGACCAACGCGGCGACGTCTCACCCGATCACCGCCGCCTACGCGCCGCCCGAGCGCGCCGCCGGCGATGCAGCGACCGTCGCGGGCGACGTCTACAGCGCCGGCATCGTGCTGCGAGAACTGCTCGCCGGCGCCCGCGAACCCGTGCCCGCGGACCTCGCGTCGGTCGTCGGCAAGGCCACCGCGCAGGCGCCGGGCGCGCGCTACGGCAGCGTCGCCGAACTGCGCGAGGACCTCTCATGCTGGCTCGAGCAGCTGCCGGTGCATGCGCATCCGGGCGGCTGGCGCTATCGCGCCGGGCGGTTCCTCGCCCGCAATCGCCTGGCGTCGTCGCTCGTCGCGCTGATCATTGTCGGGCTCAGCGTCGCCACCGCGGTGTCGGTGCGTCTCTACCTGCAATCCGAGCGCGCCACTGCGGATGCCGTCACGCGCCTCGACGAACTGGTGCAGCTCAATGCCTTCCTGGTCGACGACCTGAGCGACAAGATCAGCAACCGGCCCGGCATGGTCGACGCCAACTGGCAGAACCTGTCCGGAGCGCTGCTGCGGCTCGAGACCCTGGCCCGCGACCGGGTCGGCGACATCCGTTTGCAGCTCGCCTTGGCGCGCAACCTGGTCCACATCGCCGAGTCGGCGCCGGCGGGTTACCGCAACGGCTTCATCGACTATCGCGAGATCCGCGCCAAGCTGGCGGCCACCACCCGCCGCCTCGAGGCGCTCGGCCCCGATGCGGGGCAGTCCCCGGAATTTCTGGCGGTTCGCGCCGACCTCGGATCCATCGAGGCGATCTGGTCGTACACGATCGACGGCGACGTCGCCGCCGCGGGACAACGCGGCCGCGCCGCCCTCGCGCTCGCCGAGGCCGCGCGCCGGCGTGCGCCCGAGTCGTGGAACACCCGCGCCGCCTGGGTCCGCGCCTCCACGACGGTCGCGGCAACGCTCAACGCCGGCGGCCAGGCGCTGCCGGCCATCGCGATGCTCGACGCGTTGCTGCGCGAGGCACCGCGCAGCGGCGACGCGTCCGCCGCGGGTCGCAGCTACGAAATGCGCCTCGCCGATGCCGACTTCCTGCGCTGCGACGTGAAGCGCTGGTTCCTCGCCGACGACGAGGCGCTGCGCGGTTGCCTGGCACTCGAGGCCCGCCTGCGCCGCACGCTGGCGACGCGCGGCATGCTGATCTTCTACGAGTCCCGCCTCGCCTATACATTGTTCCTGTCCGGCAGCCTGCTGCAGCAGCGCGGCGAGCCGGCCCGGGCGCTCGCGATGCTGGAGGAGGCCCGCGACATCTATGGCCGCATCCTGCACTTCGGCAACGACGAGGAACTGTACGGCAGGAGCCTGGTCGCCGAATCCGCCCGCGCCGCGACGCTCGCGGACCTGGGCCGCCTCGACGACGCGCGAACCCTGGCCGCCGCCGTGCTGCGGGCGCGTCGCGCGCGCCTCGCCGCCTCACCGCAGGCCCTCATACTGCTGCGCGAAGTTGCGACCGCGCTGCGCCGGGTCGGCGAGATCGAACTGGCGTCGGGCAAGCGACCCGCGGCCTGCCAGGCGTTCGCCGAGGCCGGCGACATCTGGAGCCGACTGGAGCGCGAGAAGCGCTTGCTCGCCTTCGACCTCGCGCCCCGCAGCGGCCAGGTGCCGTGGATCCGCGATCAGTTGCTGCGCTGCCGATAGTGCCGCCGACGTGGTGATGCCGGTCGACCCGCGATGACGGAGTCGTACCGGAATCCACGAAACTTGCCGTTTCGTATAGCGCCCGCAAGCCACCGCCAAACTTGCGCCCGCAGCATGCAGACCCACCTCGACCTCCCCGGAGGCCCGTCCCGTGTCTGCCCTTCCTCGAACCCTCGCTCTCGCGCTGCTGGTGCTGCTCGCCGCGGGCTGCGAGCGCGCGGCATCCCCTGCGGCTGGCAAGCCATACACCGCCGAGCCGATGGGTCGCGAGTCCGAACTGCTGCGCCTGACCCTGAGCGCCGACGCCGAGCGCCAGCTCGGCATCTCCGTCGCGCCGGTGAGCGACGGGACATTGCCGGCCTACCTCGTCGTCCATGGGGAGGTGGTCGCCGCACCGGGACCGGGTGGGCTCCCGATCGGCGCCGCGACCGACTTCGCGACGCTGGCCGCGAATCAGGCCCGCGCGGACGGCGAACTCGGCCGGCTGCGCGCGGAACTCGACGTCGCGCGGATTGCGTACGAGCGCGCTGAACGGCTGATCGCCGAGGGGGCGGGCAGCCTCCGGCTGCGCGACGAGGCACAGGCAGCGCGGGGAGCGGCCGAGGCGAACTACGCCGCCGCACGTGCCCAGCGGGAACTGCTCGGACCGGCTGTTGGCCGGCTGCAGGACCCGGCACGGCGCTGGGTCCGCGCCGCGGCCCTCGCCGGCGATCTGGCGCGCATCCTGCGTGGCGAGCCGGCGCTGGTGCGCAACCTCGGCGATGCCGGAGCATCGGTGGTGGCGGAACCGGTTGTCGGTCCGCCGTCAGCGAACTACGGCACGGCCACGGTCGACCTTTTCTATCGCCTTCCCGAGAGCGCGCCGGGCCTGCGGCTGGGCCAGCGCGTCCGCGTCGAACTGCCGAGCGACGGTGGCCGGGCCACCGGCCTGCTCATCCCCGCGGCGGCGATCCTGCGTGACATCTACGGTGGTGAGTGGGTGTATGCAAAGACCGGCGAACACGACTACGAGCGGCGCCGTGTCGAGGTCGCCGCAATGGCCGGCGATCGCGTGCTGCTGCGCCGTGGACCTGCACCCGGGACGCTGGTAGTCGACGCCGGCGCGATGGAACTCTTCGGCACCGAATTCGGGACCAAGTAGCCGATGCTTCGCTGGCTGATCGCGGTCTCGCTGCGGCAGCGCGTGCTGGTCATCGCGCTCGCGCTCGTCCTGGTGGTGCTTGGCCTGCGCGCGACGCAGGACGTGCCGCTCGACGTCTTCCCCGAGTTCGCGCCCCCGCTGGTCGAGATCCAGACCGAAGCGCCGGGCCTCTCGACCGAAGAGGTCGAGAACCTCGTGACCGTACCGATCGAGATGGCCGTCAACGGCGTGCCCGGCCTCGACGTGCTGCGCTCGAAGTCCGTGCTCGGACTGTCGTCGGTGGTGCTGGTGTTCGACAAAGGATTGGACGTGCTGCGCTCGCGCCAGCTCGTGCAGGAACGGGTGGCCATGGTGGCGCCGCGTCTGCCGCTCGGCATCCGGCCGCCGGTGATGTTGCCGCCTCTTTCGGCGACCAGCCGCGCGATGAAGATCGGCCTGTCGTCCCGGACGCTCGATGCGATGGCACTGTCGGACCTGGTGCGCTGGACCATCCGGCCGCGGCTGATGGCGGTGGCGGGCGTGGCGAACGTCGCGGTATGGGGCCAGCGCGACCGCCAGCTGCAGGTGCTGGTCGACCCGGATCGGCTCAACGCCGCCGGTGTCACGCTGGCCGAGGTGCAGCGCGCCGCCGGGGACGCGACGCTGGTCGGTGGCGGCGGCTTCGTCGATACGCCGAACCAGCGTCTCGCCGTCCGGCACCTGTCGCCCATCATCGGCCCAGAGGACCTGGCGCGGTCGGTGATCCGGGCTGGCGGGGGAACGCCACTGCGCATCGGCGACGTGGCCGAGGTCGTCGAGAGCTACGCAGCGCCGATCGGCTCGGCCATCATCGACGACGGCCCGGGTCTGCTGCTGGTCGTCGAGAAACAGCAAGGGGGCAATACGCTCGACGTCACCCGTGGCGTCGAGCAGGCGCTCGCCGCGCTGCAACCGGCGCTCGACGGCGTCAAAGTGGATCCGACGATCTTCCGGCCGGCAACGTACATCGAACGGGCCTTGGGCAACCTGACCGAGGCCCTCTGGCTGGGCTGTGCACTGGTGTGCCTGGTGCTGTTCGTGTTCACGCGCGACTGGCGCACGGCGCTGATCAGCCTGACCGCGATCCCGTTGTCACTGGTTGCCGCCGCCCTGGTGCTGGCCTGGACGGGCGCGAACATCAACACGATGGTGATCGCCGGACTGGTCATCGCGCTGGGCGAGATCGTCGACGACGCGATCATCGACGTCGAGAACATCGGCCGGCGACTGCGGCTGAACCGCCTTCTGCCGCAGCCGCGCGCTGCCTACGAAGTGGTGCTGGCGGCCTCGCTGGAGGTGCGCAGCGCCGTGGTGTTCGCGAGCCTGATCGTCATGCTGGTGTTCCTGCCCGTGTTCTTCCTCGAGGGCGTGTCCGGCAGCTTCTTCCGCCCGCTCGCACAGGCGTACGTCATCGCGATCGGGGCGTCGCTGCTGGTGGCGCTGACGGTGACGCCGGCGCTGTGCCTGTGGTTGCTGCCGGATCGCGCTGCGGAGTACCGCGAGGCGCGTTTCGTGCCGCCGCTGCGCGAACGCTACCGGCGATTCCTGGCCGGCGTGATCGACCAGCCCCGACGCGTGATCGTGGCGCTGGTGGCAGGCCTCGGACTCGCTGGCGCCGGCTACGCAACCCTGCAGGCGCAGTTCCTGCCGGACTTTCGCGAGACCGACTTCCTGATGCACTTCGTCGAAAAGCCCGGCGCGTCGCTCGAGGCGATGGAACGGGTGACGATCCGGGCGAGCCGCGAGCTGCGCGCGATTCCGGGCGTTCGCAATTTCGGCTCGCACATCGGTCGCGCCGAGGCGGGCGACGAGGTCTACGGGCCAAACTTCACCGAGCTGTGGATCAGCCTCGACGAGACGGCCGACTACGAGGCGAGCCTGCGTCGCATCCAGTCGGTCATCGATGATTTCCCGGGGCTGACGCGCGACGTGCTCACCTACCTGCGCGAGCGGATCAAGGAAGTCCTCACCGGCGCCGGCGCGAGCATCGTGGTCCGCATCTACGGTCCGGAACTCGTGACGCTGCGCGAGACCGCGGAACGGGTCCGCACGGCGCTCGCGGACATTCCGGGCATCGCGGACCTGAAGGTCGAGCAGCAGACCACGATCCCGCAGATCCAGGTCCGTCCGGACGTCGCTGCACTCGCCGCCTATGGCCTCAATGGCGGGGACCTTCGACGTGCGGCCGCCACGCTGATCGGCGGCACGACCGTAGGGCAGGTGTTCCGCGACTCGATGAGCATCGACGTTGCGGTCTGGGGCGACCCGTCAGTGCGCGGCGACCTGCATGCGCTGCGCAACCTGCTGCTGACGAACCCGGCCGGCGTGCCGGTGCGTCTCTCGCAGGTCGCCGCCGTCGGTATCGAGCCCGCGGCCAACGAGATCCGGCGCGAGAACGGTTCGCGGCGTATCGACGTGACGCTGAACGTGCGCGGCACCGACCTGGCCACGGTCGCGCAGGCGGTCGAGCAACGACTCGCGTCGCAGACGTTCGCCAGCGGCTACCACCCGGAGGTGCTCGGCGAGTACGCCGCGCTGCGCGAGTCGCAGCAGCGTCTGCTGCTGCTCGGCGCAGCCTGCCTCGCCGGCATCCTGCTGCTGGTCTGGCTCGAGTTCCGCTCGCTGCGCGTGACCGGCCTGGTTGCCGCAAGCCTGCCGTTCGCACTGGTCGGCGGGGTCGCGTCGCTGCTGCTCAGCGGCGGCGTGCTGTCGCTGGGCGCGCTGGTCGGCTTCGTGACGGTCATCGGTATCGCCGCCCGCAACGGCATCCTTTTGCTGAGCCACTACCAGCATCTGGAGCGGCAGGAAGGCCTGACCTTCGGGCCTGAGCTGGTGCTGCGCGGGGCGACCGAGCGCCTGCTGCCGATCCTGATGACCGCGAGCTGCGCGGCACTCGCGCTGCTGCCCCTGGTGGTCCGCGGCAACGCCCCGGGCCACGAGATCGAGCACCCGATGGCATTGGTGATCCTGGGGGGACTGGTGAGCTCGACCGTGCTGAACCTGCTGTTCATGCCGACGCTGTATGCGCGCTTCGGCGAAACGGGCGCAACGCCGCCCGCCGCGACACCCGCGGGGCAGGCGGCATGAGCCTCGTATCCGGGCCTGACCACCCGCGACGCTGCTGCGCCCTGCTGGCAGCCGTGCTGTCTGTCGCAGCGCTGGCGGGCTGCCGCACGCTGCCGCCGGCAACAACACCCGCGCCGCCGGCCCCGGCCCTGGCGCCGTTCATCGGTGCCGCCGGGGCCGGGGCCGTGCCGGCCAAGGTACCGGCGCGCTGGTGGCGCCTGTTCGACGATCCGACGCTCGACGCCGCTGTGGATCGAGCACTGGCGGCGAACACCGACCTGCGCGTCGCGGTCGCGAACCTGCAGGTCGCGCGGGCGGCCGTGCAGCTCGCGGGCGCGGCGCGGTGGCCCGCCACGGTGCTCGAGAGCGGCGCCGGCCCCGAGCGCGCCGACCGCCAACCCAGCACCAGTTCGGTTCCGAAGACGAGCTACGAGCTGGGCGCGACGATCGCCTACGAGATGGATCTGTTCGGCCGCCTGCGCGCCGGTGCGACGGCGGCCGATGCCGACGCCGCAGCCAGCCTCGCGCTCGTCGACGCCGCACGACTCGCCGTGGTCGGCGACACGGTTGCGGCCTACATCGACGGCTGCGCGGCGGTCGCCGGACTCGCGCTGACGCAAGGGCAGGTCGCAGCACACGAGCGCAGCCGTGATCTGGTCGCCGAAAGGCTCGCTGCCGGCGAGGTCTCACCGCTGGAACTGGCACAGGCGACGACGCTGCGCGATCGCGCCCGGGCCGAGGTCCCGCGCTACGAGGCCGAGCTGCGGCGGGCCCGCTACCGGCTCGCCGTGCTGCAGGGGCTGACGCCAGCCGATATCGAGGTCGCGCCGCCGGCCTGTTCCGCCGTTCCCCGATCGCACCAACCGCTGCCGGTCGGTGACGCCGCCCAGCTGCTCGCGCGGCGTCCCGACCTCCGACAGACCGGCCACCGCCTCGCGGCCGCGACGGCCCGCGTCGAGGTCGCGATCGCAGACCTCTATCCGCGTATCCAGCTCGCGGCCTCGGGCGGGCTGATCGCCGGCGGAGCAGATGCGATACTGACGCCGTTGATCACGTGGACCTTTCCGAACCGGATGGCCGTTCGCGCCCGCATCGAGTCGGCGCGCGGCAACGCCAGCGCGGCACTCGCGGCCTGGGACGGAGCGCTGTTGCGCGCACTCGCCGAAGTCGAGACCGCACTGGCCGACCTGCAGGCGGAGCAGCGGCGCCAGGACGCGCTGCAGGCTGCGATCGCGGCAGCCGCCGATGCGGCCCGGCGCGCGCAGGCGCGCTTCCGCCTCGGTGCCGACGACTACCTGCCCGTGCTCGACGCGGAGCGGACCCGCAACGAGGTGGAACTGCAGCGGCTGCTCGGAGAGCAGCGACTGGCCCAGGTTCAGGTCAGCCTGTTCCGCGCACTCGGCGGCGGCTGGGAGCCCCGGTGAGGCTGCTGGTCGCCGAGGATGACGTCGAGACCGCGGATTTTCTGCTCCAGGGTCTTGGCCAGGCCGGGCATGTCGTCAGCGTCGTTGGCAGCGGGCCGGAAGCCCTCGCGTTCGCGGCCGCAGGAATCTTCGATTGCCTGATCCTCGACCGCATGCTGCCCGGACGCGACGGGCTGTCGGTCTTGCGGATGCTGCGGGCCGGTGGCGTGACGACCCCGGCGCTGATGCTGACTGCGGTCAGCGGCATCGCCGAACGCGTCGACGCGCTCGAGAGCGGCGCAGACGACTACCTCGTGAAGCCCTTCGCGTTCGCCGAGCTGCACGCCCGGATCAACGTGATCACGCGACGCGGTCCGTCGACGGGGCTGGAATCGACCCTGCGCGTGCGCGACCTGGAGTTCGACCTGCAGCGTCGCCTGGTCCGGCGCGGCGGGCGCCGCATCGACCTGCAGCCGCGCGAGCTGCTGCTGCTCGAGACGCTGATGCGCAACCCGCAGCGGGTGATGACCCGGACCATGCTGCTGGAGCGGGTCTGGGACTTCGACTTTGACCCGCGCACGAACATCGTCGAGACCCACATCAGCCGCCTGCGCTCGAAGCTCAACGCGGGCGACGACGTCGACGCGATCGTCACCGTGCGCGGCGCCGGCTACATGATCCGCTCCGACTGAATGCGCCTGCTGCCCCGCTCCACGTTCGGTCTGGTGACGCTCGTCGGCACTCTGATCGCGGTCGGTGCGCTGCTCACCGGCGCAGTGTCGTGGGACACGGTGCACGAGACGCTCGAGGAACAGCTCGACCAGCGCATCGCCGCCGAGTCGGCCGGCCTGCTGCACCTGCATGGCCTGGACGAAACGCAAGCACTGGCTGCCGCGATCCGACAGCGTGCCGCGATAGCCGCGCCGGGCATGGACTACCTGCTGTTCGACGCGGACGGGCGACAGATCGCAGGCACGGTCGCCGCGGCGGCGCCAGATCCCGGCCGGCTCGAGTTCCTGCGCCTGCCGGCATCCCAGGGCAGCGGGCGACTGTCGCAGGCCCTGACGACGACACTGCCCGACGGCGGGCGGCTGACCGTGGCGGCGGATCGCCAGCCGGTCGACGCGGCCGACCGGCGGATACTTGCGCTGACGATTGCGAGCTTTGGTGGCCTGTTCGCGCTGGGAGTCGGCGGCGCCGCCTTGGTCGGTGGTGTACTGCGGCGGCGGCTCGCCCGCGTCGACGCGACGGCTCGATCGATCATCGGCGGCGAACTCGCCAGCCGGGTGCCGCGCGATTTCTCCGGCAGCGAGTTCGACCGGCTCGCCGCCACGCTGAACGAGATGCTGGACCGCAACGGCGAGCTGCTCGACAACCTGCGACAGGTCTCGAACGACGTCGCGCACGACCTGCGCACGCCGCTCGCACGACTGCGGCAGGGTCTGCAGACGGCGCTCGTCGGGCGACGCGACACGGACACACTGCGCGCCGCGCTCGAAGCGGCGACGCAGCGCACCGATGAGATCCTCGAGGTCTTCGCGGCGCTGCTGCGGATTTCGGAGATCGAGTCGCTGAGCGTCCGCGCGGCCTTCCAGCGTGTCGATCTCTCCGCGCTCGTCGAGGAGATCGCTGACGCGTTCAGGGCGGACATCGAGAACCTGGCGCACGAATTGCGGCTGCGCTGTGACGCCGGGATCGCGGTGAACGGTGATCGCCGGCTGCTCGCCCAGCTGCTCATCAACCTGCTCGAGAATGCAGTCCGACACACGCCTGCCGGATCCGTCATCGAGGTCGGGCTGACACTCGAGGCGGGCGGCGCGGTGCTGACTGTGGCCGATGACGGCCCGGGCATCCCGGCGGACGCGCGCGAAACGGTGCTGCGGCGGTTCACCCGACTGGAACGCAGCCGCGCGCTGCCGGGCAACGGGCTCGGCCTGAGTCTCGTGGTCGCCATCTGCAAGGCACATGACGCGGCGCTGGGGCTCGGCGACAACCAGCCGGGCCTGCGCGTGACGGTGCGAATTCCGGGAGTGGCTCCGGGCGAGATCGTCTGATGGCTGCTCGCCCGGGGCGCTGATCGTGCGCGGCGGGCTGGCATCCTAGGCTCGATCCCGGCCTCAGGCCTCGAGGTAGTAGACGCCGAACAGGTTCGCCGGATCCGACCAGGTGTGACGGATGGACCAGCCCGCCTCGGCCACGAGGCCGGCAAACCGATCCGGCGTGTACTTG
>Ga0163144_10014035_pt1 | contig 16663 bp, 12 predicted proteins | sample OliLak19BULKMAT1_FD_123175 | JGI IMG/M metagenome (GOLD analysis project Ga0163144, IMG submission 123175) | Freshwater microbial mat bacterial communities from Lake Vanda, McMurdo Dry Valleys, Antarctica - Oligotrophic Lake LV.19.BULKMAT1 | ecosystem: Environmental > Aquatic > Freshwater >... | reverse complement strand
TGTATTGGCCGCCTTCACGGAGGGTGTGGAGGAGGGTGGAGGCACGCTGATCGAAGATGGAGGGCTTGGCGGAGGTCATGGGGGAGTGTACGGGCGGCGTGGGGAAAGGGGAAGGTGAGCGCACGGCTCTGCCGCGCGACGTTCCGGATCGGATCGGCTGGATCTGCGCGTAGAGTTAGGAAAGGACGTTTACATGGCTCAGCAAAAGGACTTCGAACTGATCGGGTGCCCCGATTGCGGTCTGGCGAGCAAGTTGGTTCCGGCGGCGCGGCCGTATCAGGATGTGGATGTGGTCCTCGCGAGCTTTCTGACCCCGTTTGGCCAGAGCGCGACACAGCTTGATCGCGCGGCGTGGTGCCGGTGTGAGCGGTGCGGAAACTACATTCGGCAACGGCAGGGGCGAGTGGCGGGTTTCTTTTCACGATTGTTCTTCGGTTCACGGGCGCGGCCGGGGACAGTGATTCGGCCGCCCGGTGGTGCGGGAGTGGGGCGTGGATGAAGCTTGAGGCCCATACCTTCATGCCAGAATGACTCGTGCTACTGGAACATCTCGTGGGCGACGGCCCGGCCTGGCGCAGGTGGCAGGTGGTGGAGCGGTGGCGCAGATCGATGTGCGGGGGGCGAGACTGCTGTTGATGGATGGGCAGGGATTGCTGGCGGATCCGGGGGTGAACGCGACGGCCGGGGCGGTGTACAAGGTCATCGAGCAGATGGGGTTTGTGCAACTGGACACGATCTCGGTGGCGGAGCGGGCGCATCATCACATTCTGCTCACGCGGTTTGATGGATATCGGCCCGCGATGCTGGAGCGGCTGCATCATGTGGATCGGCGGTTGTTTGAGCACATGACGCACGATGCGTCGCTTATTCCCACGGTGTTCTTTCCGCACTGGCGGGCGCGGTTTGAGCGCTCGATGACGAGTGAGTGGTGGAAGCAGAAACTCGGTGAGGCGCACGCGAGCGTGATTGCGGCGGTGCGGGAGCGGATTGAGAAGCAGGGGCCGGTGCGCTCGCGCGACTTTGAGGTGGAGGTGTCGCGGAAGTCGGGCGGGTGGTGGGATTGGGCTCCGCATAAGACGGCGCTTGAGTATTTGTGGAGGACGGGCGTGATCGCGGTGGCGGAGCGGGATCAGTTTCAGAAGGTGTATGACCTGACGGAGCGGGTGTATCCGGCGGTGCATGGCTTGGCGCGGCCGAGTGATGAAGAGCATGTTGAGTGGGCGTGCCGGACGGCGATGGAGCGGCTGGGTGTGGCGACGGCGCGGGAGGTGGCGCAGTTCTGGAAGGCGATTTCGATCGCGGAGGCGGCGGCGTGGTGCCGCGGGGCGGTGGCGCGGGGCGAGTTGGAAGCGGTCGAGGTGGCGGGTGCGGGCGTGAAGGTTGGAGGCGGCCCGAACAAGAAGGCGCGGGCGGCGTTCGCGGTGGCGGATTGGCGGAGACGGGCGGCGCGGGCGGAGGGGAAGCTTGCACGGCTTAAAGGGCGAACGCGGGTGCTGAGCCCGTTTGATCCGGTGATTCGGGATCGCCAGCGGGCACTGGCGTACTTCGGGTTTGATTACACGTTTGAGGCGTTTGTGCCGGCGGCGAAGCGGAGGTTTGGGTATTACACGCTGCCGATGCTGGAGGGAGACCGATTCACGGCGCGGCTGGATGCGAAGCTGCATCGTGAGCGGGGTGAGCTGGAGATCAAGGGTTTGTGGTGGGAGCCCGGGGTGAAAGTGACGCGGGCACGGCGGGCGGGGCTTGAGGAGTGCCTGGTCGGGTTTACGAAGGCGATCGGTGGGGAGCGGGTGGTGATGGGCGACGGCGAGGGCGAGTGAGGGGAATACTCGGCAGATATTCGTCCCATGCGGCCAAAAGTGGGCAAATACTTGGCTTGCGGTGTTGAAAGTGCGTGGTTTTGGGGTTGCCGATTGGCGGCTGTGGGGAATACTCAAGAGAGCGTCTTGTTGGCCCGTTCATCAAGCATTTTGAAAGCCCACCCATGCGTCCAGAAGTTCGCACGTTTGTGATCGTTGCTTGTCTTGTTGCTCCGGCCGCAGCGATGGCGCAGTGGTCAACGGACCCGGGGGCGAACCTGGCGATTGGTGATCGGACGGGGATTCAGAACCAGGCGAAGATCGTGAGCCGGGCGGATTCGGCGAGTTGGATCTCGTGGTTTGACAACTCGGCGGGTGGGTACAAGCCGACACTGCAACTCCTGAGCGCCGATGGTGTGGAGCAGTTTGCGCACAACGGGATCACGCTGGCGAACACGACGAACTCGAGCACGGTCGATTATGACCTGAAGGTGGATGGCGGCGGCAACGCGCTGGTGACGTTTATGGATAACTCGTCGGGCACGAGCCAGGTGACGGCGATGAAGATCAGCGTCGATGGGACGCGGCTTTGGGGCGCGGCGGGTGTGCAGTTGCCGAGCAGCACGGGCGCGAGCAACCCGAAGATTGCGGCGCTGGCGGATGGGACGGTGATGGTGGGATGGTCGGTGAGCGGCGGAATTACGCTGCGGCATCTGGCAAGCAACGGCGGGCTGCTGGATGCGAACTTTGCGATTGCCGAGGCGGGTCGGAGTGTGACGCTGAGCGACCTTCAGGCCAGCAGCGATGGGCATGTGATCGCGCTTTGGGTGCGGCCGTTTACGACGAGCTTCCTGTCGTCAAAGTATCTGTACACGCAGAAGTTCACGCCGTCGGGCGCAGCGCAGTGGACGGCGACGCCGGGGTTCGCGGCGGTGTGTGTGTATGGACCACCGCAGGGTGGGGCGTATCCCAACGTGCAGGGCGGGTCGATTCAGAACGGATACTTCCCGGTGTGCTTCCCGGATGCGACCGGCGGCGCGGCGTATGCGTGGTATGAGAATGCTGGGCCACGGAACGCGTTTGTGCAGCGGGTGACGGGCGGCGGGGCGTTGCTGTTTGCGCTGCACGGGTTGCCGATCGCGGCGGTGGAGGCGGGGCGGCTGCGGCTTTCGGCGGGGGCTTCTTTTGACAAGGTGACGAGGACGATGATTGTGGCGGCGACAGAGTCGAACACGAACCAGAATCAGTTCGGGCTCATGGTGCAGAAGATTTCAGACGAGACGGGTCTGGAGTGGGGCGTGTCGGGGACTCGGCTGATGGACTTGAATGCGAACCAGAGTTCATTTGCGCGGGCGCTGGCACTGCCAAGCGTTAATGGCTTGGCGACGGGCGGGGTGGTGGCGTGCTTTGATGCGCGGAGCGCAACGACGGGTGTGGTGCCGACGTGGGGGCTCAATCCGGATGGATCGTTCATTTGGGGCGGGACGAACGCGCCGGCTTCGCTGTGTACGGTGGTGAGCGGCAAGGCGCGGCTGGATGCCGTGATGGGTCCAGACCGGACGGCGAGGTTTGTGTGGGCGGATTCGCGCAATGAGGCGACGACGGGCCAGGACATTGTGGCACAGAACATCAACGCCGATGGGACGCTGGGCATGCCGCCCGCACCTTGCCGCGTGGATGTGGACCACGACGGGATTGTCAGTCCAGATGATCTTGCCGACTACATTACGGCGTTCTTTTCAATACCGCCTGCGGACGGGTCAGACTTTGACGGCAACGGGATTGTCGATCCGGATGATCTGGCGGACTTTATTGCGGCGTTCTTTGCGGGTTGCTGAGGTCGGAAGCGGGCGGCGGAGTGGATTGATTGAGGTTGAGTGGCGCGAGGTCCCAGATGACCACGTGTGGGAAGTACGCGCTGGGGCCGTACATCACTGCGCCGTAGACCGAGTGCTGCGGGAGGAGCAACTGCACGGCGGCGTAGCGGTTGTCGGAAGACAGGGTGAGCAGGCCGTTCCAACCGGGCATGATGGGGCCAAAGCCGGGTGAAGCAGGTACGGCGAGCGTGGCGACCTGGGTGCCGGTGGGGTCGAAGAGGTTGATGGCTCCGACGGTGGTGCAGGTAATAGACCAGTCGCGGGAGACTTGAAGGGTGGCGGGAGTGGCCGGAGCCGTGGCTGGAGCCGGAGCCGCGGCGGGTGGGAGGATGGTGGTGACGATGCCGGTGGTGAGGTCGGCCACGAGGGTTCCGTTGGTGGCGGGGTGGAGGCCAATTGAGATGGTCCGGGCATCGCGGCTGAGGGTCGCGGGGAAGTAGGATCTGGCGGCGGTGGCGGGGAGCGTGATGAACGAGTCATTGGCGGTGCCGGACTGGTAAATGCGGCCTTCGACGGTGCTGGTGCCGGAGGTGTTGTACTGCATCATGGCGGCCACGAAGAAGGTCGGGCCGCGCTCGTCTTCGTGGGGGAGGAAGGTGGGGTTGATGTACGCCGGTGAGCCGTTTGGTGCGAGGGAGGTGGCGCCGGTGAAGCGGCTGACGACGCGCTGCCGGAGCGAGTTGACATCGGTTTCGACGATTTCGTAGTCGTAGGGGGGAGTGTTGGGATTGCCGACTGGAATCTGGAGCAGGAACCAGACTTTGCTGCCGTCGCGGCTGAAGGTGGGGGCGTGACTGACGGTGGCGTAGGTTGGAGACGGAGGGCAGGAGCGGGTTTGGCCGGAGTGGAGGTCGATCAGGCTGAGGTGGGTTTGCCAGCCGGGGATAGAGGGGTCAGTGCCGGGGTGCATCGAGAGTGACGCGGCGAGAGTGCCGCCGGGCGCGACACCAACGAAGCCCCAGGCGTTGCTGATCTCGCGAGCGGTGAGCGTGGCGCCGGTCGCGAGCGAGGTGAGCGTGAGGCGGGTGGTGGCGGGGCCGTTGTAATCGACGGGGCGCATAAAACCATAACGGGGAACCAGAGAGACGATGCCGGGTATGGGCCAGATGAGCTGCGATGAACCGCCGGGAGTCCACTGCAGCGACCAGCCGAGAAGGGCCATGCAGAGGATGAGTGTGCCGAGGCAGGTGACGAAAGGCATGAGGAGCCGGAAGAGCAGCGGCTCGGCCATTACGGGTGGCTTGCGGGTGGTGCTGAGGCCGCACTCGGGGCAGTGGGCGGTGACGGGGGAGCCGGGGTTGGGGGGTGAGAGGTCATAGTTGCAGGCGCGGCAGTAGAGCCGGCCGAGCAGGTGCGGGGCGCGGACGGTGCGGCGCAGGGTGCGGTAGGCGAAGATGGCGACAGCGAGCAGGATGAGTGACGCGAGCGTGGGCGTGTGCCAGCGGATGGTCTGCAGCGTGGTGGGGAGTACTAACTGCTGGGTGGTGATGAGTGTGGTTTCGGTCGGTGAAGCGCCGGGAGCCTGGGCGAACTGGATGACGGCGTTTGAGTAGCTGCCGGCGCGGTCGCAGTGGAGCGGGACGAAGAGTTCGGGGAGGACGGTGGGGACCGGCGGCGGGGGTTGTGGTGCAGGCATCTTGCCTGCAGTTTCGGTGGGGGCGGGGATGGGTTGTGGATCGTCCATGGTGGGGTTGCGCAAGGGGAGCGCGAGGAGAGTGCCAGCGCGGCGGGAGGGTGAGCGTCTTGGCGGGTAGATTCGGGCGCGGGTAGATTCGGGCGCGGGTAGATTCGGGCGCGGGGGGGGCGGGGGTTGTGGTGCAGGCATCCTGCCTGCAGTTGTGGTTGTCAAGGCGTGCAGGCTGGAAACCTGCACCACAACCGAACCGAGCTATTCGCCGAGCCACCATTTTTTGCGGGCCTGGGGGTGGCGCTTGAGGGCGAAGGGGGTGACGGCCCACTTGTCGATGAAGGCGACGGCCTCGGCGGGGTCATCGGTGAGTTTCAGGAGTTCGACATCGCCGGGGCTGATGGTCTTTTCGCGGAGCATGGTGTCGCGAACGAAGTCGATGAGCGGTCGCCAGTAGTCGATGCCCATGAGGACGACTGGGAAGTTTTTGATCTTGCCGGTTTGAATGAGGGTGAGGGCTTCGAAGAGTTCGTCGAGCGTGCCGAAGCCGCCGGGGAGGGCGATGAAGGCGTAGGAGTACTTCACGAGCATGACTTTGCGCACGAAGAAGTAACGGAACTCGACGAACTGATCGACGTAGGGGTTGGGTTCCTGTTCCTGCGGGAGTTTGATGTTGCAGCCGATGCTGGGGCCGCCGACATCGCGGGCGCCGCGGTTAGCGGCTTCCATGATGCCCGGGCCGCCGCCGGTCATGACGGTGAAGCCCATGGTGGAGATGGCGGCGCCGGTCTCGCGGGCAAGTTTGTAGTAGCGGTGGTCTTCGGGGAAGCGGGCTGAACCGAAGATGGTGACGCAGGGGCCCACGAAGTGGAGTTTGCGAAAGCCGGTGATGAACTCACCGGAGATTTTGAGGACGCGGAGGAACTCACCGAGGCGGCTGCGGGGGCCGGCGAGGAAGCGGGCGTCTTCTTTATCGCGCGTGCCTTTGGCCCAGGCGGGGCCGGAGGCGCCCATCGTGGGCGGCGCGCTTGTGGTCAAGGGATCGGTCGGTGGTGGGGGCGGGGGCTGATCGCTCATGGGTAGGTAGAGCCGGGCTTTGGGGCCGGCGGCGTAGGAGCGGGGGCGGCGGGAGTTTGGTTCGTCTCGGTGGGACGGGAGCGGGTGCCGAGGGCGGCATCGTACCAGACGCTCAGGCCGTCACGAACGATGATGAGCGAATCGGGCGTGGCGACCATGCAGGTGGTGCCTTCCTGGGGCCGGACTTCGACGCGGCCGCGGAGGAGTTCGATGACCACGCGGGTGGCGGTGGCATCGCCGGTTTGGGTGTCCATCTTGCCCAGGCGTGCGCGGGTGAGGCGATCGATCCGCACGGCGGCGGTGTCGCTGAGGCGGGCGTCGAGCCCGCCGACACCGCTGGTACGGACTTCAACAGTGCCGCTCAGCGTTTCGCTCAGCCGGGCCTCGCGCCAGGAGTCGCTCGAGCGGGTCGCGCCGATAACGACGCGGCGGAGTTCGGTGCCGTTGCCATTGGTGGACGTGATGAGGACGGGTCCTTCTGGGCGAGCCATGGCGCGGTAGCGCTGGGCGATGGCGTCGGGGCCGACGGCGGGTGTTTCTTCGGGCCCGGTCGCTTTGGCGATCTCGGCGCGTTCGGGGGCGATATTGGTGACCGGGCCGGTCGAGATGGGGGTGGTTTTGGAGGGGCCTTTGGGGGCAGCGCCTGCGTCGGCCGCGGGCTTGGCGGCGTCGGGGGCGGTCTCGCCGGGGGCGGCCGCATCACCCTGTGGCATGACTTGACCGGGGCGAGGCTTTTTGGCAATCTCTTTGAGATCGATGGGCGGAATGCGGGCGGCGAGCCGGGGGCGTTCCACTTCCGGGGCGGAGAGCTGGGGAGTTGCGGCGGCCGAGCCGGAAAGGACGAGTGCGCCGGCGGCGGCAGCGAGACAGACGGTGTGTTGCCAGAACCGACATGTCATTGCGAATCGCCCCCTTCAATGCTGCCGCCGTGCCTGGGAAGCTGCGGAAGCGGTTCGGGGCGGGGCTTGGGGAACTTGCCGCCGGTGAGTTCGGTGGTGTCGGGTGTCGGTCGCTTGGCGGCGGAGGGCGCTGCCGGCGCGGCGGGTTTGGCGGTGCTTGGTGGCGCGGGCGGGGCGTCGTCGAAGGATTCGCGCGGCGCGCTGGGTGTGGTGGTGGCCGTGGCGGTGGCGGCTGGCGCGGCAGCGGCGGCTGCAACGGGCTTGGTTTCGGAGGTCGCGGCGGGGCGTTCCTGGGGCGAGGGGGCCGTGACGGGTGGCCAAGGCTCATTGACGCCGGCGCGAGCGATTTCGGCCTGAGAGGGCGCGGCGGATTTGGCGACTGGGGGGAAGAACTTTGACGGCGGCCGCATGACGAGGGGTTTGGGAGAGACGGGCTTGCCGGTGGTGCGGGCGGCTTTGTAGTCGGCGGCGGCGCTCACGGCACCGAGGACATCGGCACCGCTGAGTGTGGCTTTGGCGGCGGACGCCTTGCTGAGCCAGCCTTCGGCGGCCATGGCGGGGAGGGCGGTGTTGGGACCGGCGGGCCGCTGCAGCGCGCCGGCGCGGGCGATGGCATCGGCGGCTTTGGCGGCCGTCACGACGGTGGTGCCGGTGGTGGGGAAGTCGGCATCGATCCAGCCGAGACCGGCCGCGCGCTGGCGGAGGGGCGCGTATTCAGCGGGGGGTTCAATGCCCATGGAGATCGCGAGGGCGCGGAGGACATCGTCAGCCGAAGCAGTGGGCTTGGATTCGAGTGCGTCAAGAAAATCGAGGGAAGAGGCGGAACGAACTGGCGCCATGGGCCGGAGGGAAGGTGCCGATGCGCGGGCGTCGCCGCTGGAACTGCATCCTGAGAAGGCACTGAGCGCCATGCTTGAGAGAAGGACGGCGATCGCGCAATGGAAATCGCCCCGCTGGATGATCATGGTCAGTTACTCCGCCGCGGCTGAACCGCCCCGGAGCATATGTGCATCGGCTGGAGGCGATGGGTCATCTGTACCGAATTCGGCAACTGAGAGTGATCGGCGGGGATCTCGCCCCGCTTCCCCACCTGGGTATGGGAACGGCTTGGGCGAAACTGCGGGCCGCAATCCGAACACAATTCTAACGAAAAGAGGATGGAAAATAGGCAACTTGGTCAAACAATACCCGATCGAGGGACGAAACATAGGTTAGTATACCTAAGAACATTTTTTCATTGCTCGCCAAGGTATGGCCAATCTGGGGGGAAATATCCCAATATTGGGGGTTCACCGAGCGATTGCGACGAAGTTGGGCACCACCGACGATCAGAGATCGAAAAGGATGTTGTGCGAGAATCACCACCGGTTCGGGTGGTGGCTCGGAAGGGTTTTCATGAAGACTGTTGCAGCTTTAGCGTGCAAGGTGACCGAAGGACTTTGTCAACTTCCCGGCGTTGCGACGCTGGATTGGTGTGATCGGGCGGCCGGGGTGCTCTCGTTGGTTCGTCTGGGCGCGGTAGCGACGATCGCGGTGGGCGTTCTCGACAACCGATCGGCGATCCAGTTGATTGAATCAACGGGAACGGCGCGGTCAGGACGGGCCGCCATGGCGAGCGGGCGTTCGGCAACGGGTTATGGGGTGCCTCGGCCGGCACCGCAGGTGGTCGATCGGGCCCCTGCCGACCTGGAAGGTATTCGCGAGCAGTTTCGCGAGGGGCAGTGGCTGGGGTGGGACTTTGCGCCCCTCAACGAGGGCGAGGTGTACGTGCAGTCGGTGAAGCTGACGCCGGCGACGAATCGCCGGTTTGCGCCGCCGCTATCACAGCGCTACGACGCCATGCTGCCGTCTGACATTGTGCTGGCGGCGGTAGGCTTGTCTGGGGATATGCACACGGCGTCTCAGCATCGGCGCGTGCTGATCGCGGAGATTGCCCTTGATGCTGCGCAGCCGGGCGAGGTCGAGCGGATCGAAGCGGTGCTCTCGGCGGTGCTGCCCATGCTTGGCCTGAGGTACCTCAATGCCATCGGCAGCGAGCCGGCGACCAAGCAGTCGTGGCTCACGCCGCGGGAAGAGGTGATTTTGTGGAAACTGGTGGCCGGAAAGCGAGTGCCGGTGATTGCCGACGAACTGCACCGGAGTATCTACACGGTGCACGACCACGTGAAGAGTCTGCACAAGAAGCTGGGCGCGAACAACCGTGGGCAGCTTGTGTCGCGTGCGCTGGGGCATCTTGGGCCCCTACTGAGCGGAGAGGACGCGGGCACGGCGACGATTGTCGATGAATGAGCCGGGGCGGTGACCGCGAGGAGCTGTTTGTTTATTGGGTGCGGGCCAGGCGTTCAGGCGCAGCCGGCGAAGTACGCGCCGATGAAGTCGGCGAGGTCGTCGGGGTTCACCTCGGCGTCGGCGTTGAAATCCGAGCCTTGGCCAGGGGGCTGTGCGAAGAACGCGCCGATATAGTCGGCGAGATCGTCGGGGTTGAGTTCTCCGTCGGCGTTGAAGTCGGCGGGGCAGAGCGGGGGAAGCTGGGTATCGAGATAGGCCTTGGCCAAATCGGCGCGGACTATGCCGTAGCCGTAGAGGTCGTCGCGACCGGGTGCGCCACGATCCTCGGCGGAGAGGAGGAGGGCCTGGCGCAGCATGGGGACGTGAAGGCGATCGGGGCCGTAGAGGGCAACCATGAGCGCGGCGACGGCGGCGACGTGCGGGCAGCTCATGCTTGTGCCGGAGAGTGGCAGATAGGTCGATGCGTTCTGTGTGAGATCGATCGTGGCGAGCGAGCCGCTGGCGGGCTCGAGGGCATCGCCCGTGGATCCGGAGACGGCAATGCAGGGAATATCAATGATGGCGAGGAGGTCCTCGTCGAAGGGGCCGGGCGCGTTGTTTGAAATGATGCAGCCGGCAGCGCCCGCGACGAGGGCGTTGAAACATTTTTCGGTGACGGAGATGGGCGAAGCGTCGAGGTGCGTGCCGCCGCGGCGGATGTGGGCGATGGCGCCGACGACGGCGGGAGGAAAGTCGGCGGGTTCACCTCCGGTGCCGCAGAAGATGGCGGGAGCGGTGACGGCGATGCCGGTGGAAGAGTTGGAAAGCTGAGCGCAGAAGGTTTCGCTGCCGAGGACAGTGCAGCGCTCGCGAAAGGTGGCGGTGGTGGAGATGACTTCGAGGCCTGGAGCGCCGATGTCGATGGTGGGGCCGAGGGAGGAGAAGAACGCGCGGTTCTTGTTTTCGTCAACGGCCATGACCGAGACGACCGACTCGTAGGCGGCGGGGTAGTTGGGTGAGGCGTCGGGCGTGTTGCCGGCGGCGGCGACGCAGAGGACATCGGCGGCGGTGGCGGCATCGCAGGCGTCCATGAGGGCCTGGGAGAAGTCGGGACCACCGATCGACATGCTGATGACATGGGCGTTGTTGGCGACCGACCACTCGATGGCGGCGATGATCTGTTCGTAGGTGCCGCCGCCGGCGTTGGTGGCGGCTTTGGCGACGAGGATGTCACACTCTGGGCAGATACCGACTACGCCGATGTCGTTGTCGCGGGCGAGAGCGATGCCGGCGCAGTGGGTGCCGTGGCCATTGCCGTCGTTGGCGGTTTCGCCGGGAATGAACGATGCGATGGCGACGGGTGTGGGCAGGTCGGGGTGCGCAAGATCGAGGCCGGTGTCGAGCACGGCCAGGCGAGCGCCGCTGCCTTTGGTGGCGGGCCAGACGGGCTGGGGGTTGACAATGCCGACGCCGTAACTTGGGGTTTGCTCGAAGATGCGAGCGGCAAAGGAGGGTTCGGCGTAGAGCACGCTGGCGGAGCGGCGAAGGGAATCGACGGCGGGAATGACGGCGCCGGGCGCGACCACGATGCAGGTGAGGCCGGGAACGAGTGTGGAGGACCAAGCGGTTTGCGTGGAGCCGGCGAGTTTGCAGAGCTCCGCGCGTTCGGCCGGTGTGGCGGCGGGATCGAAGCGGACGAGGACGCGGGCGGGGTCGATGCGGCGGGCGTCGAGGATGCGCGCGTCGCGGGGGCGAGCGGGATCGGCGAGGCCGTCAGCGGACGCCGAGTCGCCGGATGTGATCAGGAGTGCGAGCGCGGCGAGGGTTTTCATGGAAGAGCCCGCGAGGGCGAACTGGATGAAGGCCGTGAGCGGTCGGGGAGCGCGGATGGCGCGGGGCGGTGGAGTCAGCATCGAGAGGATGTACGGAGCGGCCGCCCGATCGGCTCTGTGGGCGCGGCTTGGGTTCAATTCGGGCATTGTGTGTGCGTCGGGCGTTAGTCCTGTTCACTTGTGGCGCGAACGGCGAAGCAACTGAGCGGCGATGCTTTCGCACGGCCGCCCGGAGGGAGAAAGAGAGAGAAACCGTTGACCTCGGCGGTGTTCGGCGGCGGCGCCGACCAGCTGCGAGGGTTGACTGCAGGATCAGGTTGACATCATGGACTCAACGTCGGTGATGGCATCGCCGAGCTTGCTCTTGATGATCTCAAGGTCTTGGGCGGTGAGGTTGAGCTCATCGAGCCAGGCCTTGGGGATTTCCGTGCTCGGGTTGTCGAGGCGGAAGCCGGCTTTGTTCTGGGCGGCGACACGGTCGGCGACGGCGACGATGGTGGTAAGCAGGCGGTTGTCGGCGGGGAGATCGAGCGGGCGATGGTGGTAGCCTGTCACGCCCAGGAACGAGCGGGGGAACTTCCACTTCTCGCAGAGGCCCGCGCCATAGTCCTGGTGGTTAGCGCCGAAAATTTCGTCTTCGATGGCGAGCATGTCGGCAGGGTGATCGGCAGGGGCGGCCTCGCAGCGTTCGATGACCTGCACGAGGCGGTTGCGGTCGTACTGGAGCTCGACCATGACGCCGACGTCGTGAAGGAGGCCGGCGAGGAAGGCTTCGTCGGTAAGGCCGAGCTTGAGGTGCTGGGCGATCATGCGGCTGCACGCGCCGACGGCGACGGAGTGTGTCCAAAGCTCTTTGGCGCTGAAGGTGGGGGTGAGCGCGCCGCCCTTGAAGAGTTTGGCGAGTGAGGCTGCGATGGCGATGTTCTTGACGGCGTTGAGCCCGAGCAGGACGATGGCGCGGTTGATGGAACCGACCTGGCCGGGGAGGCCGTAGAAGGCCGAGTTGACGACCTTCAGGATGCGGGTGCAGAGCGCCGGGTCTTTGCTGATGACGTTGTGCAGGTCGGTCGCGGTGCTCGTCGGAGACTCAACGAGGTTGATAATCTTGAGAGTGATCTCGGGGAGCGTGGCGATGTGCGAAATTTCGCCGATCGCTGATTTCACAGCTTGCTCGCGCGAAAGGCCGGGTTTAGCGGCCACAGTTTGATCTGCCATTAGTTCTTCTCCGAGAGGTCGGTGCGCGGCACGCGCACGCGAGGCTTCTGAGCATCGGCGTAGAAGAGAATCGACTTGCGGCTGTGTGGGCACCGGCGGTGCGATCGGGTCCGTTTGCGCGGGCGCGGCTGGTGTGCGGGCGGTTTTGATTATCGGGCCGTGACGATGCCGGCGGCGACGACGACGCGGGCAGACCACAGGGCGGTGCGCACCCAGTTGGAGCCAACGAGGAGGGAGTGGGTTCGCGGGCTCAGGCCCTTCGCCAGGCGGGCGTGGAGCGGGACTTGCACCAAGAAGGTGCTGAGCCAGATAGCGATGAGCAAGATCATGCCGGTGAGTTCGAGGCCGAGGCCTGGACGATGCTGCCAGCTTTGCCAAAGCAGGAGCGAAGCGGTGAGGGCTTCGACGAGCATCATCGGGGCGACAACCAGCGTGGTGAGGGCCTGGTGGCGGCGCGCGTACGCAACGAAATGGCCTTCGCCGACGCTGCCCATAAGTGGGTAGTGCACGATTTGCACAAACCAGATGAGCCCGGTCATGAAGGCGGCGGCGAAAAAATGGATGAGCGGCAGGGTCATGCGTCAGGCTTGGCGGTGGCCGCGGTTGGTTCGCCAAGCGTAAAGGAGGATCAGCCCGAAGGGGACCCACCAGATGACATCGTTGGTGATATTGGTGACGCCCATGGACCAGGGGAGCTGGCCTTTGAGGGCGGCATCGATGAAGCCGATGGGTCCGAAGATCTTGCCGAGGAAGCCGACGAGCACGATGGGCCAGTGGCGAGCGGGATTGAAGGCCGCGGCGGCGTAGCCGACGCCATAGACGCCGACGATCATGCCGATGCATCCCCAAAGCTGCGGCCAGAGGCGGGTGCTTTCGAGCGTTTCACCCAGGAGCAGGCTCATGGTGGCGACGGGGAAGAGAATGACGGCGGTTCCCCATGCGACGTTATAGACGGCGGCGGCGAGGAGAGCGGCCTTCATCCAGCGTGGCGCGGGAGCGATCGGGTCGGCCACCGGAGCGTGAGTGGTCATGGCTTGCCTTTGGGCACCTTCCCAGATGCTGGGGCAAGTCTATTCGCACCGGTCCGGCGGGCCGGAGTTATTTGCGTTCAAGGACATCGATGGCGGCTTTGACGGTGAGGCGGGGGAAGCCGGGATCGACGTTGAGCTTTTTGGCGAGCGGGAGTGTGACGGAGCGGGAATCTGGGTATTCAAAGGCGAGCGCGGCGGAGAGGAGGGCGATGTTGGCGCGATGCAGGTTGGCGTTTGCGAACCGATCGGCAGAGGGAGCAGCGGTGCCTTCGAGCATGGGGAGGAAGTCGGCGGCATCGGGGCCGGCGAGGCGGAACTCGCTGAGGGCCTTGGCATATTGCTCGGTGGCGAGAGCAACATTGCCGGCGACTTTCGCGGCGAGGTAGACAGTGAGATGGGCGATGCCGGCAGAGACGGCGGTGGCGGGTACGGACGTGCCGACCAGAGTTGAGACGGCGGATGCGGCGGCCGAGGCTTCACCGGTCGCGATGGCAATCATGAAGTCGTCGTCGGGGCTGGTTCCTTCCCGGCCGACGGCGGCGACGAACTCGGGGATGGTGCCGGCGGCATAGTGCATGGTCGATTGCAGCCGGGAGCGTGCGAAGGCCAACCCCTCATCGGAACCCAGGCGCGAACTGGTGAACGTGTTGATGTGTTCGCGAGCCTGATCGGCCTTACCGGCCTGCACGAGCAGGGTGACCCTGGCAAGGGCGGTGTCGAGAGCGTCGGCTTGCGGGTCGCCTGAGAACATCAGCGAAGCCAGAGCCTCGTCATAGCGGCCCAACCCCTGCAGCGCTGCAACGCTGAGTTCATTGATGCCGTTCATATCGGGGTTGATCTCGCGCGCCCGAACCGACCATGTGAGGGCGGCCTGATTATCGCCGGTGAGGACGCCGTGATGGGCGAGGGCTCGGGCGGCGAGAGCGAGGGGCTTGCCGGGCGCATCGGGACGGCAGGCCTGCTCGTAGAGCGCGGCGGCGGCGGGCCACTCGTCGGTGACGCGGCCCAGGAGGTAGGCGGTTGTGGAGGTGCGTGTTTCCTGGTGGAGTTTGGCGTATTCGCCGAGGAGCGCGGACTGGAGCACTGGGCCTTTGCTGTGATTCTGGTATGAGCGATGTGCCTCGACCAGTGGCGGCCGCTTGGCGAGGAGGGGCTTGAGGGTTTGGAGCGCGGCTTCCGGCTCGAGTATTGCGTCGAGGGCAATGAACCAGAACTCGCTCTGCGGCTCGAGGGTGATGGCGCGGCGAACAAGATCCTCGGCGGCCTGCTCGCCGTGCTGCGACGCGGTGATGGAGGCGATGTCGAGAGGGCTCACATCCTGAAGCGCCACGAGGGACGTTCGTGTTTTGGACTCATTGCGCTTGAGTTTGAGTTGTTGCGGCGGCGGTGTGAAGGGGAAGTCGATCCCGCGGAGATCGTGGAGGAGTGCGGGGGCGAGGTATTCGTCGGCGGGCGAAGGGGCGGTGTTGGGAGTGTTGGAATAAGTGTGGACCTCTTTGAGGAGCACGACGAGCTGATCGGGGTTGACTACGAAGGTCGCGTTGGTAAACGGGCGAGCGAAGAAGTTCGTTTCCATGGCGAACGACTGCTCGCCGAGGGGGCTTGCCGGATCGACAGGAGTAATGGTGTGTGAGCCCTCGGCGAGTTTGATTCTGACGGGCGTGAGGGCGCGGAGGACGACGGGTTTACCGCCATCGATGAGGTAGCGAGTATCCTGCGAGAGGCCGGAGATGAGCCAGACCTCGCGGCTGCTGCCGCGCGAGAAGGCGGTGGCGAAATAGACGATGATGACGAGGGCGGCGATGGAGGCGGCGATGAGGCGCGGGGCCCAGAAACTGCCCTTGCCGGATGCGTTCTTGGGGGCATCAGGGCGGATGAGCGCGGAGGTGATCTTCTTGCCGCTGGATTCGTGCTTTGTCGAGAGTTTGTAGTAGCGCTTGTAGTCTTTGCTCGAGGCGTCGACGAGGGATCTGGCGGCGGCGGACTCGAGTTCCTGGCGGGCCTCTGCGTGTCGGCCCTCGGCTTGGAGGGCTTCAACAAGGAGGAAAAGGATGCCGGGCGCGTCGGCGGGTGAGGCGTTGATCACGGCGCGGGCGAGCGGGGCGGCTTCGTCAACGTTGTGATGCTGGAGGAGATGGACGGCGAGATCGTGCTTGCGGGGGTGGGAGGAAGGATCGAGCTGGACGGCGGCCTCGGCGGCGGCGCGGGCGGGCGCGATCATTCCGAAGCGCTCCATGCCAACGTGGAGCACGCTCTGCACGTCGGCGTTGTTGGTGACGGCGGGGCTGAGCGACGAGGCGAGCCCGAGAAACTCGTCTTTGGCGGTGAAGCTGACGGCGGCGGCGAGGGCCTTGCAGGCGAGGTCGGGGTTGTCTGGATCATCGGCGAGCGCGAGCGCGCCGTCGCCGATGCTCTCGGCTTTGGTGCGTTCCCACTCTTTGAGCGACATGATGCGGTGCTGCTTGCACGAGGGGCAGGAATCGATGATGCGTTTGGTACCGAGGGGGATGACGGGAATGAAGACCACGACGATGTAGAGCGTCGTGTCGTATGAAGCAAGGTGGCCGGCCTTTGCGCAACTATCGCACACCCCGTGCCGGGTGGTGAGGTTGCGTTTGCCGTAATACCAGGTTCCGATTCCGTTGACGACCGTTGGCATGATGCCGAGTTTACGGCGGGCCGGGCGCGGTGTCCTTCAGCGCGCTTCAGAAATGGCCTGGTGGAGCATCTCGGCGAGAACGGCCTGACCGCCGGCAAGGAGGTGGATGTCGTCGCGGTACGGCTCGCGACCGTCGCGCTGGGCCTCGCGCATGGCGTTCAGATCGTTGACGACGGGGACGGTCATGTCGCGCAGGAGTGAACGTATGGCGAGGGTGCCGGGCTTGGGCTGGCCTTCGAGTTCGCTCTGGGCGGCGTGAAGAACGACGACGACCTTCACGTTGCGGGAGCGAAGCAGATCGATAAGTTCGCGGAGGGCGGCGAGGGAGGTTTGGGTATCTTTTTCGAGTTGCTCGGCGGAACGGGTGGGCGCGGCGGCG
>Ga0163144_10014034_pt1 | contig 16663 bp, 16 predicted proteins | sample OliLak19BULKMAT1_FD_123175 | JGI IMG/M metagenome (GOLD analysis project Ga0163144, IMG submission 123175) | Freshwater microbial mat bacterial communities from Lake Vanda, McMurdo Dry Valleys, Antarctica - Oligotrophic Lake LV.19.BULKMAT1 | ecosystem: Environmental > Aquatic > Freshwater >... | reverse complement strand
GGCGCGGGTTGGCTAGGTGTTGGTGGGTCGGTGCTTTTTCAGAACAGGCCACTACAGGCCACTACAGGCCACTACAGGCCACTACAGGCCACTACAGGCCACTACAGGCCACAACAGATCACAACTGATCACAACTGATCACAACTGATCACATCATCCAGGAATTTGGATGCCGCTGGTGCGGAGGAGGGTTTTGAAGCCTTCGCCGAAGACGAAGTTGTGCTCGGGGAAGGTCATGCCCTGCATGTTGTTGTCGAGATGGCTGAAGATGAGGTCGATGGTGCCGACTGGTCGGAACGCTGGGGCGGTGGCGGATGCGGGGCTGGCGGGGGTCAAGAGTTCGACGAGGCCCTTGGTGCTGGCGCCGGAAGTCTCCATGCGTTCCATGGTGGCGGTGTAGCGGAGCGTACAGCCCGGGCCTGCGTCCTCGCGCATCTCGGCTTTGCTGACTTTCGCGAGGATGACCTTCTCGCGAAACTGATGGGCGTGACCGAGCATGATGCCTGCGGTCTGGGCCATGCCCTCGATGATCAGGCTCATGGGCATCAGGGGCAGGGCGGGCAGTGTTGCGGTCGCTGCGAAGTGGTCGTGGAGATGCTCCTCGGCGAACGAGACGTGCTTGATCGCTACCAGCCGCTGGGCTGGGACGAGTTCGACAACACGATCGATCCACATCCAACGCATGGGTTGAGAATATTGACGGAGTGGCTGGCCTGCTTCAAGTGGCCTGCTTCAAGTGGCCTTTGACAACTTGGCTTCGACGAATCGGACGAGGGTATCGACGGTGAAGAGTTCGCCGACCTTGTTGCTTTGGGGGTTGGCCTCGAAGTTTGCGAAGTTGACGTGCGGGAGGCGAGCCTTGAGAGCGGCGATGCCCTCTGGGGTTACTTTGCCATCTTTGACGAATCGGGGGTCGTTACCCGAACCCTCGGGAAAGAGTTCGCCCTGGCCGATCTTGATCGAGAAGGCCTGTTCGAGTTTGAAGACGATGTCGAGGAAGTCGATTGACTCGGCTCCCAAGTCCCTGGTCAGACTTGCGTCCATGGTGACATCGCTCTGATCGACAGCTAAGGCGTCCACCAGAAGTTCCTGCACAGTCCCGAAAATCTCATCGCGCGTCATGCTACCTGCTCCGACGATCCCCCTAACACCCACTTGCAACCACTTGCCAATCCGCTCGTTGATTCAGTCAAGACTGGGCCATTCCATGCCCTTGAACCACCATCAGCGTTGGGGCGATCATAGACGCTCTGGCTCGGACATCGAGCACTTTCATGTCACGCAACTCGAACGTTCGTGCTGAATTGATCCAACTATGATGGCAGCACATGAGTTCCCCCGTGACCAACGCTTCGGCTGTTCCGATCGCCACCTCCACTGCTGTTCCCAGTCAGGGCAAGGCCCCGGCGCAGGCAGCGTGGATTCGGACCACGCTTCGCTGGGCGATGATTCTGACTTGTCTTTTGGTGATCGGGCCGCTTGCATCGATGCCGCTGGCACAATTGCGTGACACGGATGGTGGGCATGCTGTCACCATGTTTCTCTCCGGCAGCATGGGGGCGAGCGTAGTGGCGACGGGGCTGGTGCTGGTGGCTGCAACAGTGGCCGCGGCTGTCAGCGCGTGGTTTTTTTCGGCGGGGAACGCTTTTGCTTGCAGCGGGCTGATCGTTGGATGGGGCGCGTGGCGGATGGGGACGATCGATGAGATCGTGCGTCGGACGCGCAGCGGGTCTGACCTTTCGTTGCTCGCGTTGGAAAACGGATTGATCGTGTTGTGCGCAGCGGGGATTGCGTGGCTTATCAGCGCGATCGCAGAGCGTCGGCAGACTCAGGCGCATCGCCATGCAACGGGTTCGGCGATTGGATTGCTGGCGACGGATGGGAATGGACAAGGCTCGTTTCGGATTGCTGGGATGTGCCTGGGTGCGGCGACACTGGCGGCGGGGCTGGCCTCGGTGCTGGTTGCGGCGACCATGAGCAAGGGGCAGACGGTCTTCGCTTCGTTTGTGGGCGGGCTTGCCGCGGGTGTGGTTGCTCATCTGGTTTCGCGCGGACAGAACGGGAACGTTTCGCCTGCGCTGGTTGCGCTGAGTGCGTTGCTGCCTGCGGCGTTGGGGCCGGTCATCGCACAGGCGATGCATGGGACGAAACTGGTTGACGCAACGTTTGCAGGCTCGCTGATGCCTTTGGCGCGAATCGTGAGTCTGGAGTGGGCGTGTGGGCTTTTGCTGGGCATTCCGGTTGGGCTGGGGTGGGCCGGGGCGATGCTGGATGAGCGATCAATTGAATCGATACCGCCGCCGCTGTCGTGAGAGGGGCTCACTGGGTGAGCATGCAGTCGTAGGCACCACCTGTAGACACCACCTATAGACACCGAGGGAAAACCTGGCGAATACTTGCGCGTGACCGAATCAACTGTACAACTTCGCCCGCGGTTTGCTGGGTGCGCGTCGGTGTCCGAGGACACGTCGAGAGCGACGTCGCAAGCTTGCGATCAGGTGTTTGCGAGTCTGGGATCGGCACCGGACTTCGCACTGGTTTTTTTCTCACCGCACCATATCGATCATGCCGCGGATATCTCGCGGGTTGCGCGCGAGCGATTCGGTGAGGTTCCGATTCTGGGCGTATCGGCACAGGGCGTGATCGCGGGCGGGGCTGAGATCGAGCGTGCGCCGGCGGTGTCGATGTTCGCTGGCTCGCTGCCTGGGGTGCGATTGTCGGTCTTCACTGATGACGACCTGCCGGTGGTCGAGAACGCTTCTGAGGCAGGGGAGCAATGGACGCCCAGGATGGGCCTTGGGAGCGATTCGCGGTGCAGCATCCTGCTTTCGGACCCGACATCGGTGCCCATGATGACGCTGCTGCCTTGGTTTGGTGCTGCGGCCAGCAGCGTGCGAGCGGTTGGGGGATCGTCTGGATCGTCGTCAGGATCTTCCTCTGGCCATCCTGCACCGTGCATCGTTGGCGGCATGGCGTCGGCGAGCACACGCCCGGGGACGAATGTGATCATGCTCAACGATCGGATTCGACACCATGGGCTGGTTGGGCTAACGATAAGTGGCCGCGTCCACGTCGATACTGTGCTGAGCCAGGGGTGCAAGCCGTTTGGTCCGACCATGGTGGTGACCAAGTCGCACCGCAATCTGATTTTCGAGTTGGGCGGCCATCCTGCGCTGGAAGTCATGCAGGAAGTGGTGCATCAACTGAATGAGGCTGACCGCCAGTCGCTGCAGCAGGGGATGTTCGTGGGGATGGTGATTGACGAGCACAAGCCGCGATTTGGGCGCAATGACTTTCTGATGCGGGCATTGCTTGGAGCGGACCCGGAACGGAAGGCTGTTGCGGTTGCGGACTTTCCCAAGGTGGGCCAGACGGTTCGGCTGCACATGCGCGATGCTCGCACGGCGGAGGAAGATCTTGCGCTGCTTATGGACGCGCAGAAGTTGTATGACCCGCCGCTCGGGTCGCTCTTGATTACCTGCAACGGGCGGGGGGAGCGGCTATTCGCACGCCCCCACTGCGATGCGGGCGCGGTGCAGCGAGCGTTTGCGCCCTTGAAAGGTGAGAGCATATCGGCGGCGGGGAGGGTTGTTGATCCGGCGACGGATGCGCCGATTCCGCAGGCGGGGTTCTTTGCTGCGGGTGAGATCGGGCCGATCAGCGGGCGCAGTTTTCTGCATGGGCATACGGCGTGCTGCGTGCTGTTCCGGGAGGATGCGTCGCCCGTATTGCTCTGATTGTCCTCGTTGCCCTCGCTGCCATCATCATGATGAAGGCTTAGTCGGTCACGCCCAGGTCAATTTTGGTAAAGAGGGACTCGAACTTGAGGCCTGCTCGCTCGACATTTTCGCGGGCGCCTTCGAGACGGTCGATGGTGGCAACGACACCCAGCACGCGTGCGCCTGATTCTTGTAGGCTGGCGACGGCTTCGAGGGCCTGGCCGCCGGTGGTGGCGACATCTTCGATCAGCACGACCGTGTCGCCCTTTTCGAGCACTCCTTCGAGTTGCTTGGCGGTGCCATATTCCTTCTTTTTGTTGCGGACAAAGATGCAAGGCAGGCCAGTGTGCAGCGTTGCAACTGTGACGAGGGGGATGCCGCCCAATTCGGCGCCCGCGAGTCGGTGAACTTTGGTGGCGCAATCGTGCTCGATCTTGGCGATGCGTTGGGCGAAGAGGGGCGCGAGTTGTTTGAGCAGTTCGGCACGGGTGCTGAATAGATACTTGTCGAGGTAGTAGGAACTGATTTTTCCCGAACGCAGGGTGAATGTGCCTCTGAGCAACGCCACGTCCGCGATTGCCTTTGCCAACTGTGCTTTGGGATGCTCACTCATGTCTTAATGTAAGCGAGGTGGTGGCTTGGTGTGGAGGGGGGAGGGCTGGACGGAGTTCTGGTGGAGTACTCAAAGTTTCCGAACGCCCGTGTCCGAACGGCGAACAATCAACGCATGACACACTTCCCTGCTCATCCTGCGCGCGCGTTGATTGTGGTTGCTCTGCACATGGGACTCGTGGGGGTCATGGGACATGCCGCTGTGGAGTTTGCGTGGGGGCAGCAGGAAGATCCCTCCCACATGCTGACGGCACCTGCAAGTCAGCCGACTCAGCCAGCGCAGCCTGTCCAGCAAGTCCAGCCGCTTCAGACTCAGCAGGTGGCGTCTCCGGCGGCGACGGGTTTGACGCTTGCAAACCTGGACGCGTCGGGCAACATCGTTCGTTATCCCGAAGGCCCCGAGGAGGCGGCGATCAAACTGCTGACGCTCACGCCAGAAGAACGTGCGAAGGTTGAGGCGGTGGTTGCGAAGCGGCACGCGGATGTGGACGCTCATGTTCGAAAACATCTACCATTGGTGATGCGCATTCAGGGCGTGAAGGAAGAGGGGCTGACGCAGGATCGCGTGAACGCATTCCGCGAGTTTGGGCGTGAGTTCAGCGACATTCGCCTGCGGCAGGAATACCGCAATGCGATCGTGGGGACGTTGTCAGCGACCAATGGCCAGAACTTTGCCGCGCTAACGAGTGGCTATCGGCGGGCGTGGATCAACCTGAGCCAGGCACGGGCACGGGAGCAGGCGAAGCAGGATGCGTTGATCCATCACACCAATATGGAGAGTTTCACAACGGCGACGGAGGAAGTGCGTCAGTCGGTGGATCGCCAGATCGGCGAATCAAACCAGGCGATCATGAACGCGGTGCAGACGCTTGCGCTATCGCCCGGACAACAGCCACTGGTTCAGGCGGTGGCCGATGAGTTTGCCTCGCGTGTGACAGAGGCGGGCGATATTTCCAAGGTTGCACCGGAACAGAAGGTAGCGCATGTTCGCAACCTCCTGAACATGGTGATGGAAGACCAGCGCAGGGCACTACTCACAGCGATTTTCGCTGAGCGAGCGGCTGCGGCTTTGGACAAGTGAGTTTGGACAAAGTGAGTTGGTCAGTGGGTGGCGCGGGGTGAGGGAGACGAAGATCTAGATGCCCTTCGAGGAGCGGGCGACATCGACTTTCTTGCGGGCCAAGGCACGCTGGCGGTCGAGCGATTCTCGCGATGCGGTGGTTGCATCCTTGGGTTTGACATCGGCGAGGCGGCGCACTTCGGCCTCGGCATCGGCGGTGCTCAGCGTTTCTGCGGCGACGGCTTGCTCGGCGAGGATCGTGAGTTCGTCGCCCGCGATCTTGATGAAGCCGCCATCAACGACGAAACTGCGTTGGCCGCCCTTGCCGAGTTTGGCATCGTCGGCCATATCAAGACGCAGTTCGCCCAGCCCCATCGTGAGGAGCATGGGGGCGTGTCCGGATTGGATGCCCATGAGACCATCCCAGGCAGGGACGCTGGCGTAGACGACCTTGTCGTCGAGCAGGGCGGCGGTCGGGGTCACTAGTTTGCAGCGGAAGGACTTGGCCACGCGAAAGACTCCAACTGGAAAAATCGGGCAGGGAAAGCAGAAAAGGGCTCAATCAGTTCAGGCAGGTTTCATGCATGTACGGCATGCGCCGAATTGTACTTGCGACTGAGTTGTGAGTTTAGGCGCTCGCGTGGGTGTCTTCCCCTGGTATAAAAAGCATCATCACGGGGATGTCGAGCACGACATGCCGTTTGGTTGGGGCTTGGTTTCAGGCCTCGCTATGGTTGGCCTCACGCTTTGGCAAACATACCACTTCAACACATTGATGGAGCGTCCCGCGATTCGCGTCGTGCTGGGTGGGTCTTGTTGGGGATTGGGGTATTTCTGCTGGCTGGGATTGCTATACGTCTGCTTGTGGGCGGGATGGGCGCGACGGGCGAGGACACGCGGTTGCTGCTTGAGATTCGCGGGCTGCGCGTGGGGAGCGCGGTGCTCGTTGGCGCTTGCCTGTCGCTGGCGGGAGCGTTGCTTCAGGGGTTACTTCGCAATTCGCTGGCATCGCCGGATCTGCTGGGCATGGCATCGGGCGCTGGGCTGGGCGTGATGGTCGCGATTTATGTGAGTTTCCTGGCGGGGGCGGGGTTGGCGGACGCGGGCGGGCTGGGAGCGACGGGCGCGGCGATTGTCGGGGCTTGTGCGACGCTGGGCGTGGTCTATCTGGTCAGTGCGCGCGTGTCTGGGTGGCGCGGGGCTGGGGAGATCGAGCCAACGACGCTGGTGCTGATGGGCGTGATCATCGCGATCATCTGCTCGGGCGCGATGTCGCTGCTGAAACACCTCATGCCGGACCAGGGCATCGCGGCGGATCGTTTGCTAGTAGGCAGCATTCGGGATGATGTGCGGCCAATGCACTTGTGGATTGTGGGCGTGCTGTTGGCGATGGGGATGGGCGTGTCGCTGTCGAAGGCAAGGATGATGGATGTTGCGTCGCTGTCGGACGACGAGGTGTCGAGCCTGGGCATCTCGCTGGCGCGGTTGCGAACGACGCAGTTTCTGATCGCTGGTGTGCTGACGGGCGGGGCAGTGGTGCTGGCGGGACCCGTGGGCTTTGTAGGGCTTTTGTGCCCGCATGTGGTGCGGAGTTGGGCAGGGCCACGGCATGGGCCGCTGCTGGTGGGTTCGGCGATGCTTGGTGCGGGCGTGGTGGTGGGTGCGGACACGTTGATTGCGGGAATCCGCGAGGTGTATCCGGGACTTGGTCGCTTGCCACTGGGAGTGCTGACGGCGCTGGGGGGAGGACCGATTTTTCTGCTGATGCTGCGTAGGGGGCGGGGGCGGAGTTGATGGGTTGATGGGTTGATGGGTTGAAGAGTGAATTCTCACGCGCTGATATCGACAGTGCGGGATGCGATTCGTGCGACCACCAATGCTGCCACTTCGTCGGGAGAGCCACGAACAAGGGCACGCAATTGCTCGCCAGTTCTTCGAGCGGCGCGCTCGGCATCGTTGAAGCCGTCGGGCGGGGCGGGAGCGATCAACATGCGCAGTCGGGCGACCGAGGCGCGCAGTACGGCGTTGTTGAGGACAGCGAGCTGACGCTGCTTGGCTGCAATATCACTGGTCTGGGATGCTATCTCCGGCGCAGATGAGTTGGGCTCGATGTCGGATTGGTTGGAGGAAGGGTTAGGGGTGGTATCGCGCGGGTCGTTGCGAGCGCGCTGGGACTTGAGCACTGGTGCGTCCAACGGCGGTGTAGCGATGGGCTGAGTGACCACAACGATCTGCGGAGTGATCGCGGCGCGGATGCTGGAAGGGGTTGTGCCCGAGGCGGGTAACAAGAAAAAACCTCCATTAGTTAGTTCGAACATACCAATCGCCCAGACGATTGCCTCTCGCCAAATTGAGGGGAGAGGCGGTATAGGTGCCAAAGGCGATGGATATAACGGTGCCAACGGCGTGCGCGGACCAGGTTCTCGGGATTCTGAAAGCCCCAAAACGCGCGATCGGACGTTGAAATACTGGTCCGAGTTCAAGTGCGGGGCGAGAACCAGACGCGATCGATGCGGCCCGAGCGAACCCGAAAAACGGCGAGCAGGAAGTATGGATCGCGATCGGGTACGCCTGTGATGTATTCGAGATCGGTGACAAACTCACCCAGAAACTGGCGGTTAGTTACGCGAGAACGCTGGAGAGGCCAGCGGAGGAATTGAGCAGCGTAAAAGTCCCGCAGTGCTGCCAGGCCGCTCGTGCGCACGGTATTGGTGTCCATATTCATGATCACAATGTCGTCGCTAAAGCAGGCAGCGAAGCCATCGATGTCACGGGCGTTGTAGGTCTGGAGCTGGTGTTCGACGACTTCGAGCGGAGTGGTCATGCCGTGGGAGCGTACGGGCGAAGCGTGCGAACGGCACTATTCCAGCAGAAACTCTGCAATCTCGCGCTGCTCGAAGCGATCGGTCGCTTCGCCCATGCGATAGCCAGTGCAACGAAATCCGCAGTTCTCAAGAATGCGCAGTGACGCGGCGTTGGTGCGTGCGGCTGTCGCGTGCAAGGGGCGACGCGGTTCATCTTGCAGGAACTTCACCAGGGCGTGCGAGGCAATGCCCCTTCCCCACCACGCACGGGCGATCCAGTATCCCACGCAGTCGCAACCCTCCGCTTGAAAGCACGCGATGCTGCCGACGATGCCGCCTTGCAGCACGATCACATGTCCATTGATGTTTGGATTCTTGAAGTGCTGGTCCCACGTGGAAATGAAGACCTCGCGTGTACGCGGTTTGGTTCCGGCCATGGCGTTGGACACGGGGTCACACTGCAAGTCGTACAACACAGGAAGGTCGGCGAGCACCACGCGACGCAGCAGAAGTTCATTCGCATCAATACGCGGAAACTGGGCAGACATGGCAAATCATACCAGCGACCCGTGGACATGCTGCATCGCGGGAACATGCTTGATCATGCAGGATCATGTATACGGGCTACCAGCACTTCACACGTTGAAGTACTTCGCCGCGGGGTGGTGCACGATGATTGCGCTGGTGGATTGCTCGGGATCGATCTGCCAGTTCTCCGTAAGCACGCAGCCAATGCGGGAAGGATCAAGCAGTGCAAAGAGTTTTTCCTGATCCTGCAAGTTTGGGCAGGCGGGGTAGCCGAAGCTGTAGCGCGAGCCGCGGTACTTCTGGGTGAAGAGGTCCTTGATTTTCGGGCTGTCCTCGCCAGCGATGCCCAGTTCCTGGCGCATGCGCTTGTGCCAGAACTCGGCGAGTGCTTCGGCGGTCTCGACGCCCAGGCCGTGCAGGTAGAGGTAGTTGGTGTAGTCGTTGGCGGCGAAGAGTTTTTGGGCCTCTTCGCTGGCGCGGTGTCCGACGGTGACACAGTGCATGCCGAGCACATCAACCTCGCCGGTCTGTTTATCTTGTAAGGGTCGGAAGTAGTCGCTGATGCAGAGGCGGCGCTTGTCGGCTTGTCGCGGGAAGGAGAATCGAAGCAGTTCGCGGAGGTGCTGCACTCGCGGCGTGTTTTTTGGAGATTCTCCAATAACTTTGGTGACAAGCGGGGGTGGCTGTGCCACCATGCTCTGCGGGTCCCAGACGATGAGGTCGTCGCCATCGCTGTTTACGGGGAAGTAGCCGTAGACGAGTTTGGGCTGGAGGATGCGCTGCTCTTTGCATCGCTGCTTCCAGTGCTCGAAGACTGGCATGATTTTGTCCTCGATGAACGCGTCGTACTCGCTGTCGCTCATCGGGCCTTTTTTCACCTGCCACTGGCCGCGGAAGAGGGCGATTGGGTTGATGAAGGGGAAGATGTCGTCGAGGTCGATGCCATCGATGACGCGCGTGCCCCAGAAGGGTGGCGTGGGGATGGGGGTATCGGTAGCGATGTCGGAGCGGACCTGCGGGACAGGGGGCATTACCTGTCGCGTGACTCCGGCGACTTGCTTCACAGGCGAGGACGCCTGTGCAACTACTGGCACTACTGAGTTTGCGGCGGCGAGTTTGGCGATTCTGGTTTGATTGATTGATTCTTCGGCGTCGCTGCGCTTGGTCTGTCGCGCATCGATCTCCTGCTGCAGCACCTTGGTATCGCCCGTGGCGATCACGTCCATGGTGCGCAGGCCATCGAACGCGTCGCGCCCGTAGAAGACTTCGCCCTGATAGACCTTGCGGAGGTGTCCCTCGCAGTAGTGGCGAGTCAGCGCTGCGCCGCCCAGCAGAACACGCGGCTTCATGCCCCGTGCGTTGAGTTCGCGGAGGTTTTCCTCCATGACAGTGACGCTCTTGACCAGGAGGCCAGAGAGGCCGATGGCATCGGGCTTCTTGTCCTCATAGACCTTGATGATGGCATCGATGGTTTGCTTGATACCGATGTTGTGGACGGTGTAGCCGTTGTTGCTGAGGATGATGTCGACGAGGTTTTTGCCGATGTCGTGCACATCGCCCTGGACGGTTGCGAGGACGATTGAGCCCTTGCTGCTGCCGGCGACTTTCTCCATCAGCGGTTCCAACTGCCCCACTGCCGTCTTCATGACCTCGGCTGACTGGAGCACGAATGGCAATTGCATCTTGCCACTGCCGAAGAGTTCGCCCACGGTCTTCATGCCGTCGAGCAGGTGATCGTTGATGATTTCGAGGGGCTTGTACTTCTGGAGGGCGGTCTGGAGCGTGCCGGCGAGGGCTTCTTTTTCGCCATCGATGATGTGGGCCCGGAGGCGCTCCTCGATGGTGAGGTCGGCGGCGGACTTCTTCTTGATTGCGGCTTCGGCCTGAACATCTTTGAAGAGTTCGATGAAGGCTTGGAGCGGATCGAAGCCCGGTCGGCGGCGGTCGTGGATGAGTTCGAGCGCGGCGTTCCAGCGGTCATCGGGAATCTTGTTGCGCGGGAGGATCTTGCTGAAGTGGATGATGGCGCTGGTGAGGCCCGCTTCCTGGAGTTCGTGCAGGAAGACGCTGTTGAGGACGATGCGGGCGGCGGGCGAGAGGCCGAAACTGACGTTGCTGAGGCCCACCGTGGTCTGCGAGAGGGGCAGAAGCTTGCTGATGAGGCGCACGCCTTCGATGGTTTCGAGGGCGCTGCGGCGATCGCTCTCCATGCCGGTGCTGATGGGGAGGACCAGAGAATCGAACATGAGGTCATCGGGGGCGAGGCCATGGACCTTGGTCGCGCGGTCGAAGGCGCGCCTGGCGATGCTGAGTTTGCGCTCAGCGGTGCGGGCCATCGAGTTTTCCTTGTCCTCGTCGATGGAGCCAATGACCAGGGCAGCGCCATAGGTTTTGGCGAGCGTGCAGAACTTGTCGAACTTCTCCTCGCCATCTTCAAAGTTGGCGCTGTTGATGATGCACTTGCCGCCTGCCAGGCGAAGTCCGGCTTCGATGGTTTTGGACTGGGTACTGTCGAGCATGAGCGGGACGTTGACTTGTCGCACCACGCGACGCACGACCTCGGCCATGTCCATGGCGTTGTCGCGGCCTGCATAGTCGACGTTGATATCGAGGACGTGGGCTCCGTCGTGGCGAACCTGCTCGCGTGCGAGCGAGACGATGCCGTCCCAGTCCTCCGCTTCAAGCAGTCGCTTGAAGGCGCGGGAGCCGGAGGCGTTCATGCGCTCGCCGATGATCAGGATCGAGTTGTCCTGACGATAGTCCTGCTGGGAATAGAGCGAGGTGACGGCTGAGGGAAGGGGCGCGGTGGTCGGTGCTGCAGCAGCGACCGACTGGTGATTTGGTGCATTCTTGATGCTGCCTTTTTCCAATCCCTCGACCAACTCGACCAACTTGCGAATATGTTCGGGCTTGGTGCCACAGCATCCGCCGATGATGCGGACATGGTCTTCGAGGACGAATCTCTCCATCGCCTGCGCGAAAGGCTCGGCCTGCAGGGGGAACTCGGTTCGGCCATCGACGAGGATGGGGAGGCCGGCGTTGGGCATGACGCTGATGGCTCGGAGCGACCCCTCGCGGAGCGAGGGGGTACCCGATACCCAGTGCCTGCCAAGCCACTTGACGTGATCGCGCATTTCGACCGGGCCGGTTGCACAGTTGAGGCCGATCGAGCAGATGGGATACTGCGCGAGCGCGGTTGCGGCGGCGGCGATTTCTGTGCCCAGCAGCATGGTGCCGGTGTTCTCGATGGTGACGCTCACCATGATGGGAATCTGGGCGGGGCTTTGGCCCGTCTCTTCGATGGCGGCAAGCAGTGCGTTGATTGCGCACTTGATCTGCAGCAGGTCCTGGCAGGTTTCGATGATGAACAAGTCTGCACCGCCCGCAAGCAGGCCTCGGGCTGCTTCGCGATAACTGGCGAACATGGCATCCCAATCGATGTTGCCAAGGGTGATGAGTTTGGTGCCTGGGCCCAGGCTTCCAGCGACGAATCGCGGCTTGTCGCTGGTTGAGTGGTTGTCGCAGGCGGCGCGGGCGAGTTGGGCAGCGGTCTTGCAGAGATCAAAGGCTTGGTCTGCGAGTTCAAATTCGGCGAGGACGTGGGGCATGCCGCCGAAGGTGTCGGTCTCAACGACATCTGCACCGACAGCGAGGAAACTCTCGTGGATGCTCTGGATCAATGCGGGCCGGCTCTTGACGAGAATCTCCGGGCAGTTTTCCCTGCCCCAGTAGTCTTTCTGGACATCCAGGTCGACGGCGTGTGTGGCGGTGCCCATAGCGCCGTCGAAGACGAGTCGGCGCTTGGCAAGGTGCTGCAAGAAAAGGCTGGGTTGGCGGTGGTTCGTCGTCGCTGGCATGGCTTGTTGGGTCTATCGGTCTGGAAAACACCTTTGGGGTGTTGTGGGGGGCGGCATCGGGAGTCTAAAAAACCTCCTTAGAGCCCCAGCGTCGAGACCTCGACCGGGCCAGAGATGCCGACTTTCACGGCTGGATCGCAGAACTATAGCGAGCTTGGACAGACCTGCAATAAAACAACGCCCCGCTATGTGCGAGGCGTTGACGAAATATTTGCCTAGGTCGATTACTGCTTCGCAGGAGCAGCCGCTTCCTTGCCCTTGGGCGCGAAGTAGTTGCCAGCGTACTTTTTCTGGAACTTCTCGATGCGGCCCGCAGCATCCATGAAGGTCTGCTTGCCGGTGAAGAAGGGGTGCGAGCCGGACCACACTTCGACGTGCATTTCGGGAACGGTGGCACCAACGGTCATGACGACCTGCCCATTGTGGTGAATCTTGCAGTTCGGGAAGTACTTGGGGTGGATGTCGGTCTTCATGGCTGGTTCCAGACGGCCGCACGGGGGAAACCGTGACGGGTCAGGATGATAGCACCACCGAGGTATCATCGCCACCCGCTGTTGACCGTCCATTCCAACCTTCACCCCCCGCCCCTGCCCGCCGTCGCCAACCCTCTGTTCTCAGTCCTCCGCCGGCCAGCGTCCCCCCGTCCCAATATCTCCAAGTATCATCATTTCGCCGCTGCTGCGAATCGCACGATTTCCATCGATACCTATGAAACTCACAATCGTTATTCCAGTCTACAACGAGGAGCGGACCATTCTCGATCTGGTTGCGCGTGTTCGCGCGGTGCCACTCTCTATTGCCCGCGAGATCATCATCGTTGACGATTGCTCCACAGACTCGACTCGCGACAGGCTCCAGAGACTGGCTGACCAACCTGATATTCAGTTGCGAAACCACTCGTCAAATATGGGAAAGGGGCGAGCGCTGCGGACCGGGTTTGAAGCTGCGACTGGTGACATCGTCCTGGTGCAGGATGCCGATCTTGAGTATGACCCTTCGGAGTATCCCAAGCTCATTCAACCCATTCTTGACGGACGAGCCGACGTGGTCTTTGGCTCTCGATTTGTGGGTGGAGACAGCCATCGCGTGCTGTACTTCTGGCACTCGGTGGGCAACAAAATCCTGACCCTGACATCCAACGTTTTGACAAACCTCAACCTGACCGACATGGAAGTCTGCTACAAGGTTTTTCGAGCCGATGTGCTCAAGCGAATTACGTTGGAAGAGGATCGCTTCGGATTCGAGCCTGAGATCACGGCGAAGGTTGCTGGCCTGCGATGCCGTATTTACGAGGTGGGCATTTCCTACAGCGGTCGGACCTATGAAGAAGGGAAGAAGATCGGCTGGCGGGACGGAGCCTGGGCTTTGTGGTGCATTTTCAAGTACAACGTGTTGCGGTGAGTGTGGCTCCGGATAAATCGGCGGTTGCATGGGCCCAGCGGTCGCTCAAGGTTGCGACGATAAGACGCGCTGGTGATACTTCGTGCAACCCTTGCAGGGCCTATGACCGGCACCAACCACAACACCAACGAGGGTGAAGTTCCTCGACGATGATCCTCGCTGCCTACTTGACCGATCCCAATCCCGGCGTATCTTTTGGAGCAAGTGCGAAAGTACTCGCAATTAGTTCGGTCCCTGTTAGCTCAATGGTAGAGCGATCGGCTGTTAACCGATAGGTTGTAGGTTCGAGTCCTACACGGGGAGCTTCAAAAGCCTTGGCGAAACGCCGGGGCTTTGTTGTTAAACGATGGATGCACCATGCAGGAGCATTGGCGAAATCGCACGTCTCAGGCGAGAAATGCAGCCGTGTTTGAAGTTATGGTGGTTCGCGCGGGCGCTCTCAGTTTTGTGGTGAGAGTCGTAGGGTAGTTGGGGTGTTGCCGCGAAAAACGAGACTGGTGAAGGCGAACTCTCGGTTTTGGGGAGAGAGTCGAGCAATTGGTTAACGGGAGGGTTTGGCATAGGCGCGTATCGCGAGTGGCATGTACTCGATGAAACACCTAAACAAGACAACCCTACGGAATCAACCTTGGGTTGTAGAATCAGCAATGTCAAACAGAGTTGAGGGGGGTGGTGCATGATAAAGCAACGCGAGACGATTAGCGAAGAGCAGCAAAAGAGTGTTCGTGATGTGGAGAGCGACTTGGCGTTCGAACGTGAGCTGTTTGCCTCCGCCGACAAGCTCCGGTCCAACATGGACGCGGCCGAGTACAAGCACGTCGTGCTCGGGCTCCTGTTCCTGAAGTACATCTCCGACGCCTTCGAAGAGCGGTGGCTCGCCCTGAAGGCGTCCGTGGATGACCCCAAGAGCGACTCCTTCCTCAAGGCCGACCTCCGCAATCGCGCCGCTCAGATCGAGGAACTGCTCGAGGACCGCGACGAGTACACCAGCGAGAACATCTTCTGGGTGCCGAAGGTGGCACGGTGGTCGAGCCTCCAGGCCAAGGCCCGCGACCCGCTGATCGGCAAGATTCTGGATGACGCGATGGTCGCCATCGAGCGCGACAACCCCACGCTCAAGGGCGTCCTCCCGAAGGACTACGCCCGGCCCGGTCTGGACAAGGCGACCCTCGGCGACCTCGTCAATATGTTCGCTAATGTCGGCATCGGAGGCAAGGCCAACCGTTCTAAGGACATCCTCGGCCGCGTGTACGAGTACTTCCTGTCCGAGTTCGCTAGTCAAGAAGGCAAGAAGGGTGGCCAGTTCTACACGCCGCGCCCGGTGGTCAAACTGCTCGTCGAGATGCTCGCGCCGTACAAGGGCCGCATCTACGACCCGTGCTGCGGCTCTGCGGGCATGTTCGTGCAGAGCGAGGAGTTCATCGAGCATCACGGCGGGCGCATCGGCGACATCTCGGTCTTCGGCCAGGAGTCCAACTACACGACATGGCGGCTGGCCAAGATGAACCTGGCCATCCGCGGCATCGACGCCAAGATCACACACGGCGACTCGTTCCACCAAGACCAGCACCCGGACCTCAAGGCCGACTTCGTCATCGCCAACCCGCCCTTCAACGACTCGGACTGGAAGGGCGACCAACTTGCCAGCGACCCGCGTTGGAAGTACGGCACGCCTCCGGCGGGCAACGCCAACTTCGCGTGGGTGCAGCACTTCCTGTCAAAGTTGTCGCCCACGGGCATCGCGGGCTTCGTACTCGCCAACGGCTCGATGTCATCGGGCCAGTCGGGCGAGGGCGACATCCGCAAATCGCTCGTCGAGAATGACCTCGTCGATTGCATGGTCGCGCTGCCCGGCCAACTGTTCTACTCCACGCAGATCCCCGTCTGCCTCTGGTTCCTCGCCCGCGACAAGAAGAACGGGCGGTTCCGCGACCGCCGCGGGCATGTGCTCTTCATCGACGCCCGCAAGATGGGCACCATGATCGACCGCGTGCAGCGGACGCTGACCGATGCCGACATCGCCACCATCGCCGACACCTACCACAGTTGGAGAGGCGACAAGAAGAACGGGGCCGCCGGCAAAACCTACGCCGACATCGCAGGCTTCTGCAAGGCCGCCACGCTCGACGAAATCCGCACGCATGGTCACGTCCTCACGCCCGGCCGCTATGTCGGCGCGGAGGAGGCCATCGACGACGGCGTGTCGTTCGAGGAGAAGATGGCCAAACTCACGGGCGAACTGGCGGCGCTGACAGCCCAGGGCGCTGACCTCGACAAGGCCATCGCGTCCAATCTCGCGGCCATCGGCTTTGCTCTGCCTACCTCAACGGCCCCGGCCACCGCAAAGAAAGGCAGCCGCTGAATGCCTGGCAAGCTCCCCGCTCCGCAAGAACCAGTCCCGGGCCTTGTGCTCTACCAATCCCCCGACGGCACCACACGCTTCCAAGTCCGGCTGGATCACGAAACCCTCTGGCTCACGCAGCGGCAACTGGCCGAGCTGTTCCAGAAGGACGTGCGGACGGTGAACGAGCACATCCAGAACATCTTTTCCGACGGGGAACTGACCTGCCCCCACGGTTAGTACCAAAGTCTATGTCCCTGATTGGATGTCGTGCTGACGGTGCAGAGCCATGCGCAGCGGAGCGGAGCATGGCTCTGCACCGCTGCGGCCCGTGAGCGTCT
>Ga0163144_10014033_pt1 | contig 16663 bp, 14 predicted proteins | sample OliLak19BULKMAT1_FD_123175 | JGI IMG/M metagenome (GOLD analysis project Ga0163144, IMG submission 123175) | Freshwater microbial mat bacterial communities from Lake Vanda, McMurdo Dry Valleys, Antarctica - Oligotrophic Lake LV.19.BULKMAT1 | ecosystem: Environmental > Aquatic > Freshwater >... | reverse complement strand
TTCAGAAACCTTGAACCTCTAATTGCCAGCAATATCCGGAACATCCAACGACCCTCAGCCGTCAAAGTGCTGAGTCTGCACAGCCCTGCCATGGATGTTCTCACCGATTTCACGCGACTGATTCCACTGATGCTGGAACAAAACACCTTCATAGACGATGCGCGTGAGATGATGATAAGTACCCACACCAAATACTTTCTTGTTATCGACACTCATGAATCATTCCGCGGCGTAATATCGCGGGACGACCTGGCGGTGGAGAAAGTGATGAAAGTAATGAGGCAATCGCGGCTGCGTCGCAACGAGCTGACCGTGGAACAGGTGATGACACCCGGGAGCCGCCTGCGAGCGATCGATTTCGGGGAATTTCAACTTGCGAATATTGGGGACATGCTCGCGCGGATGAAGAAATATGGCGAGCAGTATGTGCTTGTGGTGGAGACACAAAACGCTTCAATACGCGGAATTGTGTCTGCCCACGGTATCGCCCGCCGGATGCATGCACCCATTGTTATCAGTGAACGCGCTGCCTCTTTCTCCGATATCTACAAAACCCTCGCGGGATAAACGGATTTCGCACGTCAAAGACCTGAATCGGGCGTTTCCGGGATCGGTCAAGAGCGGCGCTGGCGCAGGTGGTACTGTCGGGCTACGGTGTTTTCTATAGTGGGGAACTGGAGTCATGCGCCGGTTGGCGTATCAGCCAGAACCCGCCTAAGCCAGCAACGCCACCAGACCGCGCTCAATACACCACATCGCCGACAAGGCTCCGAGGATGTAAATCGGCACGGGCCGCAATCTATCCTGCCAGGGGGCGAGCGGTTTCCTGATCACGTACCAGAGCGCCAGCACTGCCAGGATAAACGTAATCTGTCCGATTTCTATGCCCACGTTAAAAAACAGCAGCGCCAGCGGCACGTTGTCCTGCGGCAATCCGGTTTCGGCGAGCGCACCCGCGAAACCCATGCCGTGCAGCAGACCAAAACCGCCCGCCAGCCACCAGGGATTGCGCCATAGCGCGTCATGCTTCGCGGCACGCGTCAACTCCACCGCCAACACAAAAATACTCACGGCGATGGCAAACTCTACCAGCGCCACCGGAAAATCAAAAATGCCCAGGGTCACCAGCGACAGTGTGATGCTATGACCAACGGTAAACGCGGTAATGGTCCACAGCAGCCGGGTTCCGCCACCCACCAGCAGCAACAGTCCGAAGACGAACATGAGGTGATCGAAGCCCATCCAGATGTGCTCAATACCCAGTCGGGTGTAATCGCTCGCGACATTGCCGGCGCTGGATTCGGCGGGAATCACAAATTCGGGCTGCTCGGTGTTGAGCACCTTCTGGTAGCGTCGCCCATCGAGCAGGCTCACCATGACCATCGCCGAGGCCTGGTTCGCTCCCAGCCCGGACACACCGAGAGTTTGCCCTACCAGGCCGTTCTCACCGAGTGCGGCGCACTGCAACTGCCAGCTGGTGACCACGCCGGCGTCTTCCAGTTGTGGCTCACTGGCGTTTGTCACTGCGCAGGACTCCGGCAGCAGCGGGCGCAGCGGTACATTGCTGACGCCCTGGGCGGGCGTCTTCCACACCACGTTGTACTGCAGCGGGGCGACCTCCTGCACATTCAACAATGAGGGCGCAAAACGGTGCGCGTGAGCGCCCTGCACCAGGACCAAGCCCAGCACTATTCCTACCAGCACACGCAAGCTCTTCATCGTCTGATCTCATAGTGTTGGCGCATTGTACTGAGACTATCGCGCAGCGCCGCATCCTTCGCACGGGACTCTAGGTCGCGCAGCAATTGCACGCGCACCTCCTCCAGCGTGGCATCCCGGGCCGGCTCAACGGCACTGACCCACACGTAGTGCAGCCCATAGGTGGAACGCACCGGGCCAACCCACTGACCGGGCTGCGGCCCAAGCTGCTGCAAATTCTCCACAAATTCAGCGCCGAAGTTGCGCGCCAGTTGCTCGGGCGTTTGCGCGGTAAATTCATAGCCAGGCAGGAACGGCGAACTTAACTCGCGCGCCTGCTCCGGCGTGAGATGTTCAGCGTTGATTCTGGCGATAACTGCTGCGGCCCCGGCTTCGCGCTCGCGATTGAAGTACATGTGTTCGATGGAATAGCGCGGCGGCCTGCGCAACTCATCATGCCGCTGTGTGAATTCAGCGAGGATTTCCTCCTCCGTGGGCGCTGCCGGTGGATGCGCGGCCAACAGCAATTGTTCCATAACCTGTATCAGCCGGCGCTTGATCACCTCATCACTGAGGTGCAGGCGCATATCCAGTGCCTTCTTGTACAGCTCCTCGTCGGTTTTATCGCCGCCCAACTGGAGAAAACGCATATTCAGCAACAGGCGCTGGTATACCACCGTATCGTACAGGTGCAGCTGCAAATCGATTGCACGCTGGAACAACATATCCCGATCAAGCTCCGCATCTACCAGGCTTGCCAGTTGTGCGCTGGTCGGCGGGCGGCCGAGACTGGCGAGCCACTGCTGCTGCAGGGCCTCGATCCGCGCCTCACTGAGGGGGCCAACTACCGGTTTGGGTTGGGGAAAATAAATGCCCTTCAAATAGAACAGCAGACTGCCCAACACAATAAAATGCAGCCACGGCCGGTTCAGCCGGGTCAGGAACTTCATTTATGTTATCTCCAGAACCGGCTACCCGCCGTCGGGGTTTGCCATCAGGTGCCGCTGCGCCCTGCGGCCATGCATTGCGGTGTAACTAGTCCTCATAGGCTGCCAGGGTCTTACTCATCTGCGCCTGGATGCCGGCCTGCAAATCTACCTGGCTCATCATACCTGCGTTCCAGGTGGCAATATAATTGAGCCCTTCGGCCACACTGTGGTCGCGCGAATACAGCAGCATCTCCTTGCTGCCGCGCACCGCCAGGGGCGATTTTGCCGCGATGGCACGCGCAATGGCGGTCACCTCGCGCAGCATGGTCTCGCGGTTGTCGAAGACCCTGTTCACGAATCCCACGTCGCGGGCTTCCTTGGCGTGCATATTGCGGCCGGTATAGGCCAGCTCGCGCACCACGCCGTCGGGAATAATTTTGGGCAGGCGTTGCAGGGTGCCCACGTCTGCCGTCATGCCGATATCAATCTCGCGAATGGAGAAAAAGGCATCTTCCGTGGCGTAACGCATATCGGCGCAACAGGTCATGTCCACACCGCCACCGATGCAGGTATTGTGGATGGCAGCCAGTACCGGCACCCGGCACTTCTCGATGGCACTTAGATTTCCCTGCAGGCGCAAAATAGTGTGCCGCAGTTGCTCCGCGCGCCGCGCCGGATCGGCGGATGAACCGTGTAGGTCGCCGAATACGCCCAAGTCCAGCCCGGCGCAAAAATGCTTGCCGTTGCCCGCCAGGATGACGGCCCGCACTGTGGGCTCCTGATCCAGCCACTCAAAGCAGCGTTGCAACTCGTCCCACATGGTGCCGTTCATGGCATTGGCCTTGTCCGGGCGATTCAAACAGACCGTGGCAACACCTTGCTCAATCGATAGTTCCAGGGTCTCAAAACTGGGCGTCATACAGGGGCTCTCACAACAGTGCAGTGCAGGGAGTCTACCAAACCGACACAAAATCGGCAGTAGCCAGTTGCGGCAGGCTCTTCGCGGCGCCATCGCGGCTGCCTAAATAGAGAAAGCCGATGATCTCTTCGTTTGCGGCCAAACCCAATGCGCTCATTACGGCGCGATCGTAGGCCGCACCCCCGGTACGCCACATACCGGCGAAGCCGGACGCTTCGGCGGCCAGCAAAATGGCCTGCGCGGCACAGCCTGCAGAAAGACGCTGCTCGACCAGAGGCACCTTGGGATGCTGCAACAATTTGACCACCACGATCACCAGCAGGGGTGCGCGCAGCGGGGCGTTGCGGGCTTTGGCGCGGGCCGCCTCGTCGGCAGAGGGGTCGCGCGCCAGCAAACACTGTTCGAGCAGTTCGCCAAAGGCACTGCGACGATCACCCTCGATGGTGATAAAACGCCACGGCCGCAACCAGGCGTGGTCCGGAGCGCGCAGTGCGGCGCGAAATATCTCTTCCATCTGCGCCGCAGACGGGGCGGGAGAAAGCAGTCTGGAGGCCGAATTGCGCTGCTGTAAAAGCCGGAGGATATCGTTCATGACAACGTACTGCTGGCCAATGTGAGGGGCAATCATAGCAGCATTTTCCGGGGCAGTTGACTCCGGCCAATCACTATCTCAGTCTGCCGGCCCCACCAGGATATTCATGAAGCCGCGCGCCTCGGCCACCGCCTCCCAATTGTCGCACCACAGGGCCAGTTCTGCGGCGCTGCTGGCAGCGAGTCGGCCTTCGATATGGTCGATAATCCACATGGGTTGCCCCAGCGTCGCCAGCAACTCCAGCAGTGCCCGACCACTGGCGCCGGCCTGGCGTAATGAGTGCGGAGTCAATTCGATAATAATCCGCGGTGGTTGCGCCAGCTCCTGCAACAGCGGCAGTAACCCGACCATGACCTGAAACTCCGCACCCTGAGTGTCGACTTTCAACAGGTCCAGACGCTGCAGGCGCGGTGCCAGATACTCGCTGCCACGAACCAGCGCGATGGGCACGCTGCGGCGCTGCCAATCTCCGGCATAGACCTGGTGGTCGCCAAGATTGTCTGCGCTGAGGTAAAGCTGACCCTCCCCCGCCGTGTCCGACAATGCTGCTTCCACCGCCGTGATGCAGTGCTCCAGGCCATTGAGTTCGGCATTGGCCCGCAGCATGCGGTAATTATCCGGATCCGGTTCAAAGGCGAACACCGCGCCCTGCGCACCGACCACGCTGGCTGCCAGCACAGAAAAATAGCCTATATTCGCACCCACATCGACGAACACATCGCCGGGACGCAACAAGCGCAGCAGCAGCGATGTCTCGAACGGCTCCCAGATGCCCTCCGCGCGCAGGCGCTGCGATACGAACCGGTCCTGTGCCCCATGGACATACAGTTGCAACGGGCGTAGCAGGCCGGGGATGCGCAGTACCACCGCAGTGGCTGTTGGCAAGCTCGGGGCGTTGGGACCGGGTGACACTCAGTCGATTTTCATATCGTCGTAGGGCGATTTTCGATCAAGGCGCACGGTATGCCCGCCGATCGACACCTGCTGTGCCCCGACCTCGACATCACTGTCGTGCAACACACCGTGGTCAAACTTGTAGACCGGATTAATGGTGCCCGCGATCATGCCGTCATCGTAGGCCTGCTGGCGCTCGCGCACGGCGGCATTGGCCCGCTCCCACTTTTTCCACTCCTTGGCGGAATAGCGCATCTGCAGCATGCGCCGGGTCGCGACCGGACTCATCAGGGTTGCGGAGGCATTGTTGCCGCCGAAGCCCTTGGAATTGATGATGGCGTACATCTGTTCGGCGGGGTCTATCTCGCGGTGCTCGCTACTGAAGGTCAGGTGATCCTGGTGCACATCTGCGGCGATACTGTCGATCGTCGTTATGCCCGGCAGGATCCCGTGCTGCCAGATACCCAGCGTGGCGGTGATCTGGTCGCCCGAAGCAGAGCCCAGGGAGTGCCCCACATAACACTTGCCCGCTACCACCGGCCAGTCCTCGATGCCAAACGCCTGTGCGGTGCGACTCAGGATGGCCGATTCCGACACGCGGTTCTGCGGCGTGCCGGTGCCGTGTGCCTGCACCAGCCCGCCCCGGCGCAGCCCCTTGTCACCGATAATCGCGCGGGCTGCGGCCACTGCCTTGGCCATGGTGATGTAATTGCCGACACCCGGACCGGAAATCGATTTTTTATGTCCGTCCGCATTCACGAACACATCAGCGGCCGCGCCAAATACGGTGGCGCCCAGTTCCATGGCCAGTTCATCATCGAACAACACCACCATCTGCGCAGACTCCGCAATGGTAAAGCCACAGTTCTGCGCAAAGGGTCGACAGGCGCGGCGCAGGTCCGGGCTCTGTCCGGCGTGCAGCCCATCCAGCTGGCGCAGGCCCTTTTCCGTCGCCAGCGCACCCATGGCGGAATAGCCCTCCATGATTTCCGGCGTGATGGGCGCTTCGGCCGCACCGATAAACGCCACGCGCGCGCGGCCGCTGCGAATATCATCGATACCGTGGCGCAGGTTGTACAGGAAAGAGGCGCAGGCGCCGAGGCTGGCACCGGTCGAACCCAGGCTGCCTAATACATAGGCGTTGATAAAATCAGCCGGCATTTCGGCAAAACTCAGCGGGCAGTATTTGGAGGTCACGCGCTGGCCGTTATAGCGCGACTTAATCATACCGCCCGCCCCCGCCGCATCCAGTTGCCCCATGGCGCTGCCCGCGTAGACGCTGACCTGGTCCACCGCCACGCGGTTACTGACCATCTCCCAGTCCAGGCCGATACTGCCCAGGGCATCGGAGGCCGCGAAGATCGTCATCTGCAGGCCGCGCGGATGATTGCGCGAAGGATAGAGCTTGCCGGGCTCGAAACCGGTGGGCAGCTGCCCCGCCGCTTTCACCTCAAATTCACGGTGGGTGGGAAGCAGGAAATCCTGTGCACCGATGATCTTCACATTGACGTGTGTCACCGAGGTGCCCTGCACCACCCACTGCGGTGGAATCACGTCGGGCAGGTATTTGTGCTCAAGGTCGAAACTCACGGGCTGGCCGTTGCTGTGGACGGGCAGGCGCTGGTTCCAGTGCACCGCGTTTACGTCAAAATGGCTGGCTTCGATGCGCCGGATAAGGGTGTGATCGAGAATGTGCTGCTCGTGCTGGGCACCGCCGTCCAGGCCCATGAGGCGCGCCAGGGCATCCAGCGTACGCTCGCGCTGCGCGGCGGAGAGAGCGCAATAGGCCATACGGGCATAGGCATGATGTCCGGAGGCCCTGCCTGCAGCGTTCACTCCCCCGAAACCCACGATCACCGGTAGACGCTGTCTGGCCATTTTTTCCCTGTCTTCGCGTTGCCACAACCTCCTGTCAGTGTACGGTCGCCACCTGACATTAACCATGTAGATCAAGACACTTTTTATGGTAATTTGGACGCTCTCCTACCCAAGAGTCGAACACACCATGCACACGGCCGCCGCCGTACTGTACCCCCAGGCCCTGGCGACCAGCGTCACCCTGCCGATGGAAATTCTGCAGGCCGCCAGCCAGATGGCAAGGGTCAATGCGCGCGGCGCAGCGTCTGCGGTGCGCTTCCTGCTCACCGGGCCCGACCGACAGCCGGTAACGCTGGGCAGCGGGGTCATTCTGCAACCAGAGCTGGCGTTTGCCGACCTGCCCCCATTGGACTTGTTGTTGCTGCCGGCCATCTGGCGTAATCCCCTGCCGGCGGTCAGCGGTGCGCAGAACTGGCTGGGGCTGCTGCGCGATCTGGCGGCCAAGGGCACACGGATTTGCAGCGTGGGCACGGCCAGCTACCTGCTGGCGGAGGCCGGTCTGCTGGATCACAGGCCGGCGACCACGCACTGGAACTACTTCGAGCAGTTCAGTCGACGCTACCCCACCGTGGACCTCAAAACCCGTCACCTGATCACCCAAAGCGACAACATCTACTGTGTGGGCAGCGTGAACTCCATCGCCGACCTGATGGTACACATCGTGGACGAGTGGTTTGGCAGTCGCATTGCCCGGGCCGTTGAGAACCAGTTTTCACCGGAGATTCGGCGCAGCTTTCGCGCCGCCGCCTACCAGAATGAAGCAGACAGTTCACACCACGACGAAGTGATCGCGCAGGCGCAGCAATGGCTGCAGTCACACCTGTCGTCCCCGGTGTCCATGGCACTGCTGGCCACACAATTACGACTGACCCCGCGCACGCTGAACCGGCGCTTCAAACGTGCCACTGGCATGACGCCCCTGTCCTACCTGCAGAATCTGCGGATCACTGCGGCGAAGGAATTGCTGCGCCACAGCAATCTCACCGTGGGCGACATCGCCTGGCAGCAGGGCATTCAGGACGTGAGTTACTTTTCCCAACTGTTCAGGCAGCACAGCGGCATGAGTCCGCTGCAGTATCGGGCGGCTGTGCGCGGCAAATTGTTCACCCCTGACGTACGCGGGGCGGCCTTGAGAAAAGCCCGGGGGTATGGCTAAATTGGCGCCCTTTTCCGCGCGGCGCACAACGTTTTCTCGCCACTCACCCACACCGCTATTCCCAAGGCATCGGAGCCTCCACCATGAGCAGAGATTCAGTCGTCATCCGCACAAGGCGGCGCTGGACAAAATCCCCACCCTGCGCCCGGCGAGTTCACCACGGTACCGATCGGTGCCGTCCGCAAACTGCTGGCCAAGACTGGCTGGACAGTGGACGATGTGGACCTGTTTGAAATTAATGAAGCCTTCGCCATGGTGACCATGATGGCCATGGCGGATCTGGGGCTGGACCACGACAAGGTCAACGTCAACGGTGGCAGTGAAGCCACCGCTGTGGCCATCGAACTGCTGTAGTTGGAACGGTATCGTTGAATACGCAGTCGTTGAATACAAGGACACGCCAGAGCGCGTCGCACCCACTGGAGTCAACAGCATGGCACTGAGTAGCGTCCCGGATATTCTCGACGATATACGCGCCGGCAAGATGGTTATCCTGATGGATGACGAGGATCGCGAAAACGAGGGCGACCTGATTATCGCTGCAGAAGCGGTCACCCCAGAGATTATTACCTTTTTCTCCAGTGAGGCCTGCGGCCTGATCTGTATGCCCATTACCGTGGAGCGGGCCAGGCAACTGCAATTGCCATTGATGGTGCGCGACAATCGCTCCCAGCACGAAACCAACTTCACGGTCTCTATTGACGCCGCTGAGCGCAAAGGCCCCGGGATCAGTTCAGTGCAACGTGCACACACGGTGCGCACGGCCGTGGCCGCCAATGCCAAGCCTGCCGACATCGCCCAGCCCGGACATATCTTCCCGCTGGTCGCCAAGCCCGGCGGTGTATTGCGTCGGGCCGGTCATACCGAGGCCGGTGTCGACCTGGCCCGCATGGCGGGATTTGAACCTGCAGCACTCATTGTGGAGATCATGAACGAGGATGGCACCATGGCGCGGCGTCCGCAGCTGGAGGTATTTGCGCTCAAGCACGAGTTACGCATGGGCACCATCGCCACACTGATCGAGTACCGCGCGCTGCATGAACAATCGATTGAATTGCGCGATCGCAAAACCGTACTGACAGAATTCGGTGCATTCGACTTGCACACCTTCCTGGACCTGATCGATGACACCGTGCACTACGCGCTCACGCGCGGCGCCATCGATGCACATCGGGAAACGCTGGTACGGGTGCAAACCGTCAACGCACTGCGCGATGTACTGGGCACGTGCATAGAGGGCGCCGACCCCGGCTGGTCCTATCGCCGCGCCATGGCGCGCATCGCCGCAGAAGATAACGGCGTGGTGGTACTGATTGGACAGCAGGTGAGCGCACAACAACAGCTGGCGGAAGTGCTGCAGTTCCCGGAACCGTCCAGCGTGACCGGCCCGGGCGGCACAACGGGCGTGCAAAACTACCGTGTTATCGGTACCGGCTCTCAGATTCTCAAGCGACTTGGTGTGGGCAAGATGCGCCTGATGTCGGCGCCGGTGCACTTTAATGCGCTGTCCGGTTTTAATCTGGAAGTGACGGACTTTGTGCAGACGTGAATCAGCGCGCGCGATGCAAGGCTGACGCTCCACTTCAGTGGTGCCCCTGGCGGCCAGCAGTGCGATAAAGCCACGTGGCCCCTTCACCCCATAAGTACATCTTCTACTTCAAGGGGCTGGTGCCGCTGGGCTTCATGTTCGGCCCGATCGGCGGATTGATGCGGCAGGCGCATCGCTCGGCGTGTCAGGTGTCCGCCGCGGCCAGGCCCAGCACGTCGGCCTCGCTGCGCTTGAGCAACGCCTTCAGCAGCGGCGGCTCGAAGTGGCGCTGCACGGTGATGGCATAGAAGTTCTCGTGCAGGTCGGGCACCACGCAGTACTCGGCCAAGCGCGCGCTGCGCAGTTCGTCCTGCACCACCACGCTGGGCAGCAGGGCCACGCTGTCTGAGTCGCGCGCCAGCAGGCGCAGCATGGCCATGTCGTCGACCTCGGCACGCAGCTGGTAGCGCAGCCCGCGCTGCTCGCACATCAGGTCGAAAGCGGCGCGGATGTCGTTGTCGCGCCCGGGCAGCAGCAGCGGCACCTCGGCCAGCTCGTCCGGGAAGCGGAAGGCCTTGCGCTTGGGCCGAGGCTGGCCGACCAGGCTGACCGGCTGGCGCGCGATGCGCCGGCAGCGCCACGGGTCGTCGTTGCTGCCGTGCACACGCCGGTTGCTCAGCACGAGGTCGAGCGTGTGCACGCGCAGCCGGGCCAGCAGTTCGGCCAGGCTGCCCGACTGCAGCACCAGCATCACGTCGCTGCGCGCCAGCAGCGGGCGCACGAAGTTCTCCTGAAAGTTGCGCGACAGCGTGGCCACGGCGCCGATGCGCAGCACCTGGCGCTGCGCACGCTGGCCGTCGCGCAGCATCGCCATCAGCTCGTTACCCGTGGCGAAGATGGTCTCGGCATAGGCCAGCGCCAGGCGGCCGGCCTCGGTCAGCTCCAGGCCGCGGCCGACGCGGCTGAACAGCGCCTGGCCGAGCTGCGCCTCGAGCTGCCGGATCTGCGTGGACAAGGCCGATTGCGATACATGCAGGCGCGCCGCCGCGCGCGTTAGATGGCCTTCCTTGGCCACGGCCCAGAAGTAGTGCAAATGGTGGTAGTTCAGTGTGGCCATGGGACTAATAATACCAAATAGAGAACGATAAGTTCCAAACAATGAATTATACAGAAGCGTTCGAGATGCGCAAAGTACCGCCTTGACCCCAGCCACCCGAGGCCCTAAATGGAACCGATGCTTGCCGACATGCCCTTGTGGCGCACTGCCTTGTTGTGGTGCGTGCCGCTGGTCTACCTGCTGGCGGCGCTGCTGTGCAGCCTGCCGCTTCGCCGCAGCGCCTCGGCTTGGGCGATCGCACGCCAGGGCAGCGTGCTGGCGCTGGCTGGCGCGCTGTTGTCGCTGGGCGCCTTGCTGGCCGCCGGTCCGGCGCTGGCCCCGGGGGTGCAACTGCTCTCGCTGGGCGAGGCCGGGGCATTGTTGACCAGCCTGCGCAGCGACGTGCCCGGACTGGTGCTGCTGCTGCTGGTGGGCTTCATCGGCTGGGTCATCACGATCTTTTCGCAACCTTACCTGGACGGCGAGCGCGGCCAGGCGCGCTACCTGCGTGGCCTGATGCTGACGCTGGCCTCGGTGTCGTTGCTGGTGACCAGCAACAACCTGCTGCTGCTGGCGCTGGCATGGATCGGCACCAGCCTGGCGCTGCACGTGCTGCTCACCTTCTTCGAGCAGCGGCCGCAGGCGCTGATTGCCGCGCACAAGAAGTTTCTGGCCAGCCGCGTGGCCGACCTGTGCCTGCTGGCGGCCGTGGCGCTGGTCGGCGACCAGCTCGGCACGCTGCAGATCGACCAGGTTATCGCCGCCGTGCAGGCGCTGCCTTCGCTGTCCGGCAGCCTGCAGACAGCGGGGCTGCTGCTCGCGCTGAGTGCGCTGATCAAGTGCGCGCAGCTGCCGGTGCATGGCTGGCTGATCCAGGTGATGGAAGCGCCGACGCCGGTGTCGGCGTTGCTGCATGCCGGTGTCGTCAACCTCGGCGGTTTCCTGCTCATCCGCCTGGGCGCGCTGGTCAGCGAAGTGCCCGCGGCGATGGCCTTGCTGGTCGTGGTGGGCAGCCTGACCGCGACTGTGGCCTCGCTGGTGATGATGACGCGCATCAGCATCAAGGTGTCGCTGGCCTGGTCCACCTGCGCGCAGATGGGTTTCATGCTGATGCAATGCGGCCTGGGCTTGTACGAGCTGGCGCTGCTGCACCTGGTGGCCCATTCGCTGTACAAGGCACACGCCTTCCTCGGCGCCGGCGGCGCAGTTGAGCAGCAACGGCTGCAGCAGATGATGCCGCCGGCCGCCGCGTTGCGCCTGGGCCACTGGCTCATTGGCGCGGTGGTCGGCATCGCGCTGGTGGCCATCGCGGCCGCGGCCTTCGGCGTGCATCCGGCCGAGGCGCCGGCGCTGTGGGCGGTGGCCGGTATCCTGGCGCTGGCCATGGCGCCCTTGCTCGGGGGCCCGCTCCTGCGCGCCGGTGGCGCCTGGCCGCTGGCGGGCCTGGGCGCGGGGCTGGCTGTGGCGCTGGCCTACTTTGCGCTGCACGAGGTCTTCGGCCGCTGGTTGGGCGTGGCGACGGTGGCCACCCCGGCCTGGCTGGTGGGCTGGGTGCTGATGCTGTTCAGCCTGCTGTTCGTGGTGCAGGGCATCGTGCACGCTCGCCCGGGCGGCGCGCTGGCGCGCACCCTGTACCCGTGGCTGTTTGCCGGTCTCTATCTGGATGAACTGTTTACGCGCCTGACCTTCCGGGTATGGCCCGCGCGCCGGCCGACCGCGCTGCTGGTTCCCTCCCCGAATGCCACCCGCACCCCTGGAGCCCCGTCATGAGCAACGCCGTCCTCACCCCCGCCACTGCGCTCGACCCGCGCCTGCAACAGGCCGTCGATGCCGCCTGCGCGCGCATCGCGCCGACCTGGCCGCTGGACCGCTTCATCGCCGTCAACCCCTATTGGGGCCACCTGCAGCGGCCCATCGCCGACGCGGCGGCGCAGCTGCACATGTTGGCCGCCAGCCCGATGTTGATGCCGCGTGCCTGGTACCGCGAGCAATGGCAGGCCGGGCGCATCGGGCGCGAACACCTGCAGGCGGCGATCGACGCCGCCGCGGCCGCCTGCAGCGTGGACGATCTGCTGGCCAGCCTGCAGCATGAACCGGCCCTGCCGACACGGCTGCCGCTGGCCAGCGACCAGGTGGACGCAAGGCGCGACCTCGGCCATCACATGGCCTGGCGCGACTACATCACCCATCATGTCAGCCAGAGCTGCGCCGCCTACTTCGACCAGGGGCAGGCGGCCTTCGGCCCCGACCGCAGCGGCGGCCTGTACCCGAGCTGGCGGCGGCAGTCGGCACACGACTTAAGCCCGGCCATGCTGATGGGCTACCGCGGCTTCAGCCAGCGCCTGGCCGCGTTGCCGGCCCAGCCGCTGGCGCTGATCGACGCGGCGCTGCACACGTTGCGCGTGCCTGCTGAAGGGCACGAGGCCTATTGCACCGCACTGCTGATGAGTCTGAACGGCTGGGCCTCGTGGTGCGCCTACCAGCGCTGGCAGGCGCGGCTGGCGCAGGGCGAAGACGACCATATTGTGCACCTGCTGGCCGTGCGTCTGGCCTGGGAGTGGCTGTTGCACGAGGGCCATCCCGAGGCGGGTGTGGCCGACACGCTGGCCACAGCCTGGCGCGGTGTCGGCGCGGTGGTCGAGCATGTGGCGGTGGCGCAGCAGCACGACTGGCTGTGGCAGGCCGCGCTGGAGCGCAGCTATCAGGCGCCACTGTGCTGCGGCCTGATGGCCGGCGCGGCAGTGGCATCCGCGGTGGAGGCGGTGCCGTCGGTGCAGGCCGTGTTCTGCATCGACGTGCGCTCTGAGGTCTATCGCCGCGCGCTCGAAGCCAGCAGCGCTGGCAAGGTGCAGACGCTGGGTTTTGCAGGCTTCTTTGCCATGTTCATCGAGTACCGGCCGCTGGGCAGCGAGCTGGTGCGCCCGCAACTGCCGGGACTGCTGGCGCCCGGGCTTTGCGTCAGCGACGAATGCGATTCGCCCGCGCTGGGCCAGGCCATGGCGCAGCAGCGCAAGCGCCGCCTGCAGTGGCACCAGCAGTGGCAGGCCTTCCGTGGCGGCGCCGGGTCCAGCTTCTCCTTCGTCGAAACCTGCGGGTTGCTCTATGCCGGCAAGCTGCTGCGCCACGCCCTGGGCCGGCCGGCCGACAGTGAACTGCCCGAGCAGACCGGCCTCGACCCGACCCAGCGCGCCACGCTGCGCCCGCGACTGCCCTACGCCGATGGCCCCGATCTGCAGGCCCGCGTCGACATGTGTGCCACCGCGCTGGGCGCAATGGGCCTGGGCAGCGGCCTGGCGCGGCTGGTGCTGCTGGCCGGCCACGGCAGCAGCAGCGCCAACAACCCGCATGCGGCCGGGCTGGACTGCGGCGCCTGCGGCGGCCAGACCGGTGAAGTGAACGCGCGCATGCTGACCTTGATGCTCAACGAAAGCGCTGTGCGCCACGGCCTGCGCGAGCGCGGCCTGGACCTGCCCGACGACACAGTGTTCGTCGCCGGTTTGCACAACACCACCACCGACGAGTTGGCGCTTTACGACACCGAGCTGCTACCCCCCAGCCATGCTGGCGATCTGGCGGCGCTGCGCGACTGGTTGACAGGCGCCGGCCAGCGTACACGCGCCGAACGCGCCGCCTCGCTGGGGCTGCAGCACCGGGCCACCAACAGCCCAGCTCTGCGACAGGCGGTCGAGGCACGCAGCCGAGATTGGGCGCAGGTGCGGCCCGAATGGGGCCTGGCCGACTGCGCCGCGTTCATCGTCGCGCCACGCCGCCGCAGCCGCCACCTGAACCTGGGCGGGCGCAGTTTCCTGCACGACTACCAGTGGCGGCGCGACCCCGGCTTCAAGGTGCTGGAACTCATCATGACCGCACCGATGGTGGTGACGAACTGGATCAACCTGCAGTACTACTCTTCGACCGTGGATAACCGCCTTTACGGCAGCGGCAACAAGGTGTTGCACAACGTGGTCGGCGGCCATGTCGGCGTGTTCGAAGGCAATGGCGGCGACCTGCGCATCGGCCTGCCGATGCAATCGCTGCACGACGGCGAGCGCTTGCGCCACACGCCACTGCGGCTTTCGGTGTTCATCGAGGCGCCACGCGAGGCGATCGAAGACATCATCCGCGCCCATGCGGTGGTGAGCCAATTGCTGGACCACGAGTGGCTGACCCTGTTCCACATCGAACCCGGCGAATCGGCAGTGGCCCGCTACCGTGCCGGCCAATGGCACCACCTGGGCGCCGATGGCAGCGAAACCGGCAGCCGCCAACCAATGCGATGAAGCCGGCGAAAGTTTCTCACAAAAGATAGGCAAGCTGTCTATAAGGTGCCAACCAGGGTCCACGGAGTCAACTTGCCGATAGCGATGGTGGGATCACGTTTCTTCAAGTATCCCGGTGATGAGGCCCGCCAACGCGGATTCCGACTCCTGGCCGAAATGCTGATAGCGCAACCGTCCGGCGCGATCAATCAGCACGGTGCTCGGCGTGCCTTGAAGCTCATACGCGGCCATGGTCAGTGGTATCCGCTCGCCCGGTTGTGCAAGATCCACACCCACCGGAAAAGGGATGCGGAATTCGCTCAAATATACCGCCAGTGCCCTTGGCGTCATGACCTCGTGATGCTCAAACACCGTATGCAGCCCGATCACCTGCAAGCCGTCGGCGCGAAACTGCCGCCACAAGCGCACCGCTTGCGGCGTCGCCTGCATCACGCAGCCCGCGCACAACATTTGGAAGGCATGCAGCATCACCACCTGACCGCGCAGCGCCGCCAGCGAAAACGCCACCTCGGTATTAAACCAGTGCGAGACAGCAAGTTCGGGTGCCAGACCAGGCGTCGGTGACCTTGGTGGTGGTTGCGTCATGCGGGTTTCAGGATCAACCAAGGCGAGTTCTGCGCAAGCATAGTGGCGGGCATACAGTAGCTTTTCGGCGGCCAGCGCTAGAGCTTGCGCTGCAAGCGCTGAACATAAGCCAGCGCACTGGCGTGACCTTCTTCATCACGCAAGCCTGCGGTCAGACCGTCGGCGTCAGACCAGCTTCTGCCCGTGCCGACCATGCTCTCGGTGACGGCATTCACATGCGCCTTGGTCTCCAGCAGCGCCAGCTTGGGCTTGGACAGCAGCTGCAGCACCAGTGCCTCCACTTCATCGTCGAGTACGGCTTCGGGCACAACCCGGTTGAGAAAACCGGCCGCGCGTGCTTCGGCGGCATCAAACGGGCGACAGGTCATCACCAGTTCCTTGGTCAGCGCCGGTTCGATTTCGCGCACCAGGCGCGGGATGCCACCCCACGCCAAGGGAATGCCCAGATCAACTTCCGGAATAGCGAACTTTGCGTTCTCGGCAGCGACGCGCAGATCGCACCCCGCTGCCACCACCAGTCCCCCGCCCACGCACCAGCCGCGAATGCGTGCCACGGTCACCGCACGCATCTCGTCCAGCGCGCGTGCCATCCGCCAGCCAACCTGCCGGTCTTCCAGCGGCGCGGTGGGGGTGAACTCCGACAAATCAGCACCGGCAGAAAACGAACGGCCGGCACCGCTAACCACCACCACCTTGAGCTCGTGGTGTTCGTCAAACCAGCGGGCCGCCAGTTCGATCTCGTGCAGCGTCTGGCTGCTGAGCGGGTTCAACTTGTCGGGCCTGTTTAGCGTCAGCGCACCGCGTGCGCCGTCAGCAGTGGCAATAATTGTTTCGAATGCGGCGGTGTCCATCGAGGCTCCCGGTTGGCTAGAAATTTTGCTATCGCTTCTGCTGCGGCCAGTATCCGGTGCAGTAGTGGCATCGTCAATTCGGAACTTCGGGCTATTGAAGCGCAGGTCCTGTCCAGTGCAAACGTAGCACCAAGGGGTTAGCGTTCTACACGTAACCAATCATCGGGTATCTATCCAATAACGGCGTATGGCGGCCAGGCGACCCTCGGGGGTGGACACACCTGGGGCCGCGCTGCCCTTGGTCGTCCACACGGACT
>Ga0163144_10014030_pt1 | contig 16666 bp, 16 predicted proteins | sample OliLak19BULKMAT1_FD_123175 | JGI IMG/M metagenome (GOLD analysis project Ga0163144, IMG submission 123175) | Freshwater microbial mat bacterial communities from Lake Vanda, McMurdo Dry Valleys, Antarctica - Oligotrophic Lake LV.19.BULKMAT1 | ecosystem: Environmental > Aquatic > Freshwater >... | reverse complement strand
CGGAGCGTGTCCTCCGACGGAGAGTTCGCGAGGATGGCCCGCAGCGGATAGCGGAAGAGAAAGCGGAGCGCCCAGTCGTTGAAGAGGAAGAACGCGCCGAACATCACGAGGTAGTTCAGCGCGAAGAAGTACAAGGCGTAGGTGAGGACAGTCTCGAACGGCATGGGTGATCGGGCTCCTGATCTCTTACGTCGCGCAGTGGCCGAACGTGCGGTCGCGGTGGTCGTGGGTCCTCGGAGGGGGCGCTCAGCTGGCAGCGGCCTTCGGCCCACGGACCACGCGTTCCTCGAGCCCTCGAAGGACGATGAGGAACAGTCCGCCCATCATCCGGGACATCATCGTCTTGCCCATCAGCCAGCCGATGGGACCGAATTTCACCTCGAAATCCATGCTCATCTTCGCGCGGGTTCGGTTCGACTCGAGCGGCTCGACGCTGAGAGTGACGATGGCCTTGTTGAGCGGCAGCGAGAACTCGGAGAGCTCGGCGCGGTAGGCCCGACCGTCTTGCCAGTCGATCACCTTCTCGACCACCGAGCTTCCGTCCTTGAAGTGGCAGCGCCTGCAGGCGCCGACGCCTGCGGTGGCGTCGCTGAGCACGTCCACCTTGCTCACGCGGGGATGGAAGTCGTCGATGTGCATGAAGCGCCCGAGGACTGCCCAGACCTGGTCGGCGGGCGCCTCGATGTCGATGCTGCGTTCGGCCGTGATCATTTGAACGTCTCCATGGTTGCGGCGAAACTAACCGATCAGTTAGATTGGCGTCAAGCGAGTCGACATCGGCGTCGGCCGCGTAGAGTCCTGTCAGGAACGAGAGGAGCCGCGTGGGACGTAAGAAGGGCTACGAACCAGGAGACCTTGTCGAATCCGCGATGGCGCTGTTCCACGCTCACGGCTTCGCCGGCACCTCGACGCAGATGCTGGTGGAGAAGCTCGGCGTGAACCGCAACAGCATGTACGCGGAGTTCGGCAGCAAGCAGGCGCTCTTCGACGCGGCCCTGCGGCGGTACGAGCAGCAGTTCATGAACGACGTCTTCGGCCCACTCGAAGCCACCGACGCTGACCTCGACTCGATCGCCGCGCTGTTCGAGCGGTTCGGCAGAGATGCAGCCGGCCCCGCTTCGGGACTCGGCTGCCTCCTCTGCAATACGGCGGTCGAGCTCGCTGGCGACGATTCCAGCGGGGAGCGCTTCGTCCAGCGATACTTCGGGCGCGTTCAGGCCGCCTTCCAAAATGCCTTGGCCAACGCCCGACGAGCGGGGGACCTCCAGGTTGGCGTCGTGGCCGTGGACGAAGCGCGGTTCCTGACGGCAACCGCCCTGGGCATCTTCGTCATGGTGCGAGCGCGCACGGCGCCCATCGTCGTGCAAGGCGCGGGTCGGGTGGCGAAGCGCCATCTCGACACGCTGCGGGCCAAGAACAGTGAGAGGCCAACGACCGGGTGAGTGGGAGCCGCCAGAGCGACGGGCGCAGTCACGAGTCGGGGTCGCACGATCGGGAGCGCCGCCGCGCTGGCCAGTTAAACGTCAGCGGCTCCGTCCCAGAAAAGCCGGCCTCGCTGTTAAACGCTCTCGGTTCCTCTCTCCCCGCGGGCCAGAAGAGAGAGCGCGAACGCCGTCCAGAAGGCCCTCGTCACGCCCTCCTTCACGCCCACAGCGCTCTCTGCGCGAACGCTGTCCACGCGCGCGTCGTGCGCGCCGAGCGTCGAAGGTCGCGGAAACGTGGGGGAGAAACGCAACGGCCCCGGAGATCGCTCTCCGAGGCCGCTGTTAAAAAGTGCGGGGTCGCGTTTCCGCGACCCCGCGTGAATGGCTCCAGCTGCAGGACTCGAACCTGCGACCCGGCGGTTAACAGCCGCCTGCTCTACCAACTGAGCTAAGCTGGAATGCGACGAAGCGCGCGGAACAATAGTCGCCGCACTTTCCAGGTCAAGAGTCTTCTTCGCCGGGTCGCGGGCGCGTGAAATCCGACTTCGGAATATCATCACCCGCAGATGAGCCAGCCGTTCTGGGGTAGCCGCGGGGCCGTTGCGCTCGTGAGCGTCGCGCTTGGCAGCGTCGCGCTTGGCAGCGTCGCGTGCGTGAGCAAGGCGCCTGCCGAGGGGAGCGAGATCAAGGTCGCGGCGGCGGCCGATCTGGCGCGCGCGTTCGAGGACGTGGGCAAGGCGTTCCAGGCCAAGAGCGGCAAGAAGGTCACGTTCACGTTCGGCTCGACGGGGCTGCTGGCCAGGCAGATCACCGAGGGGGCGCCGTACGATCTGTTCGCGGCGGCCAACGTCTCGTTTGCGGACGACGCCGTGACGTCGGGGCACTGCCAGGCCGAGAGCAAGGCCATCTACGCCCGCGGGCGCATCGTGATCTGGACGAAGAAGGGGACGGCCAGGGTGACGTCGCTGGCCGAGCTGGCCGACCCGCGCTTTGTCAAGATCTCGCTCGCCAACCCGGAGCACGCGCCGTACGGCAGGGCCGCGCGCGAAGCGCTGCAAAAAGCGGGGTTGTGGGACACGCTCAAGCCCCGGCTGGTGTTCGGCGAGAACGTGCAGCAGGCGCTCCAGTTCGCGGACACCGGCAACGCCGAGGCGGCGCTCGTCGCGCTCTCGCTCGCCACGGTGGCCGACGGCGAATTCACGGTCGTCCCCGAGAGCGAGCACGCGCCGCTCGATCAGGCGCTCGTGGTCTGCGGCAGCGGGCCGCGGGCGGCCATCGCGAAGGACTTCGCCGCGTTCGTGGGCTCGGCGGACGGCCGCGCGATCATGAACAGATACGGCTTTCTCTTGCCCGGGGAGCCGGTCAGATAAGGCGCGCGTGGACGTCCAGCCGCTGCTCCTCTCGTTCCAGATCGCGTTCATCGCGACCGCCGTGGCCGCGGTGCTCGGCGTCGCCTTCGGGATGTTGCTGTCGCGGCGTTTTCCCGGTCGCGACCTGCTCGATGTGCTGATCACCGCGCCCCTCGTTTTGCCGCCGACGGTGCTCGGGTACTACGTGCTCGTCGTCCTCGGTCGCAAGAGCGCGCTCGGGTCGGCGTTCGAGGCGCTCACGGGGACGTCGATCGTGTTCACGCGCACGGGCGCCGTCGTCGCCGCGATCATCGGCGCGCTGCCGCTCACCACGAAGAGCGCGCGGGCCGCGCTGGAAGGGGTCGATCAGCGGCTGATCCTGGCGGCGCGGACGCTGGGGGCGGGGCGCGTGCGGGCCTTTCTGACGGTGCACCTGCCGCTCTCGTCGCGCGGCATCCTGGCGGGCACCATGCTCGGATTTGCGCGTTCGCTCGGAGATTTCGGCGTGACGCTGATGGTGGCGGGGGACATTCCGGGCGAGACGCAGACGGCGTCGCTCGCGATTTACGACGCGATCCAGGCTCGCCGGGAGGACGACGCGCTGTTCATGGTGGGCTTTCTGACGCTGTTTGCGGGCGTGATGCTCTATCTGGTGGCCAAGCTCACGGGGCGCGCCGATGGCAAGTGACACGCTCACCGTCGAGGTCCGGTTCACGCCGCCGGGGGGCAACTTTCGCCTCGACGTCGCGTTCGAGGCGCCGCCCGGGATCACCGTGCTGTTCGGGCCGTCGGGGGCCGGGAAGAGCACCATTTTGGCTTCGATCGCCGGCCTTTTGCGGCCGGACAGCGGGCGCATCGCGCTCGGCGACGAGGTCTGGTTCGACGCCGAGACGAAGCGGAACAAGCCGATCCACGAGCGGCGTGTCGCTTACGTGTTCCAGTCGCTGGCGCTGTTTCCGCACATGACGGCGGCGGAGAACGCGGCGTACGGCGTGTCGCGCGAGCACGCGGCTCGGGAGCGCAGGCGCCGCGCGATCGAGAGCCTGGAACGTTTCCACGTCGGGCACCTGGCCGATCGCCGGCCCGCGACGTTCTCGGGCGGTGAGGCGCAGCGCGTGGCCCTGGCCCGGGCGTTCGCCATGGCGCCGCGCGCCGTGCTGCTCGACGAGCCTTTTTCTGCGCTCGATTTCTCGCTGCGCCACGCGTTCGTGCGCGATCTGCGGGCGGTCTCGGCCGGCCTCTCGGTGCCGATCCTCCACGTCACGCACCATCGCAACGAGGCGCGCGTCGTCGGCGATCGCGGCATCTTGCTCGAAGCAGGATCGGTGCGCGCGGTGGGCTCGCTCGATCGGGTGCTGCCGGCTCACTCGCGCCGCGGCGTCGTCGAGGCGGGACCGGAAGGTGAGGCCGAGGATCTGTCCTTCGCCGAGACGCCGATGCACCCCTCGCGCTGAGCCCCGCCCGATGGGACCGGGCCGAGCAATGTGGGTGTGCGTTGCGTGCTCGCAGCCGGGGAGGGGAGAGCTCTTCAGTTGCGCTGAGCCCCGCGGAGCACGACTTCGAGCATCTCGCGCGTGGCCGTCGCACACGCCGCGGGCGCGCGCGCTTCGGGGGGGCCGCTCGCGACGAGCAGGGCGAGGCCATGGACCGCCGCCACCACCGCGCGCCGCGCGGCACGCCTGTTTGCGGCCTGTGTGCCGGGGAGCACGCGATCCATCGCGCGGCCAAGGAGCCTGTGCGGATCGCCCGCCCCGGGAGCCCCACCCTGGAACATGACAGCGAAGTGCGCCGGGTGCGCCGCCGCGAAGCGCACGTACGCCATGGCCATCGCCACGAGGGCCGCCGGCTCTGCGCCACCCGGCTGTGCCCGCTCCTCGGCGCTCGCGGCTGCGCTCTCCATCGAGCGCACCAGCCGCGCGAAGCCGTCGCCGGCGACCGCTGCGACGAGGGCTGCCTTGTCCGCGAAGTGGCGGTACACCGCGCTCGGCGCGACCCCGAGCGCGCGCGCCGATTCTCGCAGGCTCAGGGCAGCGATGCCCTCGGTCTCGATCGTGAGCAGCGCGTGCCGGCACAGCGCGTTGCGCAGATCGCCGTGGTGGTAGCGGTGGCGTTCGCCGCGTTCGGCCACGAGCCACGATGTAGCGCGCCGGGGTCACGGCGCCCCCCGCAGGTCCCGGGCGCTACGCGAATCACGGCGCCGCGCGCGGGCGCTGGTGCCCGAGAGTCACGGCGTCGCGTGCGGGGCTTCACGGCGTCGCCAGAGTCACGGCGTCGCGTGCGCGTCCCGTACGTCCCGCTCAGGTCGCGCCCGCCCGAAGCTTTTTCCACGCGGCGGCGAGCGCTTCCGCGGCGCGATCGACCTCGGCGTCGGTGGTGGAGCGGCCGAGCGACAGGCGGACCGAGCCCATCGCCTCGGCGTGCGGGACGCCCATCGCCAGGATCACCGCGGAGGCGACGTCGGCGCCGTCGCGGCAGGCCGCGCTCGTCGTGGCCGCGACCTCGGGGGTCTCGTGGAGCAGCGCCGGGCCCGTCACGCCCGGGAAGCGCACGTTGAGCGTGTTCGGCACGCGCCCCTCGGGGTCGCCGTTCATGGCGATGCCGGGCACCAGCGCGCGCAGCCGCTCCCACAGGCGGGTGCGCATCATCGCCAGCAGCTCTTCGAGCCACTCGGCGTCGCGCACCGCCGCCGCACAGGCGACCCCGAACCCGACGATCGCCGCGACGTTCTCGGTGCCGGGCCGCAGCCCGTGCTCGTGCGTTCCGCCCAGCGAGAACGGCGCGACCCGCGTTCCTTTGCGGATGTACAGCGCGCCGACGCCCTTCGGGCCGTACAGCTTGTGCGCCGCGATGCTCAGCAGATCGACCGAGAGCTCGTCGACCTGGATGGGGACCTTGCCCGCTGATTGCGCCGCGTCGGTGTGGACGAGCACGCCCTTTTCGCGGGCCGCGCGGCCGACCTCGGCCACGGGTTGGAGCACACCCGTCTCGTTGTTGGCGTGCATGATCGTGACGAGCAGGGTGTCGTCGCCGAGGGCCGCGATCGCGTCGGCCGCGCGCACCCGCCCGCTCGCCTCGACCGGGACGCGCGTGACGCGGACGCCGCGGCCTTCGAGCCAGGTACACACCACGCCCGTGGCCGAGTGCTCGACGTTGCACGTCACGAGGTGGCGCCTGGAAGGGTGCGCCTCGACGGCGCCGCGAATGGCGAGGTTGTTGGCCTCCGTCCCGCCCGAGGTGAACACGATCTCTTCCGCCGTCGCGCCGATGAGGCCCGCGACCTGCGCGCGCGCGTGCTCCACGGCCTTGCGGGCGATCTGCCCGTAGACGTGCTGGCTCGATGGATTGCCGTAGCGACCGCGCAGGTAGGGCAACATCGCGTCGAGCGCCTCCGGCAAGAGCGGCGTCGTGGCGTTGTGATCGAGATAGATCGGCTCGGGCATGGTTCGCATCCTTCGCGTGCCTGAAATTCGCGCCGTTTCGCGCTCGTCGTGTCCGCCGCCGCCGGCGCGAGAGTCAGGCTCGACGCTCCCGCCATCGGGAGAGGAATGCACCATGCTCGCGCCGCGCCGTCACTTCAACCCGTGACGCGCCATCTTGTTCAGGAGTCCTTGTCGCGACAGGCCGAGGCGTTCTGCTGCGTGACTTCGATTGCCGGACGTCTCAGCGAGCACGCGCGCAATTTCCGCAACTTCGAGCGCCGCGATCTTCTCCTCGAGCGTTGTCGCAGGGTCTTGCAGCATGCTCTGAAGTCCAGAGAGCGGGCCTGCGCGCGCCGTGCTCGCGACGGCGCGGTAGGTCGAGCGCAACGCCGGCGACAGGTCCTCTTCGAGGATCTCGCTGCGGCCCGCCGCCATCACCAGCGCGCGCTGCATCTCGTGGCGCAGCTCGCGCAGGTTGCCCGGCCAGCCGTGCTGTTCCAGGCGTCGCTGCGCCTCGGGGGAGACGCGCGCCGCCGCGGCCTGCGGCACCAGCGCCCGCGCCTGGTTCAAGAAGTGCTGCGCCAGCAACAAGAGGTCGCCGGGTCGGTCCGCGAGGCGCGGCAACGCGATCTCGATGCCCCGGATGCGCCAGTAGAGGTCGTCGCGAAACGTCCGCGCTTCGAGCATCTCGGCGAGCGGCTTGTGGGTCGCCGAGACGATCCGCACGCTGGTCTTCACCGGCCGGGTGGCGCCGACCGGCGTGACCTCGCCGGCCTCCAGCGCGCGCAGAAGCTTTACTTGTAAAGGAAGCTCGAGATCGCCAATTTCGTCGAGGAAAAGCGTGCCCCCGTCGGCCTCCGCGAAGACCCCGGGGGCGTCGCGATCGGCGCCCGTGAAGGCGCCCTTCTTGTGCCCGAAAAGCGTCGACTCGAGCAGCGTCGGGGCCAGCGCGCCGCAGTTGATCGGCACGAAGGGGCCCGCCGCGCGCAGGCTCCGCGCGTGGAGGAAGCGCGCGAACACCTCTTTCCCGGTGCCCGAGTCGCCCGTGATGAGCACCGGCACGTCGGTCGCGGCGGCGCGCTCCGCGAGGGTGCGCGCCTCGAGAAAGGCCGGCGAGCTCCCCAGCATGCCCATGGGATCGGTCGCGCTCGCGGTGAGCGCGGTCTCCAGCTCGGAGACGCGGTCCTCGAGCGACAGCCGGGCGGCGGCGCGCTCGATCACGGCGACGAGCACGTCGGGATCGACAGGCTTCGAGAGAAAATCGTAAGCGCCGCGGCGAACCAACGACAGCGCGAGGGTGGTGTCGCCGGTGCCCGAGACGACGACGATCTTGGCGGTGGGGCGGGCCGCGAGCATGCGCCCGAGCAGCGCCGCGCCGGCCTCCGGCGAGCCCGACGGCGGCAGCATCAGATCGAGGACCACCAGCCGGGCGCCGCCGGATGCGAACGATCGCTCGGCCTCGGGCTCGGTGCCGGCCTCGGCGACGCGAAACCCCTCCGCTCGGAGGACGTCCGCGAAGGCCCGCCGGAGACCGCGATCGTCGTCGACCACGAGCACGCTTCGCAGCTCGGCGGGGCTCATCCGCGCGAGCCTACCGCGTTCCACGGGGGCCGGGCGCCGCCGTTGGGGACCCTGGGCCAGGCGACGACGAAGCGCGCGCCGCCGGCCTCCGGTCGCTCGTGCCGGATCGTCCCACCGTGGCGCTCGACCCAGCGCGCCGCCAGCGCGAGCCCGATGCCGGTGCCCGGGTGCCGGTGATCGCGGCCGCGCCCCGTGACGAAGAGCTGGAACAGCCGCCCCTCGATCTGGGCGGGCACCCCCGGCCCGTTGTCGGTGATTGAGATCTTCACGAAATCAGCCTGATCACCCACGGCCACGGCGACCTCACCGGCCTCGCGCTCGTCGACCGCGATGGCGGCGTTGGTCAGCAGGATCGTCGCCACGTCGAGCATCGCCCCGCGATCGGCCTCGACGAAGATCGACGCCTCGCTCTCGTCGAGGCGAAACGGGCCGGCGCCCTTGCCCATGGCCTGCCGCACGTTCGACGCCGCCATCGCCAGCACGCCGCGCACCTCTACCTCGCGCAGCGCGAGGGCGCGCGGTTTGGCGAACCGCAGCAGGTCTTCGAGGAAGCGCCTGGCCCGCTCCACCTGCGCCCGGATCTCGGCGACGTTCTCGGCCTCCGCGCCCTGTTTTTCGAGCACGCGGGTCTGCGCCAGGATGACCCCGAGCGGGTTGCGGATCTCGTGCGCCACCGCGCTCGCGAGGCGTCCCAGCTCGGCGAGGCCCTCGGCCTGCTCGCGCTCGGTCTCCTTCGTCTCGATCTCCTCGGCGAGCTTGCCCAGGGCGATCGGCCGCGCGAACAGCCACCCGCCGATCGTGTCGACGGCGATCGCGCGCAGCGGATCGAGGGGCAGGGCCGCGAAGAAGATGACGAACGCCATCCACACCAACGTCGTCTCGGGCATGAGGTGAGGCAGCAGGTGAAAGAACACGACGAGGCCGAGCGACGAAAAGAGCCCTGTCAGCACGGCAAAGGCCAGCGCCTGCACGACCACCTCGCGGGCCCGGCCCTTCTCCTCGAAGACCACGGCGTACGTCGCGAGCACGACCGAGAGCAGCAGAAAGGGCGCGGCGATCTCGATGGGCGCGAGGCCGAAGATGCGCAGCGCGATCGCGCCGCCGCCGCCGAGGGCGGCCGAGGTGTTGGCGACGGCGATCGCGAGGCTGCGCTTTCGCTGGGGGCCGGAGGCTCGGCGGGCGAGGGAGAGCAGCCACAGCTTGGAGGCGATGGCGGCGATGACGGAGACGATGGCGAGCGGGTAGAAGAGGGGGCCCGGGCCGCGCACGCCGGGGCCGTAGAGCAGGCGCGGAAAGGCCGCGCCGAGCAGGGCGATCGCGATGCTGAAGGCGTAGCCCGTGCGGACCACGCGGCGCGCGTCGACGCGGGCGACCTCGGCGCCGGCGTGCAGGAAGGTGCCCGCGAGCAGCATGCCGAGGGGGAGCGCGCGCTCCGCCCAGTCGACCGAGCGCAGCACGCCCTCGCGCGGGCCGTCGGCGCTCACCAGGAGCACCAGCCCGGTGACCCAGATCGCGAGCGCGAAGCACAGGATCACGAGACCGCGCCCGACCGAGCGGCCCAGGCGCAGCGCGGTGATGCCGACGGCGAGCGCCACGGCCCACAGCGGATAGAACGCGAGCGCGGCGTACGGGGTCATCGGGTCACGGCCGGGGCGCAGGGTGCGGCATGCGGCGGATAGAACGCGAGCGCGGCGTACGGGGTCATCGGGTCACGGCCGGGGCGCGGGGCGCCGCCCGCGGAGCGCGTGGAGCCTGATCTTCGGGGCCGCCCATCGGCATTTCGTACAGCAAATCGCGCGGGGGCGAGAGCGGGCTTTTGGGCACGATGGTGGGCGGGCCGCGAAATGAGCATTGAAAGCGCCGCCGCGCTGGCCGGGCCGGCGGGCGGTGAAATAAGCATTGCGAACGGCGCCGCCTGGGGGAGAACCCTCATTACGCGGGGCAAACGCGGGGCTTCATTGAGCCCGCTTCCATTCTCTAACGCCCGTGCCCTGCGCCCGACGGGCCCGCGGAGGGGCGTGCCATGCACGCCGCGATCAGCCAATGATTGATCAGGTCATTCGCTATCTCAAGCATCGGGGCGTTCCGTTCCGCGTGGTCAGCTATCCGGCGCCGGAGCGGCTCCCTCACGTTGGCTTTCCGCGTCCACCCGAAAGTGAGGTCGTCTCCACACACGTCATCCTGGCCGGCGGCTCGCCCGCGCTCGTGTGCGCCCCTCCGGGCGAGCTGATCGACGTCTCGGGGCTCGGGCAGAGGATCAACTCCGTGGTGGTAGGCGCCGAGCCGAGCGATCTCCCCGCTCCGTTCAACACCGCCCGTCACATCCCGCCGCTCGGTGGTCTGGTCGGCGTGCCGCTGTTCGTCGACGAGCGTGTCGTCTCGCAAATCCTCATTTTCCGCGCTTTCGACGAGGAGGATTACGTCGAGCTGTCCATCGACGACTTCCTCCGCATGGAGCAGCCGCGCGTGGTGGCCTTCGCGGTCGGCGGTTGGCTCCCGGCGCACACGGAAGCGTCCGCCGCCGATGCGCCGGTGGTACCGCGCGCCGACGCGCCGGTGCTCCCCGCCGCCGACGCGATGCTCGACGCTCCTGGGGCGCCCGCGGCGGAGCCTGCCGTCGACCGCGCCGGCGAGCTGCCGATTCCGATCGATGCGGAGCATGCGAGGCGGCCGATGGAGCCGGCGTCGTCGACCTTGGAGGGGCGCGACAGCGATCCGGTGCGGGCCGACGCGGGGGCGAGGAGCTCGCCGCGAAAGACCACCCGCGAGGGGCGCGACAGCGATCCGGTGCGGGCCGACGCGGGGGCGAGGAGCTCGCCGCGAAAGACCACCCGCGAGGGGCGCGACAGCGATCCGGTGCGGGCAGACGCGGGGGCGAAGGGCTCGCCGCGGAAGACGACCTCGAGCAAGGCGCCGCAGGAGCGACCTCTCACACCGGAACGGGGCCACCAAACGCGCCAAAAAAACGCGCGATCCACAGGGTGATCATCACGGCGCCCAGGGCGAGCCAGCCGCGCGTGATCCACATGCTGCGCAGGCCTTCGGACGCGAACCACTGGCCGCGCCGGAGGTAGGCGATGGCGTTGTAGGTGAACGCGACGCCGATCACCGGGGTGACGATGAACACGAGCGGGTGAAGGTGCGCGGCCTCGCTCACATGGCCCTGGAGGAGCGCGAGCGTGGCGCGCGTGAGGCCGCAGCCGGGGCAGGGCTGGTGCGCGACGATGGCCACCGGGCACAGCGGGATGCCCGCCGCGATCGCCCCGATGAGGGCGGCGGCCACGAGAAGCAGGCGCACCGCCCGACCGAGGGGCTGGCGGGTGTCGAGCATTGGGTGGCGGAAGCCCTTCTCGGGCGCGATCGAGATCACCTGGCCAATCACCTGACCAATGACTTGGCTTGAGGCGCCGCCCCGGAGGGTGGAGCGGCCATTCACGCGAATCACCGTGCCGGTGAAGCGCCGAGCGTTCCGCGATTCAAATTCTCGCTTTAGGACTGCGGGCTCCAGACCTCGTTGAGGTCCTTTGCGAGGGCGTAGTAGCTCAGGAACAAGTAGAGAACGATGCTCGAGGCCTGCGGGTTGCGCGACCCGGCCATTTGTTTGGCCTTGGTCACCTGCTCCGGCACCTTCACCAGCAAGAAGTAAAGGTTGAGCATGGGGATGAACATGTACCAGGGCTTGAAGTTCTCGTCCCTGGTGTAGGCCTGAAGCTCGTTCAGCATGCTCCACTGCTGCCACAACCCGTAGGCGCAGCAGACCATGCTGATGATGAGCGTGGTGACGGGGTTGCGCGTCTGGCCGATGGGGCCACCCGCGCCGCCGCCGCCGAAGCCGCCGCCGCCCATCCCCATGGGGGCTGCGCCGAACTGACCGGGGGCGGCGAGGTTCGCGCCGCCTTGCGGGGCGCCGTAGCCTTGCGGGGCGCCGCCGTAGCCCATTTGCTGCTGCTGCTGGGCGCCGTAGCCGGGCTGCCCGCCCATCATCGGGTCGGGTTGACCGAAGCCGCCCTGCTGCTGCTGGCCGTAACCGCCCGGCTGCGGCTGCTGGCCGTAGCCCATGTTCGGGTCACCACCGGGCTGGCCGTAACCGCCCGGCTGCGGCTGCTGGCCGTAGCCGCCCTGCTGCTGTTGCGGCGCAGGGGCACCGCCGAAGCCGCCCTGCTGCTGCGGCTGCTGGCCGTAGCCGCCCTGAGGCTGGCCGCCGTAACCCATGTTCGGATCGCCCTGCGGGGGCGGCGCGCCGAAGCCACCGCCCGGAGGCCCACCCGCCGGAGGGGGGAACCCTGGTTGCGGCGGAGGCGCCGGCGGCGGGTTGAAGTTTGGCATCTGGTCGATGGCCATGGTGCCGCCGAGCGGGTTGACCCCACCTTGCGGCGGGCCCGCCGGGGCGTATCCGCCGGGACCCATGGCGGCGCCGCCGAAGGCGGGTTGACCAGGCGGAGGCGGCGCAGCGGGCGGGGGCGGCGCGCCGGGCGGACCGGCGGAAGCACCCAGACCAGCGGGAGGAACGCCGATGACCGTGCCAGCCAGCCCTTGCGGGCCCATCCCGACCGACGGCGCCGGCGGTGCAGCCGGCCGCGGCGGGCCAGGTGCAGCAGGCGGACCACCGGGAGGCGCGGGAGCAGCGCCCGCGGGTTGGTTGGTCATGAGCATCGTGCCCTTGAACTTGGGGGCGGCGGCTCCTTTGAGGTTGAAGCCACATTTGACGCACGTGGACGCGGTCTCGGAATTCTGGGTCCCACAGTTCGGACAGAACACGCACCTACCTCCGTCGGGATTCGCTGCGAAGCGAGCGAGCGACCCTGCTCGACTCACCGTATCCGCGCCCAAATCTCCGGCACGAATGGGGCGGCAGCGTACTGACGATGCTCGCGTTTCACAAGCGAAAGCGAAGCCCGTGCGGCAAACGGCGGATTGCTCGGATCGGCGCCCGACCTGACGCTCGCTTCACCGTTCGATTCGCCACTCGGTTCGCCGCTCGGTTCGCCACCTGGGCCGCCACCTGGGCCGCCACCTGGGCCGCCACCTGGGCCGCCACCTGAGCCGCCGGATCACCTTCGCTGTCTCCACCCCAAACCTCTTGCGCGCGCTTGCCGCCACGGACTAGCGTGCCGCCGCCTTCGGCACGGGATGCCCCGCGCCGAATACCCGCACCGCCGTTTCGGCGCATCACCGCTCCGGCGCCCCACCGACCCACCCTATGAGCTTCGCCCTGACAGAAGAGCGCGAACGAGCGCTCCGCGAAATCCTCGCGCGGTACCCGACAAAAATGGCCGCGTGCATCCCCATGCTCCACGTGTGCCAGGAGCAGAACGGCTGGGTCTCCGACGAGATCTGCGAGCTCGTCGCCAAACGGCTCGAGCTGTCGGCGGCGCACGTGAAGGGGGTGGCCACCTTCTACTCGCTGTTCAACAAGCACCCCGTCGGCAAGCACCAGGTCTGGGTGTGCCGCACGCTGCCGTGCGCGCTCGCCGGCTCGGACAGCATCCTGCGGCACTGCGAGAAGCGGCTCGGCGTCCACGCCGGCGAGACCACCAAGGACGGCAAGGTGACGCTGCGCACCGCGGAGTGCCTCGCGTCGTGCGGCACCGCGCCGATGATGCAAGTCGATCGCGACTACCACGAGAACCTCACCACGGCCGAGGTCGACAAGATCCTCGAGCGGTTGACGAGGTAACGCCATGCTCCAGAAGACCACCTACCTGACGAAGAGCTACGGGGACCCGCAGGGCCACACCCTGGCGGTGTACGAGCGCGACGGGGGCTACGAACAGGCCAGGCGCGCGCTGAAAATGGAGCGCTCGGCGCTCGTCGACGAGATGAAGGCGGCGAACCTCCGCGGTCGCGGCGGCGCCGGCTTCCCCATGGGCGTGAAGTGGAGCTTCATGCCGTGGCCGCCCAAGCCCGAGAAGCCGCACTACCTCGTGATCAACGCCGACGAAGGCGAGCCCGGCACCTTCAAGGACCGGACGATCATGGAGAAGAACCCCCACTCCGTGGTCGAGGGCTGCATCATCGGCTGCTTCGGCATCGGCGCCCACGCCGCGTACATCTACGTCCGCGACGAGCTGCACCTCTCGAAGGATCGCCTGTGGGCCGCCATCGCCGAGGCGAAGGCCAAGGGCTACCTCGGCGCGACGCCGTTCGGGGTCGACTACCCAATCGAGGTCTACGTTCACACCGGGGCCGGCGCGTACATCTGCGGCGAAGAGACCTCGCTCCTCAACTCCCTCGAAGGCAAGCGCGGCGAGCCCCGCCTGAAGCCGCCGTTCCCGGCGCAGGCCGGCGCGTTCGGCATGCCGAGCACCGTCAACAACCTGGAGACGATCGCGATCGTCCCCACCGTCCTCGCCATGGGCGGCGACAACTTCTCCAAGCTGTCGGCCATCCACCACCTGAAAGACGGCGGCTCGCGCCTCTTCGGCGTCAGCGGCCACGTCAAGAACCCCGGCATCTTCGAGTGCGCCGTCGGCCTCACGCTGCGCGAGCTCATCTTCGATCTCGGCGGCGGCGTGAAGGGCGGCGAGCTCCTCGCGGTCATCCCGGGCGGCTCGTCGTGCCCGATTTTGCGCGCGGAAGAGATCGTCAAGGCGCCCGATCCCAAGTCGCCGCTGCATCCGTACGACGGCAAGAGCGTCCTCGACGTGCCGCTCGGCGTCGACACGTTCCGCGCGCTCGGCACCATGCTCGGCACGTGCTGCGCGATCGTCCTCAGCGATCACGCCGACCCGGTGCTCGCGTTCGCCAACCTGATGCGCTTCTACCGCCACGAGTCGTGCGGGCAGTGCACGCCGTGCCGCGAGGGCAGCGCCTGGCTGCACCGCATCCTCGATCGCATCGTCGCCGGCGAAGCGGGGATGGACGAGCTCGATCGGCTCAGCGACATCGCGAACAACATCATGGGCAACACCATCTGCGCGTTCGGCGAGGGCACGGCCATGCCGGCGCTCGGCTTCCTGCTGAAGTTCCGCCGGGAGCTCGAAGAGTTCGTCCGCAGCAAGGGCAAGTCTTCGACCGGGAGGCTCGCGCTATGAACAAGCCGTTCGACCTCGTGTTCTTCGGCGTGTGCACCCTCCTCGTGCTGCTCGGCGGCGTCGGCACCGTCGCCGCCAAGAACCCCATCCGCGGCGCGATGGGCCTGCTCACCGCCATCGTCGGCATCGCCGGCATGTACCTGCAGCTCTCGGCCGAGTTCCTCGCCGCGATCCAGATCATCGTCTACGCCGGCGCCATCGTCGTCCTGTTCCTCTTCGTGATCATGCTGCTCGGGCCGCAGGCCACGACGAGCGCGGGCGCCGCCGGCACCAAGCTGTCGCGCTACTTCGGCGCCGGCGTGTTCCTGTTCGGGGCGGCCGGCGCCATGTCGCTGGTGTGGCGCACCCGCACCGAGATCGCCGCGCTGCCCAAGGCGCCCGCCAACCTCGGCACCGTCGAGGGCATCGGCCGCGAGCTGTTCACCACCCACATCGTCCCGTTCGAGCTGTCGGGCGCGCTGCTCCTCATCGCCGTCGTCGGCGCGGTCGCGGTCGCGCGCGGCAAGCAACCCGATCCCACGCGCGACGCTCCCGAGGCGACCCTGCCGGAGGCCGCCAAAGGCCCACCGCTGACGGCCTCCGTCTCGGCCACCGCGGCCGAGACAAACGCGCCGCACGTGCACGTCGAGGAGGCCTGATGAGCACCGTCCCGGTCGAATACTTCCTGATCGTCGCCGCGGTGCTGTTCGTCATCGGCTCCGTCGGCTTCCTCCTCCGCCGCAACCTGCTCGTGCTGCTCATGAGCATCGAGCTGATGCTGAACAGCGTGAACCTCACGCTGGTCGCCTTCAACCGGCTGCACCCCGCGAACCACGACGGCCAGAACCTGGCGTTCTTCGTGATCGCGGTCGCCGCGGCCGAGGCGGCGGTCGGTCTCGCCATCGTCCTCGCCTTCTTCCGGGTCCGGAAGACGATCCACTCGGACGAAGCCAATCTCCTGAAGAACTAGGTCCTCGAACGTGGAAGAGCTGCACAAACAGTTTCCGTCGGGCGACTTTGCCCTGATCGCCGTCGTGCTTCTTTTGCCGGCGATCGGCGCATTCGTTAACGGGGTGTTCGGCAAACGTCTGGGCAAGGAGGCGGTGCGCCTGATGGCGCTGTCCGCCATCGGCGGCGCCTTCCTGGCCAGCGTGCTGACCTTCTTGCTACTGCCTCACGAGGGCGGAAAGCTCACGTGGACCGCGTGGCGCTGGATCAGCGTGACCGGCCGGATGGGCCAGAGCATCCCCATCGACATCAAGTTCAGCGTCGACGCGATGAGCGCGACGATGATGCTGGTGGTCACCGGGGTCGGCTTCCTCATCCACCTCTACGCCTCCGAGTACATGAAAAAAGACCCGGGATATCACCGGTTTTTCTCGTACTTGAACCTGTTCTGCTTCGCGATGCTCATCCTGATCACGGCCGACAACCTCCCGCTCCTGTTCGTGGGCTGGGAAGGCGTCGGCATGTGCAGCTACCTCCTCATCGGCTTCTGGTTCGACGAGGAGAAGAACGCGCGGGCCGGCAAGAAGGCCTTCGTCGTCAACCGCATCGGTGACTTCGGCCTGCTCGTCGCGATGTGCCTGCTGATCTATTACGCCGGCACGCTGCACTGGGACGGCATCGAGAAGAACGCCTCTTCGCTGCTGACGCCCGTGAAAATCTGGCCGATCGGCAACCTGTCGAAGGAGACGCTCCCCGGCTTCCTCGCGGCCGTCCTCATCCCCGACAAGCCGATTCAGGTCTACGCCTCGACGCTCGTCGCGCTCGCGCTGTTCCTCGGTTGCGCCGGCAAGAGCGCGCAGATCCCGCTCTACGTCTGGCTCCCCGACGCGATGGCCGGCCCGACCCCGGTGTCGGCGCTGATCCACGCGGCG
>Ga0163144_10014029_pt1 | contig 16666 bp, 7 predicted proteins | sample OliLak19BULKMAT1_FD_123175 | JGI IMG/M metagenome (GOLD analysis project Ga0163144, IMG submission 123175) | Freshwater microbial mat bacterial communities from Lake Vanda, McMurdo Dry Valleys, Antarctica - Oligotrophic Lake LV.19.BULKMAT1 | ecosystem: Environmental > Aquatic > Freshwater > Lake... | reverse complement strand
GGACTATAAGACCGTGGGCACGAACGCGGGGTAAGTGAGTTCACGACGCAGTGTAAACCTTCCGGTCGTTCTCGTCGAGAATCGCGTCGAGCGTCTCGCCGAGAAACACCGCAATGTAGCCGATGGGCAAAGTCAGGATCGCCATAGCCGCGGGCAAAACCTGTAAAAGTTCGTATACGAAGAACCAAGCGTAAGGCCCATCCTGATGCGGTTTGTCGTGCAGCTTCATGACCCATCCGCTAATGCCCACCTGTCCCTCGCCGCGTTGGAAAAAAACATCGCCCGCTTCTAACGCGCCTTCGACGAAATACAGTTGATCGAGAAAATCAACGCTCACGGGCTCAATGTTCAATGACTTGCGGATATCCGCTTGTTGCGCTAAAACGGTGATTGTGACCGTTAAATCGTCGCGGGTTTCTGTTGCCGGATCGCCGGCGAAATCGGGTTCGTGGATTCTCAGCCCTTGGTCCGATGCGACGAAGGTCAGCCGCGACCAGCCGAATTGCATCGTCTTGCCGGGCGAAAACAGCGAATGACCGCGTGCCATAAATAGGTCGCGCAACTCTTGGTCGAACCAGTCGGCTTGACGAGTCAATTCCTTTTGAATGGAGTACTGGATGGCGACCGAGCCGAGTTTCAATGAACGATTCATATGCCTTGCTCACTATTTTCCTTTTTAAGGCGGGCAGGTACTGCATGCAAACGGTGGACATTTCGTACCGTTATTTTTAGGGTCTGTATTAAATGATTTAAAACGATCAATATGTGCCTGAATTTCTTTTTCGGCATTAGTAGATCTCTTTTTCATATTATTATATTTATCTTTATCTTTATGTTTGTCACCATAGACTGTTTTCCAATCTTTAACCAACTTATCATTTTTGGACGAGTTCTCGGATTTAGTCAAAGCTTGGAGGTTTTTGGGGTTGTTCAATACTAGCAACTGTTGCTTACGCGTGAGACCAGAGAATCCAGGCATATCCATAATTTTACTCGCCGGGTGAATATGGTCAACAGAAAACCGTTCGCGTTGGTCCGTCTTAGGATCGATTGGTGGTTTTTTTCCCGAGATCGCACTTCGAGTGCCGGGTGTGTTGTAATCATCCTGTAGCTTTTTTGTCGGTGTTCCACCGCGTAGTGATTCCTTCTCTTTATCCGTTAAAGGCTTATCAGGTTTTTTGCTCGTCGTTAGCCCCCGCAAGTCCACTTCGTCCAGCGGGCGCGCGGTATAGGCGTACAGGTTCAACCCGCCTTCGACGCCCATCGGATCGGTCTGCAGATAGCGGCCGAGCTTCGGAGCGTAGCTGCGGAAGCGGTTGTCGTGCAGGCCGGTTTCATCGTCTCGATAGTGGCCGGGGAAGGCGAAGTGAAAGGGCACTTCGGCGACGGTAATGGTCGCTTCGCCGTAGGGCGCGATCTCGGCAAACCAGACGAGTTTGCCTGCGCGATCATAGACGGCGGTCGGGGTGCCGAGTTGGTCGCCGTGAACGGTGTAGCTCAGGCCCTGGTCCGGTTCCCGCACACCTGCCGGATAGTCGACGAAGCCGATGGGCACCAAGGCCAATTCGTCCGCATAGACGTAGATGCGCAGGCGGTCGGTTTCGTCCCGTTCGGCGATGATGCGGTCGGTGTCCCACCAGAACTCGACGCTTCGGCCATCGCCCCAAGCCTTGCGGACGCGGCGATGGAACGGGTCGTAGCTCGCGCTCCAATCGGGCTGACCCGTCGTTTCGATGCGGACGAGGCGATCCGCGGCATCGTAGATGTATCGCGTCGTTGCCTCGCGGCCGATGCGGGCAGCGAGGTGATCGCGGTCGTCGTATTCGCAGCGCTCTTCGTTCGCCGTCGCCAAGTGATTGCCGACGCCGATGGACGCCTCGAAATCCGGCATGGCGGTCAAGTTGCCGGCGGCATCATAGTGGTACTCGCTGCGGCTGCGCGCTTCGTTGCAGGCGATCAGCCGGAGAGACGGATCGTACTCGAACGCAGTCCTGCCGCGTTGGAGCAGTTCGCCTGCCGTGCCGTAGCGATACTTCTCATCCATGAGACCGGCCGGTGTGACGACTGATTTCTCCAGGCATTCGCCGTCGCCGCCGAACCGTACCGTTTCGCGGATGCATTTTTCGTAGGCGCGCTCGCGCCCGCCGACGGCGGGCGATCTCAGGGTGTGCACGGCGCCTGCCGGATCGGTGATCGTCAGCGTCTGGGCGTCGGTCCAGTCGTAACGGATGCGGAAAAGGCCATGCACGAGTGTTTCGGCGAGGCCGTCCGTGCCGAAGGTGTGTGCGATGCCGAGGCCGTCGCGTTGATCGAGGACGCGCTTACCGTCCTCGTAGGCCAGCGCGGTGGTGCCGTGAGGGTTCGTCATCGCAATGGTGCGACCGACGGCATCGTAGGCGAACGTTTCGGTCACGCTGTCGGCATAGCGGCAGGCGACCGGCCGAGTGCCGGCGGCATAATCGAATTCGATGAGCGTGCGGCCCTGCTTATCAGTCTTTTCGACAAGCCTGCCGCCGAGGTCGTAGCGGTAGCGCTCGTTCGTTTCGCCGGAATGGATCACCTCGCACAGGCGGTCGTTTTCGTCCCAGCGATACGAAGTCTTCGTGCCGCCGGGATCGACGACGGACGCGCCCTTGCCGGTCGTCGTATATCGATATTCGGTCCGCAAACCGGACGGATCGACAACGCCGCGGAGTTCATTCCAGGATTCAATTTCCCGGACTGTCGTACCGCCGCGGCGATCGACGATCTTGATGCAGTTTCCGTTGGCATCGTGAACCAATCGCTCGTGCGTGCCGTCGCTGTAGTCGATGCGGAACGGTATGCCGTAATCGTCCGCGATTTCGATGCCGTCGTCGCTCGGCGGCATTCGGTCGACGAAGAGATTGCCTTGGAGATAAGAGACGGGCGCAGCGGCGATTTCGTGGCCGGTCGGGTCCTGCCATTCCTCACCGACGAGATGAAGCCAACCCTCCGGGTCGATGGTGCCGAGTTTGGCCCCGGTCTGGTCGTAGACGATTTCCGTAGCCAGGCCGAGGGGGTCGAGTTCCTGGGCGACCTGACCCTCGACGACGATGAACGACTGAACGCCGCCGTCCGGCTCGATGATCCCGGTGACGACCTTGGCTTCGTCGTAAAGGTAAAGTCGTTGGCCGCCTTCGGCATTGGTGACGAGCGTGGCACGCGTGGCCGGATCGTAGTCGAAGGTCAAAAGGTCCGCGCGATCGTGGCCGCCGGCGCGAATGCACCGACCCTCAGCATCGTAGGCATAATCGAAGCGATAGCCGCGGCGGTCGACGGCCTGGAGGACGCGATGCTCGGCATCGGCGCGATAGGTCATCGCATTCCGGTAGGGATCGACGACGCGGACAAGATTCCCGTCGGCATCGTAGAAGTACTCGACCACGGTTTCCGGCTTGCCGTTGGTGCCGACTTTCGTGATCCGCTTCAACCGGCCTGCCGTATCGTGCTCGACGGTGAGGACTCGACCCGTCGAATCGACGATGCGATTCAATAGGTTGGCGACATCGTAGGACAATTCGACGCGATGCGGACCTTGCACCAGCGCGATCGGTAAGGCATGCGATGCCTGCTTCCCGAAGCGAAACAGCACGTCGGATTTGCTCCGTTCGCGGATCGCCCAGCTTGATTCGGGCATCCGCAACAAAGTCAGTCCGGAGGCGGCGATGCTCTGTCCGGGCTTGTCCACGTGGGGGAAATCGACGACCAGTCCTTCCGGCCCGTGGTACCGGAAGCCGTCTACGGTTGCCTGCAGTCGGCGGTCGTGGAAGTGCTTACGGCCCCAGCCGAGGCTGCCGGGGTTCCAGTTTTGACTACTGTCCGCATATCGCGACCAGACCAGCGGCAGCGGCCCGGCGAGCGTGAAGTCCGTCTGGTATTCCAGCCAGGCGCCAGTCACGACGTCGACCGGATCGCCCACGAGGACGCGGTGCGGGCCGAAGGCGGTCGTGCAGGGATTCGTCGCCATCGCTTGCTCCTTTCGTCGTCGAGGTTATGCGGGGCATTTGCCTTTGCCGGCCTTCGGGGGCTTGGGCACGCCGCCCTTGCCGAACTTCAATCCTTTGAGTCGCTTCATGGCACCGTTAATGATCGCCGTCGACGAGGGCATCGGGACGCCGCCGATGAGCACATTCGGGGAGCCGAGCAGGATCATGCCCGGCGTGCCGTTGGGCGGAATGGCGGGCTGATCGGTGCCGATCATCTTCGTCATCGCTGCGGCGATCGCATCCGCGGCCATTTGTGCCGCCATCATCGCGGCACCGATGCCCATGGCGGCGGACATCGCGGCGTCGTCCTCCGCTTCGGCCGCTGCTGCCGCGGAGGCAACTTCGCCGACCTGAGAAGCGACCCCGGCAACCTTCAACGCGGCTGCGCCGAACTTCGCCAGTTTGCTCATCGCGGCCAACGGCACCTTACCCTCGCCGGGCTTGCAGTGCATCGTGATGTCGACCATGCGGGCAGCCCGATTGCCCGCGATGAAGACCTTCGAGGAACCGGTGAAGATTTCGTACATCGCCGAGGTCGGCGGCACGATGCCGCAACAGGTCGGATTGATGCCGAAGTCCCCGCAGCGGGCCGCCGGTTTGCCGTTGATCAGCACCGTCAGCGCCGTACCCAGCATGATCGGTCCCATAGGCGGCAGCGGGATCGGCGGCAGCGGCGGCGGCCCACTCGGCGGATGCTTGATGTGGGCGTGCGGCGCGCCCATCGCCATGTTGCCGAGCGCTGCGGCCGGGAAGGCCGGCAGCATCGCAGAGAGGCCGTTGGTCATCCCCGCGATCTTGCTGTCCAAGGCACCGGCCGCTTTGGCGATGACGACGCGTTTGATGGCATCGACGGGATTCTTCACCTCCGCGATCATGTCGGGAAGCTGGGCAAAAACCTGCAGGCCGGCAGAGACCTGAGCCACTGAGGCGGCACGCTGCTGCTTGGCGTTGAGCGGGGGCGGCGGGGGATCGGGCGGGTTCTTCACCGGCCCCGCCGGTGGCGGCATGCCCAAGGCACGCTTGGCATTCACGAAGCCGCGTCCCACCGCGGAGAGTTGCAGCTTGTCGTCCGTGACCACAAGGTATTGGTCGATGCCGATGCTCACGACGACACCCCCAACTCGACCGGCCAGACCTGTGCGAAGCCGGCGAGCTTCCGCTTCTGATCGGTCGCTTCGTAAGCTTTCTTCAGCTCGGGCAGAATCGTCTGAAGCGATGGCCTCATGTCGAATTCCTCGGAGACCGCCGCGGCTTCCTCCCAACAGGGAATCGCTTCTTTCCAACGAGCCTCCGCAGCCAAACTGCGGCCTTGCCATTCCAGCGCCTCCACCAGCCCGACCTCGTCGAGCGAGACACGCTTCACGGCCGCCAAGTCTGCGTAGCACTCCGCAGCTTCGCCATAGTTTTTCTCCGTGTAGGCCTGCACTCCGAGGTTCTGGACCACCGTGCCGACCAGGACGGGGACACCGGAACGCCCTGCGGGTTCGAGCGCCGCCTGAAACCACTGCCTAGCCGCGGCCGGGTTGCCGTCGCGGCGGGCCACGTCGCCGAGGCCGTTCATGATGACCGCTTCCAAGGCGGGCACCTTCAACCACTGGAAGAAATGCAGGGCCGTGCTGAAGCGTTCATTGGCGATCCGGGTCCGACCGTGTGCGGCATCAATGTAGGCCAGTTGAATGAGCGACTGCATGCGATCCTGTTCCGGCATCGCCGGATCCTTCAGGTCGAGCAGCAGTTCCCGTTCGTGCACATCCGCCGGGGGCACGAAGTCGACGTGCCGCACCCTAGGGCAGTCGGGCGGGAAGGGTTTCGATCCTTCCGGAATGCGGACAATCAGCCTCGTACCGTGCATCCAGCCGACGAGCGGCATCGACGGCGTCAGTGCGGCCGCGAGCAGCTTCCGATAGGCAGCCTCGTCGGCGATGGATTCCGGCAGGAAACTCCAGACCATCTTCTGGTTCCGCTCCGGATCGACCAAACTTCGGCCATACTCCATCAGCCGTTGGAGGCGATAGGCAGGTGGACCGTCGCTGAGAATCGGCACGGTGGGAATGAGTTCGTCCCCGTCCTCGGCGACGGCGTTGGTGGAATCGATCGTCGTTCGCAATTCGGAAATCACGGTATCGATCCAGCTCGTCGGATTCGCAAATGATGGCTTTAACATCAGAAAAAAATCGGCGGGTGAGGTCGTGTCCAGATCGAAGACGATCTTGTTGAGAATCGCCTTGCAATGATCCGGAGCGGCAATGGTCAGAATCAGATCGTCATTCTGCTCGAGGAACGATGTGATGTCCGTCACCAGGGTTTGTATCATACGTCGCATGGCAACTCGCTTCGCTTTCCGAAATCAGTTGAGTTTCACGACCGCACCGGCGATCGTGTGGACGCCGGTTGCGGAGGCGTTGATCTCCGCGCCGGCCACGGCGACCTTGGCGAGGTCGGTCGTCACGCTTTGGCTGCCGGTGCCCAGCACACATTCCTTGGAACCGGAGATTGAAATCTTAAGTCCCGAGATTGTGATGGTACCATCGGCTTCGAGCAGGATGCTGCTGGAGCCCACGCTGAGCAGAATCTTGGTCGATGCCGTGATCTCGACTGATGCCGTCTTGGACGTAACCTCGACGATCTTGTTGGCGAACATCGAGAATGCACCCGCCATCGCCCATTGGTTGATATCCCCTTCAACCGACACCAGAGTCACGTCCTTCGTCGTCGTCGTGATCTGCGCATCCGAGTAGGTTTCCGTCAGTGTACCCTTGACCGCGTAGTCCGCCGTGCCGGTCGCTACGTTATGTTCATATTTACCATCACTGACTGTGATTGATGTATCTTTCTTGATCGTTTCGTTATGCGTCCCATCGACAGTGATCTTGCGGTTGTTGTCGACCGTCTGCACTTCATTGTGGCCGACGTGATACTTCATGTCGTACTGCGAATTGACGGTGACGAGTTCCTTCCCCCTCGTGTCGTTCGAGACGACCCCGTTGAAGCCGCCGCCGCCGGGACTGCTGTTCGAGCGGGTGCCGGAGAACATCCGCTCCTTGGGCAGCTTCACCGGCGGCATCTGCTCCGCGTTGTAGACGCTGCCCACAATGATGGGCTGATCGGGATCACCTTCAAGAAAATCGACGACGACTTCCTGACCGATCCGCGGCACGTGCAGCACGCCATAACCCTTGCCCGCCCAGATCGTGGCCACGCGAATCCAGCACGAGCTGTCGGCGTCCCGCTTGCCGTCCCGGTCCCAGTGGAACTGCACCTTCACGCGGCCGTATTTGTCGCAGAATATCTCTTCGCCGGCGGGGCCGACGACCATGGCCGTCTGCGTGCCGCGAACCACGGGGCGGGGTGTCGAGCGCGTCGGGCGAAACGGCAACCCGGCCGGCAGACACTCGAACTCGTTGCGGATGACCAGGGTCGTGACGTCGCCGGAACGATACGGACCACCACTCGAAAACTGGTGCTGTACGGAGGTGATGAGATAGTCGCCATCACCGTCATCGTGATTGTTTAAAGTAAATGAAGCACCCGAGGTAATCTGTAGGCAGTTGCTTCGCGCGCGAATGCGAAGCGCTTCCATACTTTCCTGCTGAATGCGGATCTTTGCCGTTCTCGTATTGTCTTCAAAAATGCGCTGCAGGTCGGACGGCTGCTCGGCACCACCGCGGTCGATGCCGTCGAAGCGTTGGGCGTAGCCGCCCGGATAGTCGTAGATTTCAACGTCCGCTACGCCTTGGGCCAGGAGTTTATGCGTCACCGATCCGACGGCGACGGAACCGAGCAGCCCGACTTCCGCGTGCAGATCCTTGTCGGGCATCTCGAAGCAGTAGTCTCGTAATATGACCTTACCGGCCGAGAGCTTTTGCGTTTTGTGCCAGCGGTCGATGACGGTAGTCGCCTCATTGCCTTCAGGAATCGCGGAGTAGCGGATCGTCTTGTCGCCGATCACATCGACATGACCGCTCGGATCGTCGCCGACGATCAGGGCCTCCTTGGATTCGTTGTGAACGAAGTAGTACCAGATGCCCTCCTCCTCCATCAATCGGGAGAGAAAGGCAAAGTCGCTTTCGCGATACTGAACGCAATAGTCGCGTGGATAGTATTTTCCCTGAATGCGAAACTTGACGTCGTAGCCTGCAAGCAGCGTCTTAAGAATGTCCGGTATGGTTGTGTGCTGAAAGATTCTCGACTGCAACTGTTTGGTTGTCATCCAGAGTTGCGGCACGAGTACAGCCCGATAGGAAATGAAATCGCTGTTGCGGTCCAGTTCGACCAATTCCGAGACGATACCGTGAACCCATCGCGGCTCGCCCTCCACAGGCTCGCAGGCGACGACGGCGGTGCGGCCGAGCACGGCGTCGAAGGAGATCGCCGTTGTGGTGGGTGCGAGCAGATCGAGGGTAAACTCATAAAGTTGAGACAGGCCTTCGGTGCCGCGAAGGCCGACGATGAGCAGGTCGTCCTCGCCCAAGCCGGACGAACGGAAGCGGAGCGGCGATTCGGCTTGCGTGTAGCTGGTCGTCGAAGGCGAAGCGGTTCCGGGCATGTTTTGGCTCAATATTTGTGAGGCCGAGCGTCGGCGATTGTTTCATAACGTTCGGTCTGCGGCAACAGGCAGACTCTCCGCATCCGAGAAACCGATGCGATTATTCGGTGTCGAGCGGACACCCGATGTCCGATTTTCCGCAGGCGAACGCATAGTTTAGTGAACCGGATCGGTTAGAATCAGCGATTATTCCCCGGAGATTCCCATGACTTCCCCGCGCGGTCCCGAGGATTGGAACCCGACCGCACGCCGTGCCAAGGCAGCTGCCTCACCGACGCCCGCTCACCGCGGCGGCCTGCCCGGGGCATCGCGAGTCAGTGTCGCGGTCGGGGGCGTACGTCGGGTGAATCGACGCAAACAGTTCGTACTCGCGGGCGGCGCGATGTTGCTGATCCTGTCAATCGCCGTGGTGGTGATCCTGATCCTGATGCCGCCGAAGCGGATGGAATTCACAATCGTTATCCCCGAAAGCGACGCCTTGTTCGCGCCGAACCGTCGGGCAGCCTTACTTGGCGCCGAGGCCTTGGCCGAGGCCGTCACCGAAACCAAACGCGGCACGCTGTCCGCTCCACCGCGCGAGACGATGGGTCGATCGAAGTGGAAAGAGAAACTCAATCCCAAAGCGGAGTCGATTGCCTTGGTCTTCGCCGCGCCCGGCTCGACCGATGACCGCGGGCCTTATGTGTGGATGGTACCTGCCGGTGCAGCGACCCTTGAGGAAGAGCACAAGCTGTATGTGGATGAGATTCTCGATGAGTTCAAGCGCTTGCCGGCCGCCCAGCCGAAGTTGCTGATGTTCGAAACTTATGCGTCCCACCCGGCCTTCGCCTACGGTCTGACGAATTCGGATTTTGCCGCCGGATTGACGCAACTGGACCAGACCATCGCAACCGTTTCCGGTTTGGCCGTCGTGCATTCCTGCGATATCCATCAGCGGCCGGCCTTGTTGGAATTCGCCGGTACGACCCTCTTTCTTCATCAGCTTCAACTTCACCTGCGTTACGGCCGCGGCACTGCGGATTCGCGGCAGACCGGTACCGAATGGATCGATGCCGTCTCGACGGATGTTGAACGCACGGCGGCCGGGATGTACGACTGGGCCCAGAAGCCGTTGGTCCTTCCGAAGTCCGATGGCCTGACGAGGCTGGCCGCGATTTCGCCCAACAATCATGGCCGTACACCCCCGGCAACGGTCACTGAGAGTTCGGATGCCATGCCGGCCGCATTGCAGGAAGAGTGGCGAATGGCGGATGGGCTTGGCGGATTGCACTTGGAGGCCGACCATCCCTCCGGCTATCGGGCTTATCTGGAAACGCTGCTCCGTGCCGAGCGCGACTCGCGATTGGGTGTATCGACCGACCAACTTGCCGCATCCGTGCAACGGGCAGCCTCGCTCAGGCAAACGCTGGAAACCGCAGCCCGCACGGAAACGCCGGCCGCGAAATCGTCCGGCAGTTATGCCGTGATCCGGCTGGCCCGCGGCTCCGCTGCGAGCTTCGACGACCTTCAACTGCAGCGCCTGCGGCTGCCGCCCGCAGGCCGAACCGTCGCCCAGGAATGGAAATCGTTGCGCGAGGCCCGGACCGACGAACAACTTTTTCGGCTTGCGACCGGCGCTGCGATTTATCGTTGGCTGCTGAAGGAACAGGCGAGCGAAGCGGCACTCGAAGAAGCCGATAAACTCTTCGCCGAAGTCGATCCGCCGCCGCAGACGGGACCGGCGGAAAGTCACTTCGTCCGTATGCTGCGGAAGCATCTGGTGGCCGGGTCGAAGCGACCGCCGACCGCATTGATCGTGAAACTCCTTCAACTCAAACAGACGGCCGAAGCCGTGGCCTGGCACGGCAACGCTGATCCCGGCGAAGTCACTTATGCCGCGGCCTGTGCGCCTTGGCTTGCAGCAGACCTGAATGCAGGCGACGAGCAGCGTCGCAAAGCCGAGGACTTGCTCTTCGCCGCCGATGTCGGCTCCTTCCGCGAAGCGGAAACGACGGCAACGCAAGCCGAACGACACTACCAAAGCGCTTCGGCCAAGGCGGCGATCGTCCGCGCGGCCTTGAAGCAGCGCGACCGAACATTCTTGCGTCTGCCTTATTATGCGCGACGACTGGCGGACGGTGTTCCGGGGAGCCTGCCGGCGGAGCGGGCGGAGTTGCTCAGTGCCGCCGATGCGGCTTTTGAACAGTCGCATCGCATCTCCGCCATCCTTTCCCGCAAGATCGAGGACGCGACTCACGCTGCAGCTTTAGACCAACTTCGGGAAGCAACGACGGTGATCGCGAAGTCCGCCAAACTCTTGGAGGACGAGGCACGCGCGGCTGCGGCCAAGGCCAACTCGGCTGCGTTGCCCGCGAATCGAAATCAGTGTGAGGCCTTATTGACGATTCCGTTTCTCACTGCGGAGTCACGAGCCGAAATCTATAAGTACGTTTGCAGTGCAGGCCGCAAACTGAATCTCAATGCGGAACATGCAACCGCGATACCCTCGGCTGAGGTGACTGCTTCGGAGGCCCAAGTGCGGGCGGATCATCTGCAGCGGCTGGCTTCGGCCATTCTTTCGCCCGTAAACCGGACGGCACCGCGGTCCGGTCTCGACAAACCGGATGGGGCCAATCTTCGTGCCGAGGCCGAGATTCTGGGCAAATCGTTTCGATCGCTCAGCAAAGCGGCCGAAAGTGAGCAACCGAGTCGCTCGCTCGTCGATGGCCGTCCTGCTCGCGCTTCCGCAGCGGCACGCGAACGCCTCATCGAAGCCGGCATGGTTCGGACCGATCGGGAATCGGCCGTTCGGGAAGAATCCCGCATTCAGCATCACGATTTTTTCCTGCGACATGCCGAGCGCAGTCTGGACGACGGCTGGGCGGATCCGGCATCGAGTCCTTCCACTTCCGATTGGTATTGCAAAAAAGTGCTCGGCAACCACGTCGCCGCTGCGAAAAGCTATCTGTTCGACGGCAAGGCCGAATTGCCCCCGGAGCGGAGACATCATGCCGCCGGCATCGAAGCGATGCTGCTGCGCCAACCGATCCGGCTCGATTTCCGTTGCCCCACCGACATCGCCCTGACGGACGAATCGACCTGGACGTTCGAGTATGCCGTGCAGGCACCACGTGCCGGCCGAATCGGCTTTCCCGTGATTCGCCAAACGGGGTTGGTCGCCCCGTACACGAAAACGCCGTCCGATGCCGATGAACGCGAAGTGATCCGCAATCTCGCCGGCGCGAATGCGATATCGACTCAGCGTGTGCACCAGCTTGCGGGTGCCCAGCCGGACCGACCGACCGACATCCGCACCCAACTTTTCTACCGAGGTGCTGTCGAGGAACGCCGAACGGCCTTGGCCCAAAGCCCCGGACCCAATCTGCAGATCGTGCAGCGCACGCCGGAAGGCCCCGGTAAGTTTGCGGTCATCGGCGATCCCGCACTGATCCGTGGAGCCGTGACGCTGCTGATCGATCTCAGCGGGAGCATGCTCGAGAACGTCCCGAACGGCGCCGGTTCCAAATTCGATGCTGTGCTGGAATCCCTGAAACCGATGCTGCGGGGGTTGGCGGAGCAAACCACTTTGACGATCGGGTTTTTCTGGGGCTCGAGTGCATCTCCGGAATTGCTCTTTCCGGAAAATCTTCTGCAGAAACGCTGGTTGGGTGGCGAGAAGCGCGTCGAAGACATGGTGAAGGCCGTCAAGGCCAACGAGCCGAGGAACGCAGCCACACCGCTGGTCCGTGCCGTGCAGGATACACTTCTGCCCGCCAATGCCAAACGGTGCTGGCCGGACGAGTACACCGGCACGCGAACCCTGATCGTACTGACCGACGGCATCGACAACGACCATGCCACCGTCAACATCGGACCGGACGGAAGCGCCGGCACGAAACTGTGCAAACTCGTCGACCAGTCGCCGGAGCCGCTTGCCCTGCACGTCGTACTTTTCGCGTTGGGCCAAGGTGAAGCTGCCGTCGCCAAGGTCCAGTACAACGCGCTCAACGAGCCGTTCGCGTTCGAGGATCTTCAGGGCAAAACCACGCGGGCGATCACCGACATCGCCACGGGTGAGCAATTGGCGCAGGCCCTGACGGACTCTTTAGCGCCGCGGATCCGTTATTCTTCAACGGAAGCGAAAACGACAAACGCACAGCGCGGCACCGAACTCGGCTTGACCTTCGTCGACCGCGATCAAGTCCTGATCCGGACTCCGGATCTCCAAGCGGGCCGCTTCAACCTTTTCGGCTTGCGCGCACGCACCATACTGTCGCTGCCGAAAGGGCAACGCGTGGTGGTTAAGGCCGAAGCAGCCGGGATCCTGAACCGACTGAGTCTGCCTGCCGTCAGCTACGAACGATGCGGCCGCACGCCGCTGCGGCCGCGTTACGTCAACGAAAAACTGCCGCAATCCGACCGCGTCTATTTCAGTTTCCCGAAGTACGACCTGGCGGACGTCGGCGCTACCTGTCGGCTGTCCCTGATCGCCGCAATGGAGAAGCCCTCGACCACCGACGGTATGAGAGGACTGGTCCGCCGAAGCCCAGCCTTCGCTTGGTTCGAGATCGCACATCCGAGCAAGCCGGTCACGGAGTATCAAACCCGGATTCTCAATAAGCCACAGTTTCCCGCACCCGCCTGGGACATTACCGCCAAGAACTGGGGCGATCATCACGACACGGCCCCCGGGCCGACCATCGATGCGACCTGGATCGAAACCTGGCCGAAGAACGCAGCCATCCTTGCCGTACCCAAGCTCATGGACCCCCAAGCCGCCGTTCTTGCCGGAGGCTCCACCCTGAGACTTCCGGGCCGGGCGAATGATGCGCGTATTCGCGGCCTGGCCATCGAACCGTTTTCGCAGGCGGGCTTGCCGGCGGGCAACTACCTGACGATCCGCTACGAGTGGCCGGCCGATCACCCGCGTATCCTCGTCCGGGCCATCCGCAGTGAACGCCAAACCGTATTACAACCCTGGAGCGAGCAACACGACTATTATGATGCTCTTCACCGGTATACAGTCCGCTTCGGCCCGATCGCGGAAACCGATCTGCAATTCGGTATTGAGCTGCACCATCATTCGGTACCCGATCTGCTCGCAACGAATCCGAATGGCCGCAGTGAACGAATCCCGCTTTCGCAGGAAGTGCCGTTTCCGAAGGCAGACCTGCCGCCTTGGCTGGAATTCCCCTAACGGAAGGTGCGACGACAATGCCTGCGGCTTCCTCCGGCAGCAATGCGGATGACTGGCTCAAACCGCGCGGCGGAAGCCGCGCTGCACCGGGCGCAGCACGGCCGACCAGCCGCACGCCGGTTGTCGCGGCATTTCTGTTTCTGGGTTTACTCGGCATTCTTGCCGGAATTGCGGCGTTCGTGCTGCGAAGCGAGCCGAAGCCGCTTTTCTTTGCCGTGTCGATCTCCGAATACGATGCCGTGGAATGGCCTGCGAATCCCTACGCCAAGCAGTCGGCCGATCGACTCCGCGAACTGTTCGACAAGGAATCGACGCAGGCGTTTCAGGATCAGGAGAAAAACCGCTTCACGGCTTCGATCGCCCAGGCGTTGCGGCAGGAACGCAGCCCGATCGTCCTCTATTTATGCACGTATGGTATTCCTTGGGACGATACAGTGTATCTCATACCGGGAAACGCAGACCCATCCGAGACGACATCTTGGATTGCGTTGGATGATGTGTTGAAGCCGATCCGAAACCATCGCGACAAAGTATTCCTGATTCTCGATATCCGGCCGGTTCGCTCCTCACTGATCCTGTCCAACGGGAAGGATGTGGCCGGGGAACTGGAACGGGCACTGCTCGCCAAGGAACAACGTGGGGAACTGCCCTTCCCCGTGCTCAATGCCGGTCACGGGCCGCTCGGGCCGTTGCCCGTGCCTTCCCGAGGTACGACCTGGTTCAACCTCAGACTCGTCGAGGGCCTTCGCGGCAAAGCCGACGGCTCCGGCTCGACCGGCAAGCAGGACAAGATCATCGGCGTCCGCGAGTTGTCGGATTTCACCATCGACGGCATGAACGGTGTGCCGCCGGCGGCAGCCCGTTGCAGGCTCCATGGTACGTTCGAGGACTTTCCGCTGTTGAACGTCAGCCCCAGTGCAACGCCGGAGGTCGAAGCCGCACCTGTCGCGGCGGCGGAAGCGGACCGTCGACAGCCCCTGTACGATTTTCGCGACTCCGGGGCTGCCTACCGCTTCCCCCGACTCGATCGCTTAGCCCGCTGGACGCTCGGCCGCGCCGAGCAACAGCGCTTCGCCGGGGCGGACACACGGGATGCGGACGAACAGGCCAAGCGTGCTGCAACCTTGCTGAAGTCTGTCCCCGCGCCGATACGGCCGCCGCCGACTTCAATGGCCGTTCAGGTGCAAACCCCGGAAGCGGATGAAGTGAAGCGTCGTGCGGCAATCGATGCGGTCGGCTCGTTGCTCGACATGATCCGCGCCGGTGCGAAGCCGGAGGACTTCAAGGGCGCACTGGCGGCGTTTCAGGCGAAGTGGAAAGCAGGTCTGTCCCGTTCGGCGATCGACGAGGAGTTGCTCGGTTTCCTCGATCGGCTGGAAGAACCGACCCAGGACCATTTCCGACAACTCGAGCAGATCCTGCAGGCCATGCGGCCGGGTCGCAGTGCCGTCGAGACGGCGACGATCGAACTGCTCGCGGCGGCACCAGTCAATTTCCAGGGTCGGCGTTGGCCCAAAGGCATGGCGAAGGAGATTGCGAAGACCGCATCGTCGGCCGAGGCCGCGTGTGCGGTCGAGGCCGCGGCCCTTCCCTGGATTGAGAAACAAATCGCGGAACTCGATCGCGAACGACGCGAACTGATGCTGCGACTCTTCGACCGCGATCGGCCCGATGACGACTACGCCCGCACGGCGGATGGCAGCTCGACGCTCCGGAAACTCGTTGCGATCCGCACGGATTACCAGGCCTGCCGGCAGATCGGCGACGTCGTAGCCGAGGCGCAACGCGAGGCCCGTGTGGCGCGTGTCGTTCTTAGCGACCTGAACGACGATGCCTATGCCCGAATCGGACCGAATGCAAAAGCCGTGCAAAGGTGCGTGCAACAACTCGTCGATGCACTGATTGATGTCCAAGCCGGGTTGCGCGAGCCGGCCGTCGCATTCGACATGGATCGGTGGAAGACTCGGACGCTTTTGATCCGCGATCTTCGCAAGCAGTTGCAGGACCTGCACACCGTACCGGCGAATGCGACCTACCTGGAGGCAACAGCGCTGCTCCGCTGCGAGGTGTGGTCGGCAAGGCAGCGTGCGGAACTCAAGGCCGCGGCCACGGCTTGGGAACGCAGCATCGTGGACGGACTTTCGGCGGCAAAGCCTCGGGCAGCCGAGTTGCCGCAGCTGGCCGAGGCGACGGCGGTCGCGCTGCCCTGGAGTCTGCTGCATACCGTCGAGCGGGCGCGATCGGCGGGCCGGGCCGGTGCGGAAGAGCGCTATCGGGACATGCAGCGATCATCGGCGACGCCGGCATCGATCCAGACTTGGAGCAAGGCTACCAGCGAGGATTTCCGCAAGTTGATACAGGAATACAGGGCCACGGCGGATCTGAAATTGCGGGCCGAGTTGGGTTGGCTCCTGCCGGCGGAACGATTGCCCGCTTGGCCGCGCGGCAACCCGAACGAGCCGGAGCCGAACGCGGAGCATGCCGAGGCGGCTCGCCTCGAATTGGAAGCGAGCCGCGGCTTCCGGCGGATGCGGCACCGTGCCGAAGCGGAGACGTTTCGGGCCGTCGCCGAATCGACCGATCGGCCGCAGCCGTTCTGGAAGAGCTACATCGAAGGTCACCGGCAAGCAGCCGAGTTTTGCGATACGTTTCAGCCCTAACCGCGGAGCCTCCCGGCCCGCTTCTCGGAGTGAGTGTCATGAGAATGCGACTTGGCGGGCTGATCGCGACGGCGGCATTGATGCTCGCGGCCAATTCTCAGAGTGCAGAGCCACCGACTGCGTTCGTGTTTCTGCCGGCATCGGCTCCACCGGAGATCGCCGCCAACAAGGAAGCGGACTTCGGCGGCGTTCAGGTCGTGTCCTTGCGGCCGAACACCAGCGTCGAACAGTTCCTTTACGTGCGGAATCCCTACCCCGGTGACGACCGCAACTTCGT
>Ga0163144_10014028_pt1 | contig 16666 bp, 13 predicted proteins | sample OliLak19BULKMAT1_FD_123175 | JGI IMG/M metagenome (GOLD analysis project Ga0163144, IMG submission 123175) | Freshwater microbial mat bacterial communities from Lake Vanda, McMurdo Dry Valleys, Antarctica - Oligotrophic Lake LV.19.BULKMAT1 | ecosystem: Environmental > Aquatic > Freshwater >... | reverse complement strand
CGCGACCAGCTGGCCGTGAACCTGATCCGCGCCAGCGGCGGGCGGCCGGAGCTGGCCATCCAGGGTGTCGACGCGGCGCTCGGCAAGCAGCCGAAAGTGTCCGGCGCCGGGGCAGGCGGGCTGCGCCTTGAACAATCCGGCGCAAAACTTTTCCAGGAAGCCGAAGCCGGCGCGAAGAAGGCGGGCGATGCGTTCGTGACCGTCGAGCGTTTGCTGCTCGCGATTGCCGGGCTTGCAGGTGATCCAGCGGCGGATGCCTTGAAGGCGGCCGGCGTGACGCCGAAGAGCCTTGAGAGTGCCATCGCGCAGCTGCGTCAGGGCCGCACGGCGGATAGCCAGAATGCCGAAGAAGGCTATGAGGCGCTGAAGAAATACGCGCACGACCTGACCAAGGATGCGCGCGAAGGCAAGCTCGATCCGGTGATCGGACGCGACGAGGAAATTCGCCGCGCGATCCAGGTGCTGTCTCGCCGCTCGAAGAACAATCCCGTGCTGATCGGTGAACCGGGCGTCGGCAAGACGGCGATTGCCGAAGGCCTCGCGCTGCGCATCGTCAACGGCGACGTGCCCGAAAGCCTGAAGGGCAAACGCCTCTTGGCGCTCGACATGGGCGCGCTGATTGCCGGCGCGAAATTCCGCGGAGAATTTGAAGAGCGGCTGAAGGCCGTGCTTACCGAAGTGACGCAAGCCGAAGGCGGCGTGATCCTGTTCATCGACGAGATGCACACACTGGTCGGCGCCGGCAAATCCGAAGGCGCGATGGATGCCTCGAACCTGCTGAAACCGGCACTCGCGCGCGGCGAACTGCACTGTATCGGCGCGACGACGCTGGATGAATACCGCAAGTATGTCGAGGGCGACCCGGCGCTCGCGCGCCGCTTCATGGCGGTATTCGTGGACGAGCCGACGGTGGACGACACGATCTCGATCCTCCGTGGTCTGAAGGGCCGATACGAGGCACACCACGGCGTGCGTATCTCGGACGCCGCGATTGTCTCGGCCGCGACGCTGTCGAACCGCTACATCACCGACCGCTTCCTGCCCGACAAGGCCATCGACCTGATGGATGAAGCGGCAGCGCGCCTGCGCATGCAGGTGGATTCGAAACCGGAAGAACTCGACGAGATCGACCGGCGCCTGATGCAATTGCGGATCGAAGCCGAAGCGTTGAAAAAAGAAAAGGACACCGCGTCGCAGGACCGGTTGAAGACCATCGAGGGCGAAATCGCCGGGCTCGACACGCGCTCGCGCGAACTGGCCACCGCCTGGGGCGCTGAGAAGGACAAGCTGAAAGGCGCCGCCTCCGCCAAGGAGAAGCTCGACCGGGCCTATTCCGACATGGCCGAAGCGCAGCGCCAGGGTGATCTGGCGAAGGCGTCCGAGCTGAAATTTTCGACCATTCCGGCGCTGGAAAAACTGATCGCCGAAGTCGAAGCCAAGGGCGACGCAGAGGGCGGGCTCGTCTCCGAGGTTGTGCGTCCGGAACACATCGCGGGCGTCGTTTCCAAGTGGACCGGCATCCCGGTCGACAAGATGATGGAAGGCGAGCGCGAAAAGCTGCTACGCATGGAAGACACGTTGCGAGGCCGTGTGGTCGGACAGGAAGATGCGCTGCTGGCGGTCTCGAACGCCGTGCGCCGCGCACGGGCAGGCTTGCAGGATCCCAACCGGCCGATCGGTTCGTTCCTCTTCGTCGGCCCGACCGGTGTCGGCAAGACAGAACTGACCAAGGCGCTCGCCGGCTTCATGTTCGACGACGAAAATGCCGTGCTGCGGCTCGACATGTCGGAATATTCCGAGAAGCATTCGGTGGCCCGCCTGATCGGCGCGCCTCCGGGCTATGTCGGCTATGATGAAGGCGGCGCGCTGACCGAAGCCGTCCGTAGACGGCCTTATCAGGTCGTGCTGTTCGACGAGGTCGAGAAGGCCCACCCGGACCTGTTCAACACGCTGCTGCAGGTGCTCGATGATGGCCGCCTGACGGATGGTCAGGGACGAACGGTGGACTTCAAGAACACAATCATCATAATGACCTCGAACCTCGGCGCTGACGCGCTGGCAAGCGGGGAAGAGGGCGAAGTGTCCGAAAGCGCCCGCGAACATGTGATGAGCGCGATCCGCCGGCATTTCCGTCCGGAGTTCATCAACCGGATAGACGAGATCGTCTTCTTCAAACGGCTCGGGCGCGGCGAGATCGACCATATCGTCGATATCCAGATGGGCCGCCTCGAAGGCCTGCTCCGTGAGCGGAAGATGAAGCTGGATCTCAGCCTCGCCGCCCGTAACTGGCTGGCCGCGCGCGGCTATGACCCGGTCTATGGCGCACGTCCGCTGAAGCGGGTGATCCAGAAGGAGTTGCAGGACCCGCTCGCGCGCCTGCTGCTCGAAGGCCGCATCCTCGACGGTGAGACGATCCTGGTCGATGTCGAGGGCGACGCGCTGTCAATCAACGGCGTGCCGAACAACTTCGCCAAGGGCCGCGCGGCGCTGAACTAAACCTCAGCGCGAGCCTGGCCGCGTGGCTTTCAGATCCGCTGTCAGTGTCGCACTGGCAGCGGAGACTGCGGGGTCGGCGCCCCGCAGCTTGTCGATGACGTCGCGCTGCACCTTGAACGCATTGAAGGCGCTGGCATTGCGGCTGAGGTCGCGGCCCGTCGGCAGTTCAAGGGTCATCGGGTTCACGTAGGCGCCGCCCCGCAGGACTTCGTAGTGGAGGTGTGCGCCGGTGCTGGAGCCGGTCGAGCCTACATAGCCGATCGTGTCGCCGCGCATCACGGTGCGGCCCGGCGTCAGGCCTTCGGCGAAGGCGGACATGTGGGCATAGACGGTCTCAAAGCCCCGGTCATGCTGTATACGGACGAACCATCCATAGCCTTCGCCATACTTCATGTCCGTGATCAGGCCTGAACCTGCGGCGCGGATCGGCGTGCCGGCCGGCGCGCGGAAATCGACGCCGGCATGCAGCAGCATGTCGCCGGTGATCGGATGGATCCGGTTGCCGAAGCCGGAGCTGATCTCGCCGCCGCGCACCGGATCGCGAACGAGGAACTCGTCGCCGGCCGCGCCGTTGCGGTTGAAGAATTCCGGCACGCCGGTGTCCTCGGGCGTGTAGCGATACCAGCTGCCGGCGGCCTTCTCGCCGTTGAAAGCGGCGAAGAGCATATCTCCCGCCTCCAGGAAATTGCCGCGCTCGTCGGCGATCATCTCGATGACAATGTCGAAGCGCTCACCCTTGCGGCCGCCTTGGGCGAGCGCGCTGTCTTCGGGAAACAGGCTGGCGAATGTGTCCGCATGGGCGCGCGTGCCGCCTTCGTCATGGATGGCGTCGGCCAGCGTCGTGCTGATCTCGCCGGAAATGCGGTGCAGCGCGATAGACGTCTTGGCGGAGAGGACGCTGGCAAAGTAGGAGCCATCCTCGCGCCGCGTGGCGGCGAGCGTTGTCTTGGGATCGATCCGTATGCTGACGCCGGACAGGACTGGCATGTCGCCGGCGCCGGTATCGTCAAAATAGGCAATGAACGGTGAGCCGGGGCGCAGGCGCGCGCCGCGCGTGGGCGCCGCTTCGCGCAGGGCAGCGGCCGCTGCACCAGCATCAATCGGGCTGGCGCCGAGCACTTCGAGCGCATCGGCAGTCGCAACATTTGCCGTGATGCGGCCGTTGCGGGCAGACGTGGCCTCGGCGGGGGCCTCCAGGCGGAAATCGGTGGAGGCAAATCCTTGCGTGGCTGCTGGGGCCGGGGCCGCGCGAACGGTCAGGAAAAGCCCGGCCATGACGGCAAGGACGGCGACAGCGCCGAAACGCTCAAGCCACCGGTACGGCGACTCGAGCCGCCTTACGGTTGCGGGTATCTGCGGCTTCGGACGCGCCATGCATTAACCTCGTTTCCTGAAGAACAGGCCTTCAAGCACGGGCTGAGCAAGATCGGGGCCAGATTCCCCTTTCTGGCGAGGCTACAGGAGATACTCGCGCTGCAAGCGCTGTCTCAGGGTGTTGGCGGAGCGGCCGTGTCCGACGGCGCCGCTGGGGCAGAGGCGTTCAGCAGAGAGGCAGTGGCCATCTCGCCGCCTTTGGCGATGCGCAGGGCGTCCACCATGGCCTTGTGGGCCTTGAACTCGGCGAGCATGGCGGGCTCTTCCTCAAGCTTGCGCCCGTTGGGCAGCTTCAGGGACATCACGTTGACCGGGCTGCCTTTGACATAGACTTCGTAGTGCAGGTGCGGGCCGGTTGATGCCCCGGTCGAGCCGACATAGCCGATCACGTCGCCCTGGATCACTTTCCTGCCCGGCTTGATGCCCTTGGCGTATTTCGAAAGGTGGGCGTAGGCCGTTTCATAGCCGCGCGGATGCTTGATCCGGATATAGTTACCGTAGCCGCCATTGCGGCTGGCGCGCTCAACCGTGCCATTGCCGGCGGCGTAGACAGGCGTGCCGGTCGGGGCCGCAAAGTCCGTGCCCTTGTGCAGGCGGGTATAGCCCGAGATCGGATGCTTGCGCTTGCCGAAGCTGGAGGAAATGCGCGCGCCGTTGATCGGCGTCTTCATCAGGAACTTGGTGGCGCTCTCGCCGTTCTCATCAAAATAGTCGGCGACGCCGTCATCGGACGGGGCAAAGCGATAGAAGCCGCGTTTCAGGGCTTTGCCGTTCAGCGCCGCATACAGCACGTCGCCATTGCGCACGCGGTTGCCGCGTTCGTCATAGGAGGTTTCGAACAGAAGTTCGAATCGGTCGCCCGGATGGATTTCGCGCTGGAAATCGATGTCGTAGGCAAAGGCGCTGGCGAAATCGGCGACCTGCTGATCCTCGGCGCCGAGGGCGAGGGCGGCGGAATAGATCGAGGTTTCGATCTCCGCTTCGACGCGCAGGTGGCCCGGGGTCAGCTTGGCGTAAAGCGGTGTGGCGGACCAGCTGTCCGTTGCGGTGCGCGTGATGAGGAGGCTGCGATCTGCCTCGGCGCGGACGGAGACGGCTTTCAGCTCGCCATCCTCGAAATAGGCTTCCGCCTGGGTCTTGCCGGGCAGCAGCCGGCGGCTGTCAATCAGATCGGTGCCGGAAAGCGTGTGCAGGGCCGCGCCGGCTTCGCGCGGCTCCGCGCCGAGGCGCGTCAGCAGGCCCGTGAGGGTTTCGTTGCGCTCCAGCTTGCCTTCGATACGCTCCAGCGGCTTGGTATCGACCGCGTCCCAGGCGGTGACGAGCCGCGCGGCGAGCGGCACAGGGATGGCCGCGTCGGCCGTCTCGGTCAGCGGACCGGGGGTGCGGCCAGCCATCACGATGCCCGCGATGGCCGAGGCACTGCCGAGCACGCCGAGGACAATCAGGCTCTTGATGCCCTGCGACAGGCCGGATTTCTGGCGCGCAGGGACTTCGGGCGTTTCGGCTGTCTCGTTTGGAAGCAAGGATCCGTTTCCTGTCATTCTGACGCCCCCCGGCCGAAAAGGCTGACACGCCCCACTGCATGCCCCACTATCGTCTCGCTTCCCTCTTAAGGATTCAAGAACTTGCGGCGTAAGTGTTAGATGCCAAGTTAGGACTTTAAGTCGTAGGAAAAGCAAGAAGCAAGCCGGTCGAACCAGTGAACCCTGATGATGCTCCCGAACAGGCCGTGCCTGCGGAACCTGAACAGGGGCGCCGCGGACCACGCCTATTGTATGTCATGGGCGGATTCTTCTTTGTTTTTCTGGGCGGTTCGTTGCTTCTATGGTTCCTGCGCAAGCCCGTGGCCGAACAGGCGCTGGCGGCCTGGTGCGCCGAGCGGGACCTGCAGTGTGACGCAAATTTCACCGAACTCGATACCTCCGGGCTAACTGTATCGGCCGTCAGGGTTACATCTGGCGCCTCGGTGCCCGCCGAGGCATCACAGGTGCGCGCCGACATCCGCTGGACCGGGCTGTTCACACCGGAAGTCACCGGCGTTACGGTAAACGGGCTGTCCCTGCGCGGCACACTGGATGCGGAAGGTTTGCGCTTCGGCGGTCTCGAACGCCTCGCCACAGCCGGGGGAGGAGGTGGCAAGGTGCCGGCGATCGACATCCGCGATGCCCGGATCCTGCTCGATACGCCCGCCGGTCAGGCGGGCGCTACGTTGAATGTGTCCGGCATCCTGCCGCGCGATGGCACGCTGTCTCTGCAGCTTGATCCCGGTGTGCTGACCAACCCGCTCGCCCGCGCCGACTTGCGGGAAGGGCGTCTGGATGTGCGCGCAGTGGACGGCCAGGTTGACGCCGAGCTGGGGGTCGCCATCAGTCAGGCCGCGCATGACGATTACGGCCTCGACGAATTCGAGTTGCTGGCCCGCGCCGAGTTCCACGAAGATGCCGGCCACCCCGGCGCTCTGGAATGGTCGCTGCGCGCCGCACGGATTGCATCGCCGGACTTGCGCGCCACGGATATCCGCACAACTGGCCGGGCCGAGTTCGCGGCCATGCCGGATGCGTCGATTGTCAGTGTGCTGAACGAACTCTCCGGGGCGGTGTTTCAGGGCGAGGCTGCGAGCCTGACGCTCTCGGGCTACACGTTCGATGCCGCCCGGTTCAACGGCGAACTTGCCGGGCGCGCCGGAGATGTGTCGGGGCCGTTCATCGCGTCCACGGGAATCATGACGGGTCCGGCGGGCTCGTTGACGTCGCTGTCTCTCGCAGGCGAAATGGTCCGTAGCGCAGATGGCAAGGCGGGTTTCGAGGGCAAGGCAACGGCCAGCGGCGCGGCGCTGGACGGCGACTTGCGCGCGCGTACGGGCGCGGCGTTCAGTCTGCCGGGCGTGCTCGCCGCTCACGCCGATGCCCTGCGCGCCTCGCTCAACCGCGCACTGACGCGTTTCGATGCGGAGATCGGCATCCGGCTGGAAACTGACGGAACTGCCATCGCCGTGTCTGCCATCGGCGAAGGCGCCCTTCGCGCGGCTTCCGGCCTCAACCTGAAAGTCGCCCCCCCGGAGACCGGGTCCTGGGTTACAGTCTCCGGCGATGGCGTCACGGCGCAGGGCAGCGCCATCCTGTCGGGCGGCGGCGCGCCGTCCGTGTCGATGGATGTCGCGCGCTTCGCCTATTTGCCCGAAGGTGTCAGTCTTGCGGCAGATTCTTTGCGCTTGTCAAACTGGTCCGTTGGCGGACGAAACTTGGCCGCCAATCTGAGTGCCATCACGCTGGAGAGCCATTCGGACGACTTGGTGCTTGCGGGGACGGGTGAGCTGTCTTTCGCCGGCGAGGCGGGCGGTGTCACACTGGAGCCAACCACCCTCAAGGGCGGACTGGACGCGGCGCGCGACGCTTCCGGATGGCGCGTGCAGGCGGCAGGGGCGCCTTGCCTTGCGGTGGACACGCGCGGGTTGACGCTCGGCGCCATCGCGGTGGCGCCTGCGAAGCTCAATGTGTGCCCCGTCAATGGGCGGTTCATGCGCCAGGCCGCCGTGCCCGGCGGCGCGGCGACACTAGGCAATCTGAGACTGCCGTTCACAATGGAGTCCGGCGCGGGCGTCTTGTCGCTTGCAGGTGCAGAAATCGATTGGACGGCTGAAAAGGGCTTTGCCCTGACCGTCAGCGCCGATGACCTCGACCTGCCCTTGACGATCGGAGAACGTACACTGACGATTGCCGGCGCCGCGCCGCGCATCGACGTTGCAACTGGCCAGGGGCCGGCCAGAATTGCCGCGCGCCTCGGTGCGACGGTCTTTGGAGGCACGATGGTGCCGGCAAATGTGTCTGCCAGCGCGTTCACGTTCGACGGATCGAGTGCCTCGTCGGGGGTGGAAGGCACGGTCGCCGGCAAAGGCGTGCTGATCACTGACCTCAATGCCGACCCGATCTACAGGCCGATGACGGCTGAGTTCACCGGCACGGTGGGCGATAACCGGCTGCGGATAACGGGGCCGCTGAACCTGAAATCCAATGGCGGTCGGCTGGCCGATGCCGCGCTCGACCTCGATATCCTCAAGCTGGACGGTACGGCCAAAGTCACGTCCCGCCCCCTGGTTTTCCGCAGCGGTGGATTGCAGCCGAACATGATATCCGACCGGCTGACGGGCCTGTTCACGGATGCGACCGGCAATGTGGCCAGTGATGCGCGCTTCACGATCGATGGCGGCAAGATTGCCGGCACCGCGGATGTGCGCATCCAGAATTTCGGCTTCCAGACCACCCGTCTCGGCCGCGTGACCGGCATCAATGGTACGGTCAATTTTGCGGATCTTATGGGTCTACAGACGGCGCCCAATCAGGTATTCACGCTGGCCAGTGTCAATCCCGGTATTCCGCTCACGGACGGCCGCATCGTCTACGACCTGCGCGAGGGCAGTATTCTTCATCTGGACAGCGTCACGTTCCCGTTCGGCGGCGGCAAGCTGGCAATCGCGCCGTTCGACTGGGCGCTAGAGGGCGGCCTGAAGGATCAGTCCGTCGCTGTCAAGGCAGAGGCGATCAGTCTCACGCAACTGGTCGAAATCCTGAAATTGCCGGACATGGTGGCCACAGGCACACTAAGCGGCACGTTCCCGATCATGTTCACGGACAACCGGGTGCAAATCAAGGGCGCGCGCCTCAAGGCCGACGAGCCGGGCGGGCGGCTGTCCTATACCGGCGGCGCAGTGGATGCCGCCGCTGGGCAGGATCCCAATGCCAGCCTCGCGTTCGACGCCCTGCGCGATCTCAAGTTCGAAGTGCTCGAAATCGGCATTGACGGCGACCTTGCCGGCGACCTGCGGGCGGATTTGCTGCTCGTCGGCGAGAACATCAATCCGCTGCCGATGGGAAACCGCCTGACACTGCCGGCGGGCCAAGCCTTCGAGTTTGCCATCGGGTTCGACCTGCCGATCGGCAAGCTGATCGAGAATAACCTCGGTTTCGTCAACCAGCAGGACCTGATCGATGCGACGCTGGAGTTATTGAACGCCGAGGATGTCGCCGATGACGCGGCAGAAAAGCCGCCCGAGACACCCGTGGGTGAATGACGGGCAACGCGCCGGTCGATTGACGTTAAGGCGGGCCGTGTCATTGTCGGCGGGTTATCTCAGGAGACTGCCGTCATGGCCTACAAGAGAATCCTGCTTGTCGCAGCCGGCGCCGCCACGCTCGCGGCCTGCACGCCCACCATCCGGATTGAACCATCCGATAAGCCAATCAAGATCGATCTGAATGTGAAGATCGACCAGACCGTGCGTATTCAGCTCGACCGCGAAGTCGAAGACCTGATCGCCAGCAACCCCGACCTGTTCTGACCGCGAAGTAGAGGAGACATTCAATGACTGCCCTTCGCACACTTCTGATAAGTATCAGCCTCGCCCTGGCGGCTTTCGCTTTTGCGCCATCCGCTTCGGCCGGTGACCCCTTGATCGATGCAGCCATCTCGTCCGGCACCGTCGGTGAACGGATCGACGGTTACCTCGGCGTGGTCGGCACCGCTGACGCCACGACCGTCCGCAAGGTCCAGGACATCAACAACCGCCGCCGCGCTGTCTACGAACAGACGGCCAGGGATAACAACACGACCGTGCAGATTGTCGCGCAACTCGCCGGCGAAAAGCAGATTGCCAAACTTGAGCCGGGTCAGTTCTACATGGACGATTCCGGCGTCTGGCAGAGCAAATAGGCTTGTATCGCGTCCGCCGGGCTTTAGCTTGGCGGGCGCACGACACGCCTCATAATCTGGACAATCGTGGCCCTTGTGGCTCTTGGCGCGCTCCTCTGGGGCGCGACCTTTTTTTGGCAGGGTCTCGGCAGCGGGATGAGCGGCCATGGCTGGTTCGCCTATATTCTGGGCGGCGTGCTCACCCTCGGCCTGTCGGCCGGACTTTTCGCGCTCAGCTTCTACAGCGCACGCCACGGGCATGACGACATAGACCCGCCACAGGGCGAGTGATCCCGGCTGAAAACCAGCCGCGTTACAATCGTGTCACTCACACTTGATTGACACGCCGGGCGGAGCACCCGATTCTAGCGCATGGCTGGATCCAAAGACGGGCTGAAACCAATGAACATCGACCCTGCGCGTTTCGCCGCGTTTATCGCTGCGCGTCTCTGTCACGACATTGTCTCGCCAGCGGCCACCATGTCGCTGTCGCTCGAGATGCTCGACAGCCCAGGCAGCGCTGAAGAAAAGGCGCACAGCGAGCGCACCTTGCGCGAAGGCGCCCAGAGCGTAGCCGCAACCTTGCAGTTCCTGCGCTATGCCTTCGGCTCCATGGGCCTGCAGCCCGGAACGGCCGACCTTTACCAGTTCAAGAAGCTGACTGACGACTATGTTCGCTTCCAGAAGCCCAGCATCGAATGGGACCTGGCCACCACCGAGCTCGGCTATGGCCATGCCCGCCTGATCATGAACCTCGTCCTGGTCGGCCTGACGGCGACCGTGCGCGGCGGGGTGATCCATGTCCGGGTGCGCGAAGAGGGCGGCGTGAAGAACGTTGTCATCACGTGCAAGGGCGACCGTGTGATCCTCAAGGAAGATGTGGCCAAGGCGCTGGCCGGGACCGAGCCGGAAAGCGGCTGGCGGCCGGAGAATATCCAGCCCTTGTTCGCCAAGATGACCTGCGACGACCTGGGTGGCACGCTGCATGCCAAAACAACGCCGGACGGCATCGTTTTCATGGCGACAGGCCTGCGTCAGCAGTCCGCCTGAGGCTTGGTGTAAACGTTTTCATCAGGGTTTGTTAACATCTCTGAGGCACCCCTCTGGGCGTACAACAGCTCGATCCAGCGGATTTTCGACCCATGAAGACCTGCCTGATAGTGGACGATTCTAGAGTTGTCCGGAAGGTCGCGTCCCGGATTGTCCGTGACCTGGGCTTCACCGTGTCGGAAGCTTCCGACGGCGCCGAGGCGCTCAGGATGTGCCGCGAATCCATGCCGGACGCGGTGATCCTCGACTGGAACATGCCGGTCATGAACGGGATCGACTTCGTGAAGGCCCTGCGCCGCGAGGACGGGGGCAAAGCGCCACGCGTTGTGTTCTGTTCGATAGAGAATGATAGCGAACATATACGCGAAGCTATCAGTTCGGGAGCCGATGAGTTCATCATGAAGCCGTTCGACGCGGATATTCTCGAAAGCAAATTTGCCGAAGTCGGCCTTATCTGAAGCCTTTCTTAAGATTGGGCCGCTTACTGGTAACGTTTGAGGCCCCGCGCCTCGAAGCGGAGCAGCGGATGCAGGACAATATTTTCAACGCGCTCGCGGACCTTGCGCTGAATGCATCGGGCCAGTCGGTCCTGCCATCGAAGGCCTACCTGATGGAGGCGCGCCTGGCCGGAATCGCCCGCCGCGAAGGCTTCGGAAGCCTCGAGGACCTCGTCCATTGCCTGGAGTCCCGCCAGAACCCTGTTTTCCGGGCCGAAGTCGCTGCCGCGCTCCTGTCGCACGATACCTGGTTCTTCAGGGAACCGGGGGTTCTGGAGGGGCTTGTAGGCACTCTGCTGCCCGAGCGGCTCGCCGCCTCTCCGTCTGGACGTATCCGCATCTGGTGCGCCGGGGGCAGCACGGGGCAGGAGGCGTACTCCTTGTCGATGCTGCTGGAAGACGAAACGCCACCTGGCTTGTCGGGCGCAAAGATCGAAATCCTCTCCACCGACCTTTGCAAGCAGGCCACCGAGAAGGCGCGCATCGGCGCGTTCGGTCATTACGAGGTGCAACGCGGCCTTTCGATCCAGCGGCTGCTGAAACACTTCACCCGCCTCGATTCCGGAGACTGGCAAGCTTCCGAAGCGCTGCGCGCCCGGGTCAGCTTCCGCGTTCACAACCTGCTGGAGCCGGCCGGCGGTCTCGGCAAGTTTGAGATCATCCTCTGCCGGAACGTCCTGTCCGGCATGGCGCGTTCGGCAAAGACCCGGGTCCTGGACAGTCTGGCCAACCAGCTCGCCCCCGGCGGCCTGATCCTGCTGGCCGACGGGGAAACGCTCTACGGCCTCACCGACCGGCTGGAACCCGCCGGCGGCGTGCGCAGCGGCTGGGTCGCCGCAGGCACCGCGAACGCGAAGGCGAGCGCGGCCTGAGGCAGCCCCTCGCGTTTTCGCCGCTGATCCCCTATATCCGCGCCAACAACAGCTGCTCCGGGCCTTGAACCCGGTGGGAGTGAGAGAGATGATGACCGATACTTCGTGGCCTGAAAGCCGCCTGAACTCGCTTGGGTTTGCCAAGCCCCCCAAAGACACACGGGTTGTCGCGGCCATGTCCGGCGGCGTGGATTCCTCCGTGGTTGCCGCGATGCTGAAGGCCGAAGGCTATGATGTAATCGGCATCACGCTGCAGCTGTATGACCATGGCGCCGCCATCGAGAAGAAAGGCGCCTGCTGCGCAGGCCAGGACATTCACGATGCGCGCAACGTCGCCGACCAGATCGGCATTCCGCACTATGTTCTGGATTACGAGAGCCGTTTCCGCGAACAGGTGATGGAAGATTTCGCCGACACCTATCTCGCCGGATCAACCCCCATCCCGTGCATCCGCTGCAACCAGACCGTCAAGTTCTCGGACCTCCTGCGCACCGCGAAGGAGCTCGGCGCCGATTGCCTCGCGACCGGTCATTACATTCGTCGCGCCGAAGGCGAGCACGGCCCCGAACTCCACCGCGCGCGCGATGCGGGCCGCGACCAGTCCTACTTCCTGTTTGCCACGACGCGTGCGCAGCTGGACTACCTGCGCTTCCCGCTCGGTGATCTTCCGAAGACGGAGGTTCGCGAGCTCGCCGAGTCGTTCAGTCTTCCGGTGGCCGCCAAGCCGGACAGCCAGGACATCTGCTTCGTACCCGAAGGGTCCTACGCCAAGGTTGTCGAGAAACTGCGCCCCGGGTCGGGCCGCACGGGCGAGGTTGTACATCTCGACGGGCGCGTGCTCGGTGAACATGAAGGCGTGATCAACTACACGATCGGGCAACGCCGCGGCCTCGGCGTCGCCACCGGCGAGCCTTTGTTCGTGGTGAAAATTGATGCGCCGAAGCGCCGGGTCCTCGTCGGCCCGCGCGAGGCGTTGATGACGCGCGGCCTGTTGCTGGAAGAACTCAACTGGCTCGGACAGGGCAGCCTGGAAGACGCCGCGCGGGCTGAAGCGCGTGTGCTGATCCGTGTGCGGTCCACTCGTCCGCCGGTGCCGGGCCATCTCGGTTTCGAGGATGGCCAACCCGCCGTGTTCTTCGATGCGGCGGAAGAAGGCGTGGCCCGCGGGCAGGCCGCCGTTCTGTACGACCCGGAAGGGGGCACACGCATCCTGGGCGGCGGTTTTATCGCCCGGGCCTTGCCGGTCGATGCGCGAGTGGCCGCGTCCTGAAACCCGCGCCGGCCCGGACGTTAACCTCCGCCAGAGATTGTTTGGCGAAGCCAGTTGACGATTGAGCGGCTGAGGCTAGCGTCCCGCGTGGTTAGGGGAGACGCCTATGAGCTTGAAATCACTTCTGTCCGAGTTCCTGCTCCAGAAGGCAGACGAGCAGCCGGCGCCGATGCTCGACATTCGCTTCGAGCCGGCATTGCCGTCGCGTATTCTCGATGCCGGAGAGCCCCATCCCGAGGGCACAGTGCTGGACGAGAGCCCTGACGCCGAGGGGCAGAGCTTCGTTATCTGCTATATCAATGCCGAGGGGGTCAGAAGCGTCCGCCGGATCACGGTTTGGGCCCTTAAGCGCACGCCCGAATCGCGCATCCTCCTGCATGCGCGCTGCGCCGAGACGCGGGAAGTGATGAGTTTCCGGGCCGACCGGATCAAGTACTGCATGGACATGAACGGCGACGTGTTCGAGCCGCCGGCCGCTTTCCTTGCCGGGATATTCGGACTGAATGTGCCGGACGCACTGCTTCTGGCGTCGACCAGCTCGGCGCCCGCGGGCGTCTGGCCGCCATTGGATCAGGCCTATTGCACGCTTCGCCAGCAGCTGCGTCACGAACTGACTTTGCTGGTGGCCATGGCGCAGTCGGATGGTCAGGTTTCGGTCTCCGAAACCGGAGCGATCACCAGCTTTGCCCGCCACCGCGCCGAACGGCTGGGCATCGATCTGGACGAGTCCCGCGTTGAGAAATTCCACGGCCTTGTCCGGCGGCTGCGCCCAACCGGTGACCAGATACGCGCCGCGATCGACGAAATCGCTGCGCGCCCGCCCAAGGTACAGATGGAGATCATGCAGGCTTGCCAGGATATCATGCTGGCCGATGACCATGTGCACACCGGCGAACTTCACCTGCTGGAGCAAATCCAGTCGGAGCTGTCCGCCAGCTGAGGCTTAGCTCAGCCAGTCTGGCGCCCGCACGCCGGCGCTGAAGGCCGGGGCCGGATACCGCTCCAGAAGCTTCGTCACGACAAGATCCGCGACCCGGTCGGCCTCGCGCAAAGGGTTGTAAGTCCACTGATCAAGTGTGCCGGTGAAGCGCCGGGCGGCGCCCCGCTCGATCAGGCTTTCGTGCAGCTGCGTGAATTTGGCAGCGTAACCTTCCAGGGGCGCAATGTGAACCGGCAGGCCGTGCCAGGCCGCTTCCGACAGCATGTTGGCGCTGTCCTCGGTGACAATGGCGGCTTTCGAGAACATCAGCCAGGCAAGGTAGGGGTTGGCGCCGTCCTGTGCGCCGGCCCAGAACTGCCCGCCGGTCTCGTCCGCCATCTTGCGGAACTGTGCGACGATTCCAATGGGCGTCCGGCGCGACGTCGTGATGCGCAAACGCCAGCCTTGTGCAGCGAGGGCGCGCAACTGGGCTTCCAGCCTTGCCGCGGCAGCCGGCGTGAACTTGTGGACCTTCGAGTTGCCGCCCAGGATCACCATCACGCTGCGGTTGGTATCGTCCGCCAGCGGAGCAAAGGCCTGTGCGGTCTCTTCCATGGCATCCGGTGAAAAGTAGGCGGGTGAGCCGAGGGTAGACACCACGTTCGCCCCGGCCAATCCGTCATGCTCGGGCACGACGAGAAGGTCAAAGTTGGACGCGTCGATGTAGGGGTTCAGGATCTGAACGGTGAAGGTCTTGCCTGCCGAGCGCTTGCGCACCAGCCGCGTGAACGCCGCCGAGCGCCGGCCGGCCGCGATCCACAACGTTGGCCAGGGCGGCGCGATGAGCGCGCGCTGGGCCTCCGGCAGGGCGTTCAGCGGGGCGAGCCATTTGTCGGCGGAAAACCAGGTCCAGGGCGCGCCGGGTGTCAGCACCATGGGCTCCGCCCTGTGCGCCTCGCCCATGATGTGCGCCATCCGCATCCATCTGCCGGGCTCGCCCAGGGCGTGCACCAGCGCGCGCACCTGCGATGCGTTGCCGGCGCGGCCATCGGAGACCGCCCAGACAGAAGGCCCGAGCGTCTTCATCGGCGCGTATCCTTACTTGTAAACGACTTTCGACACTTCGTAGGCGCGCGCACCCGACGGCGCGGCAACCTCGGCTTCGTCGCCTTCTTCCTTGCCGATCATGGCACGGGCGAGGGGGGAGGTGATCGAGATCTTGCCCTCTTTCACGTTCGCCTCGTCTTCACCAACAATCTTGTAGGTGAACTTCTCTTCGGAATCGGCGTCAATGATCGTCACCGTCGCCCCGAAGCGGATCTTCTTGCCGCCCAGCTTGCTGATATCGATGATGTCGGCGCGCGCCAGCTTGTCGTCGAGCTCGCTGATGCGGCCCTCGATGAAGCTCTGCTTCTCCTTAGCGGCATGATATTCGGCGTTTTCCGACAGGTCGCCATGCGAGCGCGCTTCGGAAATGGCCGCAATGATGCTGGGCCGCTCAACGGATTTCAGCACCTTGAGTTCAGCCTGAAGGGCAGCGTGGCCCTCGGCAGTCATCGGAATGCGTTCCATCGTGAGTTTCCCTCATCTTGCGCGGCTAAAAAGCGTGGTTTCAAAAAGCAATCGCGTCAAGTGGGGCCAGCTCAGGTGCTTTGCAAGGCTCGGACCGAGATTTCCTGTGTTTTGAGGCTGGCGATGGCCTGAACGGCGGCAATCGAAGCGGCAAGGGTTGTGAAGTAAGGGATTTTGCGGGCCACAGCCGTGCGCCGGATGGAGGCGGAATCGGCCAGCGAGGCAGCCCCTTCGGTCGTGTTGAACATGAGATGGACCTCGCCGTTGATCATGGCATCCACGATATGCGGCTGGCCTTCCAGAACCTTGTTGACCCGCCGAATCGGGATGCCGTTCGCTTCAAGGTGCGTGGCCGTCCCGCTGGTGGCGATGATGGTGAAGCCCATCTCGACCAGGTTGCGGGCGGCCTCCACGGCGCCCGGCTTGTCATTGTCTCGCACCGAGATGAACACGGCGCCTTCGGCCGGCAGGCGAATCCCGCCGCCGAGCTGGCTCTTCAGGAAGGCCATGCCGAAATCATCATCCCAGCCCATCACCTCGCCGGTTGAGCGCATCTCGGGGCCGAGCTGCGGGTCAACGCCCGGGAAGCGCGCGAAGGGGAAAACGGCCTCCTTGATGGCAATGCGGCGCGGGTTGGCATGGCGCAGATCAAAGTCCGTGAGCGGACGGCCCGCCATCACCTTGGCGGCAATGGCAGCAATCGGCGCGCCGACCGCTTTGGCCACGAACGGCACGGTGCGGCTGGCACGGGGGTTGGCCTCCAGGACATAGATTTCCTCGCCCTTGACCGCGAACTGGATGTTGATCAGGCCCTTGACGTTCAGGGCCCGCGCAAGCGCCATGGTCTGCTTGGCGAGGCGGCCCTGCATGGCCGGCGACAGCGTGAACGGCGGGAGGGCGCAGGCGGAATCGCCCGAATGCACACCGGCTT
>Ga0163144_10014023_pt1 | contig 16670 bp, 17 predicted proteins | sample OliLak19BULKMAT1_FD_123175 | JGI IMG/M metagenome (GOLD analysis project Ga0163144, IMG submission 123175) | Freshwater microbial mat bacterial communities from Lake Vanda, McMurdo Dry Valleys, Antarctica - Oligotrophic Lake LV.19.BULKMAT1 | ecosystem: Environmental > Aquatic > Freshwater >... | reverse complement strand
CTGCTGGCCGAGGGACTGGCCGCAGCGGGCCTCTCTCCGGACGAGCTGGATGAGTTTCCCGGCTCCGATCCACGCAAGGTGGCCATCGCCGGATTGATCCGCCGTCGCTGCACGGTCTCGAATGGATGGCTCGCGGATCACTTGAGAATGAAGAGCGCCGCCAATGTGAGCCAGCAGCTCCGGCGGGCGGCGAAGAAAGCCTGCGCGCTGCCGAAGGCGATCCCGAGTTTTGTGAGTGATGCGTAATGCGCTGGCGGGCGCTCCTGTTATGTGAGGAAACGATGCTTCACCCAACCGCGGAACTCCTCCGTCGCGCTGCGGAGCTGCACGGGATACGGCGAGTCCGCGCGCTTCATCACCACGCCCTCGAAGAAATCGCAGCCGAGCACTCGGTTAACATCACGAAGCCGCTGGTAGAAAGCGAGCGCGTCAGCGTGAGAATCAACACACCGCGCTGGGCCGGCACCAGCACCACGGCACCGCACGGGACAGGGCGCGCAGTGTCGCCACCGAAGACGGCATCACACGGGAGCAGCGATTCGAGCATCGCGCGTCGCTGCACGTAAGTCGGTGTGCCGCATTCGGGAACTACATCGAGCATGACGAGCGTGCCGCGTCCGAGATTGTGGCGGCGTTCCAAGGCTTCGCAGTCGGCCCACACGAGGCGGCGATTGGCGAGCTTCGCGAGAGCCGCGAGCGCGGGCCGGAAGCATTCCGCGATAGTGAGGAGCGCGCCGTGCCGGTTCCACATTGTCCCGGTCGGCGTGTGGATGAGCGCACGCCAGCCATTGAGCTTCGGCTCGGCATACCACAGTCCGCGCTTTGGCGGTGCCAACTCGAGACGGCCACCCTGGATTGGCCTCGCGGGATACGCGTTCAGCGGCGGGGTCATCGGATCTGGCTGGTGTGGCAGAGCAGCGCATCGTCCACGATGAAGTCATGGCCGTAAGCGGCGCTGGCGACTTTGTTCAGCGCCAGTCCGCGCAGCCGCCCGTCTTCGTTCACGACGAGAACCGCCCCGGCCTGCGACGGCGGATGCAGCAGCTCGATGTAGCCACCTACAAACGCCCGCAGTTCTACTAGGGTGAAGTCAGCGCCGTTCTTCGGCTCCACTGCTTCGACGGTTCCATCTGCCCGAATCAGCTTCGCTGGCCCGATGGTCATGGAAGCTCCTTTCCAGCCGGGTCTGGAGCCGCGTTTAACGGGCTGATTTGGCCTTCGATTTCCGCGCCGGGGGTGGAGGGATGGGCGCTCGTTTCCCACTTACGAACGGCCCGCTGATGGATGGCCTTCGCAACGGCTTCAAGATCGTCGAGCGCCACCACGCAACGCTCGTTGCCGAAGATCGTCAGGACAATGGGAGCGTCAGTCTTCATCGGGCATGAGGATTGTGATGGCAGGCCTCGAGAAATAGGGGTCAGGCGACATTTATTGACAGCGCTGCGCGTCCCGCGACAAAAACTTCCCATGCCAAGCAATTCCGACCCCCAGCGATTAATTGCTCTGTCAAAATATGTCGCCTGACCCCATTCCCCCCTCATCCCCACGTCCGCCTGGCCCGCACGCTCGGTCGCGCGTTCCCTCCACCCGCGACCCACGGCCGGAAAGAGCAGCCGCGGATGCCGGTGACTGCGCCAAAACCCGCGCAGCCGCGCCAGCAGGAAAGCCGGGAGCGGCACGAAGCGGTCCTTGCCGCCCTTGGCCTCGCGCAGATGGATGCGCCCCTGCGCGCCGTGGATGTCGCGCACTTCGAGCTTCACCAACTCCCCGACCCGCAACCCGCAGCCATAGATTAACTCAAAGGCCACCCGGAAGCGTTCTTCCCGGACCGCGCCCAGCACCCGCCGCACCTCCTCGCGAGTGAGGACCACCGGCAGGCGCTACCGGTCGGGACTGCGCACCAGCGCGAAGAGCCGCCAGTCCCGCGCGAGCACCGTGTTAAAGAAGAACTGCAACGCCGCCGCCGCAATCCGCAGCGAACTCGGCGCATACTTTTTCTGCTCCTTGAGATAAAGCAGATAAGTCCGCGCCTCATGCTCCTCGAGCAAGGCGGGGTCCTTGGCGCAGTGCCCGGCGAGCTTGCGCACATAGCGCAGATACTCCCCGCGGGTGCGGACGGAAAGACTGCGCAGGCTCAAGTGCTCGGCGAGGAGGGTGAGCGAAGGATGGGAAGGAATTGAACCCCCTCCTTCCCCGGCCTAAGGGTGCCAAGGATGCGGAAGGGATGAAAAGCAAATTCCTAGCAGTCAAATTCCTAGCAGTAATCGCTGGAGACCTCGATCGAGGCGGAACTGGCTCGCTACGATGGAGTCATCTTTTTCGAAAGCGCCGCCGTCGGCGGTCTCGGAATCGAGGGAGGGAATCCCATGCGACGAGAGAGCCTCGCCGAAGCGGTCGTGCTCGACACGAAGCTGCGTGAATACTGGTCGCAGCACGGGAACTTCGTCGTGGTCCATCACAACGAGAGCTTTTTCAAAAAGATCTCCTACGGCCTCGCGATCCTCGACGAGATGGTCTCGGACCTCAGGAAGCGCGGCCTCGCGGAGGAAGATTGACTTGAAGAAGCCGGGGAAAGTGATTGACCGGGTCGGCGGCGAGGGCCTTTACTTTGCTGATCCCCCGAAATGAAAAATGCCTCTCTCTTTTCTCTGCTCGCGTTTGTGCTGTCTTCAAGCCCGCTCGCCGCCGCAGACCCGCCTAACATCGTCTTTTTCTTCACCGACGATCAGACCACGAGCACGATCGGGTGTTACGGCAATGCCATCGTGCAGACGCCGAACATCGACGGCCTTGCCGCCCGGGGGGTGCGCTTTGAAAACGCTTTTGCGAGCCAGGCGATCTGCTGGGTAAGCCGCACGAGCATCCTGACCGGGCTCACCGGGCGCAGCTACGGCACGCCCGCAGATCCCGAGACCACGAGGATCGACGCGGCGAAGACGCTCTATCCCGACCTCCTCCGCGAGAGCGGTTACCGCACCGGCTTTTATGGGAAGTGGCATGTGAAGATGGCCGATCCGAAATACAACGGCGCGGACCACTTCGACGAGTTCGAGGCGATCGGGCGCAATCCCTATTATAAAAAGCAGCCCGACGGTTCGCTCCGTCACGAGACCGAGCTGATCGTTGATCGCGGCATAGCCTTCGTCAAAAAACAGTCGGCGGACAAGCCCTTTGCCCTGAATCTCTGGTTCAATGCGTGCCATGCCGAGGACGGCGACCGCCGCCCCGGGATAGGCTTTTACCCCTGGCCCCGCACGGTCGACGGCATGTACGACGATATCGAGATGTATCCGCCGAAGCTGAACGACCCCGCCATCTTCGACGCGCTGCCGGACTTTTATCAGACCTCACTATCCCGCGAGCGTTTTTTCTGGGGGCTGAATACGCCGGAGAAATACCAGACCAACCTGCGGGCCTACTACCGCATGGTCAGCGGGATCGACAAGGAGATCGGCCGTTTCATGGCCGCGCTGGAGGACGCGGGCCTCGCCGACAATACCATCATCGTCTACTCGGCGGACAACGGCTACCACATGGGAAATCGCGGGCTCAGCGGGAAATGGTCGCATTTTGACGAGTCCATCCGCGTGCCGCTCATCATCGCCGACCCGCGCGTCCCCGAGTCCGAGCGTGGCAAGGTGACCGGCGCCCCGGCCCTCAATCTCGATCTGCCCTCGACGTTCCTCGACTGGGCCGGGGTGCCGATCCCCGTGCGCTACCAGGGGCACAGTCTCGAGCCCCTCGTCGCCGGAGCGACGCCCGCCGACTGGCGCACCGAGACCTTTCACGAGCATTTCGCGGTGCGGAACCGCATCCCCGCGTGGGAGGGCCTGCGGAACGGGGACTTCAAGTATGCCCGCTACTTTGACGAGGGGAACTACGAGTTCCTCTACGACATCGAGAGCGATCCCGACGAGCTCGTCAATCTAGCGGCCGATCCCGCCCACGCGACGATGCTGCGGGAGATGCGCGATCGCACCACGGCGGTGGTCGCGGATCTGGGGGGCCCGCTCGATCCGATGAAGGAGCCCTTTTCCCCCTCGACCGAGGCCCATCCCGCAGCCTCGGCGGCGGTCGGCACCAAGCCGGACAAAGAGGGATTTGTCAGGGTTTTCGACGGCAAGACCCTGCGCGGCTGGGACGGGGACAAGGTCTACTGGTCGGTCGAAGACGGAGCCCTCACCGGGGTGACGGACGGCTCGCTGAAGATGAACCGCTTTATCACCTGGACGCACTCGACGGTGCAGAACTTCGATCTCCGCGTGAAGGTGAAAGTCACCGCCGGGGGCAACAGCGGCATCCAATACCGCGGCGCTTCCCGTCCCGAGATCGATCTCGACATCGTCTCCGGCTACCAGTGCGACGTCGTCGCGAACACTCCCGACTACAACGGCATGCTCTACGAAGAGCGCGGCCGCCGCATCCTCTCCCACACCGGGGAAAAAGTCATCGTCGCCCCGGATGGGCAACCCTGGGTCGTCGGCAGGATGGAGGTGAAGAGCTTCGCCCCCGACGAGTGGCACGATTACCGGGTCCTCGTGCAGGGAAATCATCATCAGCACTGGATCGACGGGCATCCCACCGCCGACTTGATTGATCTCGACAAAAAAGGCCGCGCCCTCGAGGGTGTCCTCGCCGTCCAGGTCCACGTGGGACCGGCCATGAAGATCCAATACAAGGACTTCAAAATCAAACATCTGCCCGACGACATGCCATTGCTGATGCCCGCCGATCATTCCATCCCGCCCGACGCCTACGGCGTGAAACCCCAGGGTAAGGTGCCGGCCGGCTGGAAAGCGCCGATCTATGGTAAACGTTGACTGGGCAGGGGAACTTCGATAATTAAAAAACGGCATCGCGTGATTGTATACAATTTACTTGCAAGTGCCTCGCGAGGCGCTTTTCCTCCCGTGTGATGATTCAGACTCCTTTCATTTCCCGTTCTTTGGTCGCGGGCGCCCTGCTCTCGCTTGCCCTGAGTGGTGAGGTCCGCAGCGAGATCGACTTTGAAAACGAGATCGTCCCCATTTTCGAAGAGAACTGCGCCGACTGCCATGGAGAGGACAAGCAGAAGGGTCAATTCCGACTCGACCGTCTCGCGAACCTGCTGAGGGGTGGAAACTCGGGCGAGGCGGCGGTCGTTCCGGGCGATCCGGCAGGGAGCTTCCTCGTCAAAGTGATCCGGCACAAAGAGCCCGAGCTGGAAATGCCGCCGAAGGGGGACGCTCTCGCCCCGGCAGACATCGCCCTGATCGAGCAATGGATCAGGGAAGGGGCAAAGACACCCGACTCCTATGGCCCGGCCGAGGAAAAAGTCGCTCTGACCCACTGGTCTTTTGTCCCCGTGCACCGATCGGATTCAGCGGGCGGGATCGACGGCCTCATCGAAGCGACCCTGCGCGACAACGGGCTCGCGATGTCGCCGACGGCTGACCGGCGCACCCTCATCCGGCGGCTCTATCTTGTCATGACCGGGCTGGCGCCATCGCCGGAACGGACCGACGCCTTTGTCGCCGATACCAGGGCAGATGCCTGGGAACGGCTCGTCGAGGAAGTCCTCGCCAGTCCCGCTTATGGCGAACGCATGGCGACTTTCTGGCTCGACCTCGTGCGCTTCGGCGAGACGAACGGCTTCGAGACCAATCGCGAACGGCCCAACGCCTGGCGCTTCCGCGACTGGGTCATCGATTCCTTTCACCATGACAAGCCCTACGACGAGTTCGTGCGCGAGCAGATCGCGGGCGACACCGCCGGCAACCGCCTCGCGACCGGCTTCCTCGTCGCCGGTCCCTACGACGTCGTGAAGGGACAGGATCCCAAGCTTGGCATCATGCAGCGGATGAACGAGCTCGATGACATGATCAACACCACCGGGACCGCCTTTCTCGGGCTTACGACCGGCTGCGCCCGCTGTCATAATCACAAGTTCGACCCCATCTCGCAGAAGGACTACTATGCGATGCAGGCGGTCTTCGCGGGGGTGCAGCACGGGGACACCGACCTGCCACCCGCTCCGGAGACAGCGGAAAAGATCGCAGCGCTCGACGAACAGATCGCGACCCTGACAACACAACTCGCGCCCTTTCTCCCCAAAGCCCGCTACGCCGCGATCAGTTTCGATGAGAGCGAGGCGACCGCACTTTCTCCGAAAAAAGGGGATGGGACGGATCCCGAAGGTGCGCCGCCCGGTCCGGGAAATGGCTACACCTGGTGGGAGAATGAGCCGGGCAAAGACACGCTCGCCTACGAACCACGAGTTCGGGGTAAGCACCGCATCTGGCTGAGCTGGGGAGCGGGCTTCGCGAGTCACACGCCTTCAGCCCGCTACCAGCTCGAGACGACCTCGGGTCGCCGTGAGGTCGCGACGATCGACCAGCGGCGCGTTGCCGGAGGCACGGAAGAACTTGCCAGTCGGAAACGCTGGAGCGGCTGGTTCGACGCCGGCGTTCACGATCTCAGTTCTGCCGACAAGCTCGTCCTCACCGGCGGTGAATCGGGCACCGCCCTGACCGCCGATCGGGTGATCTTCGAACCGGTAGACGACCCGTCGAAAAAAAGCGACGCTCCCGCCTACCGCCCGGCGGTCGATCCGCTGCGCAATATCGAGGACATCTTTTCGCGTCCGGCACGCTTCATTCGCTTCACGATCGAGGAGTCGAGCTCGGGCCAGCCTTGCCTCGACGAACTCGAGATTTACTCCGGAGGGAAAAACGTCGCCCTCGCCAGCAACGGGGCAAAGGCCAGCTCGTCAGGTGACTTTGAGCACCCCTCGCATAAGCTCTCGCACATCAACGACGGCCAGTATGGCAACGCCCGCAGTTGGATCTCTGCTCAGGCCAAAGGCGGGTGGGTTCAGATCGAGCTTCCAGCGGCCATGCCGATCGAGCACATCGAATGGAGCCGCGACCGTGAGGGGAAATACAAAGACCGTCTCCCGACCCGCTACCGCCTCGAGGTCGCCCTCGAACCCGGGCAATGGGAACTCGTCGCCCACTCCGGTGACAGGCTCCCATCCGGCTCGGGACCGCTCCCGACCGGCAAATATGACTTCACCGACCAACCCGAAGCCGTGACCAGAGAGGGTCAGGCGCGCGAGCAGACTCTCTTGGGTCTACGGGCCGAGCGCGAGGTGCTGGCAACACCGGCACAGGCCTACGCGGGCCGCTTCGGGCAACCGGGCGCGGTGCATCGACTCTACCGGGGAGAAGCCGATCTGAAACGGGAAGAGGTCGGACCCGGCGCGATCGACGTTTTTACCAACCTCGATCTCGCTCCCGACGCCCCCGAGGCACAGCGACGCCGCGCCTTTGCCGAATGGGTCGTGAAACCGGATAATCCGCTCACGGCGCGGGTCATGGCGAACCGGATCTGGCAGTTCCACTTCGGCACGGGTATCGTGGATACGCCAAGCGATTTGGGTAAAAACGGCACCGAACCGAGTCATCCTGAACTACTCGACCAGCTCGCCGTGGAGCTCGTCTCGGGCGAATGGTCACTAAAACATCTCCATCGACTCGTCCTGACCTCGAAGACCTGGCAGCAGGACAACAAACCGCGATCTGACGGGATGGAGAAAGACGCCGCCTCGCGCTTGCTCTGGCGATTCCCCGCGCGACGGCTCGAAGCCGAGGGCATCCGCGACGCGATCCTGACAGCAAGCGGCAAGCTCGACCTTGAGGCGAAGGGCGGACCGGGCTTCAGCGCCTTCGAAGTCATCGCTGAAAATGTGCGGCACTATTATCCGAAAAAGGATTACAGCGCCGCCGATTGGCGTCGCATGATCTACATGACCAAAGTGCGGCAGGAGAAAGACCACGTCTTCGGCGCTTTCGACTGTCCCGACGCGAGTCAGGCCGTGCCAAAACGCAGCCGCTCGACGACCCCGCTGCAGGCCCTCAATCTGCTAAACAGCGTCTTTGTTATGGAGCAGGCCGGTCATTTCGCGAAACGGCTCGAGACCGAAGCGGCGACGACCGGGGACAGGATCGAGCGCGCCTTTGCCCTCTGCTTCCAGCGCGAACCGTCCCCCGAAGACCTCGCCGATGCGACCGCCTTCATCGAGCAGGAAGGCCTCGTCGAGTTCACCCGCGCGATGCTCAACGCGAATGAGTTTGTATTTATTCCATGAACACCGTTTCAGGTTTCCACTGCGCTCACTTCCTCCCAGATTTTCTGAAGTCCCATTTCTGAGATCTTCTCGCCCAAAATCTCACGGTTAATTCTACTGCCCGAGATCTGAATCATCGCTCGAATGTCACGGACATGCTTTTGACTTCCTCCAGCCCTGTAATACTCCAGCTTCCTGACGATGACGTATTCGATCGGTGCAACCGGGATTTGGTCGCCGGCATAGTCAAAAGCCCTCGAGCCCTGAAGTCCCCAAAGACAAAGCGAGTCGTGCCCGACAAGATACACATCCGCTTTAAATCCGGTGGTATGATGAACGAGATTAAAATGTCCATCCGAGCGTCGATCGGCTTCGATTCTAACAACCTCCTCGGGTGGGCAGTAAAACTCCTCAATCGGAAAAATACTGACGAACTTTTTAATCAAGGCAGATGGGAGAAAAAGGATCAGATCAACATCATTTGTCATCCTCGGCTCACCGTAGAGCATCGCCGCGACCGATCCGGTCACCATGAAGCGACAGCCCAGGGCGTTGAGCGGTCTCACAAAGTGAAGAAACGGCTCGACGTCATCCGGTGCTGGCATGCAGAAAAATGCGGCGGGTTTCGTTCAGGATTTGTTCTTCGGTCCAGTTGGGGTGCTGATCCCTCAGCCAGGCAGTTTTCAGATTCCTCGCCTGTCGGTAAAGTCGCCCCATCGCACGAATTTTTTCCTGCGGGGTCATTCGACGGTAGGCTTCGATCTGCGCGGGGTGCAAATCGGGAGTCATCCCGTCAGCTCCTTTTCTATCGACCTCGTTCATTCTCCTGCCAGCATGCCGGATCTTTGACAAAATCTCAACTTATTCTGCCATGAACACATTCCTCAATCGACGCCATTTTCTCGGCAACACGGCCCGGGGGCTGGGCGGGATCGCGCTCGCGAGCCTCTTGCATGAGGAAAAACTGCTCGCCGCTGCGGGGGGCGGTCCGATCCGCCCGGTGATCGATCCGGGTCAGCCCTTTGCGTCGCGGCCGGGGCATCATCCGGCGAAGGCGAAAAAGGTCCTCGTGATTTTCTGCGCTGGTGCTTGCAGCCAGATCGACACGTTTGACTACAAACCCGAGCTGATCAAACGCCACGGCCAGGCCATGCCGGGAGCGGACAAGATCATCACCTTTCAAGGTGAGCAGGGGATGCTGACGAAAAGCCCGTGGGAGTTCAAGCCGCGCGGGCAGTCGGGCAAGATGGTCTCGGAACTGGTTCCGCATCTCGCCGAGCTCGCGGATGAGATGTGCTTCATCCACTCGATGACGGGGAAGACGAACACGCACGGGCCGGGCGAGAACTTCATGTCGACGGGCTATACGCTCGACGGCTTTCCTTCGATGGGTGCATGGACGACCTGGGCGCTCGGCACTTCGAACGAGAATCTGCCGGCCTACGTGGCGATCGCCGATCCGCGCGGGACGCCGCAGGCGAGCGTGAACAATTGGGGGCCCGGCTTTCTCCCCGCCGCCTACCAGGGCACGGAGTTCACCGCCCTGAAACCGCTCGGCAATCTTGAGATCCCGAAAGGCACCACCGGCAAAACCGACGTGGCGACGCGGGATTTTCTGAAACGCCTTAACGAGCGGCACCTCGCGCATTTCCCCGGCGACTCCGAGCTCGCGGCCCGCATCTCGAGCTACGAGCTGGCCGCCCGCATGCAACTGAGCGTGCCCGAGGTGACCGATCTCTCGACGGAACCGGCGAGCCTGCTCAAGGAATACGGGGCTGACGACACGGGCAATCCGCTGAAGGCGAGCTTCGCGAAGAACTGCATCCTCGCGCGGCGTCTCATCGAGAAAGGGGTGCGTTTTGTGCAGCTCTTCAACGGCGCCTACCAGACCGGCGGCGAGGGCGTGAGCAACTGGGATGGGCACAAGCATCTCGTTGATCAGTACAGCAAACACGGTCCCGTCCTCGACCAGCCCTGCGCGGCGCTGCTCAAGGACATGAAACAGCGCGGACTCCTCGAGGACACCCTCGTCGTCTGGACGACCGAGTTCGGCCGCATGCCCACGTTCCAGAAAGGGGCGAGCGGACGCGATCACAATCCTGACGGGTTCACCACCTGGATGATGGGGGCCGGAGTGAAAAAGGGCTACAGCTACGGCGAGACCGACGAGTTCAGCTACCGGGCGGTCAAAGACGTCGCCACGGTCCACGATTTCCACGCCACGATCCTGCATCTCCTCGGACTCGATCACGAGCGGCTGACCTACTACCACAACGGATTCGAGCGCCGCCTCACCGATGTCCACGGCCATGTCATAAAAGACGTGCTTGCCTGAAACGGGGGAATCGGCTTTCGACACGGGGCAAGAGTGGAGGCAAGTAATCGCCCATGGTCTCCTGCGTTGGGGATGCTCGAGAGAAGGGGGGGCGCGCGCAAGGTAGCCGCGTCGGGCGCGGGGTGGGGGGTGGGGGGGCCAGCGGTCCGTGGTCCGTAAACCCTGAACCCCCTCCTTCCCCGGCCTAAGGGTGCCAAGGATGCGGAAGGGATGAAAAGCAAATTCCTAGCAGTAGGTAAGCAAATCGTCACGATGGATCAATCCGGCGATATTTTTGGAGAGTTGGCTGCTCTTGAAGATGAAGTGCGCTCCGCTTCAGTCGTAGCGGTGAAGGAGGCTTTCTGCCTCGCAGTTGATCAGAAATTTCTCCAGCACATCCTTCCGAAAGAGGACAAGGCCCCTTTCTATGCCTGCCTCTATGAGTTTATTGCGAAACTCACGACCAGGCGTCTCAAGGCGACGTCTGAATACCTTGCCAAAGTCGATCTTGAACTCCGTGAGTTGAAAGCAACCTTGGAGGGGAGATCTTAGGGCGGAACGACGGGTTCCCGGGCTGCGTTTTCGGACTGATGACTGTTGAGCAGGAGTGACGGTGCTGTCGAACAGCCGCCGCACTCCCTGCTGAAACTTCAGTTATTTGCCTTGGCTGCGGCAATTGCGTCTTCGGCCTGTGTTGTGGGGGTGGCCTTGAGGTCGCGCCAGATGATTTTTCCATCTTTAACAAGGAAGCTCTGGCGTGAAGCAAAACCTTTCTCGTTAGCGGGCACACCAAACGCGGCGATAACTTCGCCTTTCTTGTCCGCCAGGAGGGTGAAGGGCAATTCGAATTTCTCAGCAAAGGCTAGCTGATCTTCCGGTGTGTCGGCAGAAACGCCGAATACTTTGATCCCCGCCTTGGTGACGCTCTCAAATTCGTCGCGGATATTGCACGCTTGCTTCGTGCAGCCGGGGGTGTCGGCTTTGGGGTAGAAATAGACGAGAGAAATGCCTTTACTAAGTTCTTTACCAAGGTCGACCGGGTTTCCCTTTTGATCGAGGGTTTTGATGTCAGGTGCGTCAGCGCCGACATCGAGGGGTTCCGCCTTGCTCAGGTTTGTGCAAAGGAGGGCGATAACGAATAATGATAGCAAGTGGAATCGTTTTTTCATGGTAAAGACAATGAAGTCCCGCTCGCGAGATTCGCAAGAGCGCGCTTCAGGGATGGGCGGAGCGGGATCGCTTACTCGGAACTCTTCACTTTTCTAGGCTCGACGACGTGACCGTCACTGAAGAGGAACTTAAGGTCGTCCATCTCGAGATTTCGTGTGAATCCTTCTTCGCCGAGAACGCTGGTCATCATCGCGCTCTTCTGCTGCTGGAGAATGCGAATTTTTTCCTCAACGCTGTCACGCATGAGGAGGCGGTAGGCATTCACCTTGCTCTCCTGTCCAATACGGTGGCATCGGTCGATCGCCTGATTTTCAACCGCCGGGTTCCACCAGGGATCGTAAAGAATGACGTAGCTTGCCGAGGTCAGGTTGAGACCACTTCCGCCGGCTTTGAGGGAAAGAAGGAAAACCTTGGCCTCTTTCGTTTCCTGGAAGTCACTGATAACTTCGTGGCGGTTCTTCGTCTGGGCGGTGAGGTAGCTGTAGGGCTGAACCCCCTCCTTCCCCGGCCTAAGGGTGCCAAGGATGCGGAAGGGATGAAAAGCAAATTCCTAGCAGTCTGCGGACGTTTGAATCGACCTAATTCTGAAGTTGCCGGACGTTAGGAAACCTCTTATCCTATTCTTATGAAAGCGACTATCACTCCCGGGTTCCTTGAGACAATACCGGCTGAGATCCGCACGCGGCTTCACCTGCATGACGGGATGGTTCTTGATTTTGACGAATCCGCTCCTTATCTAAAGGCAACTCCTGCTGCGGAACCCGAATCTCACAGTGACGAGTTCGACACTTGGCTGAAAGACAGCATTGGGTTGGCTGCCGGAAAGTTCACCACGGACGAGCTTATGCGTGAAACTCGGGGTGAAGAGTAATGACAGATTCGGTCCTCGTCGATACCAACGTCATTCTTGACGTTCTCACTGCGGACCCTCTCTGGCTGGAATGGTCGGTGGAACAACTCGACATCGCCCGCCGGGAAGGTCTTGTCGTGATTAACCAGATCATTTGCGCTGAGATCGCACCGGTTTTTGAGTTTGATTGGGTAAGGCTCAACGCTTGGCTTCGTCCTTCCCGATTGATTCTTGAAAGTCCGCCTTTCGAATCCTCCGTGATCGCGGCGGCTGCATTTAGAGAATACCGCGCCCGGGGCGGCTCTCGCACATCTCCACTACCCGACTTTTACATCGGAGCCCACGCGGAGACGATGGGCTACCGACTGCTCACTCGTGACCGATCCCGCTACGAAACCTATTTCCCCGGGATCACTCTTATCTCCCCACCTCCCGGCAGGATTGCATGATTGTAAGTCGTTCATTCGGCTGCCGTATGCCGGAACCGGAACTTTTTTGTTTACATCCGTAGTCTTCATGTCTACAAAAGTGGTCATGAAGCAGCCCCCGCAAATTTCCTCGTCGGAATGGAAGGTCATGGAAGTCGTCTGGGAGGATCCTCCGGTCACGGCGCAGCGGGTCAGTGAAGTGCTCGGCGAACGGGAACAATGGAAACCGCAGACCGTGAAAACCCTGCTCGCCCGGCTCGTGAAAAAGGGAGTGTTAGCCTACGAGAGTGAGGGAAGGCGCTTCCGCTACACTCCCGCGATCCGACGTGATGAGGCCGTGGCCGCGGAGACCGAATCCTTTCTTGATCGCATCAGCCGCGGCTCGCTCGTTCCGGCCCTCCAGCACCTTGTGCAGACGACGCGAGCACTCGAAGCCGAGGAAATCACAGCCTTGCGGGAACTGTTGAAACAAAAAGGAGGCAAAGCATGAGCGACTGGACTGAGTCCCTCTTTGTCCCCGTCCTCCTCGCCTCGCGCGACGCTGCCATTCTCGCGCTGGCGATTGGGGGAATCCTGCTCCTGCTCGGACGAAAGATCCCGCCTGCCTGGCGTCATCTCATCTGGCTGCTTGTAGCGGTCCGTCTTCTTTTGCCAGTTCTCCCGCCCAGCCCTGTTTCGTGGCAGGTTCTATTTCCAGACACGACAGCGTCTTCACTGCCTGTCGTGAAGGCAGATGCAAGGCCGTCGGTTCTGCCTACCGTTTCACCTCCCCCTCCCGCCGGGACGGCGCTCCGTCCGCCGACGGCTCTTGTTGCCGAGTCTGAATTGCAACCGCTGCCCCCCACGATCCAATCGGATCCCGCTCCCATTCCATGGCGCCTCTTCGACGGGCTCGCCTGCCTCTGGGCGACGGGGACAATCGCGATGGTCCTCGCCTCTACCTTGCTCGTGCTTCGTTTTCATCGCCGGCTCCGGCGACTCACGCTCCCGACTCATCCGCGCGAAGCCGACGCCCGCCGACTGCTCGAGGTACTTGCCCGCGAGTGCGGATTTCACAAGGTGCCCCGACTGCTCGTGACGGCGGCGGTGACGGCCCCCGCCCTCACCGGTTTGTGGAAACCGATCATCCTCCTGCCGCCCCGGTCGCTGGAGAAGCTCGACGACGAGGCGCTGCGTTTTGTGCTCCTTCACGAGCTGGCACATCTTCGCCGGCGGGATCTCTGGACCAACTGGATCCTCGCGGTGCTGCGCTCTCTGCACTGGTTCAATCCCTTCGTGTGGTGGGCTTTTCATCGCCTTCGGGTCGAGGCCGAACGTGCCACCGATGTTTGGGTTCTCGAACGCAGCGGAGCCGGGGCGGCAACTCGCTACGGCGAAGCGCTCCTCGGTCTCCTCGAAATGGACTGCTCCCGCCCCGCCCGGCTGCCCGGCGTCGTCGGAGTGCTGGAAAGTTCCCGCGACCTCCGCTCGCGGATCGTGGCGATTGCTCGTTTTACCGGTCGGCGCTCCCGACTCGCGGTTACGGGTGCGGCGCTTCTCCTCTCAGGTATAGCGGTGGTGGGTCTGACGCAGGCACCGGAGCAGCAAATACCGGATGGGGGAAATCCGGTGACACCAAAGGCGGTCTATGTCCCCGCCTCCAACAACCCGGCATCTCCTGACCACGCCGCTATCTCCGAAGCTGAAACTCTTCGTGGTGTCTGCCAGGTTCGGGACAAAGATGGCCACCCCGTTCCAGATGCTGAGATGATTTTTCTCGCCCATGGATGGAGCGGGAAGACAGTCATCGAAATCAAGCGGACCGATGCAAAGGGGGAAGCCACGTTTGCCCTCGACCGCGACTCCTTTGTGCGGTCCGGACATGCGATTCAGTTCGAGTTTTTCGCTAAGAAGCCGGACATTGGCCTCGGAGCGAGCGGTTCTTTCGACTTCTGGCAAATGGACAAAAAGGTTCATGAACTTACACTCGAAACGGGAACCGAAGTCGCCGTGAAGCTTGTCAACTCAACAGGGCAGGGCCTCGCTGGTGTCCGGGTCTTCGCCTCCTCGTGGATTCATGATGATCCGTGGAAAAGGGTCCGTCCCGGCGGATTCTCGGACGATTTTTGGACTGGAGTGACCGGGCCGAACGGAGTTGCTACCATTCGAAACCTGCCGGTAGGGGTAACGGTGGAATGGGGGCACGACGCAGAAGGGTTTGCAAAGCTAAACACCTCTGCTGGATATGTGCCTCGCGGCAAAACTATTTTAGTTGGCACGGAATCAGAAGTCACCCTTGAACTCGAACCCGGTGCAAGTGTCTCAGGGCGAATCGTGGCAACGGAGGGGAAAGGCGTTCCCAATGCTCAGATTTCTCTTATCGAACGGAGCAGCACCGACGGATGCACCTACCGGGCGACTTCCGATGGGGAGGGAGTTTTTCGGATCGAGGGTGTGATTGCGGGAGCCTACGAGCTACACACGTTCTTAGATTGGACCGGGATCGCGACGGACAAATGGAGCGCAAGCCCCCTCCATCTGGTGCAAGTGGATGCCGGGAGATCTCTCGACGAAATCGAAGTCAAGTTGATGAAAACGGGCCGTGTCCGTGGACGGATCACGCTAGAAGGGCGCGGGGAAGGAGTTGCCGGAATCACGGTTGAGTCTGCTAATTCCAAGGTCACCAATACGATTGGACAGATCTCATCAACGACCAACGTGGATGGATATTACGATCTGCCCGTTTCACCCGGAGATAGGGTTCTCTGGGCTAAGAACGGGGCCGGGGCGAGCATTGGAGAAAGAGTTGCTTTCTCAGTGAAGGAAACGGAGATCGTCACTAGAGATTTCCAGATTCCGAAGGCGGACGCTATCGGGCAGCGAATCGAAATTCGCGGGTCCATTATCGACAAGAATGGTGAACCGGTTGCGGGAGCCTCCGTCGTATCCACACTGAATCTAAACTGGTTCACTCCCCAGCAAGTGAGCAGCGACGCCGCAGGGGAATTCGTGCTCCCGGCGTTTCCACTTGCCAACAGCCACGCTTTGTTCGCGTGGAAGGACGATCAGGCGACCACGGTACGGTTCGACCTGCCCTTCGACGAAGAAAAAATCGTCCTCCAATTGAAAGAAATTAAACGTCCAAAACTCTCCGGTCGTGTCATCGGCTCCACAGGCGATCCTATTGCCGGAGCCGACGTTCGCTGGGGTGCGGGGCTCATTGAAGGAATCGAACAAACCACACTCACAGATGCGGAGGGATGGTTCCGCTTCTCCATGCTTCCACCCTTTGAATCCATACCTCTCGTAGCGCGAAAAGCCGGTTTCGGCCGGGTCGAGACCGTGGTCACCTTCGGCGATTTGAGTGAAGTCACGACGGAAAATCTCATCCTTCAAACGGCCGATCAGCGCGTCTCCGGTAAGGTCGTCGATGCAGACGGCAAACCAGCCTCTGACGTCTGGGTGGCAGTCATCGGAATGACACAACCCGCCGTGGAAGTCTTCACGAACGAGTCAGGCAGGTTCGAACTCGCGGGGATCGTTGGTGCGCCATTGAAGATCCATGCGGTGGCCCGGACTCCGACCGGAAACATCGAGCGAATGGAAGACGCAAGGGCAGGCGACACCGGAATCGTCATCCGGCTTCCGCCCTCTTCCTGATGGATTTTGAAATTGGATCGTGAGATTTCCGGGTGATTCATCCGCCCGATTTCATGGACAAAGCCGCTTGCAGAATACGCGGATTTGAGTATTTTAAATCACCTTGATTCCGGGCTTCGGAGACAAAGCGACTGAGCAGATTTTTAGTTTGATCTCTTCCCG
>Ga0163144_10014022_pt1 | contig 16670 bp, 13 predicted proteins | sample OliLak19BULKMAT1_FD_123175 | JGI IMG/M metagenome (GOLD analysis project Ga0163144, IMG submission 123175) | Freshwater microbial mat bacterial communities from Lake Vanda, McMurdo Dry Valleys, Antarctica - Oligotrophic Lake LV.19.BULKMAT1 | ecosystem: Environmental > Aquatic > Freshwater >... | reverse complement strand
GTCAAGCCTCTGGCAATTATGTCTCATCACGCTCCAAACCCTGAACACCTGGCGCTCACCCGCCGCGAATTTCTCAGCCGCTGCGGCATGGGCATGGGCACGCTCGGTCTGGCTTCCTTGCTTGGCCATCTCGGCTTGCCCCACAGCGCAGCCGCCAGCGACGGATTCACCAGCCCGATGCTCCCGCACGCGCCGCATTTCCCTGGCACGGCCAAGCGCGTCATCCACATCTTCGCCAACGGTGGGCCGTCGCATGTTGATACGTTTGATCCCAAGCCCGCGCTTGATAAATGGCACGGGAAAGAGATCCCGCTCCAACTCAAGACGGAGCGCAAGACCGGCGCGGCTTACAAGTCACCTTTCAAGTTCAGCAAGTACGGGAAGAGCGGCATCGAGGTCAGCGAACTCTTCAAGAACGTCGCCGGGAGCATCGACGAGATCGCGGTCATCCGCTCGATGTACGCCGACGTGCCGAATCATGAGCCGTCGTTGCTGCTGATGAATTGCGGCGAAGCCCGGCAGGTTCGCCCCAGCATGGGTTCGTGGGTGACCTACGGCCTCGGTAGCGAGAACCAGAATCTTCCAGGCTTCATCTCCATGTGCCCCGGCGGCTATCCCATCCAGGAATCACAGAACTGGCAGAGCGGTTTTCTCCCCGGAGTGTTTCAAGGCACCTACATCAACACCGAGCACACGAAGATCGAGAAGCTGATCGAGCACATCAAGAACAACTATAGCTCGATGCCCGAGCAGCGCGCGCAACTCGACCTGCTTCAGTCGCTCAATGAACGCCATCGCCGCAAGCGTGCCGAGGATGCGCAGGTGGAGGCGCGCATCCAGTCCTTCGAACTCGCCTACCGGATGCAGATGGATGCCTCGGATGCCTTCGACATCACCCGTGAGCCGGAGCACATCCGCAAGATGTATGGTGAGGGCACGCAGGCCCGGCAGATTCTCATCGCCCGGCGCCTGGTCGAGCGCGGGGTGCGTTTCGTGCAGGTCTGGCATGGACAGGGCCAGCCCTGGGATAACCACGACGACATCGAGGTAAATCATCGCAAACTCGCCGGGCAGTGCGACCAGGCGATTGGGGCGTTGCTCAAGGATCTGAAGCAACGCGGGATGTTGCAGGACACGCTCGTGATTTGGGGCGGGGAATTCGGCCGTACGCCCACCGTCGAGCTGCCGACGCCCGGCAGCAACGCGGGCAAGATTAACGGACGCGACCATAACCACTACGGATTCACGACGTGGCTGGCTGGCGGCGGGGTGCGCGGCGGCTACGTCCATGGCGCGACCGACGAGTTCGGCTTCAAGGCGGTGGAGAAGAGGGTTCATGTCCACGATTTGCACGCGACGATCCTCGCGCTCCTCGGCTTCGACCACGAAAAGCTCACCTTCCGCACTGCGGGCCGGGACTTCAGGCTCACCGACGTTCACGGCGACGTCGTCCGAGAACTCATCGCCTAGACCACTCCACCAGCCGAAAATGGTCGAAGTGCCGGGTTGCTTAGGAAGCCCGGTCGCGGTAGGATACTGCCGCTCAAATCCTCAAATGCTTCACTCTCTTGTGACTGTTACGGATGTGATCTGTCCGGTCGTGGAGCGCACGGTTTTGAGTGATGTGTTATGAGACGAAGTGCCTTTTTCCTCGGACTGGCGGCTCTGCTGGCTGCCACGCATGCGATGTCGGCGCAGCCGGTCCCGGTGATGCTGCAATTGCCCGCCGGCTACAACGCCATCTCCAATCCGGTCAATGCGCCGAACAATGCCGTGGCCGCCCTCATGCCCGCGGTTCCCGACGGAACGATCTTCTACAAACTGAACGCGGCTACCGGCGGATACTCAATCAATCACTTCGATTCGGCCCAGGGCGGATGGGAGATCTCCAGCGGCGCGGCTGGCGAGTTGAAACCGGGCGATGGCGCGTGGCTTTACCTGCCGCAGCCGGCAACCGTGGCCTGGCGCGGCGAAGTGCCGCCCCCAAAAACGCGTCTGGACCTGAGCTTCTCCGGTTACAACTTCATTGGCTGCGTCGGCACTCAACCCTGCGCCTTTGCCGAATTGACCGGCTTTGCTCCGCGGCCTGGGGACGTGGCCTACCTGTTCAATCAGCCCACCCTCAATCCGCCCAACGGCACGAACTTCAGCGACGCGGCCACGAGCATCCACCAATACGGCCCCAATGGCTGGGACACGGTCCCGACGTTCTTTCCCGGCCGGGGCACGTTCGTCTATCTGGCCAGCCAGCCGCGGGTGTCCATCAGTCCGTTGCGACTGCGCGTGCCCCAGGGAGACACGGCCGTGTTCAACGTGATCATCCTCGGCGGCACCGCCCCGACTTCGTTGCAGTGGCGTTTTCAAGGAGCACCGATCCAGGGACAAAACGGGAATTCCCTGATCATCCCCAACATTGGTCCCCTCGCCGAGGGCTACTACAGCGTGGATGCTGTTTTTGGTTCAGCCCTGGTCAGCAGCCCGCAGGCGAGGCTCTTCGTGGTGTTGCCGCCGGTCATCCAGCAACCGCCCATGGCCACCACCGTCGTGTTGGGTAAGCCCGCGAAATTTTCCGTGCGCGCCAGCGGCACTCCGCCGCTCTACTATCAATGGCTGCACAACGGCGCGGCGGTGACGCCGTTCATCGAGAACCAGACGAACTATTTTATTCCAGCCGTCACCAACACCGATGCCGGCAACTATGTCGTGGCGATCTCCAATTTTGCCGCGACGATCTTCAGCCCGGCCGCCCCGCTGGAAGTCATTTTTCCTCCGGAGATTCTCGTACACCCCACGTCGCAAACCGTGCCCGTCGGCCAGTCGGTCACCCTCGTCGTGCAGGCTGACGGGACGCCGCCGCTGCTTTACCAATGGAAACTCAACGGCAACCCCATCGCGGGCGCGACGAATTCCAGCTTCACCATCACCAACGCGCAGCCCGACGCCAGCGGCTCCTATCGCGTCACGGTGGCGAACATCGCCGGTGCCGTGGACAGCCTGCCGGCCCTGGTTGAAGTCAACGCGCCGTTCTTTGTTTTCTCCGACAACTTCTTTGGCGGCCCCATCGTCAGCTCCACCTCCGAGCAGGTGCGCGGGTCCAACATGGGCGCAACGCTCCAGACGGGGGAGCCGAACATCTTCGACAAGCGCGGCGGACGTTCCGTGTGGATGGTCTACCGGGCACCCGCCAGCGGCATCGTGACGTTCCAGACCCGAGGCAGCACCTTCGACACGTTGCTCGGCGCGTATCAGGGCACCAGCCTCCAAAACCTGGTCGAGGTGGCCGGCGATGAGGACGCCGCTGGGTTTCTCACCAGCAGGATTTCCTTCAATGTCATTCGCGACGAGGTTTACCACATCGTCATCGACGGACTGGGAGGACAGAGCGGGAAAATCCTTCTGCGTTGGGATCTGGAAATGACGCCGGAACGGTTGCCCCAGATCTTCCAGCAGCCTCAAAGCCAGACCGTGCCACTTGGGAGCAGCGCTCTGTTCACAGTCCTTGCCGGTGGAGGTGGAACTGCGCCGCTGACCTATCAATGGTTCTACAACGGCACAATTATCAACGGTGCCACGCAGCCCGTGCTCACGGTTCCTGTCGCGGCCAGCAACGTCCTCGGCCGCGTCGGGTTCTATTTCGTGCGCGTGCGTCAGGTCACCGCGAATGGAAGTCGATTCGTGGACAGCCGGCCCGCCGTGCTCGAAGTGAACACGGTGGACCAGACCGGTCGCACCGAGAACGTCCGCAGTTACGACAAGTTCCAGGACATGATCAACGCGCAGGAGACGAACGCGCCCGCTGGCGGCGGTGGATTCACTCCCGCCACCGGGGTGGTTCTCGGCTACACCGGCTCGCAGGTCTTCAGCACCGTCGGCTCCAGCCTGCAAGATGGAGAACCGCTGCACTGCGGCGCCATCGGCGGTGCTTCGCGCTGGTTTGCCTACGTGCCGCCGGCCAATGGCGAAATGTATCTCAACACCGATGGCAGCAGCTTCGACACTTTGTTGGCCGCCTATCGCGGCTGCTGTGACTTCGAGGACCTCACGCTGGTCGGCTGCGACAACAACAGCGGCACCAACGGCCTGACCAGCAGTCTTCATTTTCCGGCGACGAACGGCGTGCCCTATTATTTTGCGGTGGATGGGGTGAACGGCACCCGCGGAGCGGTGAAGCTGAACTACCGCCTGCTCATCCCGATGTCCCTGACCAATGTTTCCAAGACCTCGACCAGCATGACCTTCAAGGTCACGGCCACGCCGTCGTATCCGTTCACCGTGCAGGGCACGACCAACCTGCTCTCGTGGACGAATCTCTTCACGACGAACACCTCCAGCGGCACCTACACTTACAAAGACACCAACTTCCCGCCGACCTGGCGCTCCTATCGCACCATGCAGGTGCCGTAGGCATATCTGTTCGACAACCGGCCCGGGCTCCGCTGAACTGCCCCGCATCACGCATGAGCAACGGACGCCTCGCCAACAAATCCCTCGTCATCATCGGCGGCACCAGCGGTCTGGGCCTCTCGGCGGCAAAAGCCTTCGTCGCCGCCGGAGCCAGCGTGGTCGTCATGGGCCGCGACAAGGCGAAGGTGGAATCCGCCGAGAAGGAACTTGCCGGTCGCGGCATCGGCTTCGTGGCCGACGCCACTGATCCCAAGGCTGCGCCTGCGGCGATTCAAATCGCGCTGGGTAATTTCAAAGGTTTCCACGGCCTCTATCATGTCGCGGGTGGCAGCGGCCGGCGACAGGGCGACGGGCCATTGCACGAGATCACCGATGACGGCTGGGAGTTCACCCTCAACGAAAACCTGACCGCTCTCTTCTACTCCAATCGCGCCGCCGCGCAGCAGTTCCTTCGTCAGCAAAGCGCCGGTTCGGTGCTGAACATGGGATCCGTTCTCGGCTTCTCGCCCGCGCCGCACTACTTCAACACCCACGCCTACGCCGCGGCCAAGAGCGCCGTGGTCGGCTTCACCAAGGCCACCGCCGGCTACTACGCTCCGGCGGGAATCCGGTTCAACGTGCTGGCCCCGGCGCTCGTCGCCACGCCGATGTCCGAGCGTGCGCAGGGCAATGCCGAAATTCTCGCCTACGTTTCCACCAAGCAGCCGCTCGACGGCGGACGCATCGGGCTTCCCGGCGATTTGGATGGCGCGGCGTTGTTCTTCATGAGCGACGAATCCCGCTTCGTCACCGGGCAGGTGCTCTCGGTGGACGGTGGCTGGTGTGTCAGCGAAGGGCAGGTTCCGGTGCGCGCCTCCGCCGAGCCGACTCCAGTCCAGCAGGCGGGTGGATTGCTCCGCACCCTCGGGCGCATCTGGGGGAAATACTCCAAGGGCCGATGAGCTTTGTCGTCGGCATCGACCTTGGCGGCTCCAGCGTGAAGGCCGTCGTCGTCACGCCTGCGGGTGAAACGCTCTCCACGGCGAACACTGATTTTGATCCTGCGGTACGGTTGGACTGGGCGGAGAAAATCGCGGGGCTTGTCTCCCGATTCAGCGGTGAACAAGGCTCCGCTCCTGCCGCGATCGGTCTCTCCGCGCCGGGACTTGCGGCGAAGGACGGTCGCTCCATCGCCGTCATGCCCGGACGATTGCAGGGGCTTGAAGGCCTCGACTGGACGCAATTCCTCAACGCGCCGCGTGTCGTTCCCGTGCTCAACGACGCTCATGCCGCGCTGCTCGGCGAAGCGTGGCTGGGCGCCGCACGCGACTTCCATCACGTCATCATGCTCACGCTTGGCACCGGCGTGGGCGGCGCGATCATCAGCGATGGAAAACTTCTCACCGGCACCTTTGGCAAGGGCGGGCATCTTGGCCACCTCTGCCTCGACGTGGATGGAAAGCCCGACGTCTGCGCGATGCCCGGCAGCCTTGAGACCGCCATCGGCAACTACAACATTCGAGCACGCAGCGGCGGTCGCTTTGAATCCACCCACGCTCTCGTGGCCGCGCATCTTGCCGGAGACGTTGAGGCCTCGCGTGTCTGGCTCAAATCTGTCCGCGCGCTCGCCTGCGCCATCGGGTCATTCGCCAACATCCTCGACCCGGAAGCCGTCATCATCGGCGGCGGCATCGCGCGATCTGGAGCCGCGTTGTTCGAGCCGTTGCAGCGCTTCCTGGATGAGGTCGAATGGCGCCCCGGCGGCGGCCAGGTCAGGCTGCTGCCCGCGACTCTCGGTGACATCGCCGGCGCCTACGGTGCCGCCTTCAACGCGCTGAAATGATTTATGACATTTCGGCAACAGCGCGTGACGCAGGTTGCGGTGATGTCGATCGGCGGTATAGTTCCCGACCTTGAAGCAGCCGTTGCCGCCGAAGCCCTCCGCCAAACGAGCCGGGGCGACGCCCGCCCGGCTCGGGATGTCCCTCTCTCACCTCCTTTTTCTGCTGGCCGGCATGGCGGTGATGACGGTCGTCGGTGTGGTGCTGCCTTCCATCGGATGGGTTCATGTGAGTCTCGGCTCGAAACCCGACGCCTTCTCCCCGAAGCCCGCTGCGCAATCCTCCATGGTCCAGCACGCCAATGAAGGTCCGTGGGGCAGGCTTGAATACACTCGCTTCGCGCTTGAGGAACCCGCGGATTATCTCCCCGACAGCACACGGCGCCTGGAGACGTTACCGTGGGCGTTCGAGAAGTTCACGGCCCGCCAGGTGGAGGAACTCTTTCGTTCGGCGAAAGTCACCGAGGTCGTCCGCCAGCGATTGCTCGACCCCGCGCATTGGAAGATCAGCGCGGGCGGAGTGACGGTGCAGCCCTCAATGGAATTGCTTCGCGACCTGGGCGCCCCGGCCCGCCAGCAGATTTACGCCGTTCTTGATGACTCGGAGGCGAACTACGCTCATCGCAATCCGTTTCGCTTCCGCCTCGACGGCTTCGATGAATGGTTCGCCAACAGCGAACTCTCCGATGAGCACATCGAGTTACTCCGCAGCCTGACCTTCACCAATCAAGGCGGCGCCATTTGCATTGTCGATCTCGATGTCCTTCAACGCACGTTCACTACGAATGAATTTCATCGTGTCTTCGAGAGCCTCTACAGCGAGCCGTGCCTCCTGATGGATTTGCAGGTTGACTCCGCCAGCGACGTCGATGCCCTGGCGAAATACTGGGGCCGCGGTGGACGCGAGGCCACCATTCTCCCGGTGCTTCGCTCGCTGGCGCGGCGACCGGGCGGAGGTTCCGTCAACATCGCGCAACTCCTGCCGCCGTTCGCCCAGTCGCGTCTCTATACCTTCAGTCCGCCCACGACCAACGCGCCCACTTCCGGTCCGGATTGCTTCTGGACCGCGATGAATTTCTTCAAGCTTCAGCCCGACCCTGGCCTCTCCAATTTTCAATACGCTCTCGATGTGCTGAATCGCGACTACTCCGACGCCAGCGGCCCGCGGCGCTTCGGCGATATGCTGCTGTTGCTTGATGAACGCCGCCAGACCATCCACGCCTGCGTTTATGTGGCGGACGACGTCGTGTTCACTAAGAACGGAGCCGACTATCTCCAGCCGTGGACGCTGATGAAGATTCCCGACATGCTCGCGCACTACGCGACGGACCAGCGCCTCTCGCTCGTTACGCTTCGTCCTCGGAAAACTTGAATCTGCGACCGCGCGGATCGCCGAACAAATTCTTCCCCCGACGGCTGCGGCTGACTTATCTTCGGGGCACATGACACCCGGCGCTGAATACCTCGCTCGTTGCCGCGAACTTATCACCACCGTTGAGCAACAATCCGCCGGGATCCAGCGCGCCGCCGACTGGTTCGCGCAGACGATTCTCGCGGGGCGCATGGTTCACCTCTTCGGCTCCGGCCACTCGCGCATCCTCGTCGAGGAAATGTGGCCGCGCTACGGCTCCTTTCCCGGCTTCAATCCCATCGTGGAACTCTCGCTTAGCTTCCACAACATGGTCGTCGGCCCGAACGGACAGCGGCAGGCGATGTTCCTCGAAAACGTCTCCGGTCTCGCCGCGCGCATCCTCCGCAACTTCGACCTCTCGCCGCTGGACTCCGCCCTCGTTGTCTCCTCCAGCGGCTGCAACATCGTCCCTATCGAGATGGCCGAAGGTTTCCGCCAGCGCGGCGTGAAAGTCGTCGCCATCATCAGCCGCCGGCATTCCGACGCCAGCCGCAGCCAGCGCGCGGATGGGAAAAAGCTTCAAGACTTCGCCGACCTCGTGCTCGACACCGGCGCCCCGGTCGGCGACGCGATGGTGAAGATTGACGGACTCGAAACTCCCGTCGCCCCCGGCTCGACCGTGGGCGGCTGTCTCCTCGTCAATTCCATCAAAGCCGAAGTCGCCGCGCGTCTCACGCAATCCGGACAACCGCCAAAGGTCCTCACCGCCGGAGCTGTCGTTGGCGCAGAGAAGGCGACCGCACTGTTTGAAGCCGCGTATGATGAACATGCGCGTCGTCTGTCCCGCCTGTATGCAAACCTCGGCAATCCTCCCCAATGAAAGATCAACCGCTTCGGACAACCGTCATCGGCAGCTACCCATTTCCGGGATGGTTGGAGTTTGCCTCATGGAACCTCGATAAGTTCGGCGACGACGATAAGCGCGAACTCATTGACGACGCCGTCACCGTCGCCCTGCGCGACCAGTTCGACGCCGGCATCGACGTCATCACCGACGGTGAACAGACCCGCCTCGACTTCAATCTCTCCTTTTACGGATTCATCGAGGGCATCGAGCTTGAGTCCGCCTCGCCGCGACGATTTGGCCCGCCCGCGCACGACCAGCGCGGCAAGCACAAGGTCAGCGGCGAACTCGCGGCTCCCCGTGGACTCGGCACGGTCGAAGACTTCAAGCGCCTTCAACGCCTCGCCACTCCTCAACTCTCCACCCTCCACTCTCAACCCACGCTGAAAGCCAGCGTGCCCGGCCCCTACACCTTGAGCGGACGCCTCCTCCCCAATGATCGCTACAAGGATCGCTGGGCACTCACCGAGGCGCTCCTGCCCCTCGTCCGCGCCGAACTTGAAGCGCTCGTCAAAGCCGGCTGCCGCGAAATAACCGTGGATGAACCCTCCATGAGTTGCTATGCGCACAAGGAAGATCCGAAGCGCTTCGTGGACATCTTCAATCGCACCGTCGGCTCCATCGCCGGACGCTGCCATCTCTCCACGCACTTGTGCTTCGGCAACTACAAGGCCCGCGCCGTCGGCCCGCGCCAATACGCGCCCATGTTCCCCGCCTTCCTGGAGATGAAGGTCGATGAAATCCACGTCGAGATGGCCAGCCGTGAATTTGCTGAACTCGAACTCCTCGGCGACATCGCGAAGAACAAGGACGTCGCCGTCGGCATCATCGATGTGAAGAGCTACCACATTGAGACGCCCGCCGAAGTTGCCCGTCGCGTTCGTGCCTGCCTCAAGTTCGCGCCCGCGGAAAGACTCTCCTTCGCGCCGGACTGCGGCTTGAGCCAGACCGCCCGTTGGGCCGCGAAGCAAAAGCTCAAGAGCATGGTCGAAGGCGTGAAGATGGTGCGGAGGGAACTGGGATTGGGTGCGTGATTGAGGAAGCAATTCCCGATTGACGTGGCGGGGAGGTTTGCGTTGCACTGGCGCCCATGCAACCAAGACACTTTCTAAGCCGCACCATTTCCATCGCTGCGCTGTTCGTCGCCGTTTCCACTGCTCGCGCGGACGTCAAACTCCACGGTCTCTTCACAGACCACATGGTCCTCCAGCGAAACGCCACGGTGCCGGTCTGGGGTTGGGCGGACGAAGGAGAGAGCGTGACGGTGGAGTTTCGCGGCGAGAAGATCACCACCGCCGCTAAGAACGGCAAGTGGACGATTTACCTGAAGAAGCTGAGTGCCGGTGGCCCGGACGACTTCAAGGTGACGGGAAAGAACTCCATCACGCTACAGGACGTGCTGGTGGGTGAAGTCTGGATCGCCAGCGGCCAGTCGAACATGGAGTGGTCGATGCGCAACACGCATTTGGCCAACCTGGAGATGCCCAAGACCGCGAACCCGATGTTGCGTCTTTACACCGTGCCCAAGCTTAAGGCGGAGAACCCGGTGGACAATGTGCCTTCCTCCTGGACGGCGTGCGGACCGGAGACCATCTCGAATTTCTCGGCGGTCGCCTATTTCTTCGGGCGCGATTTGCAGCAGGCTCTCGGCGTGCCGGTGGGGATGATTCACACGTCCTGGGGCGGATCGCCCGCCGAGGTTTGGATGCGGCAGGAAGTGCTCGAATCCAATCCCGATTTCAAACGCGATATCCTCGATACTTACGCCGCCAGCCAGAAGCGGAATGAGGGCGCGATTGTCACCTGGGAGGCGGAGCGCGACGCGGCGAAGCAGGCCAACAAGCCTTTCACCAAGCGCAAACCCAGTCTCGCGTGGCGGCCGACGGAACTTTACAACGGCATGATCGCGCCGCTGATTCCCTACGCCATCAAGGGCGCCATCTGGTATCAGGGCGAGTCGAATGCCGAGCGCGCGCACCAATACCGGTCGCTCTTCGCCGACATGGTCAGCAACTGGCGTCACGACTGGAATCAAGGTGACTTCACCTTCCTTCAGGTCCAGCTTGCGCCGTTCAAAGCCATCAAGTCCGAGCCTGGAGAAAGTTCCTGGGCGGAGCTTCGCGAGGCGCAGAATTACGCCATGAAGGTTTTGCCGAAGGTGGGCGTCGCGATCATCACGGATGTGGGTGAGGAGAAGGACATTCATCCGCGCAAGAAAGAACCCGTGGGCGCGCGCCTCGCCTTGGCGGCCCAGCACATTGCTTACGGTGAGAAAATCGTTTGGTCCGGTCCCGCTTACAAGAGCATGAAGGTGAAGGCTAACAAGGTCATCCTCAGCTTTAATCACGTGGGAAGCGGACTGGAAGCTCGACGGGCCACGGACATGGAAGATGCCACCGGACCGGCGGTGTATGATCAATCCCGTGGCAGGATTCAGCGGGATTTGAAGGGCTTCGCCATCTGCGGCGAGGACCGGAAGTTCGTTTGGGCCACCGCGGAGATCGTCGGGGACAAGGTGGTCGTGAGCAGTCCGCAAGTAGCCAAGCCCGTCGCTGTTCGCTACGGCTGGGCTGACTTTCCGGTGGTGAATCTTTGGAATCGCGAGGGCTTGCCCGCATCGCCATTCCGCACGGATGACTTCGCGATGATCACGGCGCCGAAGTCGATGGAGGCGAAGAAGTGATTCGCGGTAGCATTGTCCTGCTGTCGCTGGCGGCAGCGTTGACGCTCGCGGGCTGCCGTCTCGGCACGGAGACAGGTGGAACCGCTCGCGCTGCGAGCGGGATGTTGAAGAACGCATTCATTTACGAGAGCGCCCCGTTTCCCTCCTGCCACGCGTCCACGATCGTCGAGAGCAGAGATGGAGTGGTGGCGGCTTGGTTTGGTGGAACGGAGGAGAAGCATCCCGATGTCGGCATCTGGGTCTCCCATTACAACGGCAAATCGTGGAGCGTGCCGGTCGAGGTGGCCAACGGCGTGCAGGACGATGGGAAGAAGCGATTCCCAACCTGGAATCCAGTGTTGTATCAGCCGGCGAAAGGGCCGTTGCTTCTCTTCTACAAAGTGGGTCCGGATCCGGATCGCTGGTGGGGAATGCTGCGCACGTCCGAGGACGCCGGAAGAACGTGGAGCGCGGCGCGGCGGTTGCCGGACGGCATTCTTGGCCCGATTAAGAACAAGCCCGTGACCCTGGCGGACGGCACCCTGCTCTGTCCCTCGAGCAGTGAAGATGACGGCTGGCGCATTCACATGGAACTCACGCGTGACCTCGGCATGACTTGGGACAAGACACCGCCGTTGAACGATGGGAAAAAGTTTGGTGCGATACAGCCGGCGATTCTGTTTCACCCGGGCGGTCGTTTGCAGGCGCTCTCTCGCAGCCGCAATGGTCGAGTGGTTGAGTGCTGGTCCGAGGACAACGCGAAGACGTGGAGTGAATTGGCGGTCACTTCCCTGTTGAATCCGAATTCCGGGATCGACGCGGTGACGTTGCGCGATGGCCGGCATTTGCTGGTTTACAATCCCGTGGCGCGCGGCCGCACGCCGCTAACGCTGGCGCTTTCTACGGATGGCAAGACGTGGAAGGATGTCGTCACGCTGGAAAGCGAACCGGGGGAGTACTCCTATCCCGCCATCATCCAGACCCGCGATGGACTGGCGCACATCACCTACACCTGGAAGCGCCAGCGCGTGAAGCACGTCGTGGTGGACACGGCCACCTTGCGTTAGAGGCAAAGCTGCGCGGCCGAAATCTGCTCCAGCGTCTCGACGGCCCAGTCCGCCTTCTCCCCGCGCAGTTTCTCGATAGGATACATCCCTGTGGCCACGGCGAGGGTTTTCGCGCCGATGGCCCGGCCACATTCCACGTCGCGCGGCGTGTCGCCGATGACGAGGATTTCGTCCCCGCTCAGCTTGCGCCGGAGGAATTTGGCCCCACGCTCACGCGCCACCATCGCGATCTGATTGCGATCCTCGTGGTCGTCGGCGAATCCGCCGGTCCTGAAATGTTCCCAAAGACCGTAATGCGAGAGTTTGATCTCCGCACCGAGGCGGATGTTGCCGGTGAGCAATCCGAGGAGCGGCGGCTCGGGCATGGTTTTCATCTCGGTGATCATGCGCTCAACTCCAGGCAACACGCGACCGGCGAGCTGGCCAAGCATGAAGTCGAGGCAGAACACGTAGCGGTCGAAGAAGCGTTGGAAGTTCTCCGGCGTGGCGGGTATTTGATGCTGCTCGAAAAACTCGCGGATGATGGATGGGTCGGTGCGTCCGGCGAAGTGCAGCCGCGCGGTGCCGTTGGGCACGCCGAACTCCGTGGCACACACGCGGGCAAAAGATTTTTCGCCCGCTCCTCCGCTTTGGATGAGCGTGCCGTCGATGTCGAATAGTACAAGCCGGACCATGATGGGCAGGGAAGCTAGGGTTGGCGCGGGACCGAAGCAATCCCGTTCCTGCCAAATTTGGATCAAGGCAGCCGGTAAATGCGGAGGAACTGGCGGGTCGCGTTGCGGTTCAGGCTCCACGAGAGGTTTGTGGTCGTGGCGAGGAGGTTCGGGCTGTTGCTCGTCCAGGTTGTGAAGTTCGTCGAAGACTCCACGCGATAGGTTCGTCCGGTCGTGGACTGCCAACTCACGTTCAGGAACTGATTGCTCGGCGTCACGCTGGTGAAGCGGAAGACGGTGTCGAAGGGATTGTAAAAAGACATGATCACTGGCAGATGATCAGAACCTGTGGCGCTGTCGTTGGTGAAAAGATTTGGCGGCATGGGGCTGAGTTTGTCGGTGCGGAAGACCTGGCTGTTGGCGATGTTGGAGAAGAGCAGTCCGCATGGGAGAATGTAATCGAGGCGCGAGGAGGGATTAGAATTGGTGCCGATGCCAAAGGTGCGCTCGATGCCCGTGACTGGATTGACCGGCGTGGTGAGCCGCAGCCCGGTTGGCGTGCTGGTCAGGCGCTGGATGGGCAGGCCGCTGATGGGTTGACCACCGATCGTTGGCGGTTTGCTGATGTCTTCGTTCATGTCGCCAGCCAGCACGTAGGGTCGGCCCGGATAAGCAGGGAGGAATGTCGTGACGAAGAAATTTGAAACGGCACTGGCTTCGGCGGCGCGCCTCTGAACGCTGTTGATGAAGTCGGTCGCAGGACTGCCATCAGTCGCCTTCAGATGCGTGGTGAAGACGTGAAGGTGCTGCGTCCAGCCCGGCACGGCGATTTCCGCCTCGAACAGGTCGCGGGCAAAAGTGGATGCTGTGTTGGTGTAGCCGAAAGGGGCGAGGCTGGCGTTTTCCAGCCACTTCTGCGAACGAATGATTTGGTAACGGCTCAGAATTGCGCTGCGCAGAAACCCATCCGTGCCGGAGTTGGTGGCCAGATAGTAGCCCGGAAGATATGCCGTCACCCAATTGGCCATCTGCCAGACATTGGTGCGGGGGATTTCGTTGAAGGTGACAACCTCCGGCTGCCAGTATTGCAACTGTCGGCCGATGGCCTGCACTTGGACGGCGTTGGTGCTCCAGTTCGTGGTGCCGTTGCCCGCGGTGTTGTAGTGAAACAACGACAGCGCACCAGCGGGAGCAAGGCCATGCAGCCACACGGCGAGGAACAAGAGGGCGGCTCGAAACGACATGAGCAAAAGTGGTCCACGGCCCGCCTTCCGTTCAGCACCGCGGGAGTCAGTTCAGTATTTTTTCACAAACTTCTTCCGCTCATCTTCGTCGATGGATGCCTTGGGCACGGTTGATTCATCCGGTGTCTTCGCTGTTTCGACGGAGGGCGCTGGCTTCGACACGTCCAGGGCGGGTTGCTTCCCGCGTTTCGTCACTTCGACAAACGCCATGCGTGCGGCCATCAACGCCTGCTTGAGCAGGGCGGCTTCTTGGGCACTGAGGTTGCCCTTGGTTTTCACCTCGAGCATGGCCAGTTGATCGATCAGGAGTCGGGCCATGTCCAAATCCTGAATGTGTTCACCGGTCTCCGGATGCGGCACCGCCCCCAGAAAGGTGAGAGCCGTGTTCGCGATCTGCATGACCATGTTGTGGAAATGCTGGGCATGGACGTCAGTGCCAGCGGCGGGATCGCCTGCCGCGCCCGGTGAAGTGGTGTCGCTCATGACTTCTTGTTCTTTCGGCAGCGTTTCACCTCCAGCAGGAGGAAGTGGATGAGGTGTTTGAGGCGCTGTTCGATATCGACGGTTTCCAGGATCGTCTGCCGCTGCACGGCGTCGGGCAGCAACGCGCAAGTCACGAGGTCCGCGACTTGGTCGGCGTCCGGCAGGGATTCGAGGTAGTCGAGAATCTCCCGCGCGGTGAACTGGGTCTTTTCACTCGTCACCTTTTTCTCAGCATCTGGATTCTTCAAGGTTGAGAACGGAAAGGGGAAAGGCCCGAAGCGAACACGCTCATCGACCAGTTCATGCACCTTGGCCACCAGCGCGTCGATGGCGACGCTGTCAGAACCCGAGGCGCTCAATGGACGGATGCTGGCCACGCGATAGGGCTTGGTCTGGACGGTGCCGGTGATTTCCACGCGGGTCAGACCCTGGAGAATAAGATGCGAAGTGCCGTCCCCATGGGCGACCGAAACGCGAATTAAGCCCAAACCAGCCACGGCACAGGGGGTTTCGCGCACGCGTCCCGGCTTTTGCATGGCGACGGAAAACATCCGCTCACTCGTCAGCATGTCGGCCAGCATCCTCCGGTAGCGCGGCTCAAAAATGTAGAGCGGCAGCAGCGCCTGTGGAAAAAGTGTGGCACTGGGGAGTGTCATCACCGGGACTGAGTTCGGCAAAACCATGAATCAAATCTAGGCGAGGCCGTCTTTTAATCAAGATACGGATGCGCGGGCTTGCCAAGTTCCGGTCTGTTGCGCATTCTCCGAAAACGATATGAAGGCAGTCATTGTATTTTTAATTTTAGTCACCCTCGGCCTGGGTGTCGGGCTTTTGGTCCGGCACAACAAGGCGACCGAAGAGAAAAAAGCCGACATTCAGGTCATCGGCGAATTGTCGAACACGGTCGAAGTCACGAAGGTCAAGCTCGACGAGCAGGAGAGACTTTCGATGTATCTGCAGACCAATCTCACCCTCAAGGGCGAGGAGTTGAACGGCGCATCGAACAACCTCACCAAGCTGAATGCGGAACTGGCCAAGACCCGGACGGAGATGCTGGCCGCCGCCGAGACCGCCAAGGCGGAGATGGAACGCAAGGACGCCCAAATCTCCCAGCTCACCGCCCAGACCAACCAACTGACCATCAAGATGGATGACCTCACCTCCTCCATCGACAAGCTCGGCAAGCTCATCGCGGACACGGAACGCAAGTTGACCGCCTCGGAAGGCGACCGGGAATTCCTGCTCAAGGAGCTCAAGCGCCTCCAAGTCGAGAAGGCCGAGTTGGAGCGCCAGTTCAACGATCTCGCCGTCCTTCGCACCCAGGTCGCCAAGATCCGGGAGGAACTTACGGTGGCCCGCCGTCTCGACTGGCTGCGCATGGGCATTTATGGCGCGTCCGACAAGAAGGGTGCCGAGCAGTTGATGACTAAGACGCCGGCCGGCAAATCCACCAATAACTTCAGCCTGAACGTGGAGCTCAAGCAGGACGGAGGCGCCACGGTCATTCCGCCGGCCACCAACGCCCCTGCTCCCGCTCCGCCGAAGTAAGGCCAGCCGCCATGTCCAGCGTCCATCGCCTTGTCGATTCCCACGGACGCACGCTTCGGGATCTGCGCATCAGCGTCACGGATCGCTGCAACTTTCGCTGCCTCTACTGCCTGCCGGAAACCGAGGCGGCCCACAATTTTTATCGCGGTCGTTGGGCCAGCCTGCCCAATCCCGCGCCCATCCATCATCAGTGGGCGCCGCGTGCAAACATCCTCAGCTTCGAGGAGATTGAGCGCGTGGCCCGCATCGCCGTCGGACTTGGGATTGAAAAAATCCGCCTGACGGGCGGCGAACCCTTGCTCCGCCAGGAACTCGAGAAGCTCGTGGCTCGCATCTCGATCATTCCCGGTCTGCTCGATCTCGCGCTCACGACCAACGGCTTTCTCTTCGCACAAAAAGCCCAGGCCCTGCGCGATGCCGGACTGCGGCGCGTCAGCTTCAGCATGGATTCGCTCGACCGCGAAAACTTTCGCAAGATGACCGGTCGCGACGGCCTGGGCGAAGTCCTGGCCGGCATCCGGCTGGCGCAGGAACT
>Ga0163144_10014021_pt1 | contig 16671 bp, 8 predicted proteins | sample OliLak19BULKMAT1_FD_123175 | JGI IMG/M metagenome (GOLD analysis project Ga0163144, IMG submission 123175) | Freshwater microbial mat bacterial communities from Lake Vanda, McMurdo Dry Valleys, Antarctica - Oligotrophic Lake LV.19.BULKMAT1 | ecosystem: Environmental > Aquatic > Freshwater > Lake... | reverse complement strand
CGCTACCTCAAACTTCTCGAGTTGATCCCGACTCCCGAGACCGACCCCCAGATCGTTCGACAGATGACCGACTTTTTGGAAAGCGCCACCGCCAGGCGGGTCGTGCTGGCTAAGGACACTCCCGGTTTCATCGCGAACCGCTACGGGATGTGGTGTATGTACCATGCGACTCATTGCGCCGAAAAGTTGGGCCTCACCATCGAGCAAGTCGATGCCATCACGGGAGCGTTTATGGGTCGTCCAAAGTCAGGAAGTTTCAGGCTCAACGATCTTGTCGGCCTCGACATCATGCAAGACATCGCCAGCAACTTGATCGCACGATGTCCCCACGACCCCCATACTGATGCACTGAGACCGCCCCGTTCGCTGGAATTTCTGGCTGAAAAGGGCTGGATCGGAGACAAAGCGGGACAAGGCTACTACCGGCGCGAAGGTAAAGAGCTAATGTCGCTGGACCTTCAAGGCTTGGGGTACAGAATGCGGTTAGAACCGGATTTGCCAACGATCAGCGACAACATCAAGAAGCCGCTAGCGGAACGACTGAGAGTCGCGCTTGAAGTCCGAGACGAAGTCGGAGAGTTTGTGCGGATTTTTCTACCTCCGGCCCTCGACTACGCGAACACACTGAAGGAAGAAATCAGTCACAACATCGAGGACTTTGACCATGTGATGATGTGGGGATTTGGTTGGGAGGCTGGGCCGTTTGCGATGGCGGACATGGTCGCGCAACCGCCGACCACCAACTACAAAAACTCTGAAAAGCGTTCTTTTTCTGGCGCGTACGTCCCTCGGGTCAAGAATCCTGAATACCTCACAGTTCAAGACCTCCCGATTGTCTCTTCCCACAAGGCATTCAACGTCCGGGACATGGGCGACGGGATCGCCGCAATATGCACCACAACAAAAATGGGGGTGTTCACAGTTGGTCTGGTCAACGAGCTAAAGACTTTCTTAGAGGTAGGGTCTGTCTCTCGATTTGTGTTGACTAGCGAGGCCCGGGTGTTTTCTGCTGGATTCGACCTCCAGTTCCTCTTCGACTGCGCGAACGACAAGCGGTTTGCAGACGTCGAGACCGAACTTGACAACCTCCAACAGCTTGGACTCGTCATCAGCCAGATTCCCAGCGTTGCGGCCGTCTTCGGGTCTTGTCTTGGTGGTGGCTATGAAATGGCGACATCGTGTTCGATCGTCGCCGCCCATCCAGAGTCCCAAATCGGGCTCCCGGAGGCCAAAGTTGGCTTGATTCCAGGAGGGGGCGGTTCGGCCCGGTTGCGACAACGACACGAATCGAGTGCTAAGTCACTCGCTGAAGCAGCAAAATTCATGATATTGGGGACAGTATCTGCGAACGCCGACGATGCCCGTCGTTACGGCTTTCTTCGCCGCCAAGACGTGACGGTCTACCACCCTGACCGTTTGCTGACCGAGGCTAAAGAACTTGCTTTGACGGCAGCGGCTAGTCGGGAGACGGATTGGGGCCAAGTAGGGGGCCCAGTCGGCGGGATGATCGATCAAGTCTTTACCGATCTAGTCAAGTCAGGCGAGATCACCGAGCACGACCGGGTCATTGGAGAGCATTTGAAGCACGTCTTTGTCAAGGCAAGTTCGTTTGAGGAGGCTCTCGGAAAAGAGCGCGTGGCTTTCCAAGTCCTCCTCAGCCAAGGCTTAACCGTTTCGAGGATCAAGCATATGCTTGAGACTGGCCGGCCAATGCGAAACTAGGCTGAGGTGGCACCTTTGCCCCCGCGCCAACAGGCCTTGCGAGTACCATTGAGCCTCTCCGATGAAGATTCTGGTGCCTGTGAAACGTGTGATCGACCCCTATGCGAAGGTCAAGCCGCTTGCCGACGGAAGCGGGTTGGATGTTGCTGGAGTCAAGTTCGACATCAATCCCTTTGACGAGATCGCGGTCGAGGAGGCTGTGCGCATGAAGGAAGCCGATCCTGGCGTCCACATCACGGTCGTGAGCATTGGAGCGAGCGAATGCGAAGAACAGCTCCGAAAGGCCCTGGCGATAGGGGCCGACGAGGCCGTCTTAATTGAGACCGACGATACACTTGACTCGTTCGTCGTCGCAAACGAGCTTGAATTCGTGGTCCGTCAACTCAATCCTGACCTTGTGCTCATGGGTAAACAAGCTACCGACGATGACTGCAATCAGGCGGGTCAGATGCTTGCCGCACGTCTCGGATGGCCACAGGCGACCTTTGCTTGCAAGGTCGAGCGCGGCGTGGGAAATCTAAGAGTCACTCGCGAAACAGACACAGGTGAGGAAATTCTTGAACTTCCCCTACCCTGTCTTGTGACGACCGATCTACGCCTTAACGAGCCCAGGTACATCGCGCTACCGGGAATCATCAAGGCTCGATCGAAACCGCTGACCAAGCAACAAAGGGCGACTCAAGTTCTACCGAAGACGAGGGTCGTTCGCTTGGTTAGTCCACCACCTAGACCGGCAGGGCGAATGGTCGGGTCGGTGGACGAGCTTGTAGTCGCGCTGAAAGAAAGGGGTGCTCTTTGAAAACTATCCTGATCGCTTTTGACCAGTCTGACACTACGATCGGCGCGGGCTTCTGTGAGGCTTTGGGCCAGGTGTGGGACGTTGTAGAGATTCCAGTGGATGTGTTGTCGGACTCGGCGGCGACAGGGCTTGTTGGGGCCTGCTCCGACTATTCCCACATTGTTGCCGTGTCTTCGATGAGATCCAAAGACATTTTGGCCCGATTGGCAGGTCTGATGGAAGCGGCGATGGTATCGGACGCCGTGGGCCTTGAATCTCCGACCGTGTTCACAAGGCCGATCATCGCAGGAACTGTCCTTGCGACGGTAGAGACCTTGTCGACCCCGGTCATCGTCACTTTTCGACCAAGCGGATTTGCGGTTGGCTCGACATCGCCAGGTCAAGTTTTGAAGCTCGTGGCTTCTGACAGTGCGGCAAAGAGACTTGGTGCGGAAGTGCGTAGCGGTTCTAGGCCGGATTTGACTCAGGCAAAGCGGATTGTTTCAGGCGGTCGCCCGCTCAAAGACGTGGCGACTTTTGAGCAGATTATCGGAGGGCTCGCCGACAAGCTCGGCGGGGCGGTCGGCGCGACTCGCGCAGCAGTAGACAGTGGCATCGCACCCAATGAACTGCAAGTTGGACAGACAGGAAAGATCGTAGCCCCAGACCTCTACATCGCGGCGGGCATCAGTGGCTCGACTCAGCACATGGCCGGAATCAAGGACAGTAAGTGCATTGTCGCCATCAACAAGGATCCCGACGCTCCGATTTTTGAGGTCGCGGATTTTGGATTGGTGGCAGACTTGTTCGACGCGGTGCCGGAACTTGCATCCAAAATCTGAGCCCGAAGGTTGTCAATGGAATCAACGACACTGGAAACAGTGACGAACAACTACCGTATCTTCGCCTAAAATAGAAATGAGGCCTCAGAACACCGCCAAGGGGAGAGCAAATGCGGAGCCGAAGCCTCGTTTCTATTATGACACGGAAAACATCGAAATGTCCTCGATAAAATGATTGGGTTAGGACTTTTTTCAAATGACAGTGGGCGTAGAACCTACATCAATGCACAGTGAACTAGGTTGCAATACTGGCTCCGAACTGGCAACAGGAACGATGGCCCGCCCGACTGGTATATCGCGTTGGAGAAAAGTAAAGCAAAAATACCAGCAACAGGATCGATCCACATTGAAGTTCCTGTGAAACCCGTATGACCGAACGTCGAGTCAGAAAAGGACGTTCCAGCCGACGACCCTGTTGGCGATTTGAAATCCCATCCGAGACCGCGTTCGTGACCCGGTCGCTTCGTCCACCACACACATTGTGGGTCATCCTGGAGAATGGTCTGGCAAAAACCTGCGATCTCCTTAATCGTACCGAAGAGTCCTGCGTTTCCGCTGACGCCACCCATCAAGAATGCCAATGGATCGTGGACTACACCTTGAAGCCAATCCGAGTCCAACGGTTTTAATAGCGGCTTCCGCCAAGGTTCAATCGTGGACGTAGGGGGGAATGCTTTGTCGAGTTCATTCGCAGAGCGAAAGGCTGTCGCTTCCCAATGCATCGGCTCGGATACCGTCTCCCTGAACAATTGATCCAGGCTTCGACCAGTACATTTTTCGAGTACCAGTTGTAGCACGATGAATCCCACACAACTGTACTGTGGGCGGTCACCCGAAAATTGAATCAACCGTGATCTCACTTCATCCGACGAGAGAATTTCTGTCGTCAAGTCGATATAGGAGGGTAGACCAGACTCATGGCGCAGCAAGTTATCGACCGTCACTCGCTTGTCGCGAAAGTCCGGAATCACATCGGCGACGGTTGTTTCGAGCAAAACGATTGAGTCTTGACAGAGCTTTCTTGCGACCGAAGTCGTCGCGATAACCTTCGTCAGACTGGCAAGGTCATAGGGGGTGTCAACGGTGACTATGGGCCAATCGCCCTCATAGCCGAATTTCCCTACCGCGCCTGATTCGACGGTCGTTGCTGTTCCAAACGCATAGGACGCGCCAGGAAACGTTCGGTTCTCAACCGCAGATTCTAGAAACTCGCGAACTTTCGACATGCTTACAATGTTGTGACGCCGTGGATTCTCACGCCTGCCGTTGAGCTTATTGGAGTGATGTCAAGGCTCGTCACTCTGACGGGCTTGTCACCAAGTTTGATCCTGAAAACAGATAGGCCAGCTTTGGATTCGACTCTGACGGTCGGGCGTTCGTCCTCAATTGTCCGGACATCGGCTCCGTAAAGGACAGTCGCGCTCGTTTGTCCAGATGTGGATGTTATGTTGAATCGAGCGACGGGCTCTCCGTCCGCTTGCCATCCGATGCAGTCGAGCAGTACAAAGAGTTCGGTTGCGTCTGTGTCCAGTTCGATCCTGATCGACTTTGCTCCTGACGCACTCTGACTCGACAGTGGCGAGTGGAGCCCTTGTGGGTCAAATCTCTGAAACGCGACTTGCCCAACTCTAATGACATTCGCTCTTGTGTCCAAAGGCGACCAAAACTTTCCTGGCAGGGGTCGGACTGGAGCCGGCCAGCCATATAGCAACTGGCGAAGGGCCGCGCCTGGATCGAACTTGAAATCCTTGGGCAGGTCTTCCCTTCCACTCCAAGCGTACTCCGCCGCGACGATTTGAGCAGAGAATTGCTCTGTTTCTCTAAGCAGTGCGGCTTCATCAGTCGAATATCCGGCCCAAGTGCATTGGAGCGTGCCTGCCCCACTCTGAATGGCCGCCAGAGTGTGCGCCCGAATGTTGTCTGGACGGTACCAGCTTGCTGCAACTGGGGCCATTCCCCGTTCTTTCCACAATTCTAGGCTCTTAAACTTGGCACTGTCTTGCGTCGCAAGATAGTGCCAGTCCCCTACGATCGTTCCCGGACTTAGGGACGATACGAACTCGTTTGCTGCCCTTTGGCTAACAGCATGGGCGGCGTCGGGGGCATCTCCCTTAGCAAGCATCATGTCTCCCCAAACCATCGGCCTCACTTTTCGGATCTTTGCCAGGGACATGAGTTCGGGAACTTCGTGTTTCCACAGCCGCCCGGCCAAGGTTGTGTCGTCGGGCATACCTCTCATTGAAATTTCATCCAGACCGAAGTGGACGGTCTTGGGCTTCAGGAGGTCAATCGCTTCGTTCCAAACTGCCTTGATGAGTTCCCTAGCCTTGATTTTTCGTGAGTCTAGCGTGTAGGGGACTTCAGGATTAACAGCCAGCGATTTGTTTTGACCGCCGAGTAGCCAGTCCATGTGGCCGAGACTTTGGATCAGAGGAATGGGTTCGATTCCGTTCTCTTTAAATGTGGCGAATAGGTCTGCGAGGTCGCTCTTTGTTGCCCAAGCCTTGGTCTTTGACTCTGAATTCGCGTCCCATTGGACACGAGAACTCTCGACAACCGCACTGTTGAACCGAAGCGGAACGAGGACTCTTTCGACCCAACTGCGCTGAAATGGAAGCGCTCCTTGACCGACGAAAAGATGGGTTCCGCGACTCTTCACACTTGGCCAGTCTCTGATTTTGCCGCACGGCAGAGCAAGGCAACCGTTCTTTGCCTGGACAAGCTGAACCAGGCAATCGTAGGCATAGCGTTCTCCTGCTAGGTCTCTGGCGCGGATTGTTGCGCCACTTCGATCGACCACGATCTCAAATCCTTCAGCCGAAAGGTCCATGTCTACAATTTTTGATTCGACTTTGAAGCCAATGTCTTCCGGAGCGACTCGCCAACGGCTTGCAACGAGTTCGGCAAAACGAGTTCTTTCGTGGCCTTCACCACTCTGAACAACGACGAAACTACCATCAAGTTCGATTGATTTTGGCTTTGGAACTACGGGAGATGGAGCATCCCGGCTACTCAAGACATCTGAAGAAGGGACACCTGTGAATTTAGCATTCAGATCATTGCTTTGAGCAAAATAGCGGGTTTGGATTGCCCAGTCGACTGTCATTTCCGTCGTCTCACCGGGGTGGACGGCAAGCCCTTGCCTTCCCAACCAGAACAAACAGTTGCCTTTGGCCCAATCCTGCCCGTACCCTCGGGCGTCGTAGAGTGCGGCGTTCGTCCCCCGAATCCGAAAACCAACCAGAGCCAATGGAGCGTCGAAGTTCATTTCAAAACCGGCTCCGAGTCGCCTCCCTGGCCAATCGCCGCGCATTGGTTTCATCAGAGAGGTCAACGATGAGCCACCAATGGCAACCTCACCATGGCAAAGAACTGGGGCCCAGATTTGGGCGATACAGTTATCGACTCGAACTTCTTGACTTCCCCGCCAGCGAAACTCGTACCGAACGGTCAAGCCAGTCAAAGTCTGCGTGTAAGTGTGAGTTCCGATTGCGTTGCCATTGTCTCCGCTGTACCGAACTCTGATCGATCCGTCGGGGAGTCTTCCTACCTCTTTTGGAGCCCATCTCGAACTGTACAGGCTCTTTCCGGATTTGGCGTCGTAGTAGTTGAAGGACGAACCGACCAAAAATGGAACTCCTCTCAGCTTGACGTGTAGCCCCCCAAACTGATCGTAGGTGACGTTCATGTCCTGCACCAGAGGCAAAGTCAAGAGTGCGGCGAACATGGATGTGCAGTTTACTGGCCGCGTGGGCGATACTCGACCACCCGACTCATCGCAGGATAGCTGTCGGAACTGACCAACTCGCGCTGGTTGCCCACAGTACGGAAAACTTCAACTTGGTAGCCTGCCTTGCCAGGGTTTCGAACACGGGCAACCGGGCCCTTGCCCAAGAAGAACTTCCCAACGGGCTTGGTCTGCAAAATGTTTTGACTGACACTGACATTGGGAGCACCTCCCGAACCAAGAATCTCAACGACCAGCCTATCTGCGCCCACCCGAGCCTTCACGCGCAATCGAAAAGCAAAGTTGTTGCGCATTTTCAGGTCGATGTTCGGAAAGGCCACAGCTGCGTCCCGTCCGGGCGGAACGTAGTTCGCGGCAAACTGGTGGTGGTGACGTTCCACAACCTCCATTCCCGCGAGCAGACACGCATTGTAGAGTGTCGTGCTCGTTTGACAAACCCCGCCGCCCCAGGTGTCGACGAGAGTCCCGCTGAAACTCACTGGAGCCTTTCTATAGCCTTGGTCACGGCTCCATGTTCCGACGCTCGCGTTGAAACTCAGAACCTGCCCCGGTTCAACGATCATCCCGTCAAGTCTCTTGGCGGCAAGCACAGCGTTGTGGGTCTGATCCTTCATGCGACCGGTGAAGGAAGTGACATACGAAGCTAGAACCTTCTCAGGTTTCAACGTCGTAGACATCAGGGCAGCCGTCCCGGACACTCCGACAACCATCGCCAGGGCGGCCAAAGCACTTCTCACTTGGGCAAGACCTCCATGTTGAAGGCAGAGGTCGTGACACGTTCGTCTGGTTGGTACATTCTGAAGAGACTTGCGGGTAGCGCGACGCAGGTGCCAGCGGACTCTGCTCGGACCGCAAATTCGATGACTTGCGGTCGGCCAGGCTTCACCGACCCGAAGAATACGGCCTTCTCGTCTCTGAACACGCTCCTCGACCACCACCAGTCCCAGCTAGCTCCGTCCAAGGGTTCTTCGTCGTCGATGATCCGCATATTGCTGGGAACCGGGACTTCGGCCATCACGTTAGACAATGCTTTCTTGGTTGTGACCGTTATTCGGCAACGCAGAACCTCGCCTGATTTTGCTTGGGTGACTGGCGAGTTTCCGACTACCATCCGGATCGTGCCGTCCTCCAGCCTCTTGGGCGCCGATTTGTAGAAGGCTCGGGTCAACGTGAAGTCGTCTGACTTCGATGTCGCGGGCATCTCTGCCATTCGCACGACTTGTGTCAGTGCCACAGAATAGTAGACCTTTCCTGTGCCTTTCACGACGAAACTCACCTTGTTCGCGCCTTTCTGCAAGCTCGCAAAGGGGAGCTCAACTTTGAACGGGGTCGCAGAGAGGTCGGCTCCTGAAAAGTGATGCCGAGCAATTTCGCGACCATTGACCTTGACCACAACATTCTCGTCAACGGTCAGTTCCTTGGTTCGACGCAGATACTCTGACGCCGAAACAATGATCCTCGCTGTGTCGCGTGTGCTTGTCCAAGAGTCCCCTCTGCGTGAGGTCTGGAGATAACGGAACACTTTGGCGATCCTTGGGCTGTTGGGCTCCATGAGCGCGAGAGCTTCCAATCCCGTGGCGGTCGGCTCATACCAGCCTGAGTCCGGCCAATGCATCGTGTCGCGGGTCTCGTCGGCCATGTTGATGAGTCGTTTGTACAGAGTGCCGAGCTTGCCGGGCAACGAACCGGTTCGCTTGAGAGAGACAACGATTTTCGCAAGGCTTTCGGTTGAGAGCTTCGGGTCGTCGGCCATTCGCCCAAGTAATTCCTGGGCAGACTTTGACGGTTTGTACAGCAGAACTGCACAAGCCAAGTCGATACGCTCCGACCGTTGCCAGACATCGTTCGGGTCTGGTGTCGCGAGGATCTTTTCTGCCCATTCCAGAGCTTTGTCCTTGTTGATGAGCGAGGTGTCCACACCGGCTTGCCCAACACGCCAAAGCCCCTCAAGAACATAGGCTGTCATCCAGAAGTCAGGACTGTCGTACTCCCACCAACCCCAACCGCCCTCGTTCGACTGGAGTTGCTTGACCCTCACAAGCGAATCGTGTGTAACCTTTGGAAGGCGACTTTCACTCGTTGGGTCGCGATAACCGGTCTGCCGCATGAGTTGAGAAACGAGAACCGCAGGGACAAAGCGACTCATTGTCTGTTCCGTGCAACCGTAGGGATAGTCGATCAGGCTTGGCAGAGCTTGGACGAGGGTTCCCAAGAGGGTGGGTGCGACCTGGATTTGCATCGAACCAGCGACAGCATTGGGATCGAGAATGACCGTCGCCTCTGAATTGTCTGAAGTCTCTCCGACCGCACTGACGACATCCTGGCGACCGTGGATCCGGACGGGCACAACTTGCTCAACCCCATCACTTGCCGTTCCACCAATCTCGGTAGCGATCACTTTGAATATTGCCTCACCGAGGGTGCCCGATTCAGTTGTCCAAGTCAACTCACGAGACTCGTCTGGCCCCAGTTCTAGCGACGGGTCGAACTTTCCGGTAAGACTTGTCCCAGTCGCCTGAATCTTAATGTCAATCTTCAAGCGACGGTCGCTGGTGTTGGACACTCGTGCCGAGATCGTTTGAGAGTCTCCTTCTACTAGGAAAGCAGGCAGGCTCAGCCGCACCATCAGGTCGCGTTTGGCAACGACTTGGGTCTTTGCGCGACCGATTCTGGTGTCCGTCGTGAATGCGGTTGCGGTTGCCCGCCATTCGGTCAAGTTGTCAGGCACACGGACAGTCGTTTGGGCCTCGCCTAGCTCACTGGTGAGGATTTCCGGGTTCCAATAAGCAGTGTCCTGGAAGTTTCGGCGTACCCTGACTGCCTTCGGATTCTTGTCTTCTCCGTCAAGATAAAGGCTGGGGAAGGAGAACGCGCTTTGAACCGATGACCAACGCCTGGGATAGAAGGATTTTAGAGGGTCGTTGTAGTCTTCTGCAATAGCATAAATGGATTCGTCCACAATTCCTAGGGCGACGTTCGCTCGAACGGGATTGCCACTTTGGTCGGTAGATTTGATCTTGTAGGTCACAAGTTGACCAGGCTCGACTTTGGCTCGATCCGGTTCAATTGTGAGGTTGATTTTTTTCTCGACTAGGTCGACTTTCAGGTTTTTGGTCGCCTCGTAGTATTCCTTTTCACGGATATACGACACGTTCACGATGGCATTGGGGGCGAACTGAGCCAGGCCGCTGATCTCAATGGTCGTAGAGGTGTCTACAAGCGGCACCGTCTTCGACCACAGCACGCCGTCGGCTTCGACGGTCACCAACGCGCTCCCACCAGGATGACTGGATCGAATCAGAATTTTTGCCGAGTCAGTTGGCTGGTAATTGGCTTTGTCAAGCGTGAGTGAAACGTCAGGAATCGGCCCATCGTAATCCGAGCCACCAGTCTCGACCCAAACCGAGCACTCGGAAGAGATCGTGTTGCCTCGTCGATCCTTTGCTCTGGATTTGACTCTAAACTCTCCTCGCTCGGTCGGTGACAATGCCATTACGAATTCGCCGTTTTGGTTCAACTCGACTGTCTTCGTGCCCTCCGAAACATAGATTGACTTCGACTTAGTCCACCGTTCGTGACCATAATCGACCTCTATGGTTCGACCAGAGACCGGGGTTCCGTCTTCGTTCCAACTTGCCTTTAGCTTAACGTTCACACCCTGTCCAGGTTCGATGATGTACCGTTCTGGTTCAGAGACAAGGTTGAATTCGCCGCGGACAACCTTTACCTTTCCACGGCCTTGAGTCGATCTGCCACTGGCATCTTGAACACTGATGTCTAGCGTGAAAACAGCATCGGTGAAACTCGTCCCTTCGCCCTGTTTTCCAGAAGTAGATACTGAAAAGACACAGTCGCCGTTCTCATCGGTTTTGCCAGAAACCTCTTGGAGCGGATTTCCCAAATAGTCCGTGCCGTACTCTTCCGGGTCGTATCCGTCTTCGTCGCCGAATGGCGAAAATGACCAATCGGCCTGCTGGTACACCCAGCCCGTGACGTCCATTCCAGGCGACGGTTCACCTGTGTAGGTTTCGACATGAACCTGGTACCGCGCCGTTTCACCTCTGATGTAGCTTGGACTCTTGCCTTTGACGGTGACTCGGAACTCTGGCTTTCGGTAGCTGACGATGCTCACATAGTGAGTCTCGTTGCTTTCACCGTGGGCCATGCTGATCGTGTACGAGTCGCCCAAAACTTGGCTATCGGTCTTGAACGAACCGTGGACGGTGCCATCGGGGCTGAGTTGGAGCTGCTTCTTGTCGACGACAGTCTCATCTGAGTCTGAGACTGTTACATCGACCACACCTTGAGGGACATGGTATCCAGTAGGAGTCGTGTCGCGGGCGACGATTTTGTACTCCACTGTGTCTCCTGGCCTGTAGACCGGGCGGTCAGTCTGTGCCCACAAGACCGTTTTGCCTTGCCCAGAACGAGACGAGCCGTAGAACCAGGTGAAGGCGCGGGAAGATCCAGAATCTGCCACCACCACACGAGTTTCATCCGATATTGGATCCATGGAAAAGTCGAGAGTTCCGTCGGCAATCGTCTCTCCCGCTGGCTTGAAAGTAGTTCCGGACATATAGGAGACTTTCGCGCCAGGAACCGGAGTTCCAGTCTGGAGGTCTGTCACGAACGCAAGCGTTTTCCCCCCTTGGCTCTTCGTGACCATCGCTATTTTTGTGACCGTAATCCACGCGTATTTGATTTCTTTGCCGACTTCAGCCTTGACGAGATAGAGGCCCTCAGGCTGCTCTGCAAGCTGAACCTGTTCGACGAAATGCCCCTCTACGTCCTTTCTCGTCAACTCTCGAGTCTCTTCATAGGCGGTCTTGAGGCCAGCAGTCTTGGCGGGATCAGTGTCGTTGCGATTCGCAGTGAGAGACCGCACCAAGTTCTCTGGGCTACGCTTTTGAAACACGGAGTCATAGGGGACTTGGAAGATTTGGAACTTGACTTTCGCCTCGTCCGTGTATCCAGACAGCATCAAGTCCGGTTTCTCGGTCGGGAGGAAGACCCTCTGGTTCGCATGAAGGTCTAAATCTGCGCTGTTTCTCGTTGTTTTGACTACAAGACGCTCGGTCTTTCCTTCCTGCACAAACGCGGCGAGGCGATCCTGGTTCGTGTGGATCTTGCCGTAGGCGTTGATGTTGTAAAGACCCGCTGGCAGGCTTTTGAAAGCGAATTCGCCCTTCTCGTTGGTCCTTGTCGTCCACGAACCTCTGGTGTCTTCGGGTGCCTCAAACGTGGGATAGGCGATGACCTCGGCGTTGGGCAAGGGTTTTCCAGACGGGTCCATGACCACGACACCCTTCAATCCACCCACCGGAACTTCGGTCGTGATCCCAAACGACCAGACCGCTCCCAATACGAGTATCGAAAGCAAGAGGCTGGTCAGACCGCCAAATCGAAGCCAAGATATGTTCTTCATGCAATGCTCTCTTTCTTGAAACGTGTGAGGCCCCATGCCGCAACAGCGAGTAAGGCGATCAGCCCACCCACAGTCAAGACCATTCGCACTTTGTCAGGTCTCGCGAGGTCTTCTTCGGCGGCGAGTGCTCCGATTGAGGCCACTGCCCATACCGCGAGAGAAAGGCCGGTCGCGAGGGCGGTCTTCGGCGGGTCGCCCTTGAGGCTGGCAAGGATTGGGCTCATCAAGTAGCCGATCACCAGTCCGGAAGCTCCTTTAGCTCCCAAGAAAGCCACCGCGAGTGAAGTGCCGGTCAATAGTGCGATACCCGCTAGGGCTGCAGCGGTCGCGGTCGCCCAAGTCTTGCCACTCGAAACAGACCTACCCCACTCGATGACCATCATGGGAACCATGAGGCCAAGCAATAGGCCCACGATCGCATAGTGCTGACCGATGTCGAACGCCCGGGAGGCATCGGGAAAAGAGAATCGGGCAAAGCGGTAAGTCGCCATTGCCAAGATCGGTGCGCAACAGACGACTGCACGTCTTTCGCCAGCGAGACAGGCCGCACATACACCGACAAGGGCTGCAAGAGAAAGGCCATAACCTTTTGCAAAACTGAACGCGGCAGTCGCGACTCCGAGCCAAACGAGGGCCCCGACAAGCACAGCGAACGTCGAATCCTTGATTCCCTTGGTGATGAGACTGAGGACAGCGGCGACCAACGCGCTTCCCGCCACGACCAAGGGCAGGTCTGGGAAGTCGCTGCCTTTCATGGTCAAGAAGAAGGATAGGCCACCAAACACCAAGGCAGTTCCTATTGGAGGCCAGCCCAGCTTGGTCTTCTTCGTCAACACACCCAAGCCCTCGCCGAGAACAAGTGCCAGGAGGGCCACGGCGATAATGTTGACGACAGTTTGAACCCCCTCAGTCGGTGAGATCGAACCACCCAGGGCAATGGTGCAGAGACCGGCCAACGCCACCGCAGAAAAGACACCGGCGGAACGAGAACGCTGTTGCAAAGCTAGAACTGCGGCTGTCGCGCCGGCTCCGGCGAGAATTCCCAAGGCGAAAAGTGGATTCGCCTTGGATTCAATTGCGAAGACACCTAGGAGGACAGCGGCAAGGCCCAATGGGGCTCCTAATGCGGCGCGAGAGTCGCTGTCCGGAAAATCCAAGAGAGCCATAGTCACCGCAAGACCTGTGAGGAGTCCCGCGAGAGGCAACTTCCACGGCCCAAGAGGCTCTGCATTGTAAGCAAGGAAAGCCCCTGTTCCGCCAAAGAGTATCCCCGCCCAGCTGACCCAAGCCTTGGAGTTCGGGGCTTGGGATTGTCGGACAAACTGGGCGACCAAGACCAAAGTGCAGGCGACGGCGACGAAGAGGGCGATATTGGTCATAGGGAGTTCCAAAGGGTCAGCACCGTTGGATGCTATCACAGTTCGGACGTTGACCACGCGGAAATCTTCTCAGACCTTTGCGACATCGTGTTCGATACCGAGGGTCGAGTAGAAGTACGGGGTCTTGGATTCAAACTCGCCAGCGCAAGTGTCTACCATTTTATAGACTTTTCCTCTGTGACAAGACAGAGTCGCAATGACTCCCATTGCCACCACGTTCCGCAGGTCACCTATAGGATACATCTTGAAGAATTCTTCCGAGTCGAGGTGTGTAAGGCTGTCGTCTGCCAACAACTCCGCCTGTCGTGATTCTGCCTCTTCTGGGTTCAAATCGGTTTCCCAATCCACTCGTGTTTCTCTGATGGCTTCTCGCGATGATTCGTCGCTTATGAGCAACTGAGTCCGTCGCATCCGCCGCATATCACGAGCAATCTCAGCTGGAACACTTGTGAGCCGCCTGATCGATTCGGGGTCGTACCCTGCCTCCAGCGCTTCTTTCACTAGCATGGGTGTCATCGCGACTGTTTCGGTGGACTCCCAGGCGTGGACGAGCCTTTGCTCGATGTCAACGAGCTTTGCGATCTTGTCCAGGAACCAGGTGTCAACCCGGCTAAGACGATTGACTTCTTTGACCGTCCAGCCTCGGCGCAAGGCTTCTGCGAGTGCCCAGAGCCTTTCATCGGTCGGGGTTTTGACTGCCTCTTGCAGCTCCTCGTCCGAAAGTGGCACAGGCGTCACGCCTGTGGTGCCAAGGGCGTCTCGCCCTTGGAAGCTGGATGAAACGTGTTTCCAATCTTGAAGACCTGCGGAGCGAGGATTGTTCTCGATGTATTCCACCAGAGTCCAATACTCGTCTAAATCGCGAACAATGTGGTCGTATGACTCGCTCTGCCAGACAGTGGAGTCCGATCCTACCAGAGGCTTCATTTTGTGAGCTGTAAACGATTTCCAGGAATGTAGGATTTCTTCCAGTTGGTTGGCACCGTGCGGCTGCACCAGAGCGTGAACATGATTTGGCATGACGACATACGACAACAATGCGTACCGGTCGCCTTCGAAATGCTTCAACGCGCCTTCGACCAGAAGTGCAGTCTGAGCCACGTGCATCAGGCTTCGACCTGCGCCCTTGTCCAGGAACCGGTCGAGACGCTCCACTCGTTCTCGCCGTTTCTTCTGGATGTCCCACTTCCCAGTTGTCTGAGATTCTTCCAGCGATTCGATGATCTCGCGTTCAAGTTTCAGCGCTTCCTGCATTTCCAAGGGCAAACTGTCTGCTAGGCGCCAGGTCACGAAATAGACGCCTCCTTTTTGACGCCAATGTGGAAGATATGCCCCGGACTTACGTTCAAAGGGTTCCTGGGACATCAAGGGCGAGACGCCCTTGACACCAGGGGCGTGACGCCCCTGCCACTGAGTTGGGAAGCTTCCCGCGAACTTCGTGTGCCACAAATCCTTTTGTCTGACTTCGAGCCCCCGAACAGCCTTCAGCAAGGCCGCACCAAACGTTCGGTCAATGGCCATCACCTCTCCTGTCGCCTTCATTTGGGTTGACAGCCGGCGGTCACCAGTCACAAATTTGTCGAACGGCCAACGTGGAATTTTGACGACACAGTAGTCCAGGGCGGGCTCGAAGCAGGCCTTCGTCGTTTTAGTGACAGCGTTTTCGATCTCGTCGAGAGTCCGACCGACTGCGATTTTTGCCGCGACACGCGCAATCGGATATCCGGTCGCTTTCGAGGCCAGTGCCGACGACCGTGAAACTCGCGGGTTGACTTCGATGATGTAATAGTCGAATGAGTCCGGATTGACGGCTAGCTGGACGTTGCACCCACCTTCGATCCCGAGGGCTTGGATGATCTTGAGCGAGGCGGTCCGGAGCATGTGGTATTCGATGTCTGAGAGAGTCTGCGACGGGGCGACGACGATCGAGTCACCGGTATGGACCCCCATGGGATCGAGATTCTCCATGTTACAGACTGTGATGCAGTTGCCTTTGCTGTCTCGCATCACCTCGTATTCGACCTCTTTCCAACCTAGCAGTGACCTTTCGATCATCAGTTGCGAGCGCATAGAGAGCCTCAAACCCTTCCTGCCCGTTTCCCAGAGTTCCTCTCGGGTGTGCGCGACTCCGCCCCCGGTGCCGCCGAGAGTGTATGCGGGCCGGATGATACAGGGGTAAGGAACAACGTCCAGCATCGCTTGGAGTTCGTCTTCGTTTTCCACGATCCAGCTTTCGGGCACAGGTTCCTTGATTTCGTGCATGAGTGCCCGGAAAAGCTCGCGATCCTCCGCCTTTCGGATTGCGTCCAGTTGCGTCCCAAGCAACCGAACCCCATACTTTTCGAGGATTCCCAAGTCGGCTAGTTGCGACGCCAGGTTCAAACCGGTCTGACCGCCAAGGGTCGGGAGCAACCCGTCTGGTCGCTCACGAGCGATCACTCGTTCACAGAATTCCGGCGTCAGCGGCTCGATGTAGACCGCGTCCGCAGTCTCTTCATCGGTCATTATCGTCGCCGGGTTGCTGTTGATGAGCACGACCTTGTAGCCCTCTTCGCGAAGGGATTTGCAAGCCTGAGTGCCCGCATAGTCGAACTCAGCCGCCTGGCCGATCACGATTGGGCCGCTCCCGATGACAAGAATCTTTTTCAACACCTAGATTCTGGCACCCCGTGGCACGGCCGTCTCGGCCATGGTCGCAAGGGCGTCTTGCCTTCCCTAGTGCGGGTGTCAGCCAGTACTTGTCATTCCGACCGGAGCAACGCGAAGTGGAGGAACCT
>Ga0163144_10014020_pt1 | contig 16671 bp, 6 predicted proteins | sample OliLak19BULKMAT1_FD_123175 | JGI IMG/M metagenome (GOLD analysis project Ga0163144, IMG submission 123175) | Freshwater microbial mat bacterial communities from Lake Vanda, McMurdo Dry Valleys, Antarctica - Oligotrophic Lake LV.19.BULKMAT1 | ecosystem: Environmental > Aquatic > Freshwater > Lake... | reverse complement strand
TCTCTACAACCTGCTGACGCTCGCGGGCCAGGATTCGGTCCTCGGCCACCTCGATGACGGAATCGCGAAGGTCCGAAAGGTACTGGCGGCCGACCCCGAGGTGATCGAGGCCCACACGATGCTTGGCAACATGCACAGTAAGGCCGGCCGGCCGGCCGATGCGATTGCCGCATACCAACGGGCGCTGGCGATCGATCCCGAGCACGAAGGGGCCGCGTGGAGCCTGGCGCTGGCGTATCGCGAAGCGGGCAAGCTGGACGAGGCACGCGCCGGGTTCGAGCGGGTGCGCGAGCTCAATCCTCGCGCCGCGAGGTCGCTGTATCAACTGGCCGATCTGGCGGCACGCCGGGGGGACTTTGCCAGCGCGGCCGCGACACTTGAGAAAGGCCTTACCCTTGATGGCGACCGCGCGGTGTTTCTGGTCAAACTCGGCGAAGTGCGCATCGAACTCAAGCAGTTCGACGCCGCGTTGGCCGCGTTGCTCGACGCCATCAAGACCAAGCGCGATCAAGCCATGGCGCACTACAACCTGGGTCTGGTCCACGAAGCCCGCGGCGACTGGGCCGCGGCCGCGTCTGCGTACGAAGCGGAGATCGCGGTGAGCCCGAAGCTGTACCAACCACACTTCAACTTGGGGAAGTTGCAAGCCCGCGCCGGGCGGGCCGCCGATGCCGCCACACATTTTCGAGCGGCCGTCGAGCTGAACCCGGAATTCGGTACCGGTTCTTTGTATCTGGCCAAGGCGCTCCTCGACGCAGGTGACCTGAAGGCCGCGGAGCAGGCGGCCACCCGCGGACTCGCCTCAAAGCCCGACGCCACCATGGTTCCCCTTGGCCATTACGTCCTCGCCGACGTCTACTCACGGATCGGGCGCGAGGCCGAGGCCGCGCGACACCTGGCCGCCGGGCGCCGGGCCGAACGCGGCGCCGGCGGCGCGGTGCGGCCATGAGGCGCACCATGGCGGCGGCGCTGTGCGTCGTGGGCACGGCCTGCGCGCCGGCCGCTACGGTTCCGACCACCACGCCCACGGCGCGGCACCTGTTGTTGGTCACCATCGATACCCTTCGCGCCGATCGGGTCGGCGCCTACGGGAACACGAGCGTCGCGACACCCAATCTCGATCGACTGGTTCGCGAGGGCGCCATGGCACTGCACGCCTCGGTCCACGTGCCGCTCACGCGTCCGTCGCACATCTCGCTGTTTACCGGGCTCTACCCGGCCGAGCACGGCATCCGGGACAACGTCTCGCCGCCACTCGCGACTCGCGTACCTTTGCTGGCGGAGATCCTGAAAGACCACGGCTTCCGGACCGGCGCGTTCGTCTCGTCGGTGGTGCTGTCGAAGCAGTCGGGCCTCAATCGCGGCTTCCTGCACTATGCCGATCAGTTCGAGATTGGTGGCGACGATGCGCGCTTCCTGAACACGATTCAGAAGCCTGGTGATCAAACCGTGGGCGAGGCCGTGGCCTGGCTCCGCGAACCGGGGCCCGAGCGCCGCTTCGCGTGGGTGCACTTGTACGACCCCCACGATCCGTACGAGCCGCCCGAGCCGTATGCGTCGCGCTACGCCGGTCGCCCCTATGACGGCGAAGTGGCGTGGTCCGACGAACTGGTCGGGCGCCTCGATGCCACGCTCGCCGCCACCGGCCTGCGCGACGACACGCTGATCGTCGTGACGTCCGATCATGGCGAAGGGCTGGACGAACACGGGGAAGCGGTGCACGGATATTTTGTCTACGAATCGACGCTGCGCGTGCCGCTGATCGCCCGCGGCCCGGGAATCGTGCCGGGCACGCGGCTCGGTATCGTGGCCCGCACCATCGACGTGATGCCAACGGTGCTGGAGCTGCTGGGCCTCGGCGCGGCCACGCCCACCGTGTCTGGCCGGTCGCTGGCCGCGGCCCTGGCCGGTGCGCCGATCGAGGACGAACCGACCTTTGCCGAATCGCTCGTGCCCCTCGTGCACTACGGGTGGAGCGACCTGCGGGCACTGCGCGATGGCCGGTGGAAGTTCATCCTGGCCCCGAGGGCCGAGCTTTACGACCTCGATCGCGATCCCGGCGAGCGGGAGAACCTCATCGATCGGGAGCCCGAACGCGCGCGCGCCTACCGGTCGGGCATTGAACAACGCCTGCGCAAGGAGCAGACCGCGCTGCGGGATCCGGGCGCCGCCGCAGCCTCGGTGCCGCCAGACCTGCTCGAGAAACTCGGCGCGCTTGGCTACGTCAGCCTGGGTGGCGCCTCCGCCACGAAGGCGTCTGGCGCTGACCCCAAGGACAAACTCGAGGAATACAAGACCCTCAACACACTGATGCGCGAAGGCCTGATCAGCCTGCGCGAAGGTCGCTATGCGGCCAGCCTCGATCGGTTCCAGGGTCTGCTGACGCGCGGCATCGACAGCTTCGAAGCCCACTACTACGCCGCGCGCGCTCTCTCTGGTCTCAAGCGGTGGCGCGAGGCCGCCACCCATTACCAGGGCGCCATCAACAGGCTGCCGACGTATTCCGCCGCGTATCTCGGCCTGGCCGAGGTCTTGGAAGCCGATGGCAAGGCCGGCCTCGCCCTTGACGCGGTCCGCCGCGGACAAAAACTGGCGCCCGCGGACCCCGCGCTCGTCGAGCGCGAGGGCGACATCGGACGCCGCCTGCGAGCTGGCGAGCTGGCGGTCCGCTCGTACCAGCGGGTGGCGACGATGGCCCCGCGCGATGCGCTGGTGCGCGTGAAACTCGGAGAGCTGTATCGCGACCTGGGCCGGCCGGCGGATGCGGCCCGGCTGCTGCGCGATGCGATTCAACTGGACCCTGCAGTGGCGTCCTACTGGAACTCGCTCGGGATGATCCTCGGCGGCAGCGGCGATCTCGCCGGTGGCGAGCAGGCCTTTCGCGAGGCGGTCACGCGCGATGGCAAGAACGCGCAGTACGCCTACAACCTTGGTCTCGTGTTGATCAGGCAAAGCAAGCGCGACGACGCAGCGGCACAGTTCCGCCGCACGCTCGAACTCGACCCGCGATTTGCCGCGGCCCGTGACCGGCTCGCCGAGCTGCGCTGAATGTCAGCGCGCCTGGTTCGCAGTATCGCGCTCTTCGTGATGGCCGCCGCCGTGACGTGGACCTACGCGCCGGCCGCGAGCTTTGCGTTTCTGAACTGGGACGATCAGTCGGTCATCGTTCAGAACCCCGCGATCGACCTGCCAGGCGCCGTGCGATGGGCGTTCTCGACCACCTACATGGAGCACTACCAGCCGATCAGTTGGCTGGTATGGGCCGGGATCAAGGCTGGCTTCGGCCTCGACGCCACGGCGTTTCACGTGGCGAACATCGTCGTGCATGTCATCTGCGTACTCCTCGTGTGGGTCGTGGCGCGCCGTGTGCTCGCACCAGTGGCCGGCACGTCGGCGCCCTGGCGAGAGGCAATCGCCGTGGCCGCGGCACTGCTCTTCGGCCTGCACCCGTTGAGGGTCGAGGTCGTGGCCTGGGTCAGCGCGCTGCCGTACACCATTGCCCTGGCCCTCGCGCTGAGCGCGCTGGTGACCTATCTGCGCGCAGCGGAGCAAGCGACGGGTCGCTGGCCGCTTGCGGCGCTCGCGTTGTATGCGGCATCGCTCTCGGCCAGGCCCATCGCGCTGGGATTTCCGGTCGTCCTGGTGGCGCTCGACACCTGGCTGCTCAGGCGGCGGCTGCGCGCCAGCCTCTCTGCCGTGTGGCCCTTCGCGGTACTGGCACTCGTGGCCGCGGCCATCGAAGGCGTGGCGCGCGCGCCTGGCCTGAACGAGACACCGTGGCTCTACCGGTTGCAGACAGCGGCCTCGGCGCCGTTCGTGTACTTGTGGCGCACGATGGTGCCGGTGTCACTGACGCCGCTTGATCTGCTGCCGCTCGAACCCGTCGCCGCTCCCGGGGTCGTGAGTGCAGCCGTCCTGGCGCTGGCGGTCGCGTCTTTCGCAGCGTGGCGGTGGCACCGCCAGTACCCCGCGCTCGCCGCCGCGTGGGTCGCGTATCTGGCGCTGATGGCGCCAGCGGCAGGGCTGGTGCCGAGTGGGCTGCAGGTCACCGCGGATCGCTATGCATATTTGCCGGCGGTTGTCATCGCCCTCGTCGTGGCAGGAGCCGGAGCGCAGTGGGCGGGGAAGCGCCAAGCCCGGGCGCGGATGGCCGCCGTCGCGTGCCTGATCATGGTCGTCGCCTCCGCCGCATCAGCCCGCACGGCGCTCGCGCCATGGGCCGACTCGGTCGCCCTCTGGACTCGCGTCGTCTCGCTCGATGCCAACCATGAAGTCGGCCTGTATAACCTCGGCGCCGCGCTGGCGGCGGTCGGACGGCACCTCGAGGCCGCCGCCCGCTATCGCGACGTGCTCAGTCGCAACCCGGACCACGCGAATGCCAGAGCCAATCTCGACCGTCTCGATGCCGCTCGTGTTGAAGGCGAAGCCAACGACCTGGCCACCCGTGGCGACCTGGCGGGTGCGGCCGAACGCTACCGCCAGGCCGTGACTCTGGATCCGGCACGAACCCATTCCCACGCGGGCAGGGGTATGGCGCTCGCGACGCTCGGTCGCGCCGACGAGGCGATTCCGGAACTCCAGGAAGCCATGCGCCAGGGCGTGAGCGACCCTGCCATCCCGAACGCGCTGGCCGTGCTCCTGCTCCAGTCCGGACAGTCCAGAGAAGCCCGCGCGGTTCTCGAGACCGCCCTGGCGGCGCACCAGGATGATGTGGGCCTGGCCCACAACCTGGCGCGGTTGCTGGCGACCACCGCCGGCATGGGGCAGAGTGACGTCGCGCTGGCGCTCCGGTTGGCCGGCGCCGTGGTCGACGCCACGGCAGGCCGCGACCCTCGCGCGCTCGAGACCCTCGCTGCCGCATTAGCGGCGAATGGCCGCCTGGCCGACGCCATCACGACCAATGCGCGCGCCGCCGCGGCCGCCGCCGCGCAGGGCGATGCGGACCTCGCCGTACAGATCACTGCCCGGGGCCGCGTGTATCGCAACCCCGGGCAGTAAGTTGTCGCGGACTGCGGTCGAATCCTAGAAGCGGAACTTGCCGCCGATCATCAGCCGCCGCGGCAGGATGAAGCGCGACGCGACCAGGTAGTTGGCGTTGCCAAGGCGCCGGTCCAGCACGCTCTCGTTCGCGTCGCTGTTGAACAGGTTCAGCGCGTCGCCGAAGACGGCCAACTCCGTGCCGCGGCCCAGGTCGAACGCTTTTTCGAGGCGCGTGTCAAAGGTCTGCCACTTCGCCACCCGGTCTTCGCCGTCCGACTTGTTGGCGACGATGCGGGTGGTGCCGACTCGCGTCACGCTGTTGGCCACCCGAATCTCCGAGTAGACCGGCTTGCCCGACTGGCTCTGGAAGTTGAACGACGAAGTCAGGCCCCAGGGTAACTGGTAGATGAACTGCGCCTTCACCACTACCGGCCGGTCGCCAATCAGCCTGCCGTCGGTGTTGATGAAGTCGTTCGGGTTCTGGCCGAAGATGCTCGCCGTGCTGATCTGCGACGTCAACGGTGTGGCGCGCGCGGAACTCGAGCCCTGACGGCCTGTGGCCTTCGAGAGCGTGACGCCCACGTTGGCCTGCCAGCGGCTCGACATCCGCTTCTTCACTTCGAACGCAATGCCGCTGTAGCGCGAGGACATTCGGTCGTCGTTGGACAGCCTGAAGCGCCGTGACGCCGTACCGCTGGTCAATTGATAGACCTGGCTGACGTTGGCCCCCGCCGGGGCCGTGTACGGCACGAGCTGGTAAGTGCCGCCGACGTCGGGGAAGGCGGTTTGCCGCTCGCTCCGCTTGTTGACGTAGTTGATCGAGAAACCGAGGTCCTTTCCGGCCTGTTGCTCCCATGCCAGGATGAACTGATCGGTGTAGGGGTTCTTCAGGTTCGGGTCCACGCTCAGGTTGGAGTTGTCCGACACGAGCTCCTTATCGAGCGGTGTGCCGGCCGAGTTGAACTGGCCTGAGAACAAGTACTTCGGTGTGATCGACGGCGTCGTGTTGTCGAACTCTCCCGTGACGATGCTGCGGTAGTAGCGCCCGTAGTGCGCCTTCAGAAGCGTCGAGCCGCTCTGATTGAGCTTGATGTTGATACCGATTCGGGGCGATACCGCGCGCCACCGGAAGACCTCGTCGATGGCCTTCGACTGGCTGCCGGTGGGCTTGCCGCTGGCATCGAGCAGGTCTTGTGCGGCGAAGTAGGCCTTGCCGTCGTCGTAGCGAACCCCCACATTCAGTGTCGCCCGGCCGACCTGGTAGGTGTCGTCAGCGAACACCCCCAACGACTTCAGCCGGCCGCCCTGGGTAAAGGGCAACTGCGTGTAGCCATACGCGGGTGTCGAGCCGTAGGTGTAGATGTAGTCGTTCAAACCGTAGGTGTACTCGCCAAGGCCACCGTTGTACTGCACGCCGAGTTTGAAGTCGTGGCTGCCGCCCATGAATGCATCGGCGTACTTAGTGACCTTGGCCGACAGGGCGGTCTTGGCGCTTCTGCCGTCGTACCAGGAGTAGATGCCCCCGGTGATCTGGCCCGTGTCGAGGTCGTTGTAGCGGCGGGCGACACGTGGGCCGCCGTCCAGCGGGTCGCCGTGATCCACGCCGTAGAACCCCGAGTAGCGGGCCTCGAGTACGGTCGTGGGATTGAGCACCGACGTCCACATGAAGCCCGGCGAGGGGTTGTGACCCGTCTCCACGCTGAGCGAGCTCGGCGCGGTCGTCGCCGAGGCGCGCGCCGGGATGCGGTAGAAGTCGTCGTGGGTCTGGAACTGCAGGCGGTTTCCCTGGTTGATCTGGTAATTCAGCTTGTAGAAATACCGCTTGGCCGACGACCGCGCGGGGAAGTTCGGATCCGTGCCCGGCTGCGAGTCGGCGTCCTTCTGGTACTGAAATGACCCGAAGAACCAGAACTTGTCCTTCATCACCGGCCCGCCCAACTGCACGGTGGTGTCCTTGAACTCGTCGCGGTGGTACGGCATGCCGCTGTCCTGCTTGTCGGTGGTGTTGCGGCCGGTGAGGCCCTGGTTCATGAAGTAGAAATTGGCGTCGCCGTGGAAGCTGTTGCTGCCCTGTCGGGTGACCACGTTGAAGACCGCCCCGGAGACGTTGCCGTAGTCGGCCGGTGCGCCGAGCGAGAGCACCTGCACTTCTTCAATGGCGTCGGTATTCGGCCACGGCCACGCGGCGCCGGTGAGGGGCGCCGTGAAGTCCGTGCCGTCGATCAGATATAGGTTCTCGTTGGTCGCCGACCCAAACGACTGCGAGCGCGAACTGGTGGAGGTCGAGGCGCTCACCCCGGGCGCCGCGTTGATCAGGTCGAAGAACGTGAACCGCCGGACCGGCGCATTCTCGACCCACTCGCGGGAGTAGTTGGTGGCGACCTGGGAACTGGTGGAGTCCACGACCGGCGACTCCGCGGTCACCGTGATGGTCTCGGACTGCGTGCTCAACTTCATCTGCAGGTTGAGCTCCACCGTGGCGCCGAGCGACACCGGGATGCCGGTCTGCGCGCTTGTGGCAAAACCCGACAACTCAGCCGACAGGTCGTAGTTGCCTGGCGGGAGGTTCGGGAACCGATAGACGCCCGTTTCGTTCGTGACCGTGGTTGGCGCCCCAGGCACACTGCGGCCGCGCAACGTTACGGTAACGCCGGGCAACACGGCACCGGACGCGTCGGTGATGACACCGCGAATGTCGCCGGTCGTGCGTTGGGCCCAGGACGACAGCGGTGCTGTGAGCATGACGACCGCCGTGCAAAACATCACCAAACAACGCCGCATGGAAACCTCCAACCCGCAAGAGGATATGGCGGGTGTGACCCTGGCATCAGGGAAGACGAACAGTTACATTCGCGCGGATTATCCATCTGTGTCATGCCTGTGTCAACCGACAGATGACGGGTCCTGGTGACCGCTGGTGGGACTAATGGGCCAGGGCTGCGGCGGCCGCCGCCCGATTTGACAGCCCGCGTTGACGGGGCTAACGTCCAGATTCTCCAAATGAGCCACAATTCCCGCTCGCGAACCCTGGTTCTCGCCACCCGCCTGCTGGTCGCGGCAGTGGGCCTCGCTGTTCTGCTGCCTCTGGCCCGACTCCTGGCCGCCCCACAAGTGGGTCGGGCACCGGAAATTTTGATTGAGAAGAACGTCCCCGCGCGCATGCGCGACGGTGTGATCCTGCGCGCCGATGTCTACCGGCCCGCGGCGCCCAGCCGCCGGCCGGCCCTGCTGCAGCGGACGCCTTACTCGAAGAACGACCGCGACTCGCCCCGGCGCTTCAGCGCGATGGCCGCTCGTGGCTACGTGGTGATCGTGCAAGACACCCGGGGGCGCTACACCTCCGACGGCGTCGCCATTCCCCATGACGAGGCAGACGATGGCTACGATTCTGTGCAATGGGCCGCCGCATTGCCTTGGGTTGACGGGCGCGTCGGCATGTTCGGTGGGAGCTACCTGGCCACCACCCAGCTCCAGGCCGCGACCCGGCAGCCACCGGCACTGGTGGCTTTGTACCCGGCCTCGTCGTACAGCCGGCGCCACGACATGGTGTTCCAGGGCGGTGCGTTCTACCTGAGCGACGGCCTGGGGTGGAACCTGGGCCAGACGATGGACGTGCGACGACGGGTGATGACGCCGGCCGTGGACCGCGACGGTCCAATTGGCCTCGCGCCGGCCCAATCGGCCTTGCTCCGCTCCACGTGGCTGTGGCAGTTGCCGCTCAAGGGATTCGACGAACTCGAACTGGGCCGTTTTGCCCCGGGCTACCGGCAGATGCTCGACCATCCGGACGCCGACGGCTTCTGGGATCGATCCGACATCGAGTCCCACCACGACAAGTTTCTGGTCCCGGCACTCCACCTCACCGGTTGGTACGACACGTTGTTGACGGGCACCTTGCGGAATTTCACCGGGTTGCGCGCGCACGCGGCCAGCGAAGACGCGCGGCGATATCAGCGACTGATCGTGGGTCCGTGGACCCACGCGCGGCCCGCCACGTCCACGACGTCAATCGGGGATGTGGACTTCGGCCCCCAGGCCGGCTTTGACTCCGACGAAGCCATGCTCGGCTGGTTCGACTACTGGCTCCGCGGCTCCGCTGCGGCGGCCGGCTCCGGCCGGATCAACCCGGTCGCCCAGGCGCCGGTGCGCTTGTTCGTGATGGGCGAGAACCGCTGGCGCGATGAGCAGGAATGGCCGCTCGCCCGTGCCCGGCCGACGCCATTCTTCCTGCACAGTAACGGCCGGGCCAACACCGCTGCCGGCGACGGCCGTCTCGACGCTGCGGCCCCGGGCGGTGAGCCCGCCGATCGCTACACCTACGATCCCAACGATCCGGTGCCCACTGGGGCCAGCGGAGGCTATTCGCGCGTGCCCATGGATCGGCGCGGTGTGCAGCAGCGCCCGGACGTCCTGGTCTATACCACCGCCCCGTTGACCACGGACGTGGAAGTCACGGGTCCGCTGTCGTTGACGCTGTGGATCGCCTCCAGCGCCCGAGACACCGACTTCACCGGCACGTTGGTGGATGTGTTTCCCGATGGCACCGCCCGCGCGCTCGCCGACGGCATTCTTCGGGCACGGTATCGCGCCGGCCAGACCAGGGCCGCGCTGTTGACGCCCGGTGAGCCCACCGAGATCACGATTGACCTTGGCGCGACGTCGAACCGGTTCCGCGCCGGGCACCGCATCCGTCTCGAGGTCTCGAGCAGCAACTTCCCGCGCTTCGACCGCAATCCCAACACGGGTGGTGTCTTCGGTGAAGACCGCGCCAGCGTCCGCGCCACGCAAACGATCTTCCACGACGCGGCGCATCCCTCTCGTCTCATGCTGCCCGTGGTGCCGATCGCGCCCCCGGCTTCGCCGCCGGCCGCGGCGTTGACACCGCTCGAGAAACGCTTCCTCGACGGCGTCTCGACCGATGCCATCAGCGCGATGCACCGGCAGGTTACCGAGCATCCGCACATCGCCGGGTCCGTGCGCTCGATGGCAGTGGCCGATCGCGTGCGCCGCGCGCTCGACACGGCAGGCCTGCAGACCGAGGTCCGCGAGTACACGGTGTATCTGTCGACACCGCGATCGGTGGCGGTCGAGATCGTCTCGCCGGTCGCCGAGTCGCTCGTGGTGCGTGAGCCTGTCGATCCCCGCGATCCCGACACGGCGCATCCAGAGCTGGGTCCCGCATTTGTCGCCTACTCCGCGTCGGGCATCGTGACGGCACCGGTCGTCTACGCCAACTACGGACTGCCGCCCGATTACGCCCGCCTCGCGGCGGCGGGCATCGACGTGCGCGGCAAGATCGTGATCGCGCGTTACGCGCGCAGCCATCGCGCCGTCAAGATTCACACGGCGGAGCAGGCCGGCGCGGCCGGCATCATCATCTACTCCGACCCCGCAGACGATGGCTACGCGCGCGGGCTGGGGTGGCCCGACGGACCATGGCGCGCCGACTTTCAATCACAAAGCGGCAACGGCAAGTACAGCTGGTTCTGGCACGGCGACCCGCTGACGCCGGGTGTCGGCGCCACGCCCGATGCGACGGCTCTCGATCCGGCCACGGCAGCCACGCTGCCGAAGATCCCGGCGGTCGTGCTGTCGTGGAACGAAGCGTCGAAGATCCTGTCGAAGCTGTCGGGGCCGCCGGTTCCAGCCGGTTTTCAAGGCGGCTTGCCGTTCACGTATCGGCTGGGCCCCGGCCAGGTTACGGTGCGGCTCAACGTGCAGATGGACGCGAGCCGGCGTCCCATCCGCAACGTGATCGGCAAGATTGCGGGGCGCGACCCCGATCGCTGGATTGTCCTCGGCACCCATCACGACGCCTGGAGCTTTGGCGGGATGGACCCGGGCACGGGGCTCGGCCCCACCTACGAGGTGGCGCGCGGCCTGGCGGCGTTGGCGCGGTCGGGCTGGACGCCGGAACGCACCATCGTGTTCGCCTTCTGGGATGCGGAGGAGTTCGGGTTGATCGGCTCCACCGAATATGCCGAGGCCATGCAAGCCGAGTTACGCGAGAAGGCGATCGTCTACATCAACACCGACCTGTCGATGCGCGGCCGCTTCGATGGCGGCGGGACGCCGTCGCTGCGGGATCTACTGGTGAGCGTGACGAAGGACGTGCCGCATTACGACGGTGGCGGCTCGGTCTACGACCGCTGGCGCGCGGATGACTGGCAGCGCCAGCCGGCGGAGCGGCGGCGCCGGGGACCGGACGGGTTCGAGGTGGAACTGGCGGCGCTCGGTAGCGGCGCCGACTTCGTGGCGTTTCAGGATTTTCTGGGGCTGCCGACGCTGCAAATGGAGTTCGACTTCGAGGGCAGCTACGGGCCGTACCATTCCAACTACGACACGCGGCAATACGTCGAGCGGCACACCGATCCCGGGTTTCGCGTCGGGCAGACCCTGGCGCGCGTCCTCGGCCTCACGGTGATGCGCCTCGCCTCCACCGACCTCTTGCCCTTCCGCTATTCGCACTACGCGCGCAAGATGGGGGAGTTCATCGACGGCGCCGATGGCTGGGCGGTGGACGATCAGGGCCGCCGCCGCGTGATCGTGGCGACGGCGGCGTCGCGCCGCCTCGCCGCGCAGGCGGCGGAGAAAGCCGTAGCCATCGAGGCGCAGTTGGACCGGCGCGTGGCCGCCGGTGCGGTCGACCGCGTCCGTGCGCGGCGGATCAACGACGCGCTCGTCCGGCTGGAGCAGCGGCTGCTGGATGAGTCGGAGCCGCCCGGGATGCGGTGGTACCGTCACGTGATCTACGGGTGGAACATTTACTCGCTCTACGAAGGCCAGCCGCTGCCGGGGCTCGCCGAGGCCATTCGCGTCGGCGATGCCGCCGCGGTGGTCCGCGAGACGGCCCGCCTTGAACAGGCGCTCACGCGTTTTGTCGCATCCCTCGAGGAGATTGCCCACCTTGCCGATTCGCTCGATGCCCGCTGACACCTTTCGGTTCGCGTCAGGCCGCCGCCGATGGCTGGCGCTGGCGTTGTGTGCGCTGACGCTCTCGCGGCCGGGACCGCCCGCGCACGCGCAGTCGGCCGCCGCGTTCGTGATCGTGAACGCGCGTCTCGTTGACGGTACCGGCGCGCCGGCTCGCCGCGCCTCGGTGCGCGTCGTCGATGGCCGCATCACGGAGGTGGGCGACCTCCGGCCCGCGGCCGCCGACCGGGTGGTGGATGCCGGCGGCCTGGTGCTGGCGCCGGGCTTTATCGATTCGCACAACCACTCGACCGAGGGCGTGCTCACCGAACCGCTGGCGACGAGCCAGATTTCACAGGGCATCACCACGCTCGTGGTAGGGCAGGACGGCAGTTCGCCGTGGCCCATCGCTGACTATCTCAATCAGCTTCGGCGCGAGCCTGCTGCCGTCAATGTGATCACGGCGGTGGGCCATGCGACCGTGCGCCGTTTGGTGATGGGCGACGACTACGCGCGCGCGGCTCGTGCCGACGAGATCACGAGAATGGCAGCGCTCGTCGAGCAGGGCATGCGCGAGGGCGCAGTGGCGCTCTCGACTGGCCTCGAGTACGAAGTCGGCGGCTACGCGACCACCGCCGAGGTGGTGGCGCTGGCGCGAGCGGCCGGCAAGCTCGGTGGCTTCTACATTTCGCATATCCGCGACGAAGCCGACCAGGCCTTCGCGGCGATCAACGAAGTGGTCACCATCGCCGAGGAGGCGCGCCTCCCGGTGCAGAATACGCATCTCAAGCTCGGCACGGTCGCGGTGTGGCGTCGCGCCGCCGAAGCGCTGCGTGTCTTTGACGCCGCGCGGGCGCGTGGTCTCGACGTCACGGCCGACGCGTATCCCTACAACGCGTGGTCATCCACCATCACCGTGCTGATACCCAGCAAGCGCTACGACGACCCGGTGGCCGTGGCGAAAGGGCTGGCTGATGTGGGTGGTGCGGCCAACGTGCTGATCACCCGGCACGCCGCGCATCCCGACTACGAGTTCAAGACGCTGGCGGCCGTGGCCGAAGCCCAGGGCATCACGCCGGTCGCGCTGTTTTCGCGAATCGTCAAGGCGGGCGGTGCGTCGGTGGTGTGCACGTCGATGGTCGATGAAGACATCCGTGCGATCTTCCAGTGGCCCTGGACCATGGTGTCGAGCGACGGCGGCATCGGCTTTCGCCATCCTCGCGGCGCCGGCACGTTTCCGCGGGTGCTGGGGCGGTTCGTGCGCGAGCGGAAGTGGCTGACGCTCGAAGAGGCGGTTCGCAAGATGACCTCGTTGCCGGCGGCGCGCTTGAAGTTGGCGGACCGCGGCGTGGTGCGGCCGGGGGCGTGGGCCGATCTCGTGCTGTTCGACCCGGCCACCGTCATCGACAACAGCACGTTCAGCGAACCCTTGCGCTTGTCGACCGGCATCCGGCGCGTGTGGGTCAACGGCACGCTGGTGTGGGATGAGCCGCGCGCGACGGGCGAGCGGCCGGGGCGGGCGATTGCGTTCGGTGGCGCCCAGGGGGCGGCGGCGACACCGCGTGCCCGCAACCTCGGCGTGCCGTTCGACGGCACCCCTGGCATGCTCAACGCCATTACCGACGTCGCCGGCGTCGAGGTCGGCCTCGCCACCATCATCTCTGGTGACGGCCCGCTCGTGCGCGGCCAGGGACCCGCGCGTACCGGCGTGACCGCCGTGCTCCCGCGCGGCCGCTCCGGCGACAACGTCTTTGCCGGCTGGCACACGCTCAACGGCAACGGCGAGATGACCGGCACCACCTGGATCACCGAGGGTGGCTTTCTCGAGGGGCCCATCCTCATCACCAACACGCACAGTGTTGGCGTGGCGCGCGATACCGCGGTGGAGTGGATGGCGCGCTACTCCGACATTGTGCCGTTGCCGGTGGCGGCCGAGACCTACGACGGGACGTTGAACGACGTGCTCGGTTTCCATGTGAAGCGGGAGCATGTGCTGGCCGCGCTCGATGGCGCGCGGTCCGGCACCGTGCCCGAAGGCAACGTCGGTGGCGGCACCGGCATGATCGCGTTTGGCTTCAAGGGCGGTACCGGCACGGCATCGCGGGTGGTTACCGCCGGCGGATCCACTTACACCGTGGCGGCGCTCGTGCAGGCCAACTTCGGCCGGCGCCCGCAGTTGTTGATCGCGGGCGCGCCGATCGGTCGCGAGATCCCCGACCTGATGCCCGAAACCACACGCCGGCCCGCCGCCCAGGCAGACGATCGTGAATCGGGTTCGATCATCGTCGTCGTCGCCACCGATGCGCCGCTGCTACCGCATCAGTTGCGACGGCTCGCCCAGCGCGCGGGCCTGGGCGTCGCGCGGGTCGGCGGCAGCGGCGGCAACGGGTCGGGCGATATTTTTATCGCCTTCTCCACGGCGAATCCGGCCATTTACGACAAGCCGGCGACGGCCGCGGTGACCATGCTCTCGAACGACGCGATCGATCCGTTGTTCCAGGGGACGGTGCAGGCCACGGAAGAAGCGATCGTCAACGCCATGGTGGCCGCGGAGACGATGACGGGCCGCGACGGGAATCGCGTGCACGCCCTGCCGCACGATCGGTTGCGGACGGCGCTGCGGAAATACAACCGGCTGTTGCCGTAGCTCAACGTGTTGGACCGGCGCAGGTGAAGCCAGAAGAGGGGCGGGTCCGCCGCGGCGGCTCATGGTCACACGCGCTTGAGACCTATCTCCGCGACGTCATCCAGGCTTCATTTCCGGTACTTCCGTACGATGAGCCGGCGGCGATCTGGCAGGGTGCAGAGCGAGCACGGCTAGAGGCCGTCGGTCGGCCGGTCCCATTTGTCGACGGCCAGATCGCGGCCATCGCCCACGCCAATGGGCTGATCCTGGTCACCACGAATACGAGAGATTTCACGCCGTTCAAAGGGCTCACGGTCGAGAACTGGGCCAAGCGGCCCGCTCGTCGCTGAGTGCACCCGGTCCAGCAGCAGCGTTTCTGCCCTGGTCCGCCCAGCGACCTGCCGCTCAGTCGCGAGCAGCGGGCAGGTTCACGCGAAGGAGTCGAATGCATCTGCCGCTCGTCGGCTGCAGCGGGCACCAACCGCCATGAGCCGTCGATCATGAGCCACAGATCCGGTAGCGAGCGCGCTTGATGGGACCCCCGCTCTCTTCGTGCTATGCCGGGCACGTTCGACGCGATTGCTTACGGCCGGATGTCTTCTTGACTCGACGACCGGACGGAGAAGAGCTGCGCTCTTGACGGGTGGAGGGGGCTGATAGGGGTTAGCCATGGGTTAGCCAGCTTGCCCTAATCACACCTACCATGGTAATACTACGGTATGAAAGTAGCGTTGTCGATACCCGATGAGCTTTTCGAGTCGGGCGAGACGTTGAGCAAACGGCTCAAGGTGTCTCGCAGCCGGCTATATGCTACGGCGCTCGCCGAGTTTGTGGCCAAGAATCGTGGTCGAAAGATCACCGAACGCCTCAACGCGGTCTACGGATCCGAAGACAGTCGGCTTCCGAGCGCGTTGCGGCGCGTCCAGAGCCGTTCGCTGACCCGCGAGCCGTGGTAGTCGAACGGGGCCAAGTCTGGTCGGCGGACCTCGGTGAGCCCGACGGTTCCGAGCCCGGGTACAACCGGCCTGTGTTGATCATTCAAACCGACGCCTTCAACGGGAGTCGCCTGCGTACTGTCATTGCCGTCGTGTTGAGCACGAATCTTCGCCTGGTCGACGCTCCCGGGAACGTCTTGATTTCTGCCAAGGCCTCCGGCTTGAGAAAAGACTCGGTGGCAAATGTGTCTCAGCTCATCACCGTCGATCGTGAGTTTCTGCGTGAACTCGTTGGCCGCGTACGAGGCCAGTTCCTCAAGGACGTCGAGAACGGTCTTCGGCTCATTCTTGGCTTGTAGCTGCAATCGAGCCGGCAACGCTGGCGGTTCACTTGCGACGGCCGCGCAGACCGCTCGCAATGTGCCCAGATATGACCGCGGCCGTCGTCAAGTGCAACCGCTGGCTATGCCACCACGATCACGGCAACGGGTCGAGCCGATGCAGCGCTTCTAAGTGGCTGGCACGTTCCCACAACGCTTGAAGTTCCTGTTGATGGATGGTCGCCCACTCCGCGACCAAGCCCATTGCGCGAGGCGGTAGCGTCCGGCTATGACCGCCATGGTATTGATGGCGATTCGAACCTCGTGCTCGGCATACCCGGCGTGAAAGTGGGGCGGCGCGTGGTCCGCAAAATACATCTTGATGACGATGCCGTAGAACCGGCAAATCTCAGGCACTTGCATGGACCGAGGGCAGTGACGCGGCGAACGCGTCGACCGACTTGCCGGTGATTCGCAGATACATCGAGTCGGGACAAATGTCGAGGTTCGAACCCCACTCAATTGCCCCAAGAGCACCAAGACGAACGGCGTCGAACAACGCCACGTCGTTCCACGCAGCGAATACGCCACGGCCCGCCAGTTCCGAGAGGTCGACCTCGCCCTCGGCTGGGCACTCCCTGAGAGGCAGGATACTCCTGATCGGCCGTCGACGGCCAATGTTGAAGGCGGGGCCATTTCGAGATGGCGGCCAACGACCAGATTTCAGCCGCGGCGGGTCATTGTCTCACACGCGCCGCCGTCGGCTGCACGGCCAGTTAGCTGGCGCTCTGGGAATGAGTCTTTGGTCGCGGCGCCGGACCGCCATGCAGCATCCCGTCAGCGCTGATGTCCTCGTCGACATCCGGCCAGTGAATTCCGTAGCCGCCACCGATAAGGA
>Ga0163144_10014019_pt1 | contig 16671 bp, 19 predicted proteins | sample OliLak19BULKMAT1_FD_123175 | JGI IMG/M metagenome (GOLD analysis project Ga0163144, IMG submission 123175) | Freshwater microbial mat bacterial communities from Lake Vanda, McMurdo Dry Valleys, Antarctica - Oligotrophic Lake LV.19.BULKMAT1 | ecosystem: Environmental > Aquatic > Freshwater >... | reverse complement strand
GCACCACAACGACACCACCAAGGGCTTCGAGTGGAAGGCCACCGCCGACGCGATTCTCGAAAAAGTCGCCCGCGCCAAAGCCACCCTCGAAAAGATCAACGCTGAGTGACGCAGTACACTAGCTTTCGCTTCAACGAAGCTGACAGCGTTTTTCCAAGTAGCAGGGCTCACTGATCCCAGCCCCCTGAAGCGTGCCTTCAGGTAGTGACTACGCGGAAAATCTCCCTTCGATCTAAGTCGCTCCAAAACCGGCCTCCGCATTGGCGTCCTAACGCACGCCGATGAGTTCACTCGACTCGGAACACCTGGAACAATCCGGGCTGCGAAATCGCCACGTACCGATTGGCGACTTCCGGAGAGCGAATCGGTCCGGGGCATTTCTTCGGCCTCAATCCCAGCTTGCCAACCCGTCGATATTGGGTTACATAAAGGACGTTATGTAATATAATCCAGGGCGGCAGGAGGGCCCGCAAAATGACCAAGAACCCAGGGTCCAGGAACGAAACTCCCGGCGAGATGCCTCAGAGCAAGAAGCCAAGAGCGGCGACGCTGCCGGCGGTGATTGAGCCGAAACTCCCGGCTCACCAAGTCGGAGACGTGCCGGCTCTGGTCGCAGAGCTCGGCGCCAAGGCGAAGAAACGCTTCACGGCCTTCTTCACGGACAACATCCGAAACCGGAACACGCGAGAAGCGTACTTCAGGGCCGCGTTTCAATTCTTCCACTGGTGCGACGAACGCCGCCTCAGCGTGGAGACGGTCGAGTCGTTCCACGTCTCGGCCTACGTCGAGGAACTCGGCCAGGAGAAATCCAAGCCAACGGTGAAGCAGCATCTTGCTGCGATTCGCATGCTCTACGATTGGCTCGTCGTCGGCCAAATCGTGCCTGCCAATCCCGCTCATGCCGTTCGCGGGCCCAAACACGTCGTCACCCAGGGTCTCACGCCCATTCTTGACGCCGACCAAATGAAGCAGCTGCTTGATTCCATCGACGTCTCCAACATCGTCGGACTCAGAGACCGAGCTCTCATTGGCGTGATGACGGCCACCTTCGGCCGCATCGAGGCGACGCTCGGCATGAACGTCGCCGATTATTTTCCCGAAGGAAAACACTGGAGCATCCGCCTGAACGAGAAGAACTCTAAAGTCGTCACCATGCCAGTGCAGCACAAGCTGGAGAATTATCTCGACGCCTACATCGAGGCGGTTGGAGGCCCCGAGGCCTTTCCGTTTGAGACCAGCCCCGCCGGCAAGACCACCAAGAACCGCCCCCTCTTTCTGACCAGCCGCGGCCGCTCCAAGACGCTCACCGGCAACCGCATGAACCGGCAAGACGCTTGGCAGATGGTGAAGCGGCGAGCCAAGAAAGCCGGCATCATCACCACGATTGGCAATCACAGCTTTCGCGGCACCGGCATCACCAACTACTTGGAGAACGGCGGGAGCTTGAGCGAGGCTCAGCGGATGGCCGGCCATGCCGACCCGCGAACCACGCGTCTCTATGACAGACGTGACCAGAAAATCACCCGCGGCGAAGTCGAGCGGATTACGATTTTGGGCTGAAGGCGCCGTCCTACTTGCGGCCCCAGGAATTCCTTGACTTCCCGCGTGGAGTATCGTAATATTACGATACTAGAGAAGGAGTCTCGATGCCCCAGACGGCAGTGTATTTTTACCAAGAGGATGACGGCAGCGTGCCGGTACTGGATTGGCTCTTGGAGCTACGCCAGAAAAACGAGCGGGCCGCCAAGAAATGCTTCGGCTTGGTGAAACTCCTTCGCGACCTGGGCAACGAGTTGCGGCGGCCGAGGGCCGACGTGCTTCGCGACGGCGTCTACGAGCTTCGCACGGAAGTCGGCAACGTCAACTACCGCATCCTTTACGGCTTTGTCGGTAAGGACGTGGCAGTGCTCGCTGGTGGACTCACCAAGGAGAAGACCGTCCCCGCCAGAGAGATTGACCGGGCCGCGAAGCGAATCGGGAAGTACAAACAGAATCCGGCTCGCCACCGTTATGAGTATGAGGAGGAATCGACCAATGGCTAAAACCAGTGACGCAGTAGAAATCTTGAAACGCAAAACCGGCATCGACCCCGAGGTCGACCCGGAAATGCTCAAAATCTCTGACGACCTGCGGGTTGCTCAGATGATTTACGACGCCCGCACTGACGCCGGCCTCACTCAGAAAGAACTCGCCAAAGCCGTCGGCACCACCCAGAGCGTGATTTCGCAGCTTGAAAGTGCGGAGTACAAGGGTCACTCGTTGTCGATGCTCGAACGCATCGCCAAGGCCCTCAACTGCCGCGTCGAGATGCGCCTCGCTCCCCTCTCTTCAATCTCTCGCACGGCCTAGGAATTGCTGTGCTGTTCTGGCCATTCTGACGCCCACAGCCTAGCGTCCCCTGTCGCGTGCTGATTTCCCCTCGACTGCAGGGCACGCGTCCCTGCTGTTGGTAACAGATTTTATCATAAGTAAGCAAGACTCGGATTTTGGGCAGGGGACCGGCCCAAAATTCCAGTGCGAGACGTTCTGGCTGACCGCGGCATGTCGCTTGCATAAGTTTACTGCCATGGCCACCAGCATCGGAAAAGCTGTTCTCAAAACCGTGCTTGCCACGGGAGCGTTCGCTGCCGTGCATTCGCTCCTCGCGAGCCGGACCGCGAAGCGAACAGTCGCTGACCTATTCGGCACCACTAATGCGGACGGGTGGTACCGCGTAGCGTACATCGCACAGTCATTTGCGACCGCGGGATTGCTCGTTGACTACCTGAGGCGTCAGCCGTCCGTTCCGCTCTATCACGTCCGTGGGCCTGCGGCCGCCGTGATGCACGCTGCTCAGGTCGCCGGTTTCGCACATGCGACGATGGGTGCCCGTCAGGTCGGCATCCTTCGAATTACCGGGCTTGAGAATCTGACGGCGTGGATCAAGGGCCAGGACGTTCCACCGATGCCTGAGGCACAAGGTCCAGGGTTTGGCGGTGACTCAGTGAATCGCAGATCAGGTCCGCTTGCATTAAGCAGGCACCCGCTGAATCTGTCGCCTCTCCCGGTCTTATGGCTCTGGCCGCGAATGAACTCGACGCTGCTGATGTTCAATATCGCATCGACGTTCTATCTGGTCGTCGGCTCGCTCCATGAGGAAGCCAGGCTGACTGAGGTCGAGGGCCCCAACTACGAAGCGTACCGAGAGAGCGGCGTCCCGTTCTATTGGCCATCCCCGAAGGCTAATCCGCTCCGAACTGTCAGTGATCTGTGCGAAAACGCACCTTATCAAGATGCCACTTAAGCCCTTTGACTATTTACTGGATTTTGCGAAGACGGACTTTCGCCGGCGTCCGGATCTATACCAGGTTGGGAAAGGCCAACAGGGCGTGTTGCTCGTTGAGCCATACAAGAGCGAAATTCTCCCCCACTGGCGGTTCAAAACTGTCGCTGAGGCTAAGCGGTCATCTAAGAAGATTTACAGACTGTCACCAGGTCCGCGATCGGATGATCGCCTTGTTTGCCGTTCGCCATGCCGCTCATTCTAACCGCCGCACCAAGAATGCAGTCAGCCGGCCTATGATGCCGCCGGCGCCGCCCTTGGCAAGTCCGGCATATTGTTGCACTTCTGGCAGCGACCGCTGGCGAAGCACTCGTTGCAAGCTTGCCAGGGGGCAGGCTGACCGTTAACCGAAGACGGAAAAGAGGGAAATGAGCGTACGCGTTCCACGAAAGACACCCCGCCTTTCACCTTGCCCATTGTCGCATCGCCAGTGGATTGCGAGCGCTCCAGGCGTGAGGCAACAGCGGCGTGAGTTGGTCGGTTGACGGCGCGTCTCCTAGTTCCGCCAATCGCTGGATGAGAGCTCGACACCAAGCCCAGGGCTCGACGTGATTGGCTTTCGCGGTGGCGACGAGGCTGTACCAGACAGCGGCGGCATGGCCTCCCCGGTCGGCGCCGAGGAAGGTCCAGTTACGGCGGCCGATCGCCACTGGACGGACCACTCGCTCGGAGATGTTATTGTCGATGTTCAAGAAGCCTTTCTCGCAGTACCGGGTAAAGGCGGGCCACCGCGGCAGGAGGTAGCCGATCGCCTGGCCCATGGGGCTCTTGGGCAGCGTCTCGCGCTGGGCCTGGAGAAGCCAGGCGTGAAACTCTCGCAGGATCGGCGTCGCCTCGCGCTGGCGCGTCTCGCGGCGAGCACGCTGCCACTTCAGCAGCACGCGATCCATTTCCGAGCGGTCATTCATCGGATAGCGCTGCGCATTGAGCTCCGCCTCGATCTGGTAGAGCCGACCGATGTAGCTCAGCGCCGCGTGCGCGAGCTTCGAAGTCTCCTTGGCCTCGAAGAACTTGCGCCGCGCATGCGCCCAGCAGAGCACCTGCGTCACCTGGCCGCCGGCGTAGATGCCGTCATAGCCGGCGAAGGCGTCGGCGGCGAGATAACCTGCATAGTCGCCCAGGAAGCGGACCGGTCCGTCGCGCTGGCGGCTGGGAGTATAGTCGTAGGCCGTATAGTGATGCTGGCAATCACCGCAGTAGACCCAAAACCTTCCGGTACGGGTCTGTGGCAAGTTCCTGTCCAACACCTTCACGGGGGTGTCGTCGGTACCGTTTCAATGCTGATGTCCGGCCCCAAGCTCGATCAGTTGCCGCGCCAGATCCTCCGTCTCTAGGGCGTGCCATCCAGCGTCAACAGGCAGTGTTTTCGGCGCGTTTCGCCCGAAGTGGAGATGCGAACATGCCAGAGTCCACGCGTTTTCGACACCCCGCACGTGTTGAAGGCGTGCCGGGCGCAGCCTGCCGCGAACATCACGTCGTCCCGTCGACGTCGTGCCAGTGGATTGAATGACGGCGTGCGAGCCAGGTCGCCGGCCGCTCTACCCCATTTCGTAGTTGGCGATGTGTTCGCTCTTCATGCCGACATATGCGGCGTGTTCCCGGGCCTTGACGTACTGCTCATAAAAAATGGCGGCGGCCCGCGCCTTCTCTGCTTCTTCAACGCGAGGCAGTAATTCGCCCGTCTGCTGATCGTACTTGCGGCCGCCCTGGTGATTGGCGTACCGGCGCGCACGCGTCCAGCCCATTTGGAGGAATTTGCGGGCCATGTCCGCGCCAACGAAATCGTCCGCCTTGATATAGGCCAAGAAGAGCTTGTGGATTTTGCTCGCAGAGCGCTTCGCCTCCGCGGGCGTCTTGAAGCGCCAGTGAGGCAAGATCTCGCTCTTGTAAGGCTCGACCAGCAGCACCCCCTGTTCGCCTTTACCGACGCGATAGAGCTCGGGTCGGCGACGCAAATCGAGGTTTGCGTAATCGAGCTTGTAGTCGAATGGCAGCCGCTTCAGGCGGCGCTGCGGTGCTGCTTTCGCGGTGCGTTTTTTGGCCATCGTCGCCCTCGGGATAACCAAACTGCGTGGGGTCGTAGGCCAGCTCCTAGGAGAGCGTAAATCAGCTGGCGGCTAAAGGCGCCAGCTGCTGAGCGGCCAGTTGAAAACCGATCGCGGTCGGCGAGAAGTCCGTAGCCGATCGCGCGTCAGCCGGCGACGCGAGCCGCCGCGTCAGGACGGCCGCCATGACGTCGCTCACATGCTGGACCCCTGCCGGCAATGATTCGCGATCGGAGCTTCCTAGCGGCATTTGCATCGCAGTCCCTCCTCCAAATGACGATGTCGCCCCATTCTAGCCGTCACTGGACGATTGTCCAGTATTTTATTTGAGTAGCTCGCGGAGCTGCGCTATTCTCTGCTGTTCTCCTCGTCGAGAACCTCATCTGGGTAGAAGCGATCCACGATCGCCCCGTTCTCACAGACCGGCCGCGCGCTGGCTTGTCTGCGAGACCGGCGGCGTGCATTCCACGGTTTTTATTGCTCGTTAGTCCCACGGACTGACGCTCAAGCGGCTCTCTGCCGCAATGCGACGGTTATCGTCTGATCGCCCTCGTCCATTCCTTGCTTGCTGAACGTTTCAGCGAGCTTTTTCCCGCATGTGGGTATTCGTTTTTCGCCACGTCAGGCGAGCGAGTAAACGCTCCCCGTTCATTTGGAGAAAATGACTATGAATCGTGAAGAAGCATTAGAAATGACTGACCGCGGCGTCCAGGAGCTCATCGCCGCCCTGGAGCAAGGGAAAAGCGAGCAGCTGCTGGAGTACCTAGCCTTTCAGGCCAGGTTCCACCAATACAGCTTCAGCAACTGCCTGCTAATAGCGCTACAGAAATCGGACGCGACGTTTGTCGCCGGGTTTCAACGCTGGCGGCAGCTCGGCCGGTTCGTCAAGAAAGGCGAGAAAGGGATTCTCATTCTCGCTCCCTTGGTTCGGCGGCAGAAGTCGGCGGACGCAACTTTGGCGGAAGAAACCGAAGAGGGGCGACCACGAGCGGTTGCTGGTTTTCGGGCGGCATACGTGTTCGATGTGTCACAGACGGACGGCGAGGAGCTTCCGGAGTTCAGTTCGATTACCGGCGACCCCGGCGAGCGGCTCGACCAGCTCAAGGAGCTGGTCGGCGCACGAGGCGTCGAACTGCGCTACGAGGAGAGCCTCGGCGGCGCCCAGGGCGTTTCCGAGGGAGGCAAGATTGCCATCCTTCAAGGCCTATCGCCGTCGGAGGAGTTCGCCGTGCTGGTTCACGAACTAGCCCACGAGCTTCTCCACCGTACTGATCGTCGCAAAGAGACGACGGCTCGGGTGCGTGAGCTGGAGGCAGAAGCCGTGGCGTTTGTCGTCACGCGGGCGGCCGGACTCGACGGCCTGGTGCGGTCAAGCGACTACATCCAACTCTACGGCGGCGACAAGGAGCTGTTTTTGGCCTCGTTGTCGCACATTCAGCGAGTGGCTTCCGATTTGATCGGAGCGCTGCTGGCCAGGTCGGCAGCGACGGGAAACGTCAGCTGATTGTTCGGGGCTTTATCTGCCAATGTCTTTGCACATGAAAGGAAGTGTTCGATGGAAATGATTCGACTAGGTTGTTTGTTTTGCGATCGAGACGACTGCGACGGCGTGAATGAAATTCCCGCGTCGTGGTTCTCGGTCGATCGTGTCCAAGACTTCGCCGCCTCCATGCGAGACGCCGGAGTTGATGAAGAAGTTACATTCTGGCAAACCCACCTCGGCGTTTGTCCCGAGTGCCAAGAGTCTGAGCTTTGGCCGACGGAGAAGAGCTTGGTTGTTGAGTAGGTTTTCGTTGAGGTCGTTTGCACGCACGCCGCCGGCCTCACTTTTCTTCCCGCGTCTAACATTCCGGAATCCATTTCCCAGCGATCCGCCACTCACGATCGCCAGCTTGGGCAGCCGGTCACGACGAAAACGTGGAAAGAAATGTCCATTTATTCGAGCAACGCTGACTGTATTGTGCAGTCAGCGAATCCAGTACAATAGAAAATCTGAGCCTTCCCGAAAAGAGCCACTCGTCTGGTGCAGTTATGTAATCAGGAAATTCGTATGGTCGATCCTAACCAGGACTCGGACGCGGCGTTGCACGAGCAGCAGGCCGACCTGTTGCCCAGTGATTCGGAACTTCGCTTTCGCCGATTGCTAGACGACCTCCCAATCGGCGCGTATATCTGCGATGCGCAAGGACTCATCACTTACTTTAATGAACGTGCGGCGGCGTTTTGGGGACGAGAACCAAAATTGAACGACTCCGACGACCGTTTCTGCGGCTCTTCTAAACTGTTTTCCGCGGACGGAACACGCGTGCCGCATGCCGAATGCTGGATGGCTTTAGCGGTGCGCGACGGCCAGGGCTATAACGGCCTAGAAGCGACCCTCGAACGCCCCGACGGTGGTCGCTGGACCGCTTTGGCCTTTGTCAACCCGCTCTACGACACGTCGGGGCATCATTCCGGGGCGATCAGTCTTTTTCTGGACATCACCGCCACGAATCGCGCAGAAGTCGCCGTAATGGTTTCCGAGGGGCGGTATCGCCGACTGTTCGAGTCAGCCAAAGACGGCATCCTCATTCTCGATGCCGACACGGCTTATATCACCGACGCCAACGCCTTCATCACCGAGTTGCTGGGTTATTCGCATGCCGACTTAATTGGCAAGGAACTGTGGCAGATCGGGTTGTTTAAGGATGTGGACGAGAGCAAGGCGGCAATGCGAAAGCTGCAAGAGAATCGCTATATCCGCTACGAAGACATCCCGCTCGAAACCAAAGAGGGACGGCGGATTGACGTCGAGTTTGTCAGCAACGTGTACAGCGAGGATCATCACTCGGTCATACAGTGCAATATCCGTGACATTACGGAGCGAAAGCAGCTGGAAAACCAGTTGAAGCAAGTCGCCGTCGAACGGGTCGAAGCCGACCGTCGCAAGGACGAGTTCTTAGCGATGTTAGCCCACGAACTTCGCAACCCCCTCGCCCCGATCCTCAATGCGCTGCAAATCATACGGCTGACGGGCGGGAGTGGACTAACCATCGTTGCGGCCTCTGAGATGATGGAACGACAGGTCAATCAGATGGTCCGCTTGGTGGATGATCTACTCGACGTAAGTCGCATCAGCCGTGGCAAGATTGAACTTCGCAGGGGGCGGGTCGAACTGACATCCGCCATCAACCACGCCGTTGCAGCCATTCGCTCACAAGTTCAGAGCATGGAGCATGATCTGCTCGTCACGTTGCCGTCTCAGCCGATTTACGTGAACGCCGACCCGACCCGGTTGGCGCAAGTGGTCGGCAACTTGCTCAGCAACGCTTGTAAGTTCACCGATATCGGCGGAAGTATTTCGCTTACCGTCGAGCGAGATGGCCAGCAGGCCGTCATTCGGGTGCGCGATACCGGCGTCGGTATCGCCGCCGAACAATTTCCTTTCATCTTCGACATATTCACGCAGATTGATACCTCGCTGGAGCGTTCGGTTAGTGGGTTGGGCATTGGCCTGATGCTGGTGAAAACCCTGGTAGAGATGCACGACGGCACCGTAGACGTCTCCAGTGCGGGTGTGGGTCTTGGCACCGAGTTCGTGGTGCGTTTGCCAGCGATGACTGAAACGTCTGAAGCCATCATACCAGACGCCACAGACATCAATCCGATGCCCTCAATAGCGAGGCGAATTCTCGTTGTCGATGACAACCGAGATTCGGCGACGACGATGGCGATGCTGTTGAAGCTCATCGGCAACGAAACATCTACGGCTTACGACGGACTGGAAGCTGTCGAAGCGGCGGCGGCGTTTCGGCCGGACGTGGTGCTGCTCGACATCGGCTTGCCAAAACTTAATGGCTATGAGGCGGCTCGAAGGATTCGAGCGCAGCCCTGGGGCAAAGAGATGGTGCTGGTCGCATTGACTGGATGGGGGCAAGACGAGGACCGGCTAAAGTCAACAGCCGCAGGATTCAACGGACACATGGTCAAGCCGGTGGACTTCGCCGCCCTGATAAAACTTCTGATTCAATTGCAGCCGACTCTGAATTGACCAGTCATCACCTGGGATCCACTTCAACGCGATGCAGTTTACTCACCTCGGCAGGGAGAGCAAGTAGGCGTCCGCACCGTCGGGTGTGGCGCTAATCTCAATCAGCCCGTCGCGGGCCAGCGCCTTGACGGTTTCGATCGATAGGCTCAGCCGCCAGGCGATTTCGGATAGCGAAAACCGTCCTGCGAGGACGAGCTCCAACACGCGCTGCTGTTCGTCGGATAGATGACGCATCTTCTCTTTAGCTCTACCGCCGGCCGCTTGCGGTTGCAGTGCTTCGAGATCTTTCCGTGAGCGCATCTGCAATTTTTCATTGCAACGGCAGCGGCGGTCGATCAAAATCCGCCGAGCGATCATTGTAATGTAAATTTCTACGGAGGCGACCTTTTCGTCATAGTGGTCGGCACATCGCCAGACTTCCACAAAGATTTCCTGAACGGCCTCTTCAGCATCGGCGTAGGTTGACGAAAAGCGCCTCGCAATCGTCCACACAAGATCGCCGTAGCGAATCAAGCACTCCTCAATGGCCGCCATCTCGCCGGCGGCGATACGGCCGATCACGCCATCGACGATCGACGTCTGGAGAAGTCCCGACGAACCAGGAATTGAGACGAGAACTGGTCCAGTAATGATCACTGTACATGACTCAAATGGCGAAGAATAAATCGGAGTTGAAGCACTCCCCGCCGGATGTGCGATTTCACCGACCCCAGCGGCATCGACAGTCGATGGGCAATCTGTTGATGGCTCAATCCCTCGTAGTACGCCAGCTCCAATACTTTCCGCTGCCGTGCGGCGATGCTCTGGATGCCCTTTCTCACTTCGGCCCTTGCTTCACGATTGGCTGCGACAGAATCAGGGGCCAATTCATTGCCGTATAGAGAGTCTTCCGGCAGTGAGTCGACGGAACGACCATAGACATACTCGCGATGGGCGACCCGCGAACGCCAGCGATCGATTGCACGGCTCCGCGCCAGTTGCATCAAATATGTCCGCGATCCGCCGCGGCTGGGATCGTAACGATCGCGGCGACGCCATAATTCCACGAACACGTCGGACAACACATCTTCAGCGTCGGCCCGGTGCCGGAGAATTTTCTCGCAGAGCGCAAGTACCTCGGCTGCATAAAGATTAAAGTAACACTTCAGCCGTCTGAAGTTGATGTTGGTTGATGATGGGATATTGGGTTATGTCTGTGAGGCATGGCAACATGTGCGACGGCGGCAACGGGATCGATGCGGGCTGTTCTTCGCGGCGGCGCGATGACGGAGGCGCAAGCGCGGAGTCTGTTTCGGCAAGGGGAAGAAGCGGTCGTGTTCGCGCTGCTGGAATTGACCAAGCAGTTGGCCGAGGCGCAGGGGAAGACCGGTCCCTCGGCGACGCCCAGCACTCCCTCGGGGATGATTCCCGTCTACGAGAAGCCGCCGGCGAAGCGTCGCGGCAAGAAGCTGCCCGGCGCCAAGGCCGGGCATCCCGGCTCGCGGCGCACGGCGCCGGCGCGCATCGACTGGCAGGTCGCGCATCGCGCCGATCGCTGTCCCGACTGCGGCGGCCGCTTGAAGCGTTGCGCGGAGACGCGCACGCGCTACACCGAAGATCTTCCCGAAGTGCAGCCGGAGGTCACCGAGCATACGATCCACCGCGACTGGTGTCCGCAGTGCCGGAAGAAGGTCGAGCCGCCGGTCGTCGCCGCCCTGCCGGGCTCGATGCTTGGCAATCGAGTGCTGGCGCTGTCGGGGTGGCTGCACTACGCTCTGGGCAACACGCTGTCGCAGATCGTCGAAGTGTTCAACTTCCACCTCCAACTGAAGCTCACGCCCGGGGGCTTGGTGCAGATGTGGCAGCGGCTCCAAGAATTGCTCTACGGCTGGTACGAGCAGATTCAGCAAGAAGCCTTGCGGTCGGCCGTACTGCACGGCGACGAGACCGGTTGGCGGATCGACGGCCAAACGAACTGGCTGTGGTGCTTCGGCAACGAGCGCTTGACGTACTACCTGATCGACCGCTCGCGCGGGAGTCCGGCCTTGGCGAAGTTCTTCGTCCAGGAATTCGCCGGGACGCTGGTCACCGACTTTTGGGGCGCGTACAACGCGGTCTCGTGCGCGGCGCGGCAGACGTGCCTGGTCCATCTGCTGCGCGAGTTGGAGCAGACGGAGAAGTACAAGTCGCCCGGCGAGTCGTGGGCGGCCTTCGCCAAGAAGCTGCGGCGGCTGGTCGGCGATGCGATCCGGCTGTGGCGGCGGAAAGCGGAACTGTCCATCGAGACCTACGCCTCGCGGCGGGAGTGCCTCGACCGGCGGTTGGCGGAGCTCATCGACGGGCCGTGGGAAGACGGGCACGCCCGCCGCTTGGTGAAGCGGCTGCGGCGGCACAGCGGCGACGTGTTCACGTTCCTCGACCAACCGGGGGTTCCCTTCGATAACAACCACGCCGAACGGTCGATCCGCCCGGCGGTGATCCTCCGCAAAAACAGCTACGGCAACCGCAGCCAGCGGGGCGCCGACTGCCAAGCCGTGCTGATGAGCGTCTTCCGCACCCTCAAACAACGCGGCCACGATCCCATCCGAACCGTCGTCGCAGCCATCGAACATTACCTCACCCACAAACAACTACCCCCGCTGCCGCCGCCCAAAACCGCTTCAGACGGCTGAAGTGTTACAGATTAAAAAGTTCCTGAAACGCGTTCCGATTCCCCAGTCGAACGGCTGACAGTAGTTCACCGTCGGTCTCAGACGATGACGACCATGGCCTGCTATCATGGGCTAGAGGCGACTTGTTGAGTTGAGTACCAGTGCTGATGGTTGCCGTCAACGTCGCGATACTCATCAAACAACTTCCTCAGTAAAAATAGGCGGCCGCTGCGGAGAGACGGGGCACCCTTAGGCCAGCTTTTCATGGCATCTGAAAGAGGCTGAACAGCAACAGACCGACCCCCGATAATGCGAGGAACGCATGACCAAGCACGATCGGAATTGGCAGCGCCAGATTGCGCAGATGAAATAGTGCGAAGATTGCAGTCCCGCCCAGCGCAGCCAAGACGAACAGACCGAGTGAAATCTGCGCGAGCTGCGGAATCCCTGAGGTCGCGGCCGCATAGGCCAAGAGCGTCACGCCCGTCAGTGCGATGATACCGTGTCCGATGGCTAGCCAAGTTGGCGGGCGAGGCGCGCCGCTGAGAAGGATTGCGACCATTGTTACTCCTCCAAGCGCGGCCATGACCAGCACAATAGCGGCGAGTGTCATCGACGACCCTAGTAGTGTGAATTGTCGAATGGATCGTAAGGACGAGTTAACGTCGGCGACGAACGCATCTAAGTCGCGACGCTGAAAAACAAAGCCCGGCGCAATGGGCAGGATTGCACCGGGCTCTCGGATGTTGCCTCAGCAGTTGTTAACGCTTTGACGCGGCCGCACCCGTACTGGCGCTCGCAGTTTTGCTGTCGAGATCCTTGATTTCATCCATGATCTTCTTCGCCTCCACCATGTGGGCGATCGTCACCTTTTCACCCTCGGCAATGACTTTCTGAAGTTCAGGCGAAGCAAAGTTTTTACTGCCACGCAATTGGGCGAGCATTCCCAGATGGGCTCCCAATTGCTGACCGATGAACGCCTTATCGAATTCAGCGCCTTCGTGCTGATCGAGTTCATTTTGCGTCAACGCTAGGCACTGGCCCTTCACCTGTTGGATCATGTCGATGCTGCGATCATTCGCGGCGGCTCCTTGCGGACTGGGCGCTGGCTTGCTAGCAGATTCGCTTTCGCCCATGGTGAGCTTGAGATCGGCCACCTCAGGAGCGGCTTGCTGAATCATCGCGACGGCCTTGCCGTGGTGTTCGACCAGCATCAGGGCAAATTTCTTCACTTCCTCATGCTGGGCGTGTTGCTCCGCGTACTGGCCCAGGGCCGCCTCTTCCTGGTTTCCCAACAACATGCAAGCGGCAATCTGATTGTCGAGGTCTTGGTCTTTCGCCTGGGTCCCTGACGGTCGGGCTTGAGCTGCGGGACGCTGAGGCGTCGCGACTTCGGCCGCATTTGCCAAGTTTGATGATCCCGCCACTAGCGCTAGAAGAGCAAAACTGTTTACAAAAGTTCTCATGGTAATGACTCAATATGTTTTTATTAATTGACGTAGAAAGAGCTGCCGCCCCAGATCGAACGAACTGCGCTTGGATCTACCAAGCAGATCGCTCGACGGTCAGGGGCAAGCCGAGCTAGCGGGAAGGCACAGTTCCCAGTCCACAAGAGGTTACTTGCTAGTCCGATCGGAGCCGCCAATTTTGACTAGCTTGTTGTAGACGCCGAAAAGCAGAAACGGCGCCGCCCATTGACCCACGAACTGGCTATCGTCCTTGCGGTCGGTCAACCGGAGAAACAGCGCGACTCCCATCGAGCCAAGGGCAGCCCACAGAAAGGCGTCGGAAGGCAACTTAGCGGTTTGTTCCTCAATCATTCGCGCCATGGACCCTTCGGCATGCGCATCAACCTCCGCTACTCCATGGTTTTGCCGTGTTGCGGTCATGGTCATCTTTCACTTCCTTTCCTCGAAGATCTTGTCGGGACCGCAAGAGTTGCAGTCGACGTCGATCATCCAGGGAAGCAATCCTTATGCCGTAGCTCAAGCTTTTCAAAAAACAGGGCCTCACACCGTCAAGTAAGACAGGCCGAATCAGGGTATTTCAGTTGATGGTAATCAATAAAAACACCCGCCATGCATACCGCATGGCGGGTGCGGGTTTAGTCGAATTCGACTTAGCAGCGGACGTCGCTTAACAATGGCGTCGGCCGAGACGACGCAAAAGGCAAAGATCGAAGAGTCCCTTAGGAAGCTCATTACCGGCCTGCGATGGGAGAATTAGTGCGACGGTGGCACTGAAACCAACAACGTTTCAGTAGTCACTTGGACTGTCATCTTCTGGTAATCAGCTGACGAGCCGTGAAAACTACCGGATACCGGCATGACCCCGCGCGGCTGATTGCTGACGCCGGTCACGACATGCTTCAGCGACGTTGGCTGACCGAGCGTGGGATCAAAGCCGCGCCAGCCAAGCGTCGGCAGGTAGTACTCAGTCCAGGCGTGCGTAGACGCATGCCCTGCCATCGCCGCAGGACAGTCCAGATAGCCGCTGGCGAAGCGAGTGGCGATGCCGAGCGTTCGGCCAGCTTCCATCATCAGCGTCGCCATATCGCGGCAAGAACCGCTGGCAAGCGACAAGGTTTGGAGCGGAGATTGAACCCCTTTTTCGCTTCGGCGCTGGTATTTAATTTGTCGATAGATTGCCTCTCCCAGGGCGAACAAAATGCTTTCGGAGCTCTGCAACTCTGGTTTCGGGACCACCTGGTTGACCCACTCACGCACCTCATTAGCGTCCGTCGCGAATGACGCAGACTGGTAGGCCGCAGCCGCCCCCATTTCGAGCGGATCGTAAATTACAGGAAATGGAATTGGCCAAGGCGAGTGAGGCGATTGTTCAGGGAATGGCGAGGTCCTCGAAACGATCACGTCGTTCAGAATCTCTAGCTTGTCCGTCGGTTCCAAAAAATCAACGATCGCGATCGAATTACCAAACACGTCGCGCGACCAGGTCAATTGATAAGCAGGCGAAATTACAAGATGCATGCTCTCAACGCGAAGATCGTGTCCTTCGCGGGGGCGCAACACGAGACGATGACGCCCGAGCGTGATCGGGCGGACGTACTCGTATTCCGTACGATGCTGAATCCTGAGCCGCGACATACTTCCCTTCACTTGGCTAAGGTCGTGCAGATCGCCGAGCCAATTAAGATCGCCCCATATCGAGCGATACTCCTTTACGCGTCACCTGTTTCCGATCCAGCGGGACGTATTTCTGGCCAGGAACGAGCTGGCAATCGACCAACATCTGCGTCGAGCGGACCCTACCAAAGATACTCGCCACAGCCGCGTCTGCCGCGTCCCGACCATTACCGATGCGCACGAGCCCGTTGAGATGCGCCAGGCGAGTGGCGTCGAAAACCAACCATCGACCGCCGATGTATGCTTCAAAGCAAGCATGAAAATCAGGCGGCTCTAGTTCAAAAGCGTATCCGGAGAAATATCGTGCAGGGATCGTTAATGCCCGGCAGAGTGCAATCCCCAGATGAGCGAAGTCCCGACATACGCCCGTCCGTTGCGTTACGGTATCGTAGGCAGACGTTTCTGAATTAGTGCTGCCGCGCACATATTCGACGTTGTCGTGAATCCAGTCGACGATCGCCACCACTTTCTCGTATGGGTTGGCGATCTTGCCAAATAGATCCCACGCCAGTCGGCCCAATCGATCTGACTGACAGTAGCGACTAGGAAATAGAAATGGAATTGCCTGCCGATCCATCTCCGCGACTGGAGTGTAGTCAATTTTGCTAGCGGCGATCACATGATGCTCGCAATCGACCACCGCTTCGTAATGGATTGAGAGATGCTTCTTGCGACCAGTCTCCAATCGGACGAAGCGATTGCCGTTGGCGTCAGCGGTGAACTCTTCCGCCTTGGTCGCAGGTTCGATGGAGAACTTTTCGTGAGATATAGTCTGCGATGCATTACGCTGCGCATGGATACTGAGGATCAGCGTCGACGGGAAGCTCACGTCGTACTCGACGTGGGAAGAGACCTTGAATTGCATCTTGTTTGCTGTTCTCGAAACCGAATAAAAGGGCAACGTTGAGTGCCGAAATGATCAGAGACACTAGTTAAACGTACGATCTTCAAACGAAAGCGGAGTGGCTTCCTGCCACTCCGCCTCCCATTCCCGACTCGCTATTGTTCTCTTCACTTGCCATCGCCGTCAGCATCGCCGGGTAAAGTTCGCTCCAAGCGATCCCACGCATCGCGGGAGGCGAGTCGCGCCTTCTCCCAGGTGAGCTCTGACTGGCGTGGACTGGCTTCCCAATCACGGCGCATCTCGGGTTCAGCTTCGGCCCACGAGCGGTCAGTGTAGCGAGTTTTGGACTCCCAGCCATGACGATAGGCCGGAGCATAGGTTTCGTAACCGACATTGGCTTGGTGGTATTCGCGGTTTGGGTATTCATCGCGCCAGTAGGCGTCTTCCCGTGTCGGATCGATCCGCTCGGCGACCTCCTTTCCCGCGAGGCCTCCTGCCACGCCGCCGATGATCGCCCCGGCGACGGCGCCCACTGGGCCCGCCACGGCCCCCGCGACAGCGCCGGCCGCCGCTCCGCCCGCTGCCGCACCCAAACCAGCTCCCACTGGATGCGCACCCTTCTCCCCCGTAATTGGGTCGCGGTTGGCGTCTCCGGTC
>Ga0163144_10014017_pt1 | contig 16674 bp, 15 predicted proteins | sample OliLak19BULKMAT1_FD_123175 | JGI IMG/M metagenome (GOLD analysis project Ga0163144, IMG submission 123175) | Freshwater microbial mat bacterial communities from Lake Vanda, McMurdo Dry Valleys, Antarctica - Oligotrophic Lake LV.19.BULKMAT1 | ecosystem: Environmental > Aquatic > Freshwater >... | reverse complement strand
CTGCATACATGCCTCGTGAGGAGTATCGCGTGGTGTCTACTGCGTCGCCGATGGATCCATCCAGAAAAGTTCCCAGTGGTGTCCATCGAGATCATAGAAGCTGCGCCCGTACATGAAACCCATCTCTTGCACCTTCCCGATGTCCACGCCACCTGCTCCAACCGCCAACTGCTGTAACGCATCGACCTCGGCGCGCGATTCGCACGCCAACGCCAGCAGCGCCTCGGTGTGCGTTCGTGTATCGCAGAGTTCGCGCGACGTGAATCCCTTGAAGAAGGGTTCCATGAGGAGCATCACATAGCCCTGCTCGCTCAGCATCATGCAGGCGGCGTTCTGATCGGTGAATTTCGGATTGAAGCCGAAGCCCAGCGTTCGGAAGAAATCCATCGACCTGCTGAGGTCGTGAACGGCGAGGTTGACGAAGATCGCCCGGGACTTTGTGTCGCTCATTGCCAGCTCCATGCAAGAGAGTGGTACAGCGGTAGACTGGCAGGCGCGGAAAACATCAGGCCTCCAGCAACGTGCGCACGCGGCGGTCACGTAGATACAATCCTCCCCACAACAGCACCGCGATATACACCGGAAAGAGCACATGAGTCAGCATGGGGTTGCCGAGGCGCACATGCGTGGCCACAGCACCGCCCAGGTAGCCGGTCCACAGTACGGCGCCGAGAATTGCCGTGCGTGGAACGAGGTACAGGGCGAGGCAGACGAGCTGAAGAAGGCCGAGCGGGACGACCACGCTCTCCGGGTAGCCGAGCTGTGTCGTCCCCTCGACGGCTTGCGCGGACTTGAGCACCTTCATGACCGCGTCGAAGGTGAGGAAGAGTACGCCGAGTGCGCTGAGGATGCGGCCAGTCCAAATGCTCATGACCTCGTGCTCCGTGCCGAAGGAGGGTAACGTCTTTGACTACGATTGCGCTCGACATTAATCGCTGCCCGGGAGTTGCGTCACGATATCCCGCGCGCCGACTTGAGAGACGCGCCACATCTTACCGCCGACTACTCGCCGAGTCCATCCGATGACACCTCGTACTTGTTCGATCATGCTGGTGCTGTTCGCTGCGGCCGCAGCGGGTTGCGCGGCGCGCGCGCCATCGCACAGTGCAGCGCCGGCCAGCGCGGCTAGTGGCATGGGCGATGGCCCTACCCTGAGCGCGCCCGCCGCGCGGACGAACCGCGCGCTGCGTGTGCTGGTCTACCACGACATGGAAGGGCTCGCGGGACAGGACGACTACCGCACCTTCAACTACTCGCATCCCGAGTTCTACGCCAGGGGACAGGAATACCTCGCCGCCGACATCAACGCCGTCGTCGACGGGCTCTTCGCGGGCGGCGCGACGAGCGTTGAGATCGTGGATGCACACGGGAGCGGCAATCCGTCACCCGATCTGGTGCCGGCCAAGCTCGACCCGCGCGCCACGCAGTTGACGCGAGACGCACCATTCCGCCACTACGTGGACATCGTGGCACCTAACGCCTACGACGCCATCGTCGCCGTCGGCATGCATGCCAAGACCGGAAGCGTCGGTTTCGCCTCGCACACGGTGACCATCGGCATGGGACTCTGGATGAACGGCCGGTCGATAACCGAAACGGAGATCGTCGCCTTCTCGTGGGGGCGCGTGGGAGTGCCGGTGATCTTTGTCTCGGGCGACGACCACTTGCAGCGCGACCTCGCCACGATGCCGTGGCTGCACTTCGTGGTCACCAAGAACGCGACGAGTGCGAATACGGTACGGTTGCGCAACGTTGAAGCAGTACACGCGGAGATGAGGGTCAAGGCGGCCGAAGCAGTGCGAGGGCTGGCCCGCGCGAAGGTGATGCGCGTGCACGAGCCGGTGCGCGCGGCGCTGCGCGTGGTGCAGCCCGCCAGCCTAACGATGCTTCGCGGGGTGCCCGGGGTCGAGCTTTCGACAAACGGTGACGAAGTTGCCTTCACGGCGACGGACTTTCAGCAGGCGTACGACGGGCTCAACGCGCTGATCGGTGTGGCGCGGTTGGCGTATCCCACCACGACGAACGAGATCATCCGCGAACACGGGGACAACGTCGTGATCGGTCGCCTGCAGCGCGAACGGTTGATGGAGCGGTGGTTCGATGTGGAGAGTGGTCGCTGGCGTCCACCCGACCCGCCTATCGCGAGGACGGGACGGAAGTACTACGGGGCGCAGTAGTCATGTGAGCGCGGGGCGACGGGAGCGCTCGCGGGGCTTCGATGTAAGCGTGGCGAAGATCATGGGGGCGGAATGGCCGGCGCGCTTCGAGCTGGTTGGAAGGGCTGCGCTGGCTCGAGCCGCTGCCCTTGGATTTCGCGCCGCATCCGATCATGGTCGGAAATTCCTTCGTGCGGCCGATACTCAGGAGTGATGACCAGGGTCTCCGTCATTCCGCCCAAGCCGACCGCCTCCGAGTGCCTCATCGCCCGAGGGGCCGAATTCGTTGCCACCTCTCCAGAGGCGCGCGCGGACGCGCTCGAGTCCACGCTGTGGAGTCGTCGGCTGAGCTGGAAACAGGAAGAGGGGATCGGCCACTACTTTCGCTCGTTTCGGCTCCCCGCGCTCACCGTCCTCTTTCGCGAGGGCGATTACGATGCCTTCCTCGCGATCGTAGTGACGGGTGCTTTGGAGATCCAGAAGAAAGACACCGATGAGCGCTCGCACGTGATGGCGCGTCTGGGTCGCGGCAAGATGGTGGGTGAGATGTCGGTCGTCGACGGCGCTGCCCGTTCCGCCACAGCCGTTGCGTCGGAAGTCACGGAGTTGCTCGTCATGTCGAGGGACGACTTCGACCGAATGTGCGAGGCGCAGCCCGAGCTCGCACTGCCGTTCGCACTCATGATCGCCGAGGCGATCGCGCAGCTCCTACGACAGACGACGGGGCGAATGGTCGATCACCTCGAGGACTGAGCCATGCCGTCGGCGCTCGGAGCGAGCGGCACTGGTTCTTTCTTCTGTAGGGTATTGCCGCCCACCTCGAGCGGGTCCATCGCACCGTCCTGTGAGGGTCCAAGCCAGCGCTCCACGCCGCAGTCGGGCGAGAGCATCTCGTTAGGCGCCAGGAATAACACTTCGGTCTGCGGAACAGACTGTGGTGCTTCAACACGGCGCTTGGTCATCACGGTGGCGCCCCGCCCACTCGTCCCGCCTCCCCGTAGAAAACCTCTACCGTTCTTCGTGCGAGACGGACACATTCTCGGGCATGCATTCGCTCCGTCGGAACTTCTCCACGCTCGAAAGCTGGTCGCCGCCTCTGGTCCGCATGGCGCTGGTGAGCACCGTATTGCTCCTGGTCGCGCTCATCGGCCTTGCGGTGGACACGCGCGTCATCACCGGCGCACCGGCCTGGCTCAAGCCGGCCAAGTTTGGTCTCTCCGTGGCGGTCTACCTGCTCTCGCTCGCGTGGATGGTACGCGATCTCCCGCGCGCTCCAACACTGCGGCGCGCGACGTCAACCATCGCGTGGATCATCACAGCCGAAGTGCTGCTCATCTGCCTGCAGGCGGCGCGCGGCACGACCAGTCACTTCAACGTCAACACCCCGACTGATAGTGCGATATTCAGTGCGATGGGCGTGGGCATCGCGACCGTCTGGATCGCGTCCGCCGTCATCCTCTGGCAGCATTGGCGTGCGCCCGCTCGCGACACATCGATGGCGATGGCCCTGAGGTTCGGCCTCGCGCTCAACATTCTCGGGGCTGGCATTGGGTGGACGATGACGCGTCCCTTTCCAGGACAGATCGAAGCCATGCAACGTGGCGAACGCCCGTACATTGTTGGCGCGCATACCGTCGGCGCTCGCGACGGTGGTCCGGGACTGCCGGTCGCCGGCTGGAGTACCGAGCATGGGGATCTGCGCGTGCCTCACTTCCTCGGAATGCACGCCCTGCAGGTGCTGCCGATCCTCCTGCTCATGGTGCGTGGCCTGCGACGTACGCGCAACGACGCCATCGAGCGTACGGTGCTGGTTGTCGCAACGAGTGCCTGCAGCATCGCGTTTGTTGCCGCGTTGATGCACGCGCTGCGTGGCCTTCCCCTCTTGCCACTCACCGGGAGTTCCTGATGTTCGATGCCCAGCTCTTTCAGTACGCCAATCTCGTAGCCATGCTCAGTTGGATCGCGCTGGCCGTGCAGCCACGCCGCGTCGCCCTCTGGCTGCGCTTCGCCGTACCCGGTGCGTTGGCGCTGCTCTACACTTGGGCAATCGCTACTTCATTGCCCGGCGCCGAGGGCGGGTTCGGCTCGCTCGCGGACGTGCGGCTCCTCTTCGCGAATGATCGGGCCGTACTGGCGGGGTGGGTACACTACCTCGCCTTCGACCTGTTCATCGGCTGCTGGGAAGTGCTCGATGCCCAGCAGCACGGCGTGCGGCATCTGTTGGTCATCCCCTGTCTGGCACTTACGTTCATGCTCGGACCGGTGGGGCTGTTGCTCTATCTCGTCGTTCGATCGGTGGCCAGCCGACCGATTGCCGACGTCGCGGCCGCGTAGGCGCAGCGTCGTCATTCGCGTAGCAGGCGCTCGGCAGAAACGTTTGGGGTGCGCGATCGTCGCAACGTTATCGCAGAAGCGCGTGCCCTACCGCGCCACCACCCCCAGCCACCCCTTCACCGCCGGCGCCACCTCGGTCAGCGTAGCGATGCGATCACGACGCACCCCGGACACCGTCGGTGACCACTCACAAGAGACGGTGTGCATGTCGGCGGCTGTCGACGGAAAGCCATGAGCACCGACCGCGCGACTGGCGTCGTCATACACCGGCCCCCCCGCCTCTCGCGTCCAGCCGAAGCCTTCGGCTACCTCGTAGTACACATCGCCCCCCGCCGGTCCGCCAATCCCTAAGTGCGCGGCCCGCGCTTCGCGTCGGTCGAACACCTGCGTCACCACAGGCATGCCGCGTTCGTCGCGTACCGCCAGCAGCACGCGCCGTACCTCGTCCATAACCGCCCCCTCTTCGTGCGCAGGAACGATTCCCGCGCGCCGACTGCTGCGGTTGACCGAAATCCAGTAGCCGTTGGCCGAAGCGGCGCGTGTGCGGGCCAGGTCTATGCGCCCGGCGCTGTCGAGCGCCAACAATCCAGTCGCTCGCAAGGCTGCGTTAGGGTGGAAGCGCCGCCAAGTGGCCCGCATCCCGTGGTCGCCCGTCACGAACAAGCGCGTCCCGGGGGACTCGCGCGTCAGCTGCATGAGCCCTGCCAGGCGTACGTCTACCAACTCCCACAAACGCTCCCGCACCGCCACCACCCGCGTGGCAAGCGCGGGGTCGAAGCCCGGGCGCTGCGGATTCAGGACTCCCCACAGCGCATGATCCGCGTTGTCGCCCAACGAGAAGTAGTCGAGCATCAGCGCCGGGTCCAGAAATCGCCACCCCCACACCGCGCCCTCCATCGACGCGCGCGTCGTCAGCTCGGCGCTTTCCAACCACCGCCACTCGGCGGTTCCGTCACCACCCTCCAGCATCGTACGCCCGAGTGCGCCGGATTCCCACAGCGCAACGGCGGAGTTGCCCACCCACCCCGGCGCCGCTGCGTCATAGGCGGCCGTGAGCGAGGCCCGGTTGGCCTCCGCCAGCTGCATACCGGGTACAAAGAGGGTGAACGACGTGTCGCGCGCACCCATCGCGAACAGGCGGAGGCGCATCGATGCGCGCCGCCGGTCGGGGAGGTCGATCACCAGGGGATCGGAGAACGCACGGGCCAGTGGTCGTCCGCGCACAGGTGAACGCTCCTCTGCGATAGGTGACACTCGTACGGCGCGCGCCAGGTCGCGCTCGAAAGCGACGTACATCTGCGCCGAGTCGCCGACAGGCCAGAGGCGCAGCAGCACGTGCAGCGCTCGCCCGCGCACCAGCGAATCGCCGGACAGGGGGAGTTGGAACTCCATCGTCTGCTCCGAGCGACCGGGCGTCAATCCGCGCCACGGCGCCGCGTCCGTGAGCTGCATATCGCGCCGGGTAACGACGCGCGGCTCCAGCAGCACGCGGTTGAAGCCATTGAGCGCTGACAACCGAGGCAATGCCAACGCCTCAATCGCGCGTGTTCGAGCGGCCTGGAAGGTGTCGGCCGGTTCGCCGTCGTCGGAGGGGTAGCCGGGGGCGGCCGGCGCCTGCGTCACGTGATGCGCGAATACGGTGCGTCCCGCCGCCGCGACAGTGATCCATATCGGCTCGGCCCGCAGCCCGCCTACGTTGAACCCATTCGTTGTCTCAAGAATCGTGAAGCGCGACGCTGGCAGACGCAGGTGTGTGTTAGCCGCGATGCCGTTCACGTCGCCGTATGCGCCTGTCCATATCGCGGCGTGCCCGGCTGCGGTCACGCTCGGGAAGGTAGGCTGCGCCGAGGCGGCGCAACTTCCCTCGGCAAAAAGTGCGCGAATGGCCGGAATGCGCGAGGCCGCCACACTGCCCACAACGCGCCGTTCGTTGAACGAATCGAAGGAGACGACGATGGCGCGCGGCGCTGGGGACGGCGACCGAAGTTGCGGATCGCGTGGCTGATGCGTGCATGCGGTGAGCAGCGCAATCGTTAGCGCGTGCCACGCCACCTGCACGCTCAGGAGCGCACGGGGAATTCGAAGCACGCGAGAATCCAGCCCGTTGCTCGACCAACGCCGACTCTTTTGCATTGGCCAACCATATCAGCCGATCGGGGCGTGAGTCAGGGCCAATCGCGCCGTCCATCTCACGCACCGCACCGCCCTCCCTATACTTCGTCTCCCGGTTTCGCTCCACAGTGCTCCGCGCGCCCCCCGACCCTACGCGTCCCATGCGACTCCTTCGCGCCGCCCTATTCTCCACTGTCGCGCTCCCGTGCGCCCTCGCCGCGCAGGCGCCCACCCCAACGCCGTACCAGTTCACGATCGAGGACTACGCTCGCGCCGAGCGCTTCCTTGGGCAGACTACAAACCCCCTCGTGAGCGGCGGCGCGGGGCGACCCACCTGGCTGGCCGACGGGCGATTCTGGTACCGCGCCAGCACACCCGGCGGGAGCGCTTTCTATCTCGTCAATCCCGCCAAGCGCACCCGCGTCCCAGCCTTCGACCACATCAGGCTCGCGGCCGCACTATCGGCGGTTACCGGGGGCATCGTGGAAAGCGACCGGCTCCCCTTCCAGAGCGTCGACTTTGCAGCGGACGGACGCTCGGTGACGGTGGCCGTGCGTACCCAGCGCTACAACTGCAACCTCACCAACTACATCTGCACCAAGGCCGACCCTTCGCCTCAGGTTCCGCCTAACGCCAGCATCTCCCCCGATGGCAAATGGGCCGTCTTCATCCGCGACTACAACCTCTGGTCCCGGGAAGTGGTCACCGGAGCCGACACTCCGCTCACCACCGACGGAGTAAAGGACTTCGGCTACGCCACCAACAACGCCGGCTGGGTGCATAACGACGATCCGGTCGCCACCTGGTCCGCCGATTCGCGGCAGATTGCGACGTTCCAGCACGATGGTCGCGGCACGCGCGACATGTACCTCGTCTCCACCAATGTCGGCAGTCCCAAGTTGGAGGCGTGGAAGTATCCCTTGCCAGGCGACAGTCTCATCTTTCGCATCAGCCGAGTGATCATCAACCAGGGCCCTGACGGCCGCCCTCGGCTTGTACGGTTACAGATGCCGCCCGATGCCCATCGCTCCACGGTGTCCGACCACATCGCGTGTAATGGAGAGATTTGCGACGCGCAGTGGTATCCCGACGGCTCGCACCTGGCTTTCATCTCCAGCTCGCGCGACCACAAGGAAGCCTGGCTCCGTGTGGCCGACGCCAACACCGGCGCGGTTCGTCAGGTGCTCTACGAAAAAAGCGCTACCCAGCTCGGCGACGCCTCACTTCCCGAAAATCTCTGGCGCGTGCTTCCGGCGAGCAATGAGCTCATCTGGTGGTCGCAGCGCGACAACTGGATCCACCTGTACCTGTACGACCTCACCACCGGCGCACTCAAGAACCGCATCACCACAGGCGAAGGCAACGTCTCCGAGTTGGTGCGCATCGACGAGAAGACGCGCCAGATCTGGTTCACCGCCGGCAGCAAGGACCCGGGGCGCGATCCGTACTTCCAACACCTGTACCGCATCGGCTTCGACGGCAAGGGAGAGACGCTGCTCACGCCGGAGCCGGCCAACCACACCGTATCGCTCGCGCCTAACGGGAAGACCTTCGTGGACACCTATTCCACTCCCGACGTGCCGCCGGTCACCGTGCTGCGCGACGCTAACGGCAAAGTGCTGCAGACGCTCGAGCGCGCCGACATCTCGCGCCTACTCGCGTCGAGGTGGAAAGCGCCGACTCCCATCCGCATGAAGGCGCGTGACGGCACCACCGACATTTACGGATTGATGTACACCCCATCTACGCTCGACTCAGCCAAAAAGTATCCCATCATCAATCACATCTATCCCGGACCGCAGTCGGGCAGCGTGGGCCCGCGCTCCTTCATCCCTGCTCGCGGCGACAATCAGGCGTTGGCCGAGCTCGGCTTCGTCGTGGTCGAGATCGATGGTTTGGGGACGCCGGGTCGCTCGAAGGCCTTCCACGATTTCTATTACGGCCGCATGGGCGACAACACCATCCCCGACCAAGTGGCGGGGATGAAGGAACTTGCCACTCGTTATCCCTTTATCGACATCGGGAAGGTCGGAATCTGGGGCCATTCGGGTGGCGGCTTCGCCACTGCAGCGGCCATGTTCCGCGCCCCCGACTTTTTCGATGTAGGGATCGCCGAGTCGGGCAACCACGACAATCGCAATTACGAGGACGATTGGGGGGAGCGCTATCAGGGCCTGCTCACGCGCGACGGCGCCAAGGATAGTTACGACGCCGAAGCCAACCAGACGTATGCCAAGAACCTCAAGGGCAAGCTCTTTCTGGTACACGGCGCCATGGACGACAACGTCCCGCCCTACAACACGCAGTTAGTCGCCGACGCACTAATCAAGGCGGGAAAGGATTTCGATCTCCTCATACTCCCCCAGGCGCGGCACGGCTTCGGGCAGGACTCGCCCTACATGATGCGTCGACGCTGGGATTATTTCGTGCAGAATCTGCAGGGGAATCTGCCGCCCAAGGAATATCAGATCGGGAAGCCGAGGGTCGTGCCGTGAGAACGGTGGAGAGCGCGTCACAGTCACCTTTGAGGAAGTTCCACTTCATGAACAGGATTGCTGAGTGAGGCCCAAGCACGTGGTCGTTGGAGCCATCGCGATGGCGGCGGTAACTCTCGCTGGATTCGCGGCAGGCGTGTCGGTTGCTCAGGAAAGCACATCCAGAGTCTATGAGCTACGGACGTATACCACACTGCCCGGTCGGCTTCCCGCCCTTCACAAGCGCTTCGCCGAGCACACGCTCAAGCTGTTCGAGAAGCACGGCATGCGGAACGAGACGTACTGGGTGCCCACCGACTCTGCGCGCAAGGACAACACGCTCATTTACGTGGTGTCGCACGCGAGCCAGGACGCGGCGCACAAGAGCTGGAAAGAATTCGCCACCGATCCCGAGTGGATCAAGGTCCGCAACGCCAGCGAAGCGGACGGCGCCATCCTCGCCAAATCACCCGAGCGTGTGTTCATGAAGCGCACGGGGTACTCTCCGTAGGCATTCGCCGCGCGCGCGTTCCTACTTTTTTGCCCCGCTGCTCAATTTCCGACTGTCCACGGTATAGAGAAATCCCGTGTACTGCATCTCTTCCCACGTCTGGTCGCCCCACCGCACCTCTGCCTTCGGATTCGGATTGGTGGACTTGAGGGCCGAGTTGTCGTACCACGCGGTCGCTTCGATGCGCGCACCGGGAGGGACCGCGAGGGGTTTGGCGAACATGTAGTAGGTCTGCCAGTTGAAATCGTAGTTCGGCACGGAGAGAATCACCTCCGAGCGCCCGTCGGGCTGGACCAGTCGGTACTCCCACCGTTTGCCACGCAGATGCGTGTGCGGAAAGAGCCCCCAGATGCGCACGCTCTCTCGGAACCCGACCTCGGAGGGCACTACATAGTCGGCCGCGCCCGCCGGAATCGTGAACGAGCCATTGAAGAACTGGTCGGCGCGGATCTCTTGGTCGGGTCGACCCTTCGCGAAGATCATTCCAACGCTTGTACGGTCCTTCATGGCGTGCCCTTTGGCGGTGTAGTGCATCTGGAACGTCAGCACCGAGCCGGCGGGGATGCGGAGGGCCGTGCCTTCTGGGAAGGTGAGAACGTTTGTGCCGGGCGCGGTGGTCCCGATAAGGGCGCTCACACCGCGCTCGTCTTCCTTTTTGTCGTTAGTGGTCGGCGGCGGCTCGGGAATCGCATGATCGTCCCGACGAAGTACCAGCGGCCCGCGTGGGGAGTCGCCTGCGGCGGCGGTCGGCGGCGGCGTGCGTTCCGGCTGGCTGGCGAAGACCAGCACGTGGTGTACCACTTCCCGCGCCCCCGGCAGGATCTCGATGGCCCGGACCCACTTGTCTTCGGTGAAGTTCGTGGGGACTTCGAAATACTGATATTCTATAACGCCCTTGGCAGGCACGTCGTACTCGGTCGGCATCGCCACGACCACGTCGGGCGTGCCGATGGTCCAGCTATTCGAATACATCGGCATCGGCGGCATATCGTTCGCATCGCCGCGGGGTGCGCCGGCATCCGCCCACTTGGTTATCGTCTGCTTGTCGGCGACCGAGAGCCGTCGGTCGTTGAGGAACGTTCCGTGTGGGGCGTCGGCATGCCACGGCGGCATGAACCCGGAGCCGATCGCTTCAAGAATGTCGGCGGCCCTCTCGCGTACCTCCTCGTATGTCAGGAGCGACATGGGACCGAGCCCCCGGGGCCTGTGGCAGCTCGTGCAGTCTCGGTACAGAATGGGTGCGACGTCTTTTGTGAACGTCGGTGCGGCGGTCTGCGCTCCGAGCCCTTGGCCTACAGGAATACTGCCTATACCGATGCCACCCACTATCGCCAAGATGGTCGACTGCAGCAGTCGTCGGCTTGCAGTTCGAACGCGTATGACCTTCGTCATGTTGTCACAACCCAGCCTGTGGATAAACGTCACGATCGCGGACCGCGAAGTATGCGACGGTTCCCAGGCCAAACGCAATGCGGCGGGACGGGCCGGGGGCTACTAACCGGCGTACCATTGCAAGACGTTGGCCCACGCCCGATGCCGTCTGACTCATGAATCACTATGTGAGGACGCAATCGACTGGTGGACGCTCGCGATGTGAAAGTCACGCATCGGGCCCCGTGCGGTGCTACGGGTTTTCTAGACACGTGACTCCTGTGCGCGCCACCAGCCGCCCATTATCGATGCTGCATCCTCAGACCGAGCGCCACCAGGTCGCACGCCTCCCGACGCACGCCCGATTGGGAAGCGACGCGATCGCCCAGCTCCATCGAGCGGTCACTCACCACATCGTGCGTGGGCCACTCGGGACGACCGGCCATATTAGGATTCCCGGTGGTGGCGAATCGTACCCAGTAGTCGCCGATGGTGGCGGCCAATGAATCGTCCACCGCATCGTTCGGGAGCCACGACGTCCGGTTACCGAACACGTAGCCGATTTCGGCCGAGTGATACGCACCGAGCTTGGCGCCACCGGGCAGCACACGGGTGAAGAGGTAGAGATACGCTGGCTGGCCGGCCCGGGCGACCGCGCGCGCCACGTACCGCGACGGGCAGGTGATGAACAAATCGGTCGTTAGGCGCACCAACGCATCATCTACCCCGGCGTCGGTGGCCGGGGGATAGAGGGCAAGCAGGCGCGGCGCCGCCATGCCTAACGTTGCGCGCACCCACTGTGCGTAGGCGTCGGTCGTGCGCGGAATGCGGGGGAGATAGGTGCGCAGCGTGGACATTTCCAGCCCATTGCTACCGATGAGCAGCGGTACCGCGTTCTGGCGCCCGTCGTCGAAGACCTTTCCCGGCCGCTCGGGAAGCACCCATCCATCGACTATGGGACCCGGAGTGTACTGTCCGGCCAACACCAGGCGGCCGGCAGCGGCTATGATGTCCTGCGCCGAGGCGCGGCGGAGCGAGGCGAGCACGTCTGCCGTGGAGTCGATGCCTAACGACCGGGCGAGGGCCACCCCGGCGGCTTCGGCCTGCACGAGCGACTGCGACGCCCCCATCGGCGTTCCGCTCTCGGCGATGGCGCGGTGGAAGAGACCCGTGGACAGGGGCGAGGCCATAAGCGCCAGCACGTCGATGGATCCGGCGGACTCGCCGAAGATCGTCACCCGGCCGGGATCACCCCCTACGGCACGGATGTTCCGCTTCACCCATTGCAGGGCCGCAACCTGGTCCAACAGGCCGTAGTTCCCCGATGCCTTGTCCGGCGATTCGGCGGTGAGCGCCGGGTGGGAGAGAAAGCCTAACGCGCCAAGGCGGTAGTTGATGGTCACGAGTACCACGCCGCGACGGGCGAGCGCGGCGCCGTCGTATTCGGCTGAGCTGCCTTCTCCGAACATGTTCGAGCCGCCATGAAACCATACCATTACCGGCCTCAGCGTGCGGCGGTCGTTCCAGTGCGCGGTCCAGATGTTGAGGGAGAGGCAGTCCTCGCTGGTCGGAACCACGGTGGTATCGACCTTGTCGGCGGTGCCGAAGGCGGCGGCGATTCCCCTGCGGAAGGATATGAGTACCGGTGCCTGCGGGCAGGAGGGACCGACTACGGTCGCCGCGCGGGGCGTGCCCGATGGCGACAGCGGCTCTGGCGGACGCCAGCGCAGCACGCCAACGGGTGGCGCGGCGAAAGGGACCCCCTTGAAAACGGCTTCGCCTTGTCGGGGGCCTGCAATCCCCGTGTAGTGAGCACCGTCGAGTTGCACCTGTGGGGCGGCGACCTGCGCGAGTGCCGTATGGACCGCGAAGACGAGTGGGGCGAGGATGATGGCCAGACATGGTGGCATGACGTGTCGCCGCATATGACCTCAATCGCTCGTCATGATGAACAACGGCGCACCATCGAAGTCGTAGATCGGGCGCAGTCGCTCCGTGTTATAGTACTTTGCAACGTCCACGACCTTTTTCTCCGAGGTCACGCTTTGAATCGGTACACTGTCGTAGAATCCGCGGTGGATGCTGACTAGCCTGCCGAAGCGCTTCTTCAGGATCAGATCGAGCGCGAGGTTCCCGAACGCCATCGGCACGATCGAGTCGAGCGCGTCGGGATCGCCGGAGCGCACGAGATAGCCGAGTCGCTGGTTCACGACGTCGATGCGGCGGCCGTTGTTGTATTTCGGCGAGTATTCCTTTAACGCGGCGGCCACCTTGTCGCCGACGCCACCGAGCTTCCGGTGCCCGAACATGTCCGTTTCTTCGCTCTCGAAACTCATGCCGTCCTGCGTCGCCAGGTGCGCGCCCTCCGACACCAGCACCACCGAATAGCGGCTCGGGTTCCGATTGCGATCGTAGGTGAGCAGCTCCGTGAGCTGCTCCACATTCACCGCGTGCTCCGGAATCACACAGCGATCTGCCGCGCCTGCCATCGTCGGCAGCAGCGCGGTAAACCCCGCATATCGGCCGAACACCTCGATGACGAGGAATCGCTCGTGCGAGCCCGCCGACGTGCGAATGCGGTGCGTCAGCTCGATCGTTCGCGTCACGCAGGTGCTGAAGCCGATGCAGTAGTCGGTGCCGTAGACGTCATTGTCCATCGTCTTCGGAATTGCGACGACGTTCACTCCTTCGTCGTGCAGGCGCTTTCCGTAACTGAGCGTGTCATCCCCGCCGATGGGGATCAGCACGTCTACGCCAAGGTGCGCCAGGTTTTTCAGGACATCCTTCGTGACGTCGTTGATCGGCGCGTCGTATCCGGTCAGATGTTGCGGCACGCGCTCGCGTGGCAAATGGCTCGGGCGCGTGCGCGACGTGTGCAGGAAGGTGCCGCCGGTACGACCGGCGCGGTTCACGATTGCTTCGCTGAGACTCACCACGTTCTCGCTGTTGTCGGCGTCGGCGTCGCAATCGTAGTCGACAAGTCCAGCCCAACCACGGCGAATGCCGACCACGTTGTATCCCTCTCGAAGGGCGCGAATCGTGATCGCCCTGATGGCGGGGTTCAAACCGGGCACGTCTCCGCCACCCGTGAGAATGGCGATCGTTCCCTTGCTATCTGACATTAGTTCTCTCTCTCTGGGTTTGCGGATGGAGTTCCATGCATCGCGCCGGCACACGCGAAGCAAGCCGTCGCCGTCTTGCCGCCCGCGCGATTCACATGATCCCTGCAAGCTCGGATTTGCTTGAACGGCGCTCGCTTCACGGAGGCTGCAACTGGGAAATGGCGAAGTCAGAAACGGGCTGGGAAATGGCGAGGTCAGAAAAGCGCGTGGCCTGGATGACCTGCCGCCTCAACCATACGTCATCTTCCGATGTATCCGCAACAGCCGCCCCGACGTGTGGACCTCGCGAATGCCCGAGGCGACCGCGCCGGCAGACTACAGAACGCGTTGCGCGCCACGTTCACCCCTCCAATACCACTTCCACCACGCTCGGCCCGTTCTCCGCAAAGGCACGCCGCATCGCCACCACCACTTCCTCGGCCGTGGTCGCCCGTACCCCGGGCACCCCCATCGACCGCGCGAGCGCCACGAAGTCGACCTCCGGCGCCGACAGGTTCAGCAACTCCCGCCCTCGCCGCGCATCCGTGAGTTGGAGCCGCTCCAACTCCACCTCGAGAATACGGTACCGCCGATTCTTGAGTACGAGCGTCGTGACATTCGCTCCCTCGCGCGCGAACGACCAGAGTGCCTGTGGCGCGTACATCGCACTCCCGTCGGCTTCGAGGGTGATCACCGGGCGGCCCGGAGACGCAAGGGCGGCGCCTAACGCCATCGGCATGCCGAGCCCTAACGAGCCGCCGGTGAGGCACAACCAGTCGTGCGAAGCGGAACCGACGGTGGCGGCCAGCGCGGGAAACCTCGTGGTGACGGCTTCGTCCGACACGATCGCCCCCTCGGGCAGCAGCGCGCCTAACGCCTGCGCAAAGCTGCTGGGGTCGAGTCGGCCGGTGGGCAAGGGCGGCGGCGCATGCGGCGTCATGGTAGCACCGTTTTCCGGAGCACCTAACGCGGCAGCCAGCGCCCCTAGCGCTGCGGCTACGTCCTCCTCGGGCTCGGCCAGCGTGAGCACCTCGCACCCCTCGGGCACCAGGGCGCCGGGGAGTCCTGGATAAGCGAAGAACGCCACCGGCACCGACGCCCCCGCCAGCACCAGATAGCGGGTGCCCGCCAGCGCCTCGACGACCTGCTCCGGGAAGTATGGTAGCCGATTCACCAGCACGCGCCCCGCGCCACGTTCCGCGACCGCAGTGAATGTCGTGGAGAAGAGTCGTGCCTTGGCCGCGTTGGCGGCCCGCGACGCGTCGCGCACGGCACTCCCACGCATGGCGGCACCACCAATCAGGAGCACGGCCGATGCACCCGATGCCAGCGCCCGACGCACGGCCTCGACGCGATGCGCGTTCGGCGCTCGTGGGGCGGAGGGCGCAACGCTCTCCACCGGTTGCGTGGTCGCTCCCCATGCGGCGTCCGCCGGCACGATCAGGGTGGCGATTGCGCCTGGCGGACCCATCGCGGCCCGCACCGCGGCGCCCGCAGCGCGGGACATGTCATCCGCACCGGCAACACACCCCACCCACGCCGAGACGGTGAAAGCCAGACCCGCGATATCGCTTGTGAGCGGTGCATCGCTAGCGCGGTGATAGCTTGCGTGGTCGCCGACGATGTTGACCACGGGCGATTGGGCGCGCTTCGCGTTATGCAGGTTGGACAGCGCATTGGACAGCCCCGGCCCCAGGTGCAAGAGCGTGGCGGCCGGCCGGCCCGTCACCCGCGCCCACCCGTCAGCCGCACCCGACGCCACCCCCTCGGCGAGGGTGAGCACGGGACGCATGGACGGCACCGCATCCAGCGCCGCCACCAGATGCATCTCGGACGTGCCAGGGTTGGCGAAGCAGGTGGTCACGCCAGACGAGGCGAGGGTGCGAAGTAGCGCTTCAGCGCCGAGCATGGTGTGAGATTATGGGTGAGGGAGGGCGCGAAAGTGCCTGGTCGATAGCGAGAGGTGGCGGCTGTCAGCCGACTGCGCCACCACGTGCCACTCGGATGCGCTTAGACCTTGCGCACCGGCCCAGGGTAGCGGGCAAGTTGTGTATCGGCGGTGACGAGGGTGACTCCCTCGCAGAGCGCTTGGGCCAGTAGCAGGCGGTCGAAGGGATCTTTGGGCAGGTGGGGCAGACTGTCGATGCTCACCGCGTGCTGGCTTGTGATGGGAAGCTCGCCATAGCCGTTGTCGAGCAGACCCCGGCGGAGCAGGCGTGGCTCGACGCGGAAATCTTCCCGGCCCAGGGTGTTCTTGATCGCGATCTCCCACAGGCTGGCAGCGCTGAAGAGAAGCTCGTTGCGCGGGTCGTCGAGCAGCTTGCGCGCCGCCGTTGAGAGCCGCTTGGGATGGCCGGCCGCCCAGAGGAGAATCTGGGTGTCAAGCAGCAGCTTCACCCCCCGCTCCCGAACAGGTCCGCGATTTCGGCCGTGCCCATGCGGTCGAAATCCTTGGGCACGGCGATCTCGCCCGCCAGAAAGCCCAGACGTTGCGGCACGGTTGGGGCATCGAGCACCGTAACCTTCACCAGCGGCTTTCCCGCTTTGGCAATCACGAACGGATCGCCCTTGACGGCTTGATCGACCAGCTTGGAGAGCTGGGTCTTGGCTTCGTG
>Ga0163144_10014016_pt1 | contig 16674 bp, 14 predicted proteins | sample OliLak19BULKMAT1_FD_123175 | JGI IMG/M metagenome (GOLD analysis project Ga0163144, IMG submission 123175) | Freshwater microbial mat bacterial communities from Lake Vanda, McMurdo Dry Valleys, Antarctica - Oligotrophic Lake LV.19.BULKMAT1 | ecosystem: Environmental > Aquatic > Freshwater >... | reverse complement strand
TATTCATAGGTCTTTTTATTATTTTGTCCATTATTGTGGCCGTATATTGCTATCCAATATTCAATAATATTAGCACGTTTATAATTAAAAGTCAATATGTAGGTGTACAGGGTGGGGGAAGTGTGGTGGGGAAATAGAGCGAAAAGAAGCAATCTTTAAATGGGATCATTTTTGATATACTTATCAACACATGAACCACGTAAAAAATAAAATCCTAGGACCAACCGTCGGAGCACTACTGATTGTTTTGCTGATCACGAGTGTGTTTTATTTCTATTTTTATAAGAATTTTAAGAAATACGTACCACCAGTATGTGTGATGGGTGATAAGTATAATATTATGACTGGAGAGCCTTGTGTGGGCATAACCACAAAACCTTGATTTATACACATTTCTATTTTATCTATTAATATATAAGGTATACTATTAGATGTGAGAAATATAAAAGGACATAGTTTTATAAGTATGAAATATACGCGCCTAACGACTTTTGTAATTGTATCTTTTTGCTACATTTTTCTATTTGCAGCCCATGTTACTGAAGCCGCTGTAGCAAAGACGGGCAATATTTTTGTTCAGAGCATTATTGATAGAAACCCGCGCAATCCTAATGAACCATTACGGATACTGCTCAAACTCGATAAATATATTGGGGTAAGTACAACGACGGGAACCACTACCTCTCGACTATTTAAAAATTTAGAACTTAAAGAAACACAGCGAATCTATGTAACAGATTTTGCTAATTACGATATAAAAGTAGGTACGTGTCTTCCGACCACAGCAAAAGGCAATTGCGTCGTTAAAACTTTTCCAATCACTCCCTCTTGCTCAAAAGGCCTTTGTTCCATTTCTAAGTCAGATTTAAAAATTACTGATTTGATTGCTACAGGGAGAAGTAGAAAAATTGTTTTTAATTATACGTATCGAAAAGGGAATGATCCGCTGTTAGAAGTCAGAGCATATCCCACAAGGCCGTTTGGACCAGCACCGCATAGTGTTGGTTTCAATATCAATATTGTAAGTAGTATTCCCTATACACTGCTTTCATATGATGTTTCATGTGCAGACAATGGGGTGGTTAATTACTCTGGTATATTTGCTTCGACCACTGTTACTACTCCAATGAACGTGTGTGTGTTTACTGGAACAGGAGTGCGTAGTACAAGAGTAACTGTTCGAGGTGCTGGTGTTGTTGCAGCCACCAATGCAGACGTAATCGTGAGGACACAAACGCAGTTACCCAATCTTCCCGTGAGAAAACCAGCTACAAATTAAACATAATGTATGACTATTCACGAAAATAAATTTTTCAAAAAGATAGGATTAGCAGTGTTTTTATTTATAATGGTCGCTGTCTTTCTTCCATCTCATATCTCTCAAGCTCAGACGCCGGGCTTTGCAGACATGCAGGTTTATAAGATTGGTAATGATGGAACAACAAATACTGGTCCTGGAGGATATGTTGGTGCCTTTTTCTATGGGGTATGGGATTTTCGTCAAGATTTTGGAAATTCTGCTTACTGGACAGACGTTACCGCTAATAATCAATATGGTGTGTATTCAGAATTACCATTTGACCCAAGTACAGGTCAGTATATTACAACAGTACAAGCGGGTTCTTGTACCTATCCACGTGGTGGAAGCGAATGCGCAGTAACAAGCTACAATTTACAATGTTTCCAATCTTTTCTTCAAAACGGAGAATGTCTTCTTAACTTTAATGGGGGAGAAATCACTCTCGAAGCAGATACGGTTACTAAGGTAGTTTTTAATTATGCTGATACCCGCGGAGATGTAAAAATATATCGTGTTGGTGGTGACGATACTACATTTACCGCCCCCTCTACATCGGCAGGGGTCAATGCTGGCAACCAAAACTCCACAAACCCTGCGGATTTTATTAATCTTTCTTCTGCTCCTGTACTAGTTCTTAGTGATTCGTCTGGAAATAATTTCACACCAACCGCAGTTGGTAACCCAAGTGAAATAACAGGTGCAGTGGGTCAAGCTATCGGTTTAAATGGTTCGACGCAGTATATGGTGGTGCCAAACAATTCCGCCCTTAGTTTTTCAGGAGATTTTACGATCAGTACATGGTTAAAGGTAAATACAGATTCTTCGGGTGCAGGAACTAGTATTGTTGCCAAACATAATTCCGGCGCATCGACAGGGTATGTATTTTTCTACTATAACAATCGACTCATACTTCAGTTTGGCAATGGTAGCAGTTGGCCGGCTAGTGATGTTCGGTCGAGTACGGTAATTCCTCAAGGTTCATGGCAATATGTGACAGTAACTAGAAGTGGTGGCACAGTGAAGTTTTATCTCAACGGCACGCTCGATAGTACAGGTAGTACAATTTCTACTGCTATTCCCGATTCAGGAGGTGATATGTGGATAGGACATGATGTAAACCAATCTAATGTTTCGGAACACCATCTCAATGGTGGTATTGATGATTTGAAGATGTATAGCAGAGCTCTTTCTGCTGAAGAAGTCAGTGGACTCTATAGTAATTCAAACCCTACAACATCTGGACTTCAGGCATACTATACAATGGACAGTGTTTCTTCCGTACCTGCCACATACACTGTTTATTCGACAGACGCTGCTCTTTTTAGTGAAGTTGCGGGCACGTGTACATATTCACGTGGCGCAAATGAATGTAGTGTGACAAATTTTAACCTTACACCTACCTGCTCTGGAGGGCAGTGTACATTGCCTGTAACGGTAACAAGCGGCACGGTTACTAAGGTAGTATTCAAATATAGTTCAGGAACATATAACTTGACAATACAAGATCCGTCAATGAAGGTAACACCTGGGCATGACGTTTCAACAACGATTCGTGCTACCAATGCATCTACAAGTCCGTTACTTGTTTCTTTGGCTGCAAGTGGTTTACCGGCAGGTGCTGTAGCAACGTTTAATCAAACTTCTTGCTTTGCATCATGCGATACAGTGTTAAATATAGACACGGCAAGCTCGACCCCTATCGGTACATACACAATTACGATTACTGGTAATCCAAATGGTGTTATTTCCACGTTTAATCTTGAGGTTACCAACCAAAACGATGCACAAATATCTTTCTGTTGGTTGATCAGTGACGGCTCAGCACTTAAGACTAACTCAACAGGAATTCCTTCAGGAAGCTTTAGCATTAATCTCGCGCGTTCGTTTAATATTGCTCAGTCAACGCTCAATACGATTACGCTTAATTCTCAAAACTTTACACCAAATACTACATATTTCTCAGGAAATCAAAACAATGCGCAGTGTATGTCTGTAACAAATCTTGCGTATCGACACTACACATACAGTGCTGCTACAGTAACCGGAAGCAATTGGGGAACAGTAAAATATCACGATTCAGTCGGCGGCGCGCCTGCAAGTACAGGTGTGATGTTGCCTTACAGTAATCAGTTGTTTGATGCAAACCCAACCAATGATGGAAGTCGAACACTTGCCTCTGATGGTCACATCATATTTACGGCTGGAGTTACAAGCCGTTCGATACTGATACTTAATACGTATACCGGTACCTCAACGCAGGCAACGTCGACAGTTCCTGTTGCATCGTGCAATGCTTCGTACTCGAGCGCTCCTCTTGGTACGACCATTCGCTGGAGTGGTAATGTAAATCGAGTGGGAAGTTATACTTATGGCTGGACTGGAACTGATAGTCTTTCTGCATCGACTTTATCTGTTTCAAAAAAATATACAACGACTGGAACAAAGACAGGAACCTTTAGGGTATACGATGGACCAACGATAATAGGAACATGCACGAAAACGGTCAATATTACTGATTCTAGTTATATTGAGTACTAATTATAGAGCTCGCTTCCAGGTATCTAAAATCACTGCAGTAGCAATAGAGACGTTGAGTGACTCTGCTTTGCCGTAAGAAGGAATAGTTATTTTTTGCGTAACAGGAAGCTTGTAATCTATGCCGTTGGATTCGCTACCCATAAGTAGTATTCCTGCTTTGGGAAATGTAAAAACATGTAGGTCTTGAACATCTTTTTCTTTAACAAAAGAACCGATAATAGGAACTTTTGTATTAGAAAGATATTTATCCAAATCTGTGTAAAACATATTTACTCGGGTGAAAGAACCCATTGAGGCGGCAATGGTTTTGCTGTTGTATCTATCGGTTGTTGAGGTGGAAGCAATAATTTTAGTAATACCATACCAGTCTGCGATTCTAACAATAGTGCCCAAATTGCCTGGGTCAGAAATATCGTCGAGAGCCAGCACTATTTCTCCGGTGGCAACAGCAAGAGAACTATTTTCCTTTTGTCGTACTACTGCCAATGCGGCATTATTACTTTCTAGTGTACCCACGAAGCCAAGTTCTTTTTCGGTGACGATTTCGTATTTGAGTTGGGTTCGATTAACTGCTTTGGTATTACTCGTATAAAAAGTTTCAGTCACGAAGAGCTGCTCAATAAAAAAGTCTGAAAATAACAACTCTACAATGCTTTTTTCACCCTCTACCAGAAAGAGATTTTTTTCAGAACGACCTTTTTTGTTATGTAAAGACTTGATAAGGCTTACGGATGCTTTTGAGATCATATAGGCATGCTATACTAAAAAAATATGAAAATCCATTATTTTAGTATTTTGGTAGCTATTGTTGTGGTTGGTATATTTAGTATTTCAGGAGAGACTGCTCTTGCACAATCAGTAGTAGCAAGTAGTACTGTATCTTCAAATCAGCTTTGTCCGCGTGGGGGATATACGTGTACTGTCTTAGTACCACCCATACTTTCTGGATATATTTTTACAGAAGATTTGTATGAAGGTATACAGGGTCAGGACGTATTACTTTTGCAATATTATCTAAACAGGGCCGGCTTCTTCGATGGTCCATATTTTGGCTTTTTTGGCACATCGACAAAAAAAGCAGTTATAGACATGCAGCGTTCATACGGGATTACGCCAGCCAAAGGTTACTTTGGTCCAAAGACAAGAGCTACTGTTAATGCAATCAATCGTCTTTTTAAATAAAAATCTATGGAAAAATTTATTCTAGATACACCAGAAAGAAATCAAGAAAAAACCAAAGAGGAAACTTTAAATGAAGATTTTGTAAAATTACCTTATGATGTTCAGCATGCAATAAGGTTTAGTGCTAAAGGTGACATTGATTTTCTGATGAATTTAAGAAATGCATCAGGTGGTGTCGAAGTATTCCCTGACAATTTTGATGAAGGAGAGCTTTACGACGACGAAGGCGAAATTATTGAGGAAAAATTGGACGCAGGATTGAAGTATAAAATTGCACTCTACACAGCGTATTCAGTTAGTAAAGAAAACATGAGTCAATATTTTAAGAAAATAGGATGTAAAATATCGCCGCAAACTATTGATAAAATACGCAAAGTTATAGAAAAAAATAAAATAGAGTTCAATGGTGAAATCGATCCTGAAACGGTTAATGAAGATGAAATGAGAAAAACAATTGCGAAAAGATACGGTTTACCAGAAACTGCATTGTGGGAAGAGATTGTGGCCGCGAGAGATAATGCTGATAGCAAAGAATAAATTTCTATATACCCACACTTCCGATATCTGAGTATCCTTTGAGAAAAGCGTGTATGGCAAATACCAGTCCAATGAATGGAAGTATAAATAGTGCTGCCTTCTTAAAATAGTAAATGGTATACTTATTGGAATGAACGTTTCTAGTGATCAACTAAAGTCCTTTCTTAAAGATTCAGGTTTGATAACCGATGCTGATATTGTTGCTGCGGAAAAAGAAGCAAAAAAAAATAATACAGATATAGGTAAAATTCTTATATCTTCCGGAAAAATTTCTGATGATGATTTTCGTCGTATACAGGCGCTTGTGCTCGGTGTGCCATATGTAGATCTTCATGATCACAAAATCGATTTTGAAGTCTTGTCGCTCATACCCGAACCGGTTGCGCGCAATCACAGTATTGTTGCTTTTGGAAGAAAGGGGGACACGCTTGAAGTGGCGATGCTCGATATCAATGACTTGTCTGCGATTGATTTCGTGCGAAAAAAGGTGAACCTGCGTATTTTGCCACGCCTTACGGACGTTTCATCGATGAAGTCGGTACTTATTCAGTATCAAAAAAGTCTCAAGGCAGAATTCGGAGATATCATTCAGCAGGAAGCAGGGAATATTAAAACCATTCAAGAAGAAAATGGGGATGCAAATTCTGCAGATGAACTTAAAAAATTAGCCGAAGATTTGCCGGTAATTCGTATTGTCGACACGCTTCTTAAGCACGCTATTATTCAAAATGCTTCGGATATACATATAGAACCGCAGGAAACAGAAATGATAGTCAGATATCGTATCGACGGTATCTTGCACGATGCCATGATTCTTCCTTCGCACGTTGCTATGAGTATTACTGCTCGTATTAAGATTCTCGCCAATCTCAAGCTCGATGAAAAACGCCTTCCGCAAGACGGCAGATTTAAGGTAGATGTTAATGGCGAAAAGGTTTCGTTTCGTGTCTCGATGCTGCCAACATACTATGGTGAAAAAACGGTGATGCGTTTGTTGCGTGATAGCGTTTCTGGATTTACTCTTGAGGGGTTGGGATTCCACGGGGAAGGGCTCGAGCGCTTGCATCGCGCAACGACACTTACTACGGGCATGATTTTGACTACAGGCCCTACTGGTTCAGGAAAGACAACGACACTTTATACTATTCTTGATCTTTTAAATACTGCTGATGTAAATATTTCCACCATCGAAGATCCGGTTGAATATCAGATGAAGAGAATCAATCAAACCCAAGTGAAACCAGAAATTGGTTTTACATTTTCTACCGGACTTCGATCCCTTGTTCGACAAGATCCTGACATAATCATGGTCGGTGAAATCCGCGACAATGAAACCGCGTCACTTGCAGTCAACGCATCACTTACTGGTCACTTGGTACTTTCGACGCTTCACACCAACTCTGCTGCAGGTGCTATTCCACGTCTTATCGACATGAAAGTCGAACCATTTCTGCTTGTGTCTACGCTAAATATAATTATTGCTCAGCGTTTGGTACGTAAACTTACTCAGAGTAAAGAAAAATACATACTTACAAAAACTGAACAGGAAATTCTTGCGCGCTCGGTACATCTTGATCGTGTACTAGAAACTCTGAAGGCTGAAAAAATAGTCGATCCCAAAGCTACATGGGATACGATACCTTTCTACCGGCCCAAGCCATTTGGCCAAAATGAAGATGGATTTTCAGGTCGAGTAGGTATACATGAAATACTTAGGGTGTCATCGTCCATAAAAGATATGATTATCAAGGGTAGTACACCAAAGGAGATTGAAGAGCAGGCAAAAAAAGAGGGGATGCTTACCATGATCGAAGATGGTATTTATAAGTGTGTCCAAGGTATTACCACCGTCGAAGAAGTGCTTCGAGTTATTTCAGAATAATATATGGCACAGTACAACGTAAAAGCACTTAAGGCCAACGGCGACATGTACACTACCGTTATCGCCGCGGATAACAAATATGTTGTGTATGAACAACTTAAAACCAATGGAGATTCGCCGGTAGCTGTTGACGAGATAGCTATTAAAAAAAGTATCAACGTAGATTTCCTAAATCCTATGCGGCTTTTTAACAGGGTTAAGACTCATGAAAAAATTCTTATTGCTCGAAATTTAAGTGGCATGCTCGATGCTGGCCTTGCAGTCTCGCGAGCAATTGGTGTTCTTGAAAGACAGACACGCAACAAAAAGCTCAAGGTGGTTCTTGGTGCAATCAATAAGAATATTTCCGGAGGCAAAACACTACACGAGGCAATGGCTGAATATCCTGAGGTGTTTTCATCATTATTTGTTTCAATGGTTAAGGCTGGCGAGGAGAGTGGTTCGCTTGCGGCATCACTTAAGACAGTAGCAATGCAAATGGAGCGCTCATATGAACTGACAAGGAAAATCAGAGGTGCAATGATGTATCCATCAATTATTTTTATTGCCATGGGCGGTATTGCGTTTTTCATGCTTACTTATGTAGTACCACAAATCACGTCAACATTTAAAGAGATGAACGTTCCGCTTCCAGCAACCACACAATTTGTCATTGCTCTTAGCGATTTTATGAAAGATCACTGGATACTAGCGCTTATTGCCATTTTTGGTTTGGTATTTTCGTTTATTGCGATAGGAAAGACGTCGGGAGGCAAGCGCACGATCGACTGGACGTTGTTGCACTTACCCGTTATTAGTGGACTTGTTAAAGAAACCAATGCTGCTCGCACTGCCCGCACGCTATCGTCACTGCTTGCTGCTGGTGTCGATATTATTGTCGCTACACAGATTACAAGTGAAGTAATACAAAATTCATATTATCGAAAGATATTAACGCAGGTCAAAGAAGTGGTTGAAAAAGGTGAGCCTATTTCTACTGTCTTTGCGGCACACGAGAAATTATATCCGCCCTTCGTATCAGAAATGGTAGTTGTTGGAGAAGAGACGGGACAGATGGCTAATATGCTTGTCGGCGTTGCAAATTTTTACGAAACAGAAGTCGAACAAAAAACAAAAGATATGTCTACCATCATTGAACCTGTTCTTATGATTGTTATAGGTCTTGCGGTTGGTTTTTTTGCAATATCAATGATTGGTCCTATTTATTCAATTGGCGATGCTATTCAGTAAAAAAAAATACAGTAGTGGGTTTTCATTGATAGAACTGCTTGTTGGTATAGCGGTACTTACGATCATTGCTACATCGCTTTATAGGGGATACGCCAACGCACTGCAGGTGGTCCGTGTCGCCCGACTCAAGACACTTTCAGTAACGCTTGCAAATGAGCAATTTGAAATAATACGTAACTTACCCTACAGCGACGTGGGTCTGATAAATGGTATACCTGCAGGAAAGATACAACGTTTTCAAAATCTTGTTCGTGACGGTGTGACGTTTAATGCGACAACAACCATTCGCAATGCAGAAGATCCGTTCGACGGACTTGCGACAGGTACTGTTCCTATCGATACTGCACCCAACGATTATAAACAAGTCGCCATTGAAATTGGATGTAGTCTCTGTATTCCAAAGTTCCAGCCTCTAGAGTTTACGGTGACAATTGCACCAAAAGACCTCGAAACCGCTACCAACGAAGGATCACTTTTCGTAAAAGTATTTGACTCTGCGGGTGCTGCAATACCCGATGCAGTGGTAACGATTACTAATGCCAGTAATTCTCCACAAACAAATATTTTAGATAATACTAATGTAAATGGAATGTATCAGCTTGTTGGGGTTCCTCCAGGATCTATCAATTATTCGATTAATGTCACAAAAAATGGGTATTCTACTGATAGAACATACGCAATAAATTCGTTTGGATCTTCGACGCCAATAAATCCACACAAAACAGTCGCAACTACACAAGTAACGCAGGCAAGTTTCGCTATTGATCGGGTGAGTACGCTTAATATCGCTTCGGTCAATACTACATGCGTGCCCACCGCCTCAGTTCCGTATACAATCGCTGGCGCAAAGCTTATTGCAAGTGCACCAAGTGTGGTTAAGTATTCACAGTCACGCAATACAGGTGCTACTGGCGTAGACCTAATTACTGGACTCGAGTGGGATACATATACAATATTGAGTACTGATAGTACTCGGTATGTATCAGGAACTATTCCACTTCTTCCTATTAGTGTTTCTCCAAACAGCTCTGGTACCGTGACGTTTATTATGGCCGCTAAAAATCTTTCTGCACTTCTTGTGACCGTTAAGGATGCAAATACATTGCTCCCATTAAGTGGAGTGAGTGTGCGTCTTACCAAGAGTGGTTTTGACGATAGTCGTACTACAGGCCAGGGATACTGGCGACAAGCGGACTGGTCGGGGGGTTCTGGTCAGAGTACGTGGGCTGGTGAATCGATGTATGCGAGTTCAGATGGAAATCTAGACACAACCACCGCCGGCTCATTGAAATTACAAACTCTTTTTGGTAGTTATGTAAATGACGGATACCTTATTTCTTCGACATTTGATACAGGGACAACAAGTAGTTTTTATAATCTTACGTGGCAACCTCAAAGCCAGCCTCCTGCTACAGGTGCTACGCCGGTTCGTTTTCAGATTGCATCAAATAATGACAACAGCACTTGGAATTATACGGGTCCAGACGGTACCACAGCAACTTATTATACGAGTTCAAATCAGACCGTTTCGTCCGATCACAATGGTCACCGGTATGTGCGCTACAAAGTATTTCTTCATACCGATGATTCTGCGGTTACACCCACCCTTTCTGAATTTGCACTTACATTTAGTTCGCAATGTGCACCACCAGGCCAGGTATTTCTTGACAACTTATCTTCGGGAACGTACACGGTCGATGTTACGAAATCAGGATACCAGAACAATACCACCACGGTGAGCGTACCCACCAACGGCTATGCTTCGACAAGTGTTATGATGTCACCATAAGTATATTATGAAAAAAGGATTTACTCTTATAGAATTTCTTATTAGTGTTTCTATTTTTACCGGAGTTTTTTTGGTGGTAGCGATAATGCAAAAAGATATTATTTTCTTTAATAAAACTCTGTACGATAGTCTTGCTGCATCCGAAGAAGGGAAGCTTGCTATGAAAACTATGAGTGCCGAACTCCGCTCTATGCAAAGTTCCAATAATGGATCGTATGCCTTAGTAGAAGCATCAACGACTGCGATTACGTTTTTTACCGACATGAATGGTGATGGTATTAAGGAACAAATTCGATATTACATGTCCACGACCAGTGCATATGTGCTCATGAAGCAAGTAATAAAACCCACAGGAAATCCGCTTACCTACAACGCTTCTTCTGCAGTATATTCACAGGCAGCATATGATGTAAAAAATACCGCTGCTACCCCAGTGTTTTTGTATTATGATTCTGAATATGACGGAACAACAAGTTCACTTGTGTTCCCAATTAGTCCTCAGCAAGTGCGTTTAGTTAAGATTACTTTGGTGATAGAACGTGATCCAATCAAGGCACCAAACCCAACTACTTATAGTACGCAAGTGTCACTTAGGAATCTTAAGGATAATTTATGAAACATAAATTGATATATAAAAAGGGACTTATCTTGGCTCCAGTACTTGTATTCGCTTCGGTAGCGATACTGTTTGTTGGTGCAATAATATCCTGGACAGGAAGCAATATACGTTCGGCACAAAACTATCGGCAAAAGGAGATGGCAATGAATATTGCAGATTCGGGTATCAACTATTATCGATGGCATCTTGCGCACGCTCAAACGGATTATACTGACGGTACTAACACCCCAGGTCCTTACGTCCATGCGTATTATGACAAAGATAATGTTCGAATAGGTCAGTTCGCATTGACTATTATACCCCCTCCACTTGGCTCGTCGCTTGTAACGGTGATTGCGACGGGCACTGTCGATGCTAATCCGAAACTTAAACGTGTGGTGCGTGCCCAGTTTGCTAAGCCTTCTATTGCAAAATACGCGACAGTTGCAAATGACAATATGCGCTTCGGGGCAGGTACGGAAATTTACGGATTACTGCATTCAAACGGTGGTATTCGTTTTGATGGCATTGCTCACAATTTAGTAACGAGCGCTCTCTCAACATATACTGATCCCGATTTTGGAGGTATTCGATACGCAGTATATACGCAAGATTCACCCGCAGATCCAAGTCCGCCCACCGCAATTACAAACAACCGTCTTGATGTTTTTATGGCGGGTAGGCAATATCCAGTACCGTCGGTTGATTTTGTTGGTATTACCTCAAATATCAATAGTATGAAAACTGCTGCTGCAAGCTCAAGTCGTTGGTGGGGTACTTCGGGCCAGCAGGGGTATCGTGTAGTCCTAAAGATCAACGACACATTTGATTTGTACAGGGTTACTGGCGTGACAACGCTTCCAAGTGCTTGTGGAAATGATGCTACAAGTCAAAGTCAGGCAGGGTGGGGATCGTGGACAATTTCTACACAGTCGTCACTCGTAGGGAACTATAGTTTTCCCACCAGCACTGGTGTGATATTTTTTGAAGATAATGTGTGGGTCGATGGGCAAATTGATGGCGCACGTCTGACGATTGTTGCGGCAAGACCAGGTGCTACAAGTAATTATCCGAATATCATCGTAAACAATGACGTGCAGTATACTAATTATGACGGCAATGACGTGCTGGCGCTTATTGCTCAGGGAGATTTCAGGGCGGGGTTTGCTAGTGAAAATGATCTGCGTATTGACGCTGCAATTATCGCTCAAAATGGCCGTGTTGGAAGGTATTATTATAATTCAAGTTGTGGAGCAAGTTATATACGCAACTCACTAACTCTCTATGGCATGATTGCGACAAATCTTCGATATGGTTTTGCTTATACCAATGGTACTGGATATAACACTCGCACAATTAATTATGATGCAAATTTGCTCTACGCTCCGCCACCGTCATTCCCACTAACATCCGATCAGTACTCACTCGTCTCGTGGCAAGAGATACAGTAGTTCCTGTATAATGTAGAGATATGGTACAGAAAAAAAATAAGAAGGTGTATATTCTCGCGGGGAACTGGAAAATGAATCCGGGAACCTTTGCAGAAGCAAAAAAACTGTTTGCGGGTATCGATAAGCAAACAAGCAAAGCTTCTAGGGTTACGACTATTATTGCGCCGCCGTATCTATATATTGCTAGATTAAAAGGAAAGCATGTATCACTTGCGTCGCAAGACATGTTTTACGAGGAAAAAGGTTCTTTTACAGGAAAAATTTCTGCAGCCATGCTTCTTGATGCGGGAACAAAATATGTAATTATCGGCCATTCTGAAAGTAGAAAGCTGGGTGATACAAACCAAAGCGTTAATAAAAAAGTACACGCAGCACTTAAAACAGAACTTACCCCCATCGTGTGTATTGGTGAAGAAATTCGCAACGATGATGGTCATCATCTTGAATTTTTACGTGCCCAAGTTGCTGAAAGTCTTTGGGGTGTTTCAAAAAAACAAATGGAGAAAGTGATTATTGCATATGAGCCAGTGTGGGCAATCGGTGGAGCGATCGCGATGTCACCTCACGATGTACACGAAATGTACCTTTTTATCCAAAAGGTATTGCGTGAGACGTGGAAAGGTATCAGTGCGTCTACAGTACCTGTTCTCTATGGTGGCGCAGTCGACCCGACCAATGCAGCTGCAATTGTTAATGAAGGACAGGTAGACGGTCTTCTGGTGGGCAGACAGAGTCTCGTCGTTGAAAGCTTCGCTAGCATTATCTCAATTCTCAATGAACTATAAATTTAAGACAATTCAAGAGCTTACTGATCTTTGCGGAAAAAAAATACTTCTGAGGCTTGATTTCAATGTTCCGATGGACGAAGAGGGTGATATTCGTGACGATTATAGGATACGTAAAAGTCTTAAAACCATAGACTTTTTAAGACACGCAGGCGCTAAAGTGATTATTATTGCTCATATTGAAAGTGAAGCCGCAACGCTAAAACCAATATACGAACATATTAAAAAGAATTACCCTGAGTATCATATTCAGTTTACTGGAGATATTTTGGAAGAAGGAAAGGCAATTACCGGTGCAATGAAAGACGGATCAGTGCTGTTGTCTGAAAATATTCGCTTATATGATGGCGAAAAGAAAAACGACGCAGAATTTTCAAAAAAACTCGCGTCTCTCGGCGACATCTATATCAATGATGCTTTTTCTGTTTCCCATCGAAAACATGCCTCTATCGTCGGTATTCCAAAATGTATACCAGGCTATGCGGGATTTCAGTTTATTGATGAGGTTTCTCATATTGCAAAAAGTTTCAATCCAGATCATCCATTTCTTTTTATTCTCGGTGGTGCAAAATTTGATACAAAGCTGCCACTCATCACTAAATTTCTTGATACAGCCGACAATGTTTTTATAGGAGGAGCGCTTGCGCATAATTTCTACAAGGAAAACGGAGAAGAAGTAGGAGTATCTCTCGTGTCTGATGGCTTTTACGATACAAAGAAAATTCTTGAAAGTGGGAAGATAGTTTTACCAGAAGATTTCGTAGTATTTACTGGAGAAGAAAAAAGTATTGTTCTTCGTGGCAACGTAAAGCCAGATCAGAAAATCGTTGATGCTGGTCCGCAGACAATTGCCAGCCTCAAGAAACTTATAGACAATGCCCGCTTTATACTTTGGAACGGCCCCGTGGGAGGATACGAACAGGGTTATATGCAACCAACTCAAGAGATCGCCGAAGCAATTGCTGATAAAACTAAAAATTCAAACACTCAAACATATAGTGTTGTGGGAGGGGGGGATACGCTCGCAGCGATTGCTGCACTTAATCGTGAAAAAGATTTTAGTTTCGTCTCTACGGGCGGAGGTGCCATGCTCGATCTTCTTGCAAACGAAACGTTGCCGGGAATAGAAGCGCTAGAAAAATCAAAATAGATTTGGTCCGTTATTATTCGTATCGTGGAATAATATGAATATGTGTATGAAAAATAATTTGCCCAGCGCTTTTTCCGATATTAGAAGTTATATTAAAACCATTGGGTTTGGTAGACGTATTGCCTCCTTTTAAAATTTCTACACTCTTGTTTATTGCAACGAGCAATTTTTCTTGTATATCGAGCGGAGTAACAAGTAGGTTTTCATAATGATCCTTTGGTATCACAAGTGTGTGACCTTTGCTGTGGGGATGTGCGTCTAAAAAAGCTATCGTAAAATCATCTTCGTATACAAGAGTCGTAGGGATTTCTTTTTTGATTATCCTGCAAAATATACATTCCATAATATCTTAAGTATACAGTGTTACAATGTCAGCACCAGTGAACAGCCAACTTCTCGACATATTACTCAAAAATCGCAGCATTCATACTCCTCAGGAGCGTGAGATTTTCCTTAATCCTTCTTACGATACGCACATGCATGACCCTATGTTGCTTCCAAACATGGAAAAAGCGGTCTCACGTATTCTCAGTGCAATACAAAAAAAGGAAAAAATTATTATTTATAGCGATTACGATGCAGACGGAATACCGGGAGGTGTAATATTACATGATTTTTTTAAAAAGATCGGATATGAACATTTTTCAAATTACATTCCCCATAGACACGATGAAGGATTTGGACTACATATAGACGCAATAGATTCTTTTATAAAAGACGGTGTACAGCTTATTATTACCATCGATTGTGGCATTACTGATGCCGAAGAAGTGACACATGCTAATAACGCTAGTATTGATGTGATTATTACAGATCACCATATACCGCACGGTAGACTTCCCGACGCGCATGCTATCGTTGACGCAAAACTTTCTGACAATATTTATCCTTTTCCAGAACTTTGTGGTTCTGCAGTTATTTTTAAAGTAGTTCAGGCATTAGTCTTGAAAGGCAATTTTGGTCTCAAAAGTGGCTTTGATAAGTGGCTACTAGATATGGTCGGTCTCGCAACACTTTCTGATATGGTGCCGCTTGTCGGTGAGAATAGGATCCTCGCATACTATGGTCTCAAAGTGCTTAGAAAATCTCCTCGTCCGGGACTCATGAAGCTATTTTCAAAGATGAACGTAAAGTCTCGTGATCTTACCGAAGACGACGTAACGTTTATGATCGCTCCGCGTATCAATGCTGCGTCTCGCATGGGACATCCTATCGACGCATTTAATATGCTTTCAGAGCAAAAAGAAGACCTCGCCATTGCGCATGCTGAGTATCTTATTTCTCTTAACGATGAGCGCAAGCGTGTCACTGCATCGATTAATACTTCAATACGAAAAGCATGGGTAGGCAAGGATATGCGCCCTGTGATTGTCATTGGTAATGCTAATTGGAAGCCTGGAGTCCTTGGACTTGTTGCAAACAGTCTTGCTGAAGAACATCAGCGTCCCGTATTTGTCTGGGGTAGAGAAGAAAGTGTTTTAATAAAGGGATCGGTACGCACGGGCGACACAACAAATATCGTTGAGCTTATGGAAAAAACCAAGGATATGTTTGTTGATTTCGGTGGACATGCTGCTTCGGGTGGTTTTTCAATCTCGCTTGAAAAAATAGACTTGCTCGATGACGCGCTCAATGCCGCTTATGCGACACTGGAGCCAGTTTCAAAAAAATCAAAGGAGAAAATGATAGATGCAGAATTGACAGTTGCGGATCTTACAAAAGACACGCTCATGACCATAGAACACCTTGCACCGTTTGGTATGGGTAATCCAAAACCACTTTTTTTAATAAAAGGAATAACACCAATTTCCATCAGATCTTTTGGTAAGGGAAATGTTCACATGGAAGTCAGTATTGTTGGTCCTGAAGGTCCAATTCAAGCAATCGTTTTTTTTAAAACACTCGAACATTTTCCCGGACTTACACTTGATAAGTCTCTGTCGATACTCGGTCATTTAGAAAGGTCATATTGGAGGGGAAGATCTGCACTTAGGGTGCGGATTGTTGACGTCTATTAATCTTCAGCATAGTATTGCAGCATAATGATACGAAAATTCATCCCACTACTTCTTGTCGGCGCTATATTTTTCAGTGCGGTCTTAGCATTACGACAAATTGACTTGCCTGTCCTTTCTTCTGCAAATAAAACAGAACTCAGGCAATTTGAGCTGCTTACCGACGAGACAGAGCAGACGCATATAACAAAAGAAGTGTTACTGTCCTCCCCACTTG
>Ga0163144_10014015_pt1 | contig 16676 bp, 19 predicted proteins | sample OliLak19BULKMAT1_FD_123175 | JGI IMG/M metagenome (GOLD analysis project Ga0163144, IMG submission 123175) | Freshwater microbial mat bacterial communities from Lake Vanda, McMurdo Dry Valleys, Antarctica - Oligotrophic Lake LV.19.BULKMAT1 | ecosystem: Environmental > Aquatic > Freshwater >... | reverse complement strand
TTAGCGATTCAGAAATCGGGGTTTTTTAGGAAAATGGGGGCGATCGAACTTAATCTTTGCCAGAACCCCGGTTTCTCAGTCCTTACATCCCATATGTAGAACCTCTGTTGCTTAAGGTGCGGCTGCTTAAGGTGCGGCGATCATTCCCCTTGGTCAAAAATGCTGAAAACCCTGATCTAAGGACAACCTTTTCTCAGGGTGTTTTTTTGAGGAATCCACCAACAGCACATCGGAGACGGCTGTCATTGTTCCCACGATCGCCGCCCCTGCTGCCAATTGATTGACCAAAGTTTGCGCCGCATCAACGGGCAAACACAGCACCAATTCAAAATCTTCGCCTCCATAAAGCGCCCAGTTTAAGGCGTGTTCTGGAGACAAATGAGTCAGTGCTGGGGCGATCGGCACTTGGTTGCGTTCCACCCTTGCCCCCACCCCACTGGCGCGACAAATTTGCATCACGGCATCTGCCAGACCATCACTGCTGTCCATCCCAGCCAGGCGAAAGGGTGACTGCTCCTCCTTTCGTCCTGGCAGCAAAGGCAGGACATCCAACCGAGGAACGGGGCGCTGATGGGATTGAATGAGGGTAGCCCGATCGCTCTCCATCAATCCCTGCCCCAATTCAGGATGGAGCAGCAATTCCAAGCCAGCCTTTGAGGAGCCATGCACTCCAGTGACCACGATCGCATCCCCTGGTTGGGCCGTAGAGCGCCGAATCACTTGTTGGGGATTAACTTGCCCAAAGGCGGTGATGGTAACCGTGAGGATGGGCGATCGGCACACATCTCCCCCCACGATCGGCGTAGCGTAGGGCTGCAAACACTCGGTCATCCCCTGGTAAAGCTGCTCCACCCACGCCACCTGCACCCCTCCCGGTAGCCCCAAGGCAACGGTAATGCCCAGCGGATCGGCTCCCATCGCTGCCAAGTCAGATAGGTTGGCGGCTGCGGCCCGCCACCCAGCATCGGCGGCTGAGGTTGTCCGATCGCTGAAATGCACCCCATCCACCAAGGCATCTGTGGTGACCACGAGGGATTTTCCTGGAGAGAGGGTTACGATCGCTCCGTCGTCTCCCACCACCTCTGGAGGACAAAAGCGCTGCAATCGCTGCAATAATCCCTGCTCACCTAAATCTTGTACGTGTAACCCTTGCATTCACTGCCCACGCTGTAGCTTAGGAAACCGATAGAATGCATCGCCATCGTCATCCGTTTGTAATTCTGCGGCAAAAAATTGCGCTTGCTGTTCCAAATATTGCTTGGCAAGTTGGGCATCGACTCGCGCTGCTCCCGCTAACTGAATCAGTGAAATACAACTGCCCTGACTTTCAAGAAGCTTGTAAAAGGCAGTTTCTAGACTATGTTGTTGGCGCTGGGACTGGGCTGAATTGAGGAGCAATACTCCTAACAATCCAGTGACTCCAAGCAGGCAAAGGGCTTCCAAGAGAACCATAGGGGCAAGGCAAAGGGAAGGAAATTAGCTCAAGAAATAGTATCAACACGTAAATTCCGTAGAACGCATTAGCGGTAGCCTAACGCATTAGATTTCTGAGAAAGAAGATACTACTGTAGGGGCGAAGCATCCGGCAGACAGAGCCTTGAATCGACTAGAAGGTCATTGCCGGATGCTAAGTGCAAAGCACACGCTCCGCGAACGCCCTTCCGGTGCCTGGCATAAACTTTTCTAGAAATCTCCTAAGTCCTCAATTTTAGGGGACTTTGACCTCAGAACCCCCAGAATTATGGGCAGGGGGCGGTTCGGGCAACAATTCATACCTTTTTAAACAACCTCTTAGAATCTATCTCAAGCCGCCTGAGGTTGAACCAAATTCTCTGCTCCTTCGATCACCTTAGCAGATTCGATTCGATCGCCCGCCTTCAGCTTGTCTAGCACGTCCTTGCCTTCAACCGTGTAGCCAAAAACGGCATAGCGCCCATCTAGCAAATTGCGTCCCGCTGGGGTTAGCTCTGCCTCAAACAGGAAAAAGAAAAATTGTGAAGACCCGCCATTGGCATCCTCATTCGGTCTAGCTAAGGCTACAGCCCCGTAGGAAGAAAAAGGCAGAACAGGTTGATCTTTGTAGCGCCCCGCATCTTCCAGGGTAATGCCGTAGGTGGGCGCTGGGTCTCCTTCTGCTAGGATTTCTAACGGCACGCTCCGATATTTGCCCGTTGCGGGATCGATAAAGCCATTGTCTTTTCCGGGGGGATCGCCCACTTGCAACACATAGGAATCTTCGGCACGAATAAAGGGCAGCCCATCGTAGAACCCCCGTTGCACCAAATCCACAAAGTTGCCAGCCGTCACCGGAGCGCTGTATCCATCTAGCACTACGGTCAAGTCTCCTTTATTCGTCGTCATTTGCACGGTGGCTCGGCCTTTCAATTGGGGCAGATGGCTATACTCAGCAGGCACTTCAAAGGGAAAGCCCGCTACCATATTCGATTCTAGCTGCCCGACCAAGTTGAGTACGTCGGCGCGTTTTTCCCAAACTTGCTCCTTGTCTTTTGCTTCCACAGCGGTTTGTAGAGAGGCGAGGGTTACCTGTAGGGTGGCGATCGTCTCTAATGCAGCAGGGTGGCGGTCTTGAGGAATGCTCTGGAGAATCGCGGTTTGGCGATCGGTCAACAGCTTTGTGGCTTTGCTGATGTCCTTACTAATCGGCTTCCAGCGCTTGCCCCGCAATTGGTTGGCGATGTCTTCCAAGCTGGTTTGGATGTCACGGATCGTGGAGTTGTCGATGGGGAGGGAGTAGCGCAGCAAAGCCCGTCCATCGGTAACCGCATTGCCCGCTGGCAAGCGAGTGGAGTTAACTGCCCAGGCTGGAGCCAAATCACTGAAGGACAGCAACAGTAGTAAGAACGTTAGCACTCCCACCTTCAGCCAACGCTGGAGAATCGTTAAACCGGGACGATCGCACATAAATAGATTTCCTATGCTGAATTTTTTATGAATCGAGCCTCTCAGCCTCAAACCCAGAATCAACTGGGGTTCTGGTGAGAATGATGGTGTAGAGCCTTAATTTTTAATTTTTGGTTTGGAATCCTGGCTTCTGGATGCTTGGTGGACAAGATGCCAGATCTGAACCCCGATCACTTCAGGTAAAACGATTTATTTCTAATCTTGCCACAGGCTGTACCGTTGCTGACCTGCAAGGAAATCCAACGGATGATCCTTAATACCTATTTTTCTGACAGAGAGTATGGCGATCGGTGGCCATGGCAATCAAAGCGCCGTTGTCATCATTCACATAAATTCTCATGGTTGACAAACTTGTCACCCAAATTCATGGAGGGTTGGAAATTTATGCAGTCTGAGGAGACCCGCTGTCCAGTACAATGAGTCCCGACTGTCTCTGTCAACAAGACCCATGATCTCCAGTAATGACTTTCGCCCCGGTGTCTCAATTGAGCTAGATGGAAACGTGTGGCGGGTGATCGAATTTTTACACGTCAAGCCAGGTAAGGGGTCTGCTTTTGTGCGGACAAAATTAAAAAATGTGCAATCTGGTAGCGTGATCGATCGCACGTTTCGCGCTGGAGAAACAGTGCCCCAAGCCACCTTAGAAAAAAGTGCGATGCAGCACACCTACAAGGAAGGCGACGATTACGTGTTCATGGATATGGAATCCTACGAAGAGGGGCGCTTGAATGCCAAGCAGATTGGCGATCGGGTCAAATACCTCAAAGAAGGCATGGCAGTCAACGTCATCCGCTGGGGCGAGCAAGTCCTAGAAGTGGAATTGCCCAACTCTGTGACGTTGGAAGTAACACAAACCGACCCTGGCTTGAAGGGAGATACGGCAACGGGGGGCACTAAGCCAGCGATCGTCGAAACCGGGGCGCAAGTCATGGTGCCGTTGTTTATTGTCACTGGGGAACGCATTAAAATTGATACCCGCACCGATAGCTACATGGGGCGAGAAGGACGAGAATAATTGCGATCGAGCGTAGCCATCGGGTGGGGGATCGCGGGGAAGTAACCATCACTAACGTAGTGAACAGTCCATTACAGGATCGAGAAAGCTGTGCAACTAAACTTTAATGAACTGCGTGAGTTGTTGTCTGTTCTGGAACAAACCCAAATTGCGGAGTTGACGTTAAAGAGCGACGATTTTGAGCTAACCGTGCGTCGAGATGGGCTGGGGAGCGATCGTCCCTCCTCCCAGCCACCCCTTGACATAACAATTCCCCACCCCGCCCCGCCCAGCCCCCCTCCTTCGCCAGCTTTAGGGGAAATACCCTCCACGATGGTCGAGGTTAGCCCCGCTGCTTCGGCTCCCGTTCCTACCTCCCTGCCCAAGCGCTGGCTAGAAATTCCCTCTCCAATGGTAGGCACCTTTTACCGCTCTCCCGCGCCGGATGAACCGCCCTTTGTTGAGGTGGGCGATCGGATTCGAGTTGGTCAAACGGTTTGCATCATTGAAGCGATGAAGCTGATGAATGAGTTGGAAGCGGAAATCTCAGGCGAAGTGGTAGAAATTTTGTTGCAGAACGGCGAGCCAGTGGAATATGGACAACCCCTGATGCGAGTCAATCCCATGTGATTGAAACAGCATGAAGAGAAATTGCGGTTCAATAACATACCACCGGGGTGGGATGGACAAAGCAAGGCATATCCGTCTTTTCTGAACGCACAAGCAGAGTTGTGACCGCCCCCGATCGCTCTCCCCCCCCCCGATCGCTCCCCCATAGAGTAAAACTAGGGATAGAGCAAGCGCTGAGGTCAGTCATGGTTCCCATCACCCACAAACCAATACTCGAACAGGTCGATCCGCCCCGTTCACGAAGTGTCTCCAACGGAGAATCGCCCCGTGAGACCTTGCCCACCATGTATGATCTACCCAGCGAAAACCCAGAGGACCCTGGTTTGCCTGACGTATTTCATAATCTGCAACCCCAATTGCTCAGTCGCACCCTTCAGTTGAGCGCCTACACCCGTGACAATTGGTTTGCTGGCTCCGACCTCAACCTTTACTACGATGTCACCCATCCTTTGTGGCACAAGCGTCCCGACTGGTTCCTCGCTGTTGATGTGCCTCTGTTGTACGATCGCACAGACCTGCGACGCAGTTACGTTGTTTGGCAAGAAGGCAAATCCCCTGCTGTAGCGATCGAGTTTTTGTCTCCGGGGACTGAGGTTGAAGATTTGGGACGCTTCTACGGTGAAGCTGCGGAACAAAGTGCCAGTCAGCCGCCTGCCAAGCTCGAAGTTTACGAACAGTATTTGCAAATTCCTCACTACTTGGTTTACAGCCGTTACACCCAAGAGTTGCGCTATTTTCAGCTAAAGGACGGACGGTATCAAGAACAGGCGCTCAATGCAGTAAATCCGATCGTTTGGCTAGCTGATTTGGAAATTGGCTTGGGAATTTGGGACGGTGTGTTTGAGGGGATTCCGGGCTATTGGTTGCGCTGGTGCGATCGAGGGGGCAATTGGCTGTTGACAGATACGGAAGAGGAGCGAGCGGCAAAAGAGCAAGCAGAGCTACAGGCTGAATTGGAGCGATCGGCGAAGGAGCAAGCAGAGCTACAGGCTGAATTGGAGCGATCGGCGAAGGAGCAAGCGGAGCTACAGGCTGAATTGGAGCGATCGGCGAAGGAAGCGGCCCAAGCTCAACTATTGCAATCTGCGCGAAATTTGTTAGCAAGTGGCATGGATATGGTCCAGGTAGTTCAACTCTTGGAACTATCAGCGACGCAAGTCCAGGCTCTTCAATCCTCGTAAAGGTGGATTGACAAAAAGCGACTATTTCTGATCTACGGGTTATAGTGTGTAGTCGTCACGCTGTGCGATGTTTACACTGACAATTTTTAGAGAAGGAGTGGAGCCATGCGGAAGTCTAACTACCTGAGTTTATTGGCGGTTTTGGGGTTGGCGGGTCAATTTTGGGTGTCCCAAGCCACGATCGCCCCCCAAGTTGCCCAAGCCTACACATCACGGGTCGATATTTCCCTAGACAACTTACCCAATAATTCCTTTGAAGCGCTGCTCCGTCGGGCTGAAGCTGCTGCTAGAGCCGCTGCCCAACGAAGCTTCGATCGCGACATTCTTGCCACCCAAGCCCTGGTGATTGTCACGGCTCAAAACAATGGAGCTACTACGCCCATCCTCACCCTGGATGTGAGCCGGGCCCAGTGGAAAAGCCGCCCTGACACAAAACGCTGGGCGACGTACTACCGTCCTGCCAGAGCCTTGTTGGGCTTCGATCGCCCCGGTTCCACTCCCACCTCAGCTCCCCCTACATTATCTGTTCCCCCGGTATCCAATCCCACAACCGTTGTCCCAGGCACTGGGTCACCGACTCCAGCGAGGGAGGTTCCGTTTCCTGGCGCTCCGGGCAGTGTGCCGACTCCAGGCATTGTTCCCCCTGGAACTCCCACAACAAATACCCCCGGCGCAATTACTCCTAACTTAGTTTCCCCCGGCGTGCCTCCCATTCCCACCATTCAAACTGCGCCTACCCCCTTGCCTGCTGGACTTTAAACGTTCATAGGCTAAGGAGATTTCTAGAAAAGTTTATACCAGGCACCGGAAGGGCATTCGCTTAGCGTGTGCTTTGCACTTAGCATCCGGGCAATAACCTCTTGGTTGCTTCAAGGATTTATCTGCCGGATGCTTCGCCCCTACAAAGGTCACATCTTTCTCAAAAATCTCCTTGGAACTTGTCTGAAAAGGTATAAATTGTTGCTCAAACCGCCCTCCAATTCTGGGGGTTCTGAGGTCAAAGTCCCCCACAATTGGGGACTTAAAGCTTTTCAGGCATACATGAAGAGGGGGCGAGTGCAAGATCTCCAGCACTTTTCAACCAGGTTCTTAGGGAAACAGAATCAATATACGTATAAATTCCCCAGGATGATACGCATGATGGTTTGAAGACGATCGCCCTTGGGGATGCCATAGTTGGGGATAACTGCATCATCATTGGAGTGGGGAGTCATGGTGGATTGGCTGGTTATTTGGGGAGTGGCGCAAGCGGCAGGATTTATATTTAAGCCGATTCTGGAAGATTTGGCGAAGGAGTCGGCTAAGGATTATGCCAAGGATTTTTTCAAAGATGCCTTGAAGAAGGTCATTCATCTCCCCGAAAAAAATGAGCAGAAGGAGGCGTTTGGCAAGGCGCTGAAAGAATTTTTGCAATTCGTGCAGCAAGAACTAGAGGATGCGGATTATCAGGACGCGCAAATTAAGCTATATACCCAACCCCTGCAAAAATTCATTCAACAGGGCCCGATCGCCGCTGCCTTGGGACGGGCATTTGAGGAGAGTTGCAGTAGCTTAGATCTCCAACTGCTGGCTCAAACCTGGCACGACTTGAATTTACCCACCTTACCGCCAGAATTCAATTGGGAACGGGTGAGCAAGCGCTATCTCAAACGAGTGAAGGCGATCGTCTATGAATCTGACAAGCTGCGATCGATTTTTGCTGCCCAAGCCCAGGCAGCGGTGGCAGAGGGGGTGCAGGAATTGGTGGGAATTGCGCCAGAGTTTGATTTACAGCGCTATGCAGAGGGCTTGAAGGAGCAGTATGGCAATCTGAAGCTGGAATCGTTGGATACCACGGGGGTGTATTACAACGAACTGAAGCTGTGGAAAGTATTTGTGCCGCAGAATGTGCGGGAGTGTCAGGAGTTTTTGCCCCAGGTCTACGAGATTCCCAAGGAGCATGGGCAGCGATTGCGGCAGAGTGGGCAACTGGATGAGGTGGAACTGCTGGAGGCAGAGTTGGAACGATCGCGGCGGGTCTATCGCGAACAGCCGATTCGTTCTGTGCTGGATGTCGTGGGCGATCCCGCATCTCTGGCGGGGGCGCGGCGCGAAACCTCGATGCACCATGCCGTGATTTTGGGTGATCCGGGTTCTGGCAAATCGACGCTGCTGCAATATATCGCTTTGGTTTGGGCAGAACGATCGCCAGTTGAGTTGCCCCGCTATCCCCTGCCCCTGTTGTTGGAATTGCGAACCTATGCCCGCGATAAACAGGTGGGGAAGTGTCAGGATATGTTGTCGTTTATTCATGGGGGCAACGTCACCTGTCGGCTGAATCGGCAACAGCTTCACGACACGCTGAAAGCAGGGAAGACGATCGCCCTGTTTGATGGCATTGATGAGGTGTTTGATCCGGGATTGCGGGATGAGGTGGTGACGGATATTCACCGCTTCACCAAGGACTATCCCACCGTGCAGGTGATTGTCACCTCGCGCTTTGTGGGCTACAAGGCCCAGCGTCTGCGCGATGCCGGATTTCGGCATTGGATGCTGCAAGACTTGGACGACGAGCAAATTCAGGGCTTCATGCAGAAATGGCACGACCTGACCTTTGCTGATAGAGCCGATAAAGTCCGCAAGCAGGGGCGATTGCAAAAAGCGGTGCAGGATTCCAAGGCGATTCGAGAACTGGCGAGGAACCCGCTGTTGCTCACCATGATGGCCATCCTGAATCGCCATCAAGAACTGCCGAGAGATCGCCCAGAGCTATATAACCAGGCATCGCGGGTGTTGTTGCACCAATGGGATGTGGAACGGGCCTTGGTGGAAGACCAACGCCTTGACCCCAAAACCATCGACTACCGCGACAAGCAAGCCATGCTGCGAAAGGTGGCGCATCATATGCAGTCGAGCCAAAAGGGATTGTCCGGAAACATCATCAGCGCCACTGACCTGGAAACCATTTTGGCAGAGTATTTGAAGGGGATGGAAATCGACCAATCCCGCACTATGGCTCGATTGATGATCCAGCAACTCCGCACCCGCAACTTCATCCTCTGCTATTTGGGGGCCGACTCCTACGCCTTTGTCCATCGCACCTTTCTGGAGTATTTCTGTGCTTGGGAGTTTGTCTGGCAGTTTAAGGAAACCCAAACCCTGACCCTAGAACAACTGAAACTAGAGGTGTTTGGCAACCACTGGCAAGATGAAACCTGGCACGAAGTCCTACGGCTGATTGCCGGACTGATCGATGCCAAATTTGCGGGCGAGATCATCGACTACCTGCTAGCCCAAACCGTTGATAGAGATGCATTTCTAGTCGTCTCTGTAATGGGCGTGCGCTATGCCATCAAACTGCTAGCCCAAACCGTTGATAGAGATGCATTTCTAGATCAATACGATCGCCTGAAAAAAGAAGGACTGAGTAATCTGCTGTTAGCCGCACACTGCTTTGCCGAGGTGAGGAATAAGGCAGCAATTGCTGCCACTTCCACCCACCTGCTCACAACCTTGCAACGCGAAGTTGAGCAGGAGTCTCCTTACAAGTTTGATTGGGAGTTGGCAATCGCCCTCATCACATTGATTGCTAATTTGTGGCAGGAGCAGCCTGAAACCTTGTCCTGGCTAAAGGGCTGTCTTCGATTTGATTCCTCATGGTATATTCGAGCATCCGCTGTCTGGGCGATCGCCCAAGGCTGGAAAGACGACCCCGACACCTTACCCTGGCTCAAATCTCTCATTCAAAGTGATGAAGATGGGTATGTGCGGAGTTCAGCGGTGGAGCGGGTAGCCCAAGGCTGGAAAGACGACCCCGACACCTTACCCTGGCTCAAATCTCTCATTCAAAGTGATGAAGATAGGTTTGTGCGGCGTGCAGCAGTGTGGGCGATCGCTCAAAATTGGAAAGATGACCCTGAAACCTTACCCTGGCTCAAATCTCTCATTCAAAGTGATGAAGATGGGTATGTGCGGGGTAAAGCGGTGGAGGCGATCGGATGCGGCTGGAAAGACGACCCTGAGACCTTACCTTGGCTCAAATCTCTCATTCAAAGTGATGCCGATGAGTATGTGCGGGAGGCAGCAGTGTGGGCGATCGCTCAAAATTGGAAAGATGACCCTGAAACCTTACCCATGCTCAAATCTCTTATTCAAACTGATGAAGATGAGGATGTGCGGAGTTCAGCGGTGAAGCAGGTAGCCCAAGGCTGGAAAGACGACCCTGAAACTTTACCCATGCTCAAATCTCTTATTCAAACTGATGAAGATGGGAATGTGCGGGGTGAAGCGGTGGAGCAGTTAGCCCAAGGCTGGAAAGACGACCCTGAAACCTTACCCATACTCAAATCCCTCGCTCAAAGTGATGCCCATTGGTATGTGCGGAGTACAGCGGTGGAGCAGTTAGCCCAAGGCTGGAAAGATGACCCCACGATGTTTAAGTTTTTGATCGATCGGGCCCTCCATGATCCCTTTGAGCGTGAGTATGGTTCCCAAGACAATCCCCGGCAAGCTGCACTGGAAGCGATCCTCGAAAACTACCCCGATCGCCCTCAAACATGGGAATTGTTGCGCGATCGGGCCCAAAACGATCCCGACGAGCAGGTGCGGGAGTTTGCAACCCAGAAATTAGCAAAATTGGAGAAACTGGAATAATGCAAGTGTGAGGGGCGATGATCTTTTGAAGCGTAAAACTCATGAATTACGAGACAAGGCAATGAAAACTCAAAATATCGATATTTCCAAAGAGAAAATCACTCACTTTTGTCAGCACTGGCACATCAACAAACTCTCCCTGTTTGGCTCAGTCCTGCGCGACGACTTTCGCCCTAATAGCGATATTGATGTGCTGGTCGAGTTTCAGCCGGATCACATTCCTGGCTTCCTTAAACTTCACCAGATTCAAGAGGAACTTTCCACAATTTTGGGTCAGCGGTCGATCGATCTTGTGACTCCCAAATTTCTGAATCACCGCATCCGCGATCATATCTTGGCAGAGGCAGAAGTCTACTATGACGCAGAGGGATTAGGTATTCGTCAATAGCGTTGCGTTGATGGACGCACTAAAGAATAAGTAATGAAGGAAATCCGGTTTAGCGAACATTCTCAATTAAAGCTGGAGATTTTAGCTAAACATACAGTAACTATTGACTCTGATTTTGTAATTGAAACAGTCCGATCGCCCGACAAGCTAGAGTCGGGGGAGGAGAACAAACAAATTGCCCAAAAACGATTGAATGAAAGTCTGGTTTTGAGAGTAGTTTATCGAGAGTACAACACATTCATTTTGATCATCACACTCTACCCAGGTAGGAAGTCTAGATATGAAAGAGGTTAGCTATAGCAAGGATGTGGATGCTCTGCTAATTGAGCTATCCGATGAACCGATCGCCTATGCCGAAGACGAAGGAGAGGTCATTCTGCACTATTCAAATGATGAAAAACTTGTTTTGATTGAAATTCTAGACTTTCGGCGGTTTATGTCACAAGAAGTCATCACTCAATTACTAGCATCTTGATAGGCATTGCAAAAACAAACCTTGATTCAAGGGCTTATTTGCCGGATGCTAAGTGCAAAGCCCACGCTACACGCTCGCCCCTACACTGGTAGCATTTTTCTCGGAAGTCGCAATATTCAGGATTCCAAAAGGGCATGGTATCAAACAAGGCGAAATCTCAATATTCATCCTCAGCATGATCACGAGCATTTCGAGAAGCTTCCGTTACAACTCCAACCAGATCTAGCAATCTAGAACTATCTTTGGGAAACAGCTTTACCTTCAAGGCTGCTTGCATCCTGAGAAGTCTACACAATAAGGCTTTCATCCTTTACCTTGCTATTTAGCTCTATTTAGATTAATTTGTGAAACCCACCCAACTATCTGTATCCGATCGCATCATTGTACCCCTGGATGTGCCAACCGTGGCAGAGGCGATCGTCCTCCTCGACACACTGCCCCAAGTCAACACCTGGAAAGTCGGGCTAGAGCTATTTGTCGCCACTGGGACACAGATTTTGAGCGAACTCAAAACCCGGCAAAAACACATTTTTCTCGATCTAAAGTTCCATGACATTCCCAACACCGTTGCCGGAGCTTGTCGAGCCGCCGCCCAATACGGCGTAGATTTGCTCACCATTCACAGCACCAGCGGCAGCATTGCGTTGCAAGCGGCCCAAGCCGCCCTCCAAGAGGGAGCCGAGGCAGCGGGTTGCCCCCCACCCCGCCTCATCGCCATCACATTGCTCACCAGCTTTTCATCTCGGGCCCTGGCTTTTGAACTAAAAATCCCCTTGGAATTGCCAGAATACGCCTTGCAAATGGCGCTACTGGCTCAGGAAAGCGGCTTGGCAGGAGCAGTCTGCTCTCCCCAAGAGTTGCCGCTGCTCCGGCGTACCTGTGGCGATGCATTTTTGCTTGTCTGCCCTGGGGTCAGACCCGCGTGGGCCGAAACTGGGGATCAACAACGATCGCTCACCCCCGCCGCTGCCCTACAAGCTGGAGCCGATTACCTGGTGATTGGTCGCCCCATCACCACCCACACTGATCCCGCTGCTGCCTTTACTCGCATCTGCGAAGAGTTAGACGTGAAGAGTTAGCAGGAATGGGGCAACGTTAGAAGGTACAGGGTGCAGACGGGAGCATCTCAGTTTTGTGGAGGATACGCCAAAACCCCCTAATCCCCCAGCCCCTTCTCCCAAAAGGGGAGAAGGGGAGCAAGATCCAAGTCCATCTCCCAGGTGGGGAGAGGGATTTAGGGTGAGGGTTGCAAAAGTGAGATGCTCCCGGTGCAGGCAGATTCAGTCTAGGTAGGATATCAGAGCAACACATACCCGTCAGTGCAAGTCAACGATGAGTTACGCTACCGCGAACTCGTCACGAAACTAAGGTGACGTGTAACCAGGGTGCTGACCTAATTCGCCGACACGCTTGAGTGGCCAGAAGCGAACCACCGCTTTACCAATAATTCGATCGCGAGGGACAAATCCCCAATAGTGACTGTCGTAACTGTTATTGCGGTTATCGCCCAGCATCAGGTAGGAATTCAAGGGCACTTTCACTGGGCCGTACTGATACTGGGGCTTATCAGCAATATACTCCTCTGGCAAAGGGATTCCATTAATCAACACTCGTCCATCCTTGACTTCTACCTTATCCCCTGGCAAGCCAATCACTCGTTTGATAAAGGCATCGTTGAAGTTCTGCGCCTTGAGGGTGTCAGTGGGGTTGAAAACTACAATGTCGCCACGCTGGGGACTCTGAATGCGGTAGCTTACCTTGTCCACAATGAGGCGATCGTTGATCTGGAGTGTTGGTTCCATTGAACCCGACGGAATCCAACGCGCTTCAGCCACAAAGGTGCGAATGCCCAACGCTAAGACAATACTCAGCCCAACAGTTTTGAATCCCTCTATCCATGGATTTTCAGATTTCTGTTTGGGCTTCGGTGCTAGGGAGGACTCCGAATTCAAGGGTGACGAATCAGGGGGCGTAACGTCGTCTGGAGATTGGTCTGGCTCACGAGTCATAATCTATGCAATCATCTAATCGACAGGTCAACAAATCAGTGAATGCAGGGGTTGTGGTTGAGAGTACAGGGTAGTAAGCGGCTTGCAGGACTAAAACGCCCTGATACTTTAATAGATGCTCCCAACCTTCAAACTCCGTATTCTCAACTTACTTCACGTTACAACCACTGTACAAACAATCCTTCCGATTGAAACGATCCCTCACAGGTGATTTAAGCGATCGTCCCGCTGTCTTTATCCTTTATAACCCCCAATGGCATGAACAATGGCATGAACTCCGATCGCTCCCTCCTCATTCGTCATGCCCAAATTCTGTTACCCAGCGGCGAATTTTTGTTGGGAGATGTTGAGATCCAGTTGGGCAAAATTGTCCAGGTTGCAGCAGAAATAATTCCTACACCGGATGGTTGTATTGAGATAGACGCAACAGGACTCACTTTGTTGCCCGGAGTCATCGATCCCCAAGTCCATTTTCGGGAACCAGGACTGGAGCACAAAGAGAATTTGTTCACCGCAAGCTGTGCCTGTGCCAAAGGCGGGGTCACGTCTTTCCTAGAAATGCCCAACACCCGCCCCCTGACAACGACCCAGGCAGCCTTGGATGACAAATTGCAACGGGCGGCGGCAAAATGTCTGGTTAACTATGGCTTCTTCATTGGGGCAACGGCGGCAAACCTGCCCGATTTGCGTACCGCCGCCCCCACACCAGGCATCAAAGTCTTCATGGGGTCGATGCATGGCGACCTGCTCATTGATGCCGAATCGACCCTCGACCCGATTTTTTACCGGGATCTGAGCGATCCCCACTGGGAAAACCGCTTGATTGCCGTCCATGCCGAAGACCAGTCGAGGATTCAGCAGCGACGAGAGCAGTTTGCCGGAAACACTGACCCAGCCATTCATTCCATCATCCAAGACAATCAGGCAGCCCTACAAGCGACCCAATTGGCGCTGAAATTGTCGCACAAATACCAACGCCGCTTGCATATTTTGCATATGTCCACTGCTGAAGAAGCGGATCTGTTGCGGCAGGACAAACCCGCCTGGGTGACGGCCGAGGTGACCCCCCAGCATCTGTTGTTAAACACCAGCGCCTATACAACTATTGGCCCGCTGGCAAAGATGAATCCCCCGCTACGATCGCCCCACGACAACACAGTTCTCTGGCAGGCGCTACTGGATGGCGTGGTTGACTTTATCGCCACCGACCATGCTCCCCATACCCTGGCAGAAAAAGGGCTGGGGATGACTGAACCCTCTGCCACACTGCCCAATCAGGATGCCACTGTGTTTCTGGAACCAGCCAATGTCCCCTCTGGGATGCCTGGGGTGGAAACTGCCCTGCCCCTGATGCTGACCCAAGCGATGCAAGGACGCTGCACGGTTGCCCAGGTTGCCCAGTGGATGTCTACTGCTGTCGCCAAGGCCTATGGAGTTCCCAACAAGGGCACGATCGCCCCCAGCTATGATGCAGATTTGGTGCTGGTAGACCTTCACACCTACCACCTTGTTCGCCGGGAGGATCTGCTGACGAAGTGCGGCTGGAGTCCTTTTGAGGGCTGGAATCTGACGGGATGGCCGGTCATAACGATCGTCGGGGGACGCGTGGTATACGATCGGGGCACGTTGGATACCACAGTGCGGGGGCAAGCCCTGACGTTTGCTGGCTCAGATGGGTGTTGAGTTGAGGCTTGTAACCTCTTGAGTCTAATAGACGTTAAGAAAGTGTTTGTAAATTAACATGTCGTTTTACACTCGCCCCCTACATCTCCCAGAATTGGGGGATTTTGAACAAAAATGGCTCGAAAGTCCCCCAGAATTGGGGGTTGGGGGGCGGATCGGGGCACAATTTATGTTTACGAACAGTTTCTAACTAATATTCACATTAATAATTTTGATATTGAGGTGGAGTTGCTCACAAGAACCACCGAATTCATGTCGTTTCTAGAAGGGCTATCTCAAGTCTAGAAGGGCTATTTCAAGAAAAAGTGTAACTACTCAGGCTGCTAGCTCAATGTCGAGCTTGCCCTCATCCCCCAGCCCCTTCTCCCAGTGGCAGAAGGGGAGCCGGATTGAAGTCCCTGTCCCCAGATAAATGGATTTAGGGTGTAGCTTGCTTCCAGAAGGGTGGGTAGGCTGAGTAGTTACAAAAAAGCCACAATTTCCTCAGATCGTTACAAGCAGAGCTAGTGTTCTGTCAAGAAAATCTTGAGGGTCTTCGACCCCTCAAAATTTAACTCCAACTAACCTCCCGGCTTTCAGCTACCTGTCAATTAATGATTGACAGACTACTATGGCTCGTCATCAAACAAAGCCTCCAGATCTTGCCGACCATTCAGTACCCGCAGCACTTCTATTCCAGCGTTAGTCGTGCGGTAAAAAATGATATAGCCGTCCAAAGGTACCCCTCGCAACCCTTCCTGAATCCTAGAATACAGCTTGCCCATATTGGGAAACCTGATTAGGTTTTGGCATTTCTGGTTGAATTCCTTCAGTAACTGCTCTCCAGCCTCAATGTTTCGCTCAACAAAATAGTTGGAGATCGCATTCAGGTCACGGCTGGCACTGGGAGAAATCACACAGCGGCTCATCCCTCTGTTCCCGGTGCCTGCCGGAACTTAGCTTGCAATTGCTCCATAACGGTTTCCAACGGCAATCCTTCCCCCCGATCGAACTCTGCCGCTGCTTCATCAACTTGGTGGCGCGTCTCCTCAATCCAGTCCTCATACTGCTGATATTTTTCCTCAAGCAGTCTAAACGCTTGAGCTAGAACTTCATCAGACGATCGAAACCGACCCCGCGATACCTGTTCTTGAATAAATCGCTCTTGTTCCGGCTTGAGAATGATACTCATAGTTCTTCCTCTACGCTCAAAACAATCTTACCGTTGTTTCCTGAAGCACATCTATGCGGAACCAACACTTATAGAAAGTCCACTATGTTGGCAGCAAAACTTCACTCTGCCAGATTCTCAACCATCTGTTAAGCAGAGTCTCACTTTTGCATGACCTAGGGCGTGTCATCAATTCAGCCAAATCATGGCAGCAGCTAGGTAAATCGCCCCTAGGAAGTTGACTGCCCGCTTATCGTAGCGTGTTGCAATCGCTCGGTATTGCTTCAGCTTGGCAAAGAAATTCTCAATTAAATGCCGCACTTTGTATAAATCCTTGTCATGACGATCGCCGGGTCATCGCCTTTAATCAATCCCTAGGCTATTAGTAGTACAATTGCATTTACTCTTCAGGTAGCGACCATGCGACGGGATTCCATTTTTTACCAATTATTTCAGCAGTCTCCCAGCTTGCTGTTTGAGTTGTTAGCTACGGCTCCTCCCAATGCCGCCAATTACCGCTTTGATTCTGTAGCAGTCAAAGAACCCAAGTTTGAAATCGATGGCGTGTTTCTACCTCCAGAGACCGACAGTACAGGAGTTGTGTATTTTTGT
>Ga0163144_10014013_pt1 | contig 16676 bp, 16 predicted proteins | sample OliLak19BULKMAT1_FD_123175 | JGI IMG/M metagenome (GOLD analysis project Ga0163144, IMG submission 123175) | Freshwater microbial mat bacterial communities from Lake Vanda, McMurdo Dry Valleys, Antarctica - Oligotrophic Lake LV.19.BULKMAT1 | ecosystem: Environmental > Aquatic > Freshwater >... | reverse complement strand
GATCCTCGGAATTCCTTTTTCATCGCCCTCACCTCCGTGCCCTTGTGAGAATCCAAAAGCTCGAAAATAAGTACGCATGCTAGCGATTAAATGGTTCGGATAGTTCTGGGATAGGTTCTTAGGGAAACGACGCCGAAGAGGAGGCGGAAGAAGAAGACGTCGAGGAACTCGAAACGCTGTTGGGCGAGGCATGGCATCAGCTGGGTCCGATCTCAGCCGAATACTTCTATACGGGCGTGGTGTTCAACAACACACGCGGCGGCATTAGCACGAAGGGCGCGACGCGATATCGCGGCAACCTCGATCTCGCGCTACGGCTCGACACCGCGGCCGCCAATTGGTGGGACGGGGGCGAGCTTTACGTCTACATGCAGCAGAGCCAGGGGACGACGCTCACGCCCGACTTCGTCGGCGACGTCCAGTCATACAGCAACATCGACACCATCCCCAAGCACCAATGGCTCACGCAGCTAGCCGTCGACGGCAATGGCGTCTTTGAGAACAACTACGGCTTCTACGCCACGATCGACCGGATGCTCGTCACCGAGGAGGAGTCCGACGACCAGGGCCTGGGCCTCTTCTTCCAATACTGCTGGGCGCCCTCCGATCGCAATCAAGTCGAACAAGGCATCGGCGGCGGCCTGATCTACACCGGCCTGTTGCAGGGGCGCGACGTCGACACCTGCGGCGTCGGGTGCTCGCAAATCCAATTCAGCCCCGAACTCGAAGCCCTTACCGGCCAGAAGTCTGAAATCGCGACCGAAGTCTTTTATAAAGCGCGGTTGAATGACTGGTTCTCCATCATTCCCGACCTGCAATACATTACCAGTCCGAGCGGCCTTTACAGCGACGCGATGGTTGCCGGCTTTCGATTCGAAGTGAATCTGTAGAGCGGGTTGATGGCGCGCTAAAGTGGGTTCCATCCTGGGAAACCGCCGCCGCCCTCTGTACTCCGTACCCCCCGTACCTCTTCCTCCCGCACAAAGCCATGCCCCGTCTCACCGAGCAAGAAAAGCAAGAAATCGTCCGCTTCCTCGAAGCCGACCGGGCGCTGCCCGATAGATATCGCTTCCTGCTCTTCGACGACAAGCGCGAGGTCGAGCTCGTCTGGAACGGCAAGACCGCCGAGGTCACCGGCGTCGTCCTCCCCTTCCAAACGATCGAGCAAATCGACGAACCCCGCACCGAAACGGGCGACGGCTCCGGTCGCTCACGCTCCCGGCTCGACAGTTCCCCGAGCCGGAAGCGTAAGCGCCCGGAGCGAAGTGGGAAGAATACTGGTCCGGCGACTACATCTTCGAGAACGAGTGGCAGTCCTTCCGCACCAAGAAGAACCGCGAACTCGAATACACGAGTCCCTACCACGAGTGCGAATACCCCGAGCCAAGAGCGTCAGCGACCGGAGCCGCGCTGCTGAAAGACTCCGGGCGCCGACGCTTCCGGCTCGGGGTTAGAGTAAACGTCCTTGTTCGCGAGACCACACGACCAGCGGATGCGGCTGCTTATGCAACACGTAATTCGTCGCGTTTGCAACGGCGCGATCGTCCCGGAGCCATCGTTTCGATCCTTTGCCCGTCCACCACGTCCCCGACGCGGGAGCGCCATAGGTTGAACTCAACTTCCGCGTCCCATACGCCTTGAGATCAGCCAGTATCCGATCCGCTTGCCAATCCTCCGACGCCTCAATCGCCAAATGGTAATGATTCGCCATGATCGACGCGGCAATCATCACCCAGCCGCGATGTTCCGCGGTTTCTAAGAACTGCGTGAGTACCGTGTCCGCCTGCAGTCGCGTCAGGTAAATCGGCGGGCCCTTCATCTGCTTCTGAGCGCTCCGCCGCAATCCCGGCAGACTCGGCTCCCAGGCCTCGCCCGTCTTGTCGTGTTCCAACCGCGATGCCGCCGCGGGATCGCCGGGACGCCGATCGCGAACGCTGGTTACCGACCCGCGCTCGTCGCCCGGCAGCCAAGTTCCGTAGGTCGTATTAGTCAGCAACCAAGCGAGCATGGTAGCATTCTAAGTCCCGTTCATCTCCATTCAACTATTTTCCACAAACAACATCGCCTTTTCGCCGTAACCCTTCAACCAAACCTCCCACCCCATCGCCCAGCTCAATACCCCCCCTGAGCCGGAAGCGTCAGCGCCCGGAGCAGCCCCCGGAGCAGCAGCACCCAAAGCCCAATGAAAAGAACACCGAACCGGCAACGACGCCTTCACCTTCAAGAACGAACGGCAGTCAATCCGCACGAAGAAGAACCGCGAACTCGAATACGCGAGCCCCTAGCACCACTGCGAACCGGGCCACTGCAAGATCGCGATGAAAGTCGTCGACATCTTCGGCAACGACACGATGACCATCGTCTTTTCGCCGCCACTCACCACCCAAACTTCCCAGACAATCCTCCTGCTCCCCTCTCCCACCGGGAGAGGAGCCGGGGATGAGGGCAGCCCCTCCGTAGGCTTTGCCAACTCAATCCGCTAAACTGACTACGGAGCCCATCGTGCCAGTCGAAGCCAAACCTCTCTCCCGCCCCGACGTTCCTCGTCCCACGCCGACGCCTCATACTCAGCACCGCGTCACTCGGTACTCAGTACCCCGTACTTCTTCTCAGTCTCCTCCGTCGACGCCACCCTAATGTCGACCGCGCCATAGCAATTCGCTATGATCGCTCTCTCGCTTCCTCGCCATTCTCAAACCTCCTCGCGCCGGTCCCCCATGCCCCTTTCTTGGAATGAAATCCGCTCCCGCGCCGTCGCCTTCTCCAAGGAATGGGCCGGCGAGACTCGCGAGCATGCCGAAGCCAAGACGTTCTGGGACCAGTTTTTCAACGTCTTCGGCATCTCTCGCAAGCTGGTCGCCAGTTTCGAAGAGCCGGTGCGCACCCTCAAAGGGACCTACGGCTTCATCGATCTCTTCTGGAAAGGAATGCTGATTGCCGAACACAAGAGCCGAGGCAAAGACCTCGACAAGGCTCATGCCCAGGCGATGGATTACATTCAAGACCTCGCCCGCAGCGATCGGGAAATTGAAACTCCCCGCTACGTTATTGTCTCTGACTTCGCCAAGATCGCGCTCCACGATCTCGAAGAAAATACTACTCACGAATTCCCGCTTGCCGAGTTTCACAAACACGTTAACCGGTTCGGCTTCATCCCCGGCTACAAGCAACACAAGCTCGCCCCCGAAGACCCGGTCAATATCAAGGCTGTCGAGATCATGGGCGATCTCCACGACGCCCTAGAGGAAGGAGGTTACGCCGGCCACGAACTCGAACGCCTGCTGGTCCGCGTTCTCTTCTGCCTCTTCGCCGAGGATACTGGCATTTTCGAACGCGAGGCGTTTACCCTCTATCTCCAGAACCACACGAAGGAAGATGGCTCTGACCTGGGGGGCCAACTCGCTCAGCTCTTCCAGGCGCTCAACACGCCGAAAGAAAAGCGGCAAAAGAACTTGCTGGAGGAGTTGCAAGAACTTCCCTAGGTCAATGGCGAGCTTTACGCCGAGTCTCTCAGCTTCGCCGCGTTCAATCGCGATATGCGCAACCGGCTTCTCGCCTGCACGCGGTTCGACTGGAGCCGCATCTCCCCCGCCGTCTTCGGGGCGCTCTTCCAGGCAGTCATGGAGCCGCGCGAGCGGCGACAGATCGGCGCCCACTACACCAGCGAACGCGACATCTTGAAGGTCATCGGCCCCCTTTTCCTCGATGAGTTGAAAGAGGACCTCACGAAGGCCGGGAATGATCGCCGCAAGCTGCAGGTCCTCCACGAGCGCATGGGCAAGATGAAATTGCTCGACCCCGCGTGCGGCTGCGGCAACTTCCTGGTCATCAGCTACCGCGAGTTACGGCTGCTGGAGTTGGAAATCTTGAAGCGTCTCTTCAAAAGGAGCGAAACGCAGAAGCTGACCGACATCGCGACGATCCTTCGCCTCGACGTCGATCAGATGTACGGCATCGAGATCGAAGAATGGCCCGCCCGTATCGCCGAAGTGGCGATGTGGTTAATGGATCACCAGATGAATCAGTTAGTCGGCGAAGAGTTTGGCGAGTATCTCGTTCGGCTGCCACTTAAGAAAAGCCCTCACATCGTGCCGGGCAACGCGCTGCGCATCGACTGGAATGAGGTCCTCACCGCCACAGATTGCACTCACGTGTTAGGGAACCCTCCATTCGTAGGCTCTAAATACCAATCGGCGGAACAACGGAAGGAATTGAGCGACGTTGCCCAGGGAATTGCTAACTCCGGTTTATTGGATTACGTCACGGCGTGGTACCTGAAGGCCGCAGACTATATTCAGGGCACGACGATCAAGGTTGCATTTGTTTCTACAAACTCCATCACGCAAGGCGAACAAGTTGGCGTCTTGTGGCCTGAAATGCTGGAGAAACGAGGAGTCACGATTTTCTTTGCTCATCGAACGTTTTCGTGGGAAAGCGAAGCTCGCGGCAAGGCTCATGTGCATGTTGTGATTGTCGGCTTCGCACTCCAGACGCCGCGAAGTCGGCTATTGTTCGACTACGAAACGCTAAAGTCCGAGCCTACAGTCGAAGCCGTTAGCAACATCGGCCCATACTTGGTAGCCGGCCCGAACGTAACTATCGCCAACCGTTCGCGTCCGCTAAGCAACGTTCCCGAAATTGGAATTGGCAATAAACCAATCGACGACGGAAACTATCTCTTCACCGACGAAGAGAAGTTGGTGTTTGTCAAAGCCGAACCCCAGAGCAAGGGATTGTTTCGGCGATGGTATGGTTCATGGGAGTTCATTAATCGCCAGCCGCGATGGTGTCTTTTAGTCAGCAATACTTCGCCGAGCGAACTTCGAGCGATGCCGCTCGTGATGGAGCGAATTCAAGCAGTCAGAAAGTTTCGATCGGCAAGCAAGAGCGCACCTACTCGAGAACTTGCGAAGCAGCCTACTCGATTTCATGTGGAGAACTTCCCGACAAATTCCTACTTGTTGATCCCCGAAGTCTCTTCAGAGCGACGACGCTTCATTCCCATGGGCTTTATGTCGCCGAAAGTGATTTGCAGTAACCTCGTCAAACTCATGCCTGGAGCCACACTCTTTCATTTCGGTATTTTAAGTTCGTCGATGCACATGGCATGGGTTCGGCAAGTTTCCGGGCGGTTAAAGTCTGATTATCGTTATTCCGCGAAGCTGGTTTACAACAACTACCCTTGGCCGACAGACGCCAGCGACGCAAAGCGGCTCGCGGTTAAAGAAGCCGCCCAAGCAGTCCTCGACGCCCGCGAGGCCCATCCCGAGGCGACGCTGGCCGATCTCTATGATCCCCTCTCGATGCCGGCCAACTTGGCCAAAGCCCACGCCAAGCTCGACCGTGCCGTCGACCGCTGCTACCGCTCCCAGCCCTTCGTCAGCGAACGAAACCGCGTCGAGTTCCTCTTCAACCTCTACCAGCAACTGACCGCGCCGCTCCTTGCCGCCCCCGCCACCCGCAGGCGGCGACGACCCCAAACGCCCGACGCCGAATCATGAGCCGACAAACCCAAATCGTCTGCCAGCACCGCGATAACGTCTCCCGCGACGCGCGTCCAGGCCCAACTGCTTGAGGCAATCCGTGAAGCGCCCACACTTGATTTCGGTCGATGAGATGCGGGCCGCCGGGGCGCTCGACGTTCCCGCGGCATGGCGGAAGTCGCTGGGAGGACAGGTCGAGCGCGATCTCTTTTCTGATTTGCTCGATGACGGCGAAGAAAAAAGCGGCGCCGACTTGGGGACATCAACCGAGTTAGAAGATGGCAACGGCTAAAATGCCGTGCAGGAGACGTGAGGCCGAGCACCTACCCTCGTTTCAATCCTCACAATCTCTTAACGCCCCCGCCCCCATCCATCAGCCCTGCAAGGGCGCGCTGCGATAGCCCAGGGCAAGTCCGCCCCCGGCTCCGCCGGGGGGTTGGCCTCCACACCGGTAGACGTCGCTTCGCGGTGCGCTACCCCCGGCAGAGCCGGGGGCTGACATACATGCCCAGCGCGGCCAAAAATAGTTCGCCACTCGCGCAACTCGTCATGCTAAGCTGCGCTCACGCCGCCACGTCCGGTAAGATCCACGCACGTCGCGGCCCTTCTTTGACATCTCGACCAACCCCGCGCGACTGGGCGTCGCTCCCACGTCGTCACGCTAAGCTTGCGCGCACGCCACACGAGTGCCTTGGCCCAAAAAATCTGCGGGAGGGGTCTCCGACCCCGCAGCAACATTGCGTCACCACAACGGCTGGTGGCGGTGAACGAAATCGGCGGCGGAGAGGCCTCCCACAAACAGTTTTCTGGGCATGGCTCCCCACGCCCCGGCGTCGCCAATTGGTCGCCGCCAATAACGCCGCGGCGACGTTCGCGCACGCAGCAACCCGAAGCCCTCAACCGATTTACGACTTCTGTCGCCAATAATCGCCTCGGCGACAGAATGCGAGACAGCGACAGAAATCGCCCCGGCGACAAAAAGCCCTCGTCGCCCCGCCCAGCGCCCGTTTCCCCCGCTCTGTCGCGACTAAGCCCCTGATCGTCGCGATAGTTTGCCGCGCAACCCGCGCCCCGCCAAGTATTTACGATTTGTGTCGCCAAAATTGGCGCCGGCGACAAATAGCCCCTGCGACAGAAATAGCCCCGATGGATGGGCCCAGACGGACCCCCAGACGGGCAATCGACGAGCGCATAAAAAAACGACCCCGAGGATTCGCCATCCACGGGGTCGTCAACTTGAACCAACAAGCGAGTGGGCGCGCCAAGACTCGAACTTGGGACCTCAGCCTTATCAGGGCTGCGCTCTAACCAACTGAGCTACGCGCCCGCATGAAAGAAGCCGCCCAACTTCGCACTCTGGGGCGTTGGCGGTCCCCAGCGAACAGGCGGCGATGCAAGCAAGTCCCATATTCTAGGTCGTCGGGGGTCGCTGTCAAAGGGGCCTCGGCCGCCGTTTTCCGAAGTCCCCAACCGCTCCGATCCCGTAACTTTCAGCGAGAAAACAGCCCGAATTTGACCCTGCCAGCGGCAATCGGTCTGGCCTCGTTTGCCGGATCGCCACTATAAAGCGCGGTAAGTCCGCGGGCGGCCCGTTCCGCGGCGGCGATACTGTTTCCCGACCTGAAGGATTCCCAGGCATGCCCTCCCCTACCTTTGGCCGTTCGTCGTTGCTCGCCGTTGGCCTGCTATCGCTTACCTCCTCGGTGCAAGCAGCCGCCCCCACCGCCGAAGACGCCCTCAAGCTGGCGCCGGTCCAAACGGGGATTGAATACGACATTCCCTCCGCCGACGCGACAAAGACGTGCAAGATCAACCCCGAGAAAATCGGTAAGATCACCGCTTGGGTCGTCCGCGATCCGAACGGCGTGATCCTTCGCCAGTTCTCCGACTCGAACGACGACAACGTCGTCGACACCTGGAGCTACTACAAGAACGGCCTCGAGGTCTATCGCGACGCCGATCTGAATTTCAACGGCAAGGCCGACCAGTATCGCTGGTTCCATACCGGCGGTTCGCGGTGGGGTCTCGACAAGAACGAAGACGGCAAGCTCGACGCTTGGAAGCAGATTTCGCCGGAAGAGGCGTCGGAAGAAGTGATCGCCGCCCTCCGCGGGAAGGATGCGGCGCGCTTCAACCGCTTGCTGCTGACGACCGACGACGTGAGCAAGCTCGGCCTTTCGAAGGAACTGAACGACAAGCTGACGGCGCGGATCGTCGAAGCGCCGAAGGCGTTCGCCAAGCTAGCTGAGGAAGGGAAGATCGACGCGAAGGCGGAGTTTGCCGACTTCGGCGGCCTCCGTCCCGGTTCCGTCCCGGCCGGCACGCGCGGCAGCACGAAGGATCTCACCGTCTACGAAGACGTCTGGGCGATGGTGCTCGCGGGCGAGCAGCCGCAACAGGTGCAGATCGGCAGCATGGTCAACGTCGACGGTTCGTGGAAGCTGATCGACGGCCCAGCTCTCGGCGGCGGCAACGCGGCGCTGGCCGGCTTCTTCTACGATTCCGCCGGCGCTCAACCCCAGCCGCAACCGGGGCAAGAGCAGATGGCCGGCAGCGAGCCGACCGAGGAAATGCAGAAGCTGATCGAAGCGATCCAAAAAGTCGACGGCGAGCTAACCGCGGCCGCTGAAGACAAGAAGCCGGCGCTCAACACGCAGCGCGCCGACTTGCTCGAACAGCTCGCCGGCATCGCCAAGGAACCGGCCGAACGCGATCAATGGATCCAGCAAATGGCCGACATGATCAGCTTCGCCGTGCAGGACGGCAGCTATCCGGAGGGGATCGAACGACTGGAGAAACTCGAAGCGAAGCTGGCCGAAGACAAGGCGAGCGACGATCTGCGGACACACGTCGAATTCCGCCGGATGCAGGCTGCCTGGGGCAAGGCGATTGCCGAGCCGAAAGCCGACTACGCGAAGATCCAAGAGGCGTGGCTGAAGCAACTCGAAGAGTTCGTCGACAAGCACAAGACGGGCGACCACGTCGCCGAAGCGCTGCTGCAGCTGTCGATGGCGAGCGAGTTCAACAGCGACAACGAAGCAGCCGAGAAGTGGTACCGCCGCCTGGTGACCGACTTCGGCAAGAGCCCGAACGCCGCCAAAGCCCAAGGCGCGATCCTGCGACTCACGTCGACCGGCAAGACGATCCCGCTCAAGGGAACGGCGCTGCAAGGGGGCGAAGTCGACCTCGCGCAGTACGGCGGCAAGGTGGTGCTCGTCCACTACTGGTCGTCGTCGTCGCCGACCGCGAAGACCGACGCCGAAACGATCGCCGACCTCTTCAAGAAGTACGGCGGAGCCAAGTTTGACGTGATCGGCGTCAACCTCGACTACTCGAAGGACGAGGTGACGAAGTTCCTCGCCGAAAACCAGAACGTTCGCTGGAAGCAACTCTTCGAACCGGGCGGCTTCGAGAGCCGACTGGCGAACGAGATGGGGATCATCACGCTCCCGATGACGATCGTCGTCGACGACAAGGGGCAAGTAGTGAACACGAATCTCCAGATCACCGAACTAGAGGATGAGATCAAGAAACTGATGGAATCTCGCGTCGCCAACGCCGCGCCGGCGAAGTGATGATCGGCTCGAATCTCGTTGATCGGATAAAAGCCACCGGCTCTGCCGGTGGACGAAGCAACGTGATCGCCGCCAGCAAGCAGTCCACCGGCGGAGCCGGTGGCTTTAAGGTTTAGGCAACTCGCGCCGCGCGATAGCAGCCGCTACTTTCCCCGCAGTTGTAAAAGCTTCACTCGAAGTCCGCAAAAGGATCGGAAAAGCTCGCTCCCGCGCGATTGGCACGCCGATCGCAATACACGATTCCCGCCGTGTGCCACTGGCGTGTCGCCAGTGCTGAAGTGGATACCCGCTCAGCACTTCTCACTGGCAGAATGCCAGTGGCACACATCCCCGCCCGCCCCCGCGACAGGAACGAGAACGGATTCTCGGCCGACTCATGGATTACGCAAGCTCGCTGCAAGTCGGATGGATCGCCATCCACCTGTTTGGATTGATCGTCGCCTGCCTGGTGCGAGTCTACGCCAGCACTGCCGCGGAAGGCCCGCTGCAAGGCGCCTTCCTGCTCGGTTTGGCCGGCGTCGCCGTCGCCACGCTCGCCGGCGAGCAGTTCGCCTGGCCGCTATGGACGATCTCAGGCGCCACGCTCGCCGTGATGATCGTCGTCGCCGTCGCCGACTTCCGCTGCCAGCAGCACGAGCCTGTTTGAACGGCTTGAATACTAACCACCAAGGCACGAAGACACGAAGAAAAGCACGAAGAAGAACATGCGAGGAATTTGCTAGCTGAGAGTCAGCGCCTCTCTCCCTTGCATTCTTCGTGTCTTCCTTCGTGTCTTGGTGGTTAACTCCCCCACCGGCGGCATTTTCCGATTCACCCACAAAATCGGAAAAAGACTCCCTTTCGGCGCCCTCTCCTGCCGAAACTTGTATCCAGACGGAGCCTCGCGCCGTGGGGAAGCGCCCACAACTGCGCGACGTCGCGATGCGCCCCCGTCACCGAGCCGCCTGGCGGTTCGGCTAGTCCCTAGTGCTTTGGCAGCCTTTTGGAAATAGGTGTGACAAAGCACGCGCTTATTCCAAGCCACACGAGACAAAGGCTGGCGACGGCGAACCCATGAGGGGAACGCTTGCCTCGCTAGCAAAAAAGACTATCCCAGGAGGGGGACCATGCGAAAAGTGATTCTTGGCCTCGCGATCGCCACGCTGGCGTGGGGGCCCGTGAGCCGCGTCTCGGCTGAAACAGCCGGCGACCGCGCCATCGCACAGCAAATTGCCCAGAATATGAAAGAGAGTGGGCACCTCAAGGACTACCGCGTCGGCGTCAAATATCAAAATGGCGTCGCGTGGTTGATGGGCTCCGTAACGAGCGCCGAGCAAAAGGAGATCGCTGAACAGATCGCTCGCGAAAGCGAAGGGGTCGAGCGCGTGATCTGCAAGCTCGACGTGAAGGGGGGCCGGCCGAATGAAGCCGTTCAGCCTGCCAGCAACTTCCAAGAGCCTGAACAGTACCAAGCTCAGAACAACGTCCCGCAGATGCGGCGCGTCGCTCAGCAGAACGCCGGCAATGCTGGCGCCCCGCTGCCGTACGCTCGCACCATGGGTCCGAACGTCCAAACAGCCGGCTACTGCCCTCCGGGCGGACAGCCTGGCATGGAAATGGGCATGGGCGGTCCAGGCGGCGGGATGGGCATGGGCGGACCGATGGGAGCTGGCCCCGTGCCGGCTGCCGCTGGTCAGTCGGTGAACTACGAGAATCCGCAGATGCCAGGGTACGCGTGGCCGAGCTACGCCGCTCACCCGAACTACGCGGCCGTCACCTATCCGAAGCAGTACTCGGCCTCCGCTTGGCCGTACATCGGTCCGTTCTATCCCTATCCGCAAGTGCCGCTCGGGTGGCGCAAGGTAACGCTGGAATGGGACGACGGCTGGTGGATGCTAGACTTCAAAGACTGCAAGGACTGCCACTAAACGTCGTCGAAGTCTGAAGCTTGCATGGAACGCCTCCACCCCTGTCGACCGAACGCGGTCGACAGGGGTTTTTCGTTTCAACTTCTCACCACCAAGACACGAAGGCACGAAGAACGCACCAAGGAAAGAAGAAATGGAGCGGCAGCTAGCAGAGCTTAGTTGCCGCTCATGCCACCCTTCTTGTTCTGACCTCATCTTTGCTTTCTTCGTGCGTTCTTCGTGCCTTCGTGTCTTGGTGGTTGCCTTCCAGAGGCTATCCAAACACATGCAGGGAAATGACGCCTCGGCTGCTAGCGTCTCCAGCAACTTTTTTATCGATTCAATCGGAATATCCCGCAAGTTCTACCCAGAATCACACGATATCACTCTCTGAAGAGACCGCATGGGTCAGTGGGCCGCGGTCGTTCGCCTTGGTTTCGCTCGCATCGAACGGACCAAGACCTTGTCGAACCACTCATCGAAGGGTTAGCAGGATGCGTCGTAACACCGCCCCAACCGCGTTGCTGATCGCCATGGCCCTCGGCTCTCTGGGGAGCACTGGCTGCACCACGCTGGGCCCTAGCTTGGGCTGGATGGCGACACCCATCCCGATCACGGCGTATCAGCAGAAGAAGCACGAAGACCAATTCTGGAACCACGAGCGGTACGATCGCGCCCCGATCTTGGGCCCGATCACCTCGGGCGCCGAAGTCGTCGCGCTCGATCCGCCGAGCGACGACGAAGTGATGCGTGCCATGGAAAAGGCTCGGCCTGTCCAAGGCGGCGTGCCGCTGCTGTTCGAACGTAACCGCAACAACGTTCGCATCGTCAAGGAAAAGATCGCCGACTACATCGATCCGCCGCGCGTCTATCCGCTGATCGGCCCCGCGCAGCAACATCACGCTCACTACAAATGCACGGTCTACTACGAGGACGTCCGCCGCGTCGGTTGGCCAGTGCCGCACACGCTCCGCGACGAAGACGCTCGCGAGGTGATCTACGTCGACCATAACCATCTGCACATGGTCGGCAATGTCGACACCGGACAGGGAAGCCCTTACGGCCCGTAAGGACTCCTCTCCCCTGAGGGGAGAGGCTGGGTGAGGGGTTCTTCGCTGCGGCTTGAGGAACAGAGTCGTCGAGTCGCAAGACAGATCAGAAATCCCTCCCCTTACCCCTCCCTTCGAGGGAGGGGGATATGTTGAACACCGCCAATAGCCTCGACCAGTTTGGTCGAGGCTATTGTGCGTCAGGCAGGATAGGGTCATGCATCGCTTGCAGGGATCGCCGATGTTCCTTCGACAAGGGTGGCGACTGACGTTGGTCGCTCCATTGGCCGCGCTAGCGCCGTCGTTGGTCCACGCGCAGGAGCCGCTCGAAGCGGGGCCCGCTGCAGCGACGGCGATTCCCACGACCAGCCTCTGGCAGATCCTGATCGCCGGCGGACCGCTGGTGATTCCGATCATCGTCTGCTCGTTCGTGCTGCTGCTGGTCGTCTTTGAACGGACGATGGCGCTCCGTCGGAGCCGCGTCATTCCCAAGCTGTTCGTCGAACGTTTCCTGCTGCAGATCAGCGAAGGCGCCGTCGATCGCCATGGCGCGCTCGAACTGTGCGAAGAGAATAACAGTCTGGTGGCCGACGTTTTTGCGGCGGCCCTGCGCAAGTGGGGGAAACCTGCCGTCGAAGTCGAGCAAGCGATCCTCGACGAAGGCGAACGCGCCGCGAACTCGATGCGGCGATACCTGCGGGCGATGAACGGCGTCTCGACCGTCTGCCCGCTGTTCGGCCTGCTCGGCACCGTCTGGGGAATGATCGAAGCGTTCAACGAGATCGCCGGCAGCTCGGCGATGGGCCGGCCCGAACTGCTTGCCGGCGGCATCGGCACGGCGCTGATGTCGACCGCGGCAGGGCTGTGCGTCGCGATTCCGGCACTCATCTTGTACCTCTACTTCGTCGGGCGCGTCGACGCGCTCGTGATGGAGATCGATCGCCAGGGACAAGACCTGGTCCATTTGATCTCGGCGGAAGGACTCGAAGATCGCCGCAACCGTCCGCCGCGACCGACCAAAGCGAAGAAGGCCGCGTAGGCTGGGGCAACGCCCCACCGGCGACCAAGCGAATCACCACATCAGGTGGGGCGTTGCCCCAGCCTACATGCCCCTGAAGACTCAACAAGACGAACTGCCGGCGCTCAATCTGACGCCGATGATCGACGTCGTCTTCTTGTTGATTGTCTTCTTCATGTGCGCCGCGAAGTTCAGCGACGAGCAGCGCGACATCGACCTGCGACTGCCGGAGGTCGCGAAGGCCGACGCCGTCAACGCGGCGCCGAAGTCGCGTAGCGTCGCCGTCTACGCCGGCGGGCGGATCGCGCTCGATCGCGAGGACGTGACGCTGGCACAGCTGACGGAGCAACTCGTCGCCGCGAAGGCGGAGCAACCAGCCACGAGCGTCGTCATCCTGGGCGACGCGGGTTGCGAATTCCAGCACGTCGCCGATGCGCTCGCCGCTTGCAAGGAGGCGGGGATCATTCAACTCTCGGTCAGCGTGCGGATCGCGCAAGGCGCGACCACTGGAAGGCGGTGAGCCATGCCCGCCGACTTCACGCCGCTTGCCGCACTGCTCAATCTTCCGACCGTCTGGATCTTTATCTGGGTCGGTCTGCTGGCGATGACGATCGCCATTGTCTGGCTGTTGCGGACAAAGTTGCGCGAGATCAAGTCGTGGCAGAAGTGTGCGATCCTCTCGCTGTGGGTTCATGTGCTGCTGGCGTGTCTCACCGCGGCGGTGCGGATCGTCACCGGCAGCGCCGACGGCGGGCCGGGGTATGGTCCGCCAATTCAAGTCGCTCTGCTCGGCGAAGAGTTGGAAGCGATCGCCACGTCGGACGACGAGACGCCGACGCCGCTCGACGAGGTCGCGCTCGAGTCGGAGATCGACGAGGAAACTCCAGCCGACGATGCGGAGGAGCCTGAACCGACGCCCGCCGAGACGCCCCCCGAGCCGTTCGAGCCTCCTGCTCTGCTCGCGCAAACGGAGCCAGAGCCAGAGCCCGCGCCTACCGACGCGACGGAAGTGGAGGATGACGAAGTCGTCGAAGCGCCGTCGACGCCGGTCGAAGCGCCGCGCGACGAACCTGCCAAGCCGCTGGTCGTCTCCGACTCGACCAAATCGTCCGTGGCGCCAACGCCGGCGATCGATGCGAGGGCCGCCTCGCCGGTGAGTCTGCCGCCGCGACAGCAGTTGCCAGCTCCCTACGCAGCGCGCTTCGCCGCGAATCGCGCCGAGCTCGTCGCCGCGGGCGGCGGCAACGCACAGACAGAGGCCGCCGTCCGTAACGCACTCAACTGGCTCGCCGCCGCGCAATCGCAGGATGGCCGTTGGGACGCCAAGCGTCACGGCGCCGGCCGCGAGTATTACGTCCTGGGGCAAGATCGCAAAGGCGCCGGCGCTCAGGCCGACACAGGCGTGAGCGGTCTCGCCCTGCTGGCCTTCATCGGCGCCGGGCACACGCACCGCGAAGGGCTCTACCAGCCCAACGTCGGCAGCGGCATCGAGTTCCTGCGCCGCGCGCAGCAGAGCGACGGCAATCTCGGCGGCAACGCCGGCTTGTTCGCGCAGATGTATTGTCACTCGATGGCTTCCTTCGCGGTGAGCGAAACGATGGCGATGACGCGTGACGAACGGCTCGCGCCGCTGGTGCGCGGGGCGACGCGCTACACGATCGCCGCGCAACATCCGACCGACGGCGGCTGGCGCTATCGCCCCGGCGACACGGGCGATACCAGCCAACTCGGTTGGCAGGTGATGGTCCTGCGCAGCGCCGAGCGCTGCGAGGTCGCCGTGCCGCCGGTGATCTGGACGCGCGTCGATCGCTTCCTCCGGCAAGTCGAACGAGGGCACTCGGGCGGCCTTGCCGTCTATCGGCCCGAGGAAGCGCGGCCGTCGCGGACGATGACGGCTGAGGCGCTTTACTGTCGGCAACTCGTTACGGGGCGCGCGGACGGGGGGCTTACGCCCGCCGCTCTCCGTGAGGCGATCGACTCGCTGCTCGCCGAACCGCCGTCGACGGCGCAGGTGAATCTCTACTACTGGTACTACGCCACGCTCGCGTTGCACCGCGCGCAGCACGTCACGCCCGAGGCGGGCGCCGCGTGGCAGCGCTGGAACGACGCCCTGACGCGCACGCTGCTCGCAACGCAGAACAAGGATGGCTCGTGGCCGGAGACGTGCATCTGGGCGGGGTACGGCGGCCGTGTCTTCACGACGGCGCTCGGGGCGATGTGCCTGGAGGTCTACTACCGCTATGTGCCGCCCGAATCGCAGGTGAACCCGACCGACGTGGCGACGCAGCCCGATTGGCGAAGCGTGCCGCCACGCTGAATGACCAAGTCCCAATGACCAATTGATTGGGTTCCACATCCCATTGGTCATTGGGATTTGGTCATTGCGACTTCGCCGCGGTTACTTTTCCGCAACTCCCGCGGCGGTAAGGTCGTTCAATTGTGCCGGTTTTCGCAGTGGAATTGTCGGAAAGGCTGTCGCCGCAAGCGGTTTGGGCGGTTTGACTCGCCCCCCCGCGCCGTTAGAATTGAATCTAGTTGGCGGGCGTCTGTTGCCGTGTCGTCGCACGGATTTTTGCGAATCTTCCACCGGCGCCGCTCTCCACGACTGCCGAGGCTTCGATGTCTGAATCTTGTTTGTGCTTGTTGGCGGTGTGGGGCATTGGCCCGATGGAAATGGTCATCGTCGGCATGGTGATGCTGCTGCTGTTCGGCACGCGTCTTCCCTCCGTGATGCGTTCGCTTGGTTTCGGCATCACCGAGTTCAAGAAGGGGCTGAAGGGCGAAGGCTTGACCGATCCGAACGCGTCGCTCGAAGACCAACGTCGCGCCGACGAACAGCGCGTCGACTGATCGCTGTTGCTCACACCGATTGTCGGGCGCTCCGACTGGATCCTTCTTTCGACCTGTGCCGCTGCGTATGCTTTTGCCGCTTGCATTTCTGGATATCGGCGTCGGCGAGATGGTGCTCCTCGCCATCGTGGCGCTGCTGCTCTATGGCAGCGACTTGCCCGAAGTGGCGAAGACCTGGGGGAAGGCGTACTCTGAATTCCGCCGCAACCTGAACGGTTTTCGCAGCGAGCTGAACAACGTCATCTACACCGAACCGGAGCAGGACGCGCCGCGCAAGCTGCAGTATTATCCGGAGTTCCATAACGATACTGCGGAGGGTGACGTCGCGGAAAGCGACGACGCTGCCGACGACGGCAAGTCGACTGCGGCCGAACCTTCGGCGCCTTCCGTGCCGATCGCCACGACGCCCGCCACCGGAACGACGCTTGCTGCAAGCGACGAGTCGGAGCGGAAGGATGCCCACGGGGCGGCGTAGGTTGCGGCCCCCGGTTTGAAGAACCGTTGCCCGAGTGCCCCCGGTTTGAAGAACCGGGGGCTAAGGGCGTTACGCGGCGCGGCGGCGTTGGGCTTGGGCGCGCTTTTTGGCGGCTTTGGCTTTCTTCTCGGCGGCGCGTGCTTGTTGGCGCTCGCGGCGTTGGTGGCGGCGGAGGCGTTCGTCGAGCAGGAGGATCCGCGTCTGGGGATCTTCCGCATCGGGGTGATCGAAGTCGTCGTTCGGGAAGGTTGTTGTCGCCGGAGCGAATTCTGTCGCCGGCGGCAATTCTGTCGCGGGGTTTGTTTTTGGCGACAGAATTCCGTTGGGGGGTGACGGGGGG
>Ga0163144_10014011_pt1 | contig 16678 bp, 12 predicted proteins | sample OliLak19BULKMAT1_FD_123175 | JGI IMG/M metagenome (GOLD analysis project Ga0163144, IMG submission 123175) | Freshwater microbial mat bacterial communities from Lake Vanda, McMurdo Dry Valleys, Antarctica - Oligotrophic Lake LV.19.BULKMAT1 | ecosystem: Environmental > Aquatic > Freshwater >... | reverse complement strand
TCCTGAAATTAATATTAATACAATCTCACCAAATGCACTCCGTGGCTTGCAATAGTAGTTTCAAATTTCCCATCAAACTTGCCAATATCTTTCTGCCGCCACACGTCACGCAGCGTTTTTACTCCACTTAAATGCATATCCTTAAAATTGACCGTAATTTTTTTGGTGCTACCACTCATATTAAATATGCCTATGGCTTTCGAACCGTCTTCCAATTCCTTTACCCATAGCTGATAATCTGGGGTATTCACCGTTCTCACGGCTTGCTTTCCCAATGCATCTTGGTTTATGTCAATTACTTCACTGTTTTTCAATAAGTTAAGTGTGAAATCGTCTAACTGCGACATATCGCAACCTATCAGCAATGGTGAAGCCAGGAGCGACCATAGCGAAATGTGTGTGTATTGTTCATTCACTGACAATCTTGAATTTCGCAACTTCGGGCCCCAACCAACTTTGCCTACTACTAGCATATCTGGGTCGTTCCACCTGCCTGGTTTGGCATACTGTGCCAAATCGGCCTGACCAAAGCCTATACTTGCCATACTTTGCCAAGTATCTTCTATATCACCAGTGGTTCTCCAACTTTGGGCGTTCATTTCAGCTCCCCATTTCCACACATCGCCCCATCCATATTGGCAAAGGCTATAGTAAATATCTCTATTAGCACCGGCAATCGCCTTTTGTGCGACCTGATAGGGTTTTTTCAACCCTGCAAGTACTTTGGGGTCTTTAGATTTCACATTCCATGTATTGTCGAATTTTACAGGAAATATCTCTGAATAGTAGCACCAGTCGTACTTTAAATAATCTATGCCCCACGATGCCCAAGTATTGATATCTAGTTGCTCATACTTATAGCTTCCTGTGTAATTTCCACAAGTTTTAAGACCAGGAGAGGAATAAATACCCAATTTCAAGCCCATCCCATGAATGTCGTTTGACAGCTTTTTCATGTCGGGAAATTTTTCGTTGGGTTGAAGCACCCCGTTTGCATCCCTTTCTGATTCCCAACCATCATCAATATTCATATAAGTCCATCCATAGTTTATCAACCCTTTGTCGATTAAGGCTTTGGCAGAGGAACGTACTTTTTCGTCACTCACGGCCAAACCCCAACAATTCCATGAATTCCACCCCAAAGGTGGCGTGAGAGCAATTAAATCGCCAACTACAATTTTGAAATCTATGGAAGTTTCTCCCAACAGGTTTTTGGCCATCAGTTTTACTTTATATTCTCCTTTATCTTTCAATGTTCCATTGATAATTCCTGTAGTCGCATCAAGCTTCAAACCGCTTGGCAAATTAGCGATTGAGAATACCATAGGCCTTTCTCCACTGGCTGGTATAGTGAATAAAAATGGTTTGCCAGGCTTTACGCCAAATATTTTAGCACCATTAATTTTGGGTTCTTTATTTTCGAAAGGCGTCAATAGGAATGGTACTTCCTGTTGTTCGGTAAAGGAATTTTTAGAATTCTCCACTTCGAAAGAATATTTGGCTGTGATGTTTTCAAAGCTCGGCAGAATAAATTCGAACACGAATGGTTTTTTGCTGCTAACTGTGGCAAACACGTTGTAGTCAGCAAGTTTTTTGCCTGATAAATTATCTGTTACCTCACCCTTAAAATTTCCTGAAAACGACTGTGTTTCTGCTGCAGATGACTTTAAATAGACCTTTTTGCTGAAAGTTCCGTCTTTCCTGAAGTTGAATGGAGACTCATTGATATCAATTTTCAAAAAATCAAGTACATCTATCATACTAATAGAATATTTTTGAGATACACCCATGCCACCGTTGCCTAACTGGTCAAAAACACGCACAGCAATTACATTTTCTGCATCCCACTTTATGGCTTTACTCGTAATAGAAATTGCATATTTGCGATAAACACTGTACGCAGAGTTTGCGGGAGTATTATCTCCATTGCCAAATTGAAATTTCATTCCGCCATTTTCCCCTATCAGTTGTCCATTAAGGAATGTTTGGTCGTGATCGTCAATAATGCCTAACAAAATTTTGAGGCTGTCTTTCATGTCCGAATTTTCTTTCAATTTCATCTAGTTCGGGTTTTGCCCAAGCCAAATCATCTCCTGTTTTAAATTTCCATCCTTGGGAAATATCGATTTCTTGTGCCGACAACCAGCTGGAAATCTATCGAACTCAATCGATTACCAAGCATAGCCATCATACTTTTCATAGCAGATCACTTTTTTTGGTATTTAAAACCTGCTGGTTTGTGCCACGAATAACCTTCTGAGCCCTAGTAATAATTTTTATAAATTAGAATCCAAAGCATTGTATCTTTGATCCTTATATTTTATTACAGTGTGAAAAATCTCCAAGCGCAGCCCACAGCGTGTCACAATCTAAAAAACAACATTTTGGACCAAGCACTTTCTGCAGCAAGTAATTACTACGATTTAAGCCCATTAAAAGCAATAATGAAAGACGATGAGGACTTCCTTCTTTTGATGCTCCATACGTTTTTAAGGAGCGGTAAGGAAAATATCGTAGCTTTGGACAGTTGTTTGTTGACTAAAAGCTCCAAAACAATAGGAGAAGTGGCTCATAAAATGCTTAATTCCTACAGGCAGCTCGCAATTTCCGAAACAATACACGATTTAGAGCAATTAGAACTATTAATTGAAATAGAAAATCCAGATTTTGATGTCGTAAAAAAAAGCATCCTAAACATCAAACACATCTCTGAAATTGTATTTAGAGGAATAGAAGAAGAAATTGTTAACCTTGAAACTCCTTAAAACTTAGCACCTTAAAAGTGATTTATGCAGAAGATCTTAGTCATAGATGATGAAATTTACATATGTACCCTGCTCGAGCGATACCTCAAAAAGGAAGGTTTTGGCGTAGAAACAGCTTTTACAGGAAAGTCTGGCCTAGCCAAACTCAAAACGGAAAGCTTTGATGCAGTACTTTGCGATTTCAGACTTCCTGATATTGATGGAAGACAGATGCTTAGCGAAATAAAGATCATATCGCAGCAGACTCCCGTAATTATTGTTACAGGCTATTCTGATGTAAGAATGGCTGTGTCATTAATTAAATCTGGGGCTTTTGAGTACGTCACCAAGCCCATATTTCCAGAAGAAATACTAGAAATAATTAAATCTGCAATAAAAGCATCAGGTGCAGGGGTTGTATTTCCTTCTGAAATGGAGGCTTTAGAACCAAAAACAAATAGCCAAGGTAAATATTTCACCTCTGGAGAAAGTCCCAAGTTCAAAGAGGCACTCAAGCATGCCCAAATGGTAGCCCCTACCGATATGGCTGTATTAATTCAGGGGGAAACGGGAGCTGGAAAAGAATACGTAGCAAGAGCAATTCACGACCAAAGTACTAGAAAAGATAAGCCTTTCATCGCTGTAGATTGCGGAGCTATTCCCAAAGATATAGCCAATAGCGAGCTTTTTGGGCATATTAAAGGTTCATTTACCGGTGCGATCAATAATAAAGAAGGTTATTTTGAAGCCGCAAACGGTGGCACTTTATTTTTAGATGAAGTAGGCAATCTTTCTTACGAAATTCAGGTGAAGCTGCTGCGGGCTTTGCAAGAAAAAGTGATCTCAAAGGTAGGCGATAACAAAACTATAAAGGTAGATGTACGCATACTAGCCGCTACAAATGAAGCGCTATCTGAGGCAATTAGCAACAATTCGTTCCGCGAAGATTTGTACCACAGGCTAAATGAATTCACAATTCATCTGCCTCCACTTAGGGAGAGAAAGGAAGATATTTTGGCTTTTGGCAGGTTCTTTCTCAATCAAGCTAATAGCGATCTGAAGAAAAATATACTCGATTTTGACGCGGAAACGATAGATATTTTCTTAAAGTATCCTTGGTACGGCAACCTGAGGGAGCTCAGGAATGTGATTAAAAGAGGAGTTTTGCTTTCTCAAAGTGAATTATTTACGGAAGAAGTGTTGCCGATAGAAATCAGAAGATTTTCCTCTGATTCTTTTGAGCAAATCAATAACGGCATAAGTTTTATTGCCAGTGAGTCGATAGGCGGATTGAAAAATGCCTCTATTGAAGCAGAAAAGGAGGCAATAATGAATGCGCTCATCTCTGCCCGATACAATAAATCGAAAGCAGCAGAATTTTTGAACATAGACAGAAAAACACTTTACAATAAAATTAAGCAATACAATATTGAGGTGGATTTTTAATTGAGAGGCAAGTGGAGGGTAAGTAGTTGATTTATAGCCAAAGTCGCCTCTAAGTGGTTGATTTTGCATAATTTCATCACAACTTCCAACCTAATTTTTGATATCTAGCAAATCTATTTGGGGTAAATGAAAATTTTAGAAGACAATAATTTTGATTTTCCAACATAACCGATAATATTTACCACTTTACTGATACGAAGTACTATTTAATGAATCAAATTTTTGAATTAGCAAAAATAATTCTTCCTGCCTCTTTAGTACTCTATGCTGTTTTTTTGGTTGTAAAATCGTTTTTAAACAAAGAGTACGATAAAAAAGTATTGGAAGTGAAATTGGAGAATACCAAAATAGTACTTCCCATTCGATTGCAAGCTTATGAGCGAATATGTCTCTTACTTGAGCGAATATCTCTTAGCAACCTGATCATCCGTGTCAATGATTCCAGTTACAATAGCTTGCAACTGCAACAGACGCTATTGGCGGAAATCAGAAATGAGTACAATCACAATTTGTCGCAGCAGGTATATATGAGCGATGAAGCTTGGGCTTTGACGAAGCGAGCTTTGGAAGATATTGTGTCACTCATCAATAGCTCTGGTGAACAGGTGCTGTCCGAAAGCAGAGGAATCGAGCTAGCCAAGAAAATATTTGAAAATCATTTATTATGGAACAATGACTCTGTCAATCAGGCACTTTGCTATCTGAAATCAGAAATCAGAACCGTATTTTGATTCAATGTAATAACAGATCAAACGACTATATTGTGAGTAATATTTTTACTCAATATATTTATAACAAAATAAAGCGAATTTACCCATCAAAATGAGCAACGAAATAATATTTTTCTCTACTTTTATTTTTAGTGTAGTTACTGTTCTCCTACTCGATCTGGGGGTGTTTTCTAAAGAAAGCAAGCCTGTTACTTTTAAAGTGGCGGCCATCTGGAGTGGAATCTGGATAGCCTTGGCCTTGGGTTTTTATACGTTTTTGATATACAATGGCAATATTGTGCATGGTATTTACGATTGGGATAAACTGAAAGAGGTAACAGGAAAATACAATGAGCATCTAGATTTTAGTGGAATGAATTTTGAACAAGCCATGATTGCTTATCGTTCTAATCAGGCATTGGAATTCATTACGGGTTACTTAGTGGAATACGCACTTTCTGTCGATAACATTTTTGTCATGATGCTCATTTTTGCAAGCTTTGGGGTTAGGGAAAAATTTTACAAGAAAGTGCTTTTTTGGGGTATCTTGGGGGCTATAATTATGCGTTTCAGCTTTATTTTTTCAGGCTCTGCACTAATCTCACGCTTTGAGTGGATACTTTATATTTTTGGCCTTTTACTGCTCTATACCGGTGGGAAAATGTTTCTATCGAAAGATCAAGAAGAAAAGATTGATCCGGACAAACACCCAGTGGTGCGGTTCAGTACCAAATATTTCCCTGTATTTCCGAAGTATGTAAAGGATTATTTTTTTATTGTCCGCAAAGGAAAAACAATGATTACACCGCTTTTTGTGGTACTGCTAATTGTAGAATTTACCGATTTGATTTTTGCTGTTGACTCTGTGCCAGCTGTTTTTGCGGTTACAAAAGACCCTTATATCGTGTTTTTCTCCAATATATTTGCGATTTTAGGGTTACGATCTATGTTCTTCTTTTTGGCTAACGTGTTGCCCATGTTCCATTATCTGAAAACAGGCTTGGCCTTTCTATTGATATTTATAGGAGCTAAAATGCTGGCCAAAGACTTTCTGCATGAAATAGGATTTTCAACAGCCCACTCTCTTTACGTGATTGTAGCTATTCTGGGTTCCAGTATTATATTTTCTTTAATTTTTCCACCTAAAGGGCATGCCGATACGGACGAGGAAGGCGTGGAAGCCTAACACGCTTTGTATAACAACATTCGCTGTCAAGGTTTTTCTGGTTTATCACTATATCTTTACATGCCTTGGCTTTGCATCCAGTCTTGCAATATAATTACAGCGCTTATTTTATCTATATTTCCTTTATCTCTTCTGAATTTCTTGCTTGTACCTGCTGCAATCATGGTTTGCATTGCTATTTTAGATGTAAATCGTTCATCATAAGCGTGTATTTGCTGATTTGGAAATAGAGTTTTCAATTGTACAATCAGCTCATTTACCGCTTTTGTAGCGTTAGTATTCGTACCATCCAATTTCTTTGGCATGCCCACCACTATAGCTTCTACCGCTTCCTTATCCATATAATTCCTTAAGAAAGGTACAAAATCCTTGGTTTCGATTGTAGTAAGGGAATTGGCAACAATTTTCAAGGGGTCGGTGCTGGCTATTCCTGTTCGCCTCAATCCGTAATCTACAGCGAGTATTCTTCCCACTAATTTAAAGCGATTGAAGACCTTACTAGGGCGAGAACCTTGCGCTCTAGCTCCAATGCTTTGGGAAAAAGAATACCGTTTTCCACCTTAGCATGGTAGTGCATTTCATCATCTAATTTTTTTAGTTCACACAAAGCCACTTTCGTCTTTAAATCAAACTTATCAGTTACTTTAAAATTTTCGGTCAGTTCTCGCAAGCCTTTGAAAGGATCGTCATGTATTTCGTGGTCGTTCTGAAAATGGCTCATAGAATTGTCCATCATCTTGGCTTGTACTTTGTTGAGTTTTGTGTGGTCTCTATGTGCCTCGTTTAGTATATTTATATAATTAAAAAGGGTGTCCTCTTCCTCATATATATGTTCTACAAATTCTTGAACAAATAATGGAAAAACCAGCTTCAACTCATTTTTGATTTCAGGATCATTGCCTTCAAAGTTTTTTATCAATTCGGTGATGAAAGGCAATCTTTGTTTTATAAAAATATAGTGGTTGTGCTTCAAATAGGCAATAAGCAAATCTATTGGCAGCACGTCAAGATCAATGTTGGGTTCATTAGAGATCACTATCTCATCAATTCTTTGTGTAATAATTGCCTGATCCCAACCTTTCTCTATGCAAATATCGGCAAGAGTTTGTTCGTTATAATTTTCAAAGTGTATGCCTAAAAAATTGAAAGCGGCAGCTAATGCGTGGTTATCGCTTACAAGTTGTTCTATGGTTTTTTCATTTAAAGTACTCATAATTAATGTGTTAAGGAAATTATTATCAATATTGATTGTACAACGTGAAATTTGTCATTTCAAATATAACAAGGGTTGCACTTAGAAGCAATATCAATGTTATTAACTTCTGCTGCATCTTCACCATTAAGTAATTAGTTTGCAATTAATGTAGCAGCCCTTGAGGAGCCTTTAATCATACAAGGGTAAACAATAATGGCATGCTTGCAAATTAGTTTGTCCTAATAATTGACTGTTAAGAAAAATATACTCAGTTTTGCTTGGTTTTAAATCTACAACTTAATCATTACAGAATTGAAATATAAGCGTTTACTTCTCAAACTCAGTGGCGAAGCATTACAAGGCAAAAGCGATTATGGTTTAGACCCTGAAATACTAAATCAATACGCACAGGAAATAAAATCGGCAATGGAATTAGGTGTGGAGATTGCCATAGTGATAGGTGGTGGAAATATTTACAGGGGCAGTTATGCTGCAAAAACTGGCATTGATCGGGTGCAAGGTGATTATATGGGTATGCTGGCCACCGTTATTAATGGAATGGCGGTGCAATCGGCATTAGAAAATATAGGTGTTAATACAAGATTGATGTCTGCTATTAGAATAGAGCAGGTTTGCGAACCATTTATCAAGAGACGGGCCATTAGGCATTTAGAAAAGGGGAGGGTAGTGATATTTGGCGGTGGTACAGGCAATCCGTACTTTACAACCGACTCGGCTGCCAGTTTGAGAGCTATCGAAATTGGAGCAGAGGTGGTGTTGAAAGGTACTAGAGTAGACGGAGTTTACACTGCCGATCCTGAAAAAGACAAGACAGCCACCAAATACGATACGATCACTTTTAAAGATGTGATAGGAAAAAGGCTCAATATCATGGATATGACTGCTTTTACGCTTTGTGAGGAAAATAATTTGCCCATTATCGTATTTGATATGAACAAGGCAAACAACCTTTCCAAATTGGTGAATGGCGATAAGGTGGGCACTTTGGTAACCATGTAAAGCAGGTACAAATTTTAAACAGTAAAATATATTTATAGTGGAAGAAATACAGCTGTATTTAGAAGATGCCAAAGAATCGATGGATAACTCCATCAAGCATTTAGAGTATGAATTGACAAAAATAAGGGCGGGACGGGCTTCTCCACAAATGCTTGAAGGAATAAAAGTGATGTATTATGGCTCACCTACTCCTCTGAGCCAGGTTTCATCTGTAAATACACCCGATGCTCGCACCATTTCCATCAAGCCCTTTGAACGAAATTTGATGAACGAAATTGAAAAAGCGATAAGAAATGGCGACTTGGGATTGAACCCAACCAATAATGGCGAGGTAATTATTATTGTGGTTCCACCTTTGACCGAGGAGCGAAGAAGAGACCTTTCTAAGCAAGCCAAACACCAAGCGGAGAATGCTAAGGTGAGTATTCGCAGCATAAGAAAGGAAACGAACGAAGAACTTAGAAAGCTTCAAAAAGATGGGGCTGCGGAAGATGCCATAAAACTGGCGGAAGACAAAGTACAAAAGCTAACGGATGTTGCCATAGCCAATATCGATTCGGTGTTGGTAAGCAAGGAAAAAGAAATAATGACAGTGTAAATTGTATGGTTTAATTGCTCTTGAAATGCAAACCATGTTGGTCATAAAAATAGCAATTAGAACTAAAGTAATGTCTGCATTGTGAAGTTTTGACGGTCATCGTTTAAGTGTTAATAATTTCTCGCTCAAAACAATTTATTCACATTTTTACATAAAATTGACTAAAAAAAAGCATCTACCAATAGGATTGATAGATGCTTTTGAGAGGTTTCGAGCAGATTCGAACTGCTGTAGAAGCTTTTGCAGAGCTTTGCCTAGCCACTCGGCCACGAAACCCTAAAATTTGGAAGGTTATTTTACAACAACCTTCCAAAGGTAATCAAATTTATTCTTCGACAGATGTTTTGGCAGCTTTTTTCACTTTTTCTGCTTCCGCGTTGCCTAGTTGTTCTTTCAAGTTTGAGAGTGCTGTCAGGTCACCAAAAGTGTCTTTTTCAATTTTAGTCTCTTTTTCAGCTTTCTTTGCACTTGGTGCTTTTTTCTTTGCACTTGCCTCGGTGGCGCTTTCAGCTGGAGCATCTTCAGACTTTTTACCTGCCTGATAAGTTCTCACATGTGAAAGTACGATTTTCTTGTCGTCTTTTGAAAACTCAAGCACAACGAAGTAAAGCGACTCGCCTACTTCTGCGATAGTACCGTCTTCTTTTACTAGCTGTTTCAACGACACAAAACCTTCAATTCCATAAGGCAACTCTACGTAAGCTCCTTTTTCACTTTTTGAATTTACCGTGCCTTTATGTTGCGTACCTGCTCCAAATACAGTTTCAAATGTATCCCAAGGGTTTTGCTCTATTTGTTTGTGACCGAGAGCTAGACGTCTATTTTCACCATCTATTTCTAGCACCACAACTTCCAGTTTCTCACCTACTTTCACAAACTCGGAAGGATGTTTGATTTTCTTTGTCCAAGAAAGATCAGATACGTGCACTAGACCATCAATTCCTTCTTCAAGTTCGATAAACAAGCCAAAGTTTGTGAGATTTCGCACAATACCTGTGTGGCGCGTTCCTGAAGAATATTTGGTCAACAAGTCTTGTTTTGTCCAAGGATCTTCTGTCAACTGTTTGATACCCAACGACATTTTTCTTTCTTCCCTATCGATAGTCAACACAACAGCATCTAAATCATCGCCTAGTTTCAAGAATTCGGTTGGATTTTTCAAATGTTGAGACCAAGACATTTCCGATACGTGTATCAAACCTTCTACTCCAGGCAGAATTTCAAGGAATGCACCGTAATCTGCAAGGTTAACAATTTTGCCTTTGACTTTAGATCCTACCTCTACATCTTCACCCAAGGCAGCCCATGGATGTGCAGACAATTGTTTCATACCCAATGAGATACGTTTTTTATCATCATCAAAATCGAGCACTACTACATTGACCTTATCGTCAAGTTTAAGCACTTCTTCTGGATGATTAACACGACCCCAAGAAATATCGGTAATGTGTAATAAGCCATCAACACCACCCAAATCGATAAAGACACCGAAGTTTGTGATGTTTTTCACAGTACCTTCCAAAATCTGGCCTTTTTCAAGGTTGCTGATGATGCTCATTTTTTGTTGTTCAAGGTCTTTCTCGATCAATACTTTGTGAGATACAACCACATTGTCGTTAGAGTAGTTTATTTTCACCACTTTAACTTCCATTTTCTTATTTACATAAATGTCGAAATCTCTGATTGGTTTCACATCGATTTGTGATCCGGGAAGGAATGACTCAACACCAAAAATATCTACTATCAATCCACCCTTGGTTCTGCGTTTCACAAATCCTTCGATGATTGTATCTTCTGCTAGGGCAGCCTCGATCAATCTCCAAGCCACTACCAATTTTGCTTTCTTGCGGGAAAGTACCAATTGACCTGATTTATCTTCTTGTGTTTCTACAAAAACGTCTATTTCTTCGCCAACTTTCAATTCTGGCATATCGCGGAACTCAGAAAGTGGCACAAGACCATCAGATTTGAAGCCAATATTTACAATTACTTCCCTGTCTGTGATGCCAACGATAGTACCCTTAATTACCGTTTTTTCCGTGATTTGATTAAGTGTCAAATCGTAAAGGCTGTTGAGGTCGGCCAATTCTGATTCGGTGTAGCCTGTTCCGAATCCTTTGTTGTCTAATTTTGACCAATCAAAATCTACTTGTGGAGTTACCATATTTTGTTAAAAATTTGACCTTTTACATCAATTGCTCGGCCGTTGCGATTGAATTTTTCACTGTTTTTTTCTCTTCGAAACCTATCAAAAAGACCGTTTTTTGAAAACGGACTGCAAAAATAGGAAAAATAATTGAAAGTTCATGGGCATCGCTTTCCAAATGTAAAAAACAGCATTATGGTCGTGCGGTAATAGATTCAATACCTTATATTTGGCTGTAAAAATTCACAAAGCATGGCAAGGGAATCCTTAAAACCCACCTCATACATTTTGCACATAACGATTCCTGACGCACGACTTTCAAATTTATGATGCCATTGTTGTGGCGTCTGCTTCGAATGCATACTGCAATCTTAAGTATTGTGAGGCTATGCAACTTGGGCTCGATGTAGAAAGTAGTTTGCAACTACAAAACCCATTTTTATACTAGTGCCTCGAAGCACAAGCAATTTTATTTACAGCATTTACTCTTTACTAATATTATGTCATTCATTGCAAAACGCCCGATCATCATCATAGGGGCTTTGTTTTTTATTTTCGGATTTGTTACCTGGCTGAATGGGGCTTTGATTCCCTACTTCAAAATAGTTTGCAGCCTCAGCAATTTTGAGTCGCTTTTGGTGGCTTTTTGTTTTTATATTTCCTATTTCGTAATGGCTTTGCCTTCAGCATGGATTTTGCAAAAAACTGGGTTTAAGAATGGTATGGTTATTGGTTTGATAGTAATGGCTGCTGGAATGCTATTGTTTTTACCAGCAGCACTCTCCAGGAATTATGCAGTGTTTCTCACGGGGCTTTTTATAATAGGAACAGGCTTGGCCGTGCTGCAAACCGCTGCCAACCCTTATGTAACCATATTGGGCGATCAGGAAAGTGCTGCCCAGCGCATCAGCATCATGGGAATCTGTAGCAAAACTGCCGGAGCATTGAGTCCGCTACTGCTGGGTTCGATTGTTTTTGCAAATGCAAGTGAAATAATGGATCTGTTGCCTGCACTCAATAGCAGCGATAAAGCGTTGCTATTGAATGAGTTATCGAACAAGATAATCGCCCCCTACTGTGTAATGGCAACTACGTTGATGCTATTGGCGCTGGCAATTTGGAAACTAGAGCTTCCGCAGGCAGATATGACGGCAGATGCAAATGCTGCTACGGATAATTTTTCAAAAACTTCGGTGTTTCAATTCCCGAATTTGGTATTAGGTGCAGTGGCATTATTCTTATATGTAGGGGCAGAAGTAATAGCTGGCGATACGATCATAAATTACGCACTTACCGAGGGAATAGCCATTGATGTGGCAAAAACATTTACTAGCATCACTTTAGCAGCCATGATTTTGGGTTATTTTTTAGGTATCGTTGCCATTCCCAAGTACATGAAGCAAGAAGTTTTTTTGGCCATTTCAGCATTTACGGGTCTGCTTTTTGTAGTGGCTGCCTTGGTTTTTAGTAGTTATGTATCTGTTTTTTTTGTTGCAGCTTTGGGCCTCGCCAATGCCATAATTTGGCCTGCTATTTGGCCGCTAGCTATCAAAGGTTTGGGCAAATTTACAAAACAGGGTTCATCAATTCTCATCATGGCTATAGCTGGCGGAGCAATATTACCTTTAGTTTACGGTCAGCTTGCAGATGTATATTCGGTAAAATCAGGCTATGCTATTCTGCTGGTCTGCTATGGTTTTATCCTTTACTATTCTATCTTTGGACATAGGAAAGCAAATTATTGACACGTATCTTTTAATCATCTGCAAGTTCATCGGTACGCTTTCATCATTCACCATAAAAAAACATGGCTATTATCACTTTTACATCTGACTTTGGCACTAAAGATCATTACGCTGCTGCGGTGAAAGCCCGCATTTTTAATTTTAACCCTAATATTCAGGTTATTGATATATCTCACAATGTAGAACATTACAACGTGGCTCATGGAGCGTTTGTGTTAAATTCTGTTTTCAGGGATTTTCCCAAGGGTACGGTTCATTTGATAGCCATTAATTCGCTCAATGAGGCCAATGATAAATACATAGCCGCACGTGTGGAAGACCATTTTTTTGTAGGTACTGACAATGGATTTTTCTCGCTGATGAGCGAAAAACCAGCCATAGCTGTGGAGATATTGTATGATAAAAATGTAGTGCCTACTTTTCCTGAGAAAAATATTTTTGCATTTGCGGCAGTTTCGCTCGCAAGTGGAAAGAATTTATATGATTTGGGGCCTAACCTTGCTTCAAACACGCTGAAAAGAATGGTTAGTCGCAAACTGAAAGCGAATAAAAATCTGATAGAAGGAAACGTAGTACACATTGACAATTATGGCAATGCAATCACCAACATCTCGAAAAGCCTGTATGAGGAAACGGCACAAGGTAGGAGTTCGGTTCTTGCTTTTGGAAGAGAACATATTGAAACAATCCAAAACGTGTATCACCAATCAGAAAATGGCGATGCTGTGGCACTTTTCAATGACTTAGGCTTGCTGGAAATTGCCATCAAAAACGGCAGTGCTTCACAGCTATTGGGCTTGCATTACGATAGTCAGGTGCGTGTCAGTTTCAGTCCAGAGATTGCCATCTAGCGCAGTCAGTTACAATATTGTAAGAATATTGTTTTATTTTTGAATAAAAGCTTCTAAACAACAGTCGAAGAAAGCACAACAATGCAATAGCGGTTTCTACTTTACCAATTTGGGTGCTGATGGTTTACCTGGTGTGCATTAAGCTGTAATTGCTACCATCAACCAAAAAAAAGATCCCGACCCTAAAATAATTTTTGGCCATGCATACATTTCAAAATTTGAACTTTTTCTATATAAATCTATTTTCAAGTGAGAAATTGTATTTCGTTTCACGATAAAGTGTTGACCTATGTTTCCCAATTCCACTTCTATTTTTCTGTTTTTTATAGGCTCGAGTCTGGCATTAAACGCTCAGAATCAAAATTTCTTTGTGCCTTATGCTGCTGATGAAAACGCCTATTATTGGAAGAACAACAAGCTGTTGCCTCAAGGATATTGGCAGCAAGATGTGGCTTATACTATCAAGGCCAACGTTGATGATAAAACCGACATTATTAGTGCCGAATTTTATAAATTGAGCTACACCAATAATTCACCGCATGAGCTGAAGGAGCTTTATTTTCATTTGTACGACAACGCATATCAGCAAGATTCTTATTATCACCAGCTATGGAAAGGCAATAAACAGGAGCCGAAATTTGGAAAATATGAAAAGCAAAAGCTGGGTATTGTTACCGAAAAATGGCAGGTAAATGGGCAAAACGTGCCGACAGAGCTGGATAATACTATTCTCAAAATTTTCTTAAATGAGCCGCTGAAATCTGGGCAATCTGTAGATGTGACCTGTTCGTTTAAAAATCATTGGGATGAAGGGCAGATGCGTAGAAGAAGCAAAACTTACAAAACGAAGGGTACAAAACACTACGATGGCGTGCATTGGTATCCAATCATTTGTGCTTACGACAAGCAATTTACTTGGCATACCGACCAACATTTAGATAAGGAATATTATGCAGATTTTGGCAGTTTCGATATAGAGCTCACATTTCCGCACGAATATATTGTAGAGGCAACAGGCACCCTGAAAAATGAGAATGAAGTGTTGCCACAAGATTTGAGGCAGAAATTAAATCTTAAAAATTTTAAAGACAAGCCTTTTGATTCGCCTGCCTCCATTATAGTGCCGAAAGAAGAAGGCAAAACCAAGACTTGGAAGTATTATGCGGTGAACGTGCATAATTTTGCTTTCACTGCCGATCCATTGTATCGCTTTGAAACTATAGACCTGAATGGGATAAAAGTGACCGCATTGGCACAAGAACCGCACGCTTCCAAATGGCAGGAATCTGCTGCATTTGCAGCCAAAGTGATGCAAACCTATATCACTGATTTCGGGCCGTACATATGGCCTAAAATAATAGTGGCCGATGCTGACGATGGCATGGAGTACCCCATGTTGACGCTGGATGGTGGCACTTATCCTCAGCATCAATATTTGCTGGCACATGAAATAGGCCACATGTGGTTTTATGGCATGTTGGGTTCGAACGAGACGTACAGAGCCAGTCTCGATGAAGGATTTACCCAGTTTCTCACCATATGGAGCATGGATAAGCTTACTAGCAAAAAGAAATTTAAACTAGCCCCTTACAAATTTTTACAAAAATATAGCGATAGCACTGTGAGCCGCTACGACCGACTTTATACCCCTTACCTCACCGATGTTTGGACAGGTTATGACGAGCCATTGAATACCCATTCTCATGGATTTAATAGCGGAATCAGGCAATCGGGAGGCTACAGATTGGTGTACCACAAAACGGGTGTGATGCTCTACAATTTGAAATATGTGTTGGGAGATTCGCTCTTTGCTGGGGCCATGCAGCATTATGTGAAAAAATGGACGGGAGCACATCCGTATCCGCAAGATTTCCGTGAAGCTATCACTGAATATGTGCAAACCGACCTCAACTGGTTTTTCGACCAGTGGATGGAAACCACCAAAAACATAGATTATAAAATATCAAGTATTAAAAAGCTGAATACCAAGCTAATAGCCAAACACGATAGCAGTTCCACCAATGTTTATCGCATAGATTTCTCAAGATTGGGAAGAATGGAAATGCCGATTGACTTCACGATAACCAATTGGAACGGCAAAAAGTACAACTATTATATTCCTAACAACTGGTTTAGAAAGCCCACTAATGCCACAGTATTGCCCAAATGGTACGGCTGGGATTTGCTGAACGGCAACTACCAAGCCACAGTCACTATTACTGGAAATATAAAAGAAGTGCAGATAGACCCAACCCATACATTGGCAGATAAAGATTTGACTAACAACTCATTGAATAGTTTTTACGATATTAAACTTAAACATAATCTCATCAATTCGCCCTCGTGGGAGAAACTGAAAGTATATATAAAACCTGCCCTTTGGTGGAATAGGTTTGATGGTTTGCAAATAGGTGCGGGAAGCAGTCGTGAATATTTCAATCAAAATTATTGGCAAGAGGTGACAGTTTGGTATAATTCACGGGTGGCGCAAGACAATATATTTGGGAATAATGCGAATAAAAATAGAGCTGTGTCTGTTCAATTCAGCGACAAATACAACCTTTCCGAGTACTGGAGGCAATTGTTCTATTTGTCTAATTTCCAATACAATGCAGGATTGGTCAAATATCAGGTGGGTTTTGAGAAAATATTTAGGTATCAAGATTTGCGAAATCCACGCTACACCAAATTATTTATTTACCATGGCTTGATGCATAGAGAGTCGCCAACTGATCGCCTTTATCTCATTTATCCCGACCACTGGAGCATTGGCAAATTCAATACTTATGTCCAAATGGGAATAACTAGAAACTACCCAATCAATACAAAAGGAAGCGGGGAATGGACTTTAGAGGCCAGAGTGCCAGGCATTAACAACGATTTCAACTATTCATATTTGCAGTACACTAGCTTAGTAAACTACAACCTTTCCAAATTTGAGTGGAGAATCAGAACTTTCGGAAGGTTTGGATATGGAAATACACCTTTGGAATCTTCTCTTTATTTAGCTGGAGCTTCACCTGAGCAACTGTATGGC
>Ga0163144_10014008_pt1 | contig 16679 bp, 14 predicted proteins | sample OliLak19BULKMAT1_FD_123175 | JGI IMG/M metagenome (GOLD analysis project Ga0163144, IMG submission 123175) | Freshwater microbial mat bacterial communities from Lake Vanda, McMurdo Dry Valleys, Antarctica - Oligotrophic Lake LV.19.BULKMAT1 | ecosystem: Environmental > Aquatic > Freshwater >... | reverse complement strand
CGGCGCGGGCTTCGGCGCTGGCGCCGGCGCGCATGACGCGAGCCCGGACACCAACAGGAAAACGAAGGCGGCGCGACACGCGAGGATCCTCATCGCGCGACACCGCGTGGGCCGTGGCCCGGAGTGACACTGCCGAGCACCACGGCGTGTGCGGCGCCCGTCGCACCGGGGACATTGCCACACTCACCCGAGAGCGTGAGATGCGCGAGCAACGCGAACGCGAGCGCCTCTTTGCAGTCCGGCGCGACACCGAGTTCGTCGAGGCGCTCGACCCGTAACTCGGATAGTTGCCGGCGCAGCGCGACCATGAGCGTCGTGTTACGCACGCCGCCACCGCTCACGTACACGGCATCAACGCCGCCATGTGGCTCGAGGAAGCGACGGATGGCGTCGGCCACACTGGCCGCGGTCAGCTCGGCTGCGGTCGCCAGTGTGTCCTCGAGCGAGATCCCGAGCGACTCGGCGATACCGCGCAGGCGAACGGCGTAGCGTTCGCCGAATCGCTCGCGCCCCGTGGAACGGGGCGGCTCGAGTTGGAAGAACGGGTCCGCCAGCAACTCGGCCAGTAACGCCTCGTGCACCCGACCCGAGGCCGCCAGCTTTCCGCCTTCGTCGTGGCGCGCGAGTCCCGCGGTCGCCAAGCCGACGAGCGCATCAAGCACCGCATTGCCCGGCCCGGTGTCGAACGCGACCACCGCCTCAAGACCCGCCGCGCGCGGCAGATGCGTGAGATTCGCCATGCCACCCAGGTTCAGGAGCACGCGGGACTCGCGCGCATCACGGAACAACCACCAATCCGCAATCGGCACGAGCGGTGCGCCCTCGCCACCCGCTGCGGTGTCGCGCGTGCGGAAGTCCGAGACGACCGCGATCCCGGTGCGTTCCGCGAGCGTGGACGCCGAGCCGATCTGCAGCGTGAACGCGCGCTGACCGCCCTCGCGCGGCAGGTGACGAACGGTCTGCCCGTGCGAACCGATCGCGCTGACTTCCGAAGCGTCGACACCCGATTCCGACAACAGCTCGGAGACCGCGCCGGCGTAGTGCACACCAAGCGCTGCGTCGAGATGCATGAGGCGCTCGAGCGGGAGCGACTCGGCGGCGGCCACCTCGAGCACCTCGCGCCGCAGATCGTCGGGTAACGCCGTCTCTCGATACCCGAGCACTTCGTGACTCGCCTCGAGCCCGACGCCGCGGAAGCGCACGAGCGCGGCGTCGATCGCATCGGCCGAGGTCCCGGTCATGAGCCCCACGACCAGATGCTCGCCCTGCTGGCGGTAGCCGCGCAGATCAGCCCACACGTCGCGCCCGCTCACTTCTCCGCTCCCGCGAGCAGTCCCGAGAGGATCTGCCGCTGGAAAGCCACGAATACCACCAGCACCGGCAGTGACGCCACCGTCGAACCCGCCATGAGGAACCCCCAGTCGACGCTGTGTTCGGTCTGCGACATCAAGGCGAGTCCGACCGGCAGCGTCCGCAGATGATCGGAATCCACGAAGATGAGTGGGAACAGGAACGAGTTCCAGTTCGTGAGGAAAGCCTGGATCGCGACGACGGCGAGCACGGGCTTGAGGAGCGGCAGAGCGACTTCGCGGAAGATCTGCCAGTCGGTGGCGCCATCGACACGCGCAGCCTCTTCCAACTCGATCGGCAACTGGGTGACGTACTGGCGCACGAGGAAGATACCAAACGCATCCACCGCGAAAGGCAGGATGAGCGCGGCGTACGAATCGAGCAGATGCAACCGCGCCAGCACCAAGTAGAGCGGGATCATGAGGGTCTGCTTGGGCACCATGAGCGTGGCGACGATTCCCATGGTCCAGAAGCGTTCTCCGGGGACCCGCTTGCGACCGAGCACGTAGCCCACCATCGCGGCGGTCACCACATTGAGCACCACCACGATGATGGCCACACCCAGGCTGTTGAGCAGGTAGCGGCCCATCTTTCCCGTCTCGAACAGTGTGCGGTACTGCGAGAAGTCCCACGGCCCCTCGAGCGCTTTCGTGAACGAGTTACCAGCCTGCGGGCTCACCGAGAGTGCCACCATCCAGAGGAACGGCAGCAACATCGCCGCGAGCAGTGGTGCGAGCCACAACCACCGTCGCGCACTCATCCCCCACGCGGGCGGGGGCGGCACCAGTTCCTCTTCGCGCACTTCGCTCACCCGCGACTCTCCTCTTGCGCGCCGACCGCCTTCATCTGCACCCAAGCGAGCCCCAGCGAGAGGAGGAACAACAGATAGGCGATGGCGCTGGCCTCGCCCAGCTGGAAACGCGAGAACGCTTGTTCATACAAGTGATAGACCACGGTCGTCGTGGAGCCGAGCGGCCCGCCTCGGGTCATCACGAACACCTCGGCGAAGATCTGCAGCGAGCGGATGGTATTCACCACCAACACGAACAACAGCGTGGGCCGCAGGAGTGGCAGCGTGATGTGCGTGAAGCGCGCCCAGCCACCAGCGCCATCGAGACGAGCCGCATCGTAGAGATCGCGCGGGATGCCTTCGAGTCCAGCGAGGAAGATGATCATGTAGTAGCCGCTTGCCGCCCAGACGTCCATGGCCATGATCCCGGGCAACGCGGTGCGCGGATCCTGCAGCCACGCGGGTGTCGGCAGGTGCATCAGGGCGAGTACGCTGTTGAGCCCGCCGTTGGAGGCATAGAGCCCCTTGAACACCAGCGACAGCACCACGATCGAGACAACGCTCGGCAGGAAGAAGCCCACGCGGAACAGCGTGCGACCCCGGAACGCGGGCTGCACCGCGAGCGCGAGCCCAAGCGAGGCGGCGGTGGTGAACGGAATCGTCCCCAACACGAACAGCGCGGTATTGCGCAGCGCCGACCAGAACGCCGGATCGTGGAGCGCCCGGGCATAGTTCGCCAGCCCGACGAACCGCGTGGCGTCCGGCGCCAACGGTGTGTAGTTGGTGAACGAGGCGCCGAGTGAGAAGACGAACGGATAGAGCCCGAACAAAGCGAACGCCACCACCCACGGCGAAGCGAGGAACCAAGCCGTCGCGCGGGAGTGCGTTCGCACGCGCCTACTTCTTCCCCAGCAGACCCGCGATGCGAGCGTTCGCGTCCGTCACCGCCTGTGCGGCGGACTTCTTATCGTAGAGCGCCTGCTCCACCTCGGACTCGATGGCCTGCTCCATCTCGTCCCACGCGGCGTGATTCGGCGTGAAACGCGCGGTGGCGAACTGCTGGATCAACACCTGTTGCATGGGTCGCTCGCGGTAGTAGGCCGCTGTATCCGCGCTCACCGTCGCGGGCTGGACGCTCTGCGCCGCGATCGCCAGCGCGAGGGCGTTGTCCGGACGCACGAGGAAGCGCGCCAGCCGAAGGGCATCCTCCTTGCGCTTGGAGGCCTGGAAGCTCACGAGCACTTCGCCACCCGCGAACGAGGCGTGGGTTCCGCGGTCCGCTGCGGGCTGGGGGACGAGCGCGACACCGTATTTCAGGTGCGGCGCCTCCTTGGGGATCTGCTTGAACAGCCAGGCGCCCGAGATCTGCATGCCCAGGCGCCCTTCCTTGAACTCCTGATCGAGCGCGTCCTGCATCCCGAGCGTTCCCACCTTGCGCAGGCGCAGATAGAACTCGAGCGCGGCGACGTTCTCCGGCGAATCGAAGCGCGCCGAATCCAGACCGGCGGACAGGATCTCGCCGCCGTTGCCCCATGCGTAAGGCATGAACTTCTTGAACAGTTTCTGCTTATCGTTGAGCGACACGCCATAACCATGTACGCCCCCGCCCAGTTTCTGGATCCGGGCCGCCGCTGTTTCAAGTTCGGCCCACGTCACGGGACCGTGCGTGGAGTCGAGACCGGCGCGCGCGAAGAGAGCCTTGTTGTAGAACAGCGCGCGCGTCCCGAGCACCCATGGCAGACCGTAGATCGCATCGCCGACCATGCACTGCTCCCAACCCCGCAGGCCCGGGCGCAGATCGGCCACCCCCGCGCTCCAATCGCTGAGCGCGCCCGAGTCCAGGAAGCGCGGCATGTACGTGGAGCCCAGTTCGCACAAGTCGGGCGGATTGCCGGCTGCGACCGAGGCGGTGATCTTGTCCTTACCGCCGTCCCATGTGAGTTGCTCGACGCGTACGTGGATGCCCGGGTTCTCCGCCTCGAAAGCCGTGACCAGTGGCTGGATCACCTCGAGCGGCCAGAACTGCCAGAAGACGACCTCCTGCACCTTCTTCGCAGGCGCGCACGCGCCCATCGCCAGCAGCAGAACCAGAGCCAACGCGATCCGCTTCACGATCCCTCTCCTTCCATCACGTTTGGTTCGAGCGCCCGGCGCACGAATCCACTCGCCACGCGCAGTCGGGCCTCGGCCTCCTCGCGTGCGCAGCCGCACTTGAGCATGACGATGGCGGTCTTCACGCTCTTGCCGGCGGCCGAGATCGCGTGCGCGGCGGTGTCATGGTCCACCCCGGTCACGGTCATCACCGTTCGCCGGCTGCGCTCCACCAGTTTCTGCGAGGTGGCCATCAAGTCCACCATCATGTTCTCGTAGGCCTTTCCCGTTCGGATGAAGGCGGCCGTGCTGATCATGTTGAGAACCAGCTTCTGCGCGGTACCGGACTTCATGCGCGTCGAACCCATGAGCACCTCGGGTCCGACCACCGGACAGATCGCCACGTCGACCGCCAGCGTGAACTCCTCGCGGGGCGTGCAGGTCACATAGACCGTCCGTGCACCCAGCTCCCGTGCGCGTTCAATCGCCGCCACCACGAACGGCGTGCGCCGACTGGCGGCAATTCCCACGACCGTGTCCGCGGGACCCACTTCGAGGTCGTCCATCGCCTTCACGCCTTCCTCGCGCCGATCCTCCGCTCCTTCGACCGCTCGCAATACCGCGGTGAACCCGCCGGCGATCACTCCGACCACCTGATCCGGATCGGACCCGAACGTCGGCGGGCACTCCGATGCATCGAGCACACCGAGTCGGCCGCTCGTGCCGGCGCCGGCATAGATCAAGCGTCCACCCCGCTGGAAGCTGTTCACCACGTGCTCCACGGCTTCGGCGATCCAAGGCAACTGCGTGGCCACCGCGTCGGGCACGGTCCGGTCCTCAGCGCTCATGCGCGCGAGCAGGTCCGGCACCTCGAGCTGGTCGAGGTCCATCGTGCGGGGATTGCGCTGCTCGGTGGCGAGCTGCGCGAACTCATCGAAGCGGGCGCGATCGTCCATGTCGCTCCTGCGTGCGTGAAGGAAAGCCTGCGTGAGCCGGGAGAATGCCATGCCCGCGAAAGGCGCGGCAAGCGCGATGCGCGGCGAAGGAGGCGGGGATCCGCGGATTGACGACACGCGCGCGCCGCACCACCCTGCCCCCATGCCCGAACTCCCCGAAGTCGAGACCGTCCGCCGAATGCTCTCGGAGCACGTGCCGGGCCGCCGCATCGTGCGCGCGGAAGTCTCGCGACACCGCCTGCGGACCACTTCGCTCGCCATGCTGCCGGGGCAGCTCGAGGGTCGCACGTTCGGCCTGCCGCGGCGGACGGGCAAGTTCCTTTTCCTCGACCTCGAGGGCGAAGCCACGCTCCTGTCGCACCTCGGCATGAGCGGGCGGTGGCTGTTCTGGCCGGCAGGATCGCAGGCGGATGACTCGCTGCCGCACGTCCATCTGCGCCTGACGTTCACCGATGGTGCGAAGCTCTGGTATCAGGACATCCGTCGCTTCGGGATGCTGCGCGTCGTCGCGATGGATGCGCTCGCAAGCGACCCCTCGGTACGCCTGCTCGGCCCCGATCCGCTCGTGGCCAGGCCGGATGGCGCCACACTGCGCTCGCTGGCGAAGGGATTGCGCGTCTCGGTGAAGAACTTCCTTCTCGACCAGCGCAAGCTCGCAGGTATCGGCAACATCTACGCGAGTGAGATCCTGTTCCTCGCGCGCGTCTCGCCACGCCGCCAGGCCGGCCAACTGCGGCTTGCCGAGTGGTCCGCCATCGCGGCGCAGATCCCGCTCGTGCTTGAAGCCTCGATCGCCCGCATGGGCACCACTTTCAGCACCTACCGGACGATCTGGAACGAGCCCGGCGAGTACGGCGACCAGCTGCTGGTCTACGACCGCGCAGGGCGGCCCTGCACGAGCTGCCGGGGCTTGGTGAAGCGCCTCGTCCAAGGCGGCCGAGCCACTTTCTGGTGCCCGGTCTGCCAGCGGCCCGGCCGTCGGGGGGTTGCGACGGCCCGCTGAGGTCCCAGAGGGAGAGAAATGCTGGTATTTCGAGGAGTCCCGCCGCCCGCCTGTGAAGCCCTTGCCAAAGTGCAGGGGGCCAAGCAGTTCCTTATTGAAGCACACGGCCCCGGGACAGTACCTTGACGGTAATCCTGCTTCCTCTTCCGGTACCCGCGGCGCGTGTTCCCGTCCTCGCCGGTGCCTCTGCCCCATCCTGGAGCTGAAATGATGTTCAACACCCTGGGTCTTCCCGCCCCGCTGGTGCAGGCGGTGCGTGCGGCTGGCCTCAACGAGCCCAAACCGATCCAAGCCAAAGCCATCCCCGTCATCCTGCAGGGCAACGACCTGATCGGCAACGCCCAGAGCGGCTCCGGCAAGACCGCCGCGTTCCTGCTGCCGAGCTTCGCCCGGCTTCTCGATGGCCCGCAGAAGCTGCGTGCGCTCGTGCTCACCCCCACCCGAGAGCATGCCAGCCAGGTCGAGGCGCACGCGCGCGACTTCGCCCGTTTCACCGAACTTCGCATTGGTCTGGCGCATAACGCTGCGCCCATCGCAGTCCAGGAGCGCGTGTTGCGCGATCCGGGCGTCGATGTGCTGATCGCCACGGTGGACCGCCTGCTCGAACTTCATGGGCGCAAGGCGCTCACGTTCGAGGACGTCGAGATCCTCGTGCTCGACGAAGCCGATCGCATGGTCGACATGGGGCAGGCCGGCGAGATCCGCAAGCTCCTCAAGCTGCTGCCCGAGACGCGACAGACCCTGTTGTTCAGCGCCACCATGCCGGCCGAGCTGAATCGCCTGGCCAAGGAAGCGCTGATCGAGCCCGTCAAAGTCGACCTCACCACGCCCGCGCCCGCCACCGGCATCACACACGCGATCTATCCGGTTCCCCGGCATCTCAAGATCGAGTTGCTCGACCGCCTCCTGAGCCGTTCGGGCGAAGTGCGAAGCACCATCGTGTTCACGCGTCAGCGCGAAGGCGCTGACCGGCTGGCCCGGCAGTTGGAGCGCCGCCACTACGTGGCCGCGACGCTGCATGACCACAAGAGCCAGACCGAACGCGAGCGCGCGATGGAGGACTTGAAGCGCAGCCGCCTGCAGATCGTGGTCACGACGGATCTCGCCGCGCGCGGCCTCGAGCTCGCCGGAGTGGCGCATATCGTGAACTTCGATGTGCCGCCCTCTCCCGAGGACTACGTCCATCGTATCGGCCGCGCCGGTCGCCCCGACGCACAGGGCGACGCGTTCACGCTCATGGCGCCAGAAGAGCAGCGTCACCTCGCCGCGATCGAACGCTTCGTCGGCCGCGCCATCCCGCGCGTGCTATTGCCGGACTTCGACTACGGCCTCAAGGCGAACCAGCTGAATCAGACCGCGATCTACGATGACGAGCGCGTCCGTGCCGCCCGGCGCGCAGCCGCGCTCAAGGGGATGCCGTCCGCGGGGTCACGCGCTGGTGGCAGCGGCGCGAATGGCAAAGCGCAGCCAGTCGGACGCACGCGGACTCTCGCGGCCGCCATGGCGCGCACCAAGCCCGTGGTGAGCAAGACGCTGTCGGTGGCGGCCAAGCTCAAGCCCAGGACCGTGGTGGTCAAACCGATCGCGGGCAAGCCGGTGGCCCGTGCCGTGGTCGCCCCCAAGCCTGCGGTGGCAGTCGCCAAGCTGAAGCCGGCGATCAAGCCTGCCGTCAAGCCTCGCCCGAAGAAGTGAGCTGCGCGCGCACCCACTCGTAGGCCGCTTCGGCGCCCGCGGCATCTTCCGGTGCGATGTTCAGCTGATCGGGGCCACCTCCGCCTTTGCCGTGTGAGGTGGCGAGCAGTCCGGGCAGCATCGCCTTCAAGTCGATGGCACTGCCCTTGGGCTTGCCCACCACCAACGCGGGCGCGGGCCGGGCGGTGGCGCACACGACCCATGGCGCACCCGCTTCGAGCGCCTGCACGACGAATGTGCGGATCTCTTCGCGCGCCCGCTCCGGCCACCACACCGCCACCCCGCGCGGAGAGGCCCGCAGCGCCGCCTGAGCTTCTTCGGCGATCAGCCGCGCGCTGAGTTCGGCCAGCCTTTTGCGCAGTTCATCGCGCTCCTCGAGCCCGCGCTCCAGATGCGCGATCAGGTCGCGGTCACTGCAACTACGGCGCTTCGCAGCCTCGATCAGCGCCTCGGTGCGCCACGCGTGGTCAGCGACTGCCCGAACGCCGCACTGGAACGCCAGCCGCACATTCCCACGCACTTTCTCCCAGCCGATCACCTTCACGACACCAACCTCCGCGGTGCGGCGGGTGTGCGTGCCGCCGCAGGCGGAGAAATCCCAATCCGGGATCTCGACCACCCGGATCCGTCCGCTCACCTTGGGAGGCTTCCGCAGCGGAAAGCCGGAGATGCCCTGATCGTCCGTCCAGTGCAGTCGGATCTCGCGGTCCTCCCACAGCACCTCGTGCACGGCCTGCTCGATGCGTTCGATCGTGCGCCAATCCACCGAGTCGAGTCCCACCTCGATGACGCAGCGCTCCTCACCCAACGTCGAGGAGAGGGTCGGGACATCCAGCACGCGCTGAAGCGCGGCCGAGAGCACATGCTGGCCGGTATGCTGCTGCATGTTGCGGAACCGGCGCACCCAATCGATCTCGCAGGCGAGATCGCTGGCTTCGGGCAGCCGATCGACCACGTGCCAAACACGGCCCTCGTCCTCAGCCTGCACATCCACCACCTGAGCCTCACCCAGCCGGCCATGGTCGGCGGTCTGTCCGCCACTCTCGGGGAAGAACCAGCTCTCCTCGAGTTCCACCGCGGGGCGCCCCGCATGCTCGCCCACCGCCGCGACGCGACCGACGAACGCACGCGTGTAACCATCGTCGTAGTATCGCCGCACGGAGGACACCGCGCTCACGCTCCGCCCCGCGCGACGCCGTAGCGCTTGAGCATGCGCCACATCGTGGTGCGCGAGATGCCCAACTGCCGGGCCGCTTGGGTGGCGTTCCCGTCGAAGCTGGCAAGCACGCGCAGAACGTGCTCTCGCGTGACCTCCTCGAGCGAGCGGTCATCAATCAGGGCGGCGCTTGAAGCATGGGAGTCCGGCGTGCCCACCGACAGGTCCTCGACGTCGGCCTCGCCACTGCCCAGCAACCGCGGGGAACGAATCGACGTGGGCAACTCGGCGGCGCTCAGCGAATCGCTTTCGCTCACCGCGACCGCATGCTCGATGGCGTTCTCCAACTCGCGCACGTTGCCCGGATAATCGTATCGCTCGAGCAATCGCATGGCCTCGGGCGCGAAGCGCGGCACGGGGCGGCCGAGTCGCTTGGCGGCGCGGTCAAGGAAGTACGACGCGAGCAGCCCGATGTCCTCCTTGCGCTCGCGCAGCGGCGGAAGCTCGAGCTGCACGACATTCAGCCGGTAGTACAGATCGGCTCGGAATCGACCCTCGGCGACCATCTGCTGCAGATCGCGATGCGTCGCCGCCACCACCCGCACATCCACCAGACGCGGCGTGTTCTCGCCCACGCGACGCACCTCGTTGTTCTCGAGCGTGCGCAGCAGCTTCACTTGCGTCACGAGTGGCATGTCGCCGATCTCATCGAGGAACAATGTCCCGCGGTCCGCTTCCTCGACCAGCCCGGGCCGGTCGCTGTTCGCACCCGTGAAGGCACCCTTGGCGTATCCGAACAGTTCGCTCTCGATCAACGACTCGGGCAGCGCGCCGACGTTGACCGGCACGAACGGCCCCTGCCCACGCTTGGACAGCACGTGCAGCGAGCGCGCGATCAGCTCCTTGCCCGTGCCACTCTCGCCCAACAGCAGCACCGCGCTGTCCGTCGGCGCGACCCGGCTGACCAGGCGGAGCAGGCGCTGCATGCGCTGGCTCGCGCCGACGATCGGGCTGAGGATCAGCTCGGCGGGCTTCGCCGTTCGCGAGCCACGACCACGCGCGGCGTCGAAAGCGCTTGGCTCGGTGCGATGGGGAGTCAGGGATGGCCTCGTTCCAGTTCGAGACGGTCGGGCGGTGGCGCGTGCATGGCGTCTCCGGCGCGCACGGGCCCACAATACCGTTTCAGAATGGCACAGGGTGCGAAAGCGGACAAGGCCCGCCTGCCCGAATCGTGCAGGTGGCTACTGCTGGCAACGGTTCAAGAATCGTCGAAGCTCAACCCTTGGGACTGGGATCGCCCTTGGGTCCCGCGTCAGTGCCCTGCTCCGCCTCGGCCTGGACCAGACGTAAGTCCGGGCGTCCACTGGCTCCCGCCCACGGGCCCCGCACCACGTTCGCGGGCTGCTCTGCCGCCGCGTAGTTCGGCCCCACCTCGATCATCGGGACATCGATCTCCTCGAGGCGCAGGTAGAAGAACGTCCACGCGTATTGGATGATCGGGAGGATCGCGAACACCACGTACAGCGCGCCCTTCACGTAGGTCTCCCAGCCGGGGCCTGGCGCTGCAAGGTAGAGCAGCGGCGCGAAGAAGCAGATCCCGAGCACGATGACGACCGAGATCACGATCATCTCGAGCCAGCGCTCGAAGCGGCCCTCGGTGAGATGGAACGACCGGCCGAACGGGGCGAACGGGCCGCCATCCCGCAGCACGACCGTCTCGGTGGCCATGCTGAACTTGAAGCTCGTGTACAGAACTGGAAAGACCAGGAAGAAGCTGCTCACCGAGAAACTCAGGTTGCGCAGGAACTCGGTCACGAACAGCGCCGGCACGCGCGCCAATCCCTGCCGATAGCAATCGAGCACCGGAGCCGCATGCCGGCCCTCGGGCGTGTTGAACACTGAACGCGCCCGGAAGCGAAGCATCGCCGAGATCAGCAGCCAGCTGAAACTCTGGCCCACGAGCGAGATCGCGGTCACCAGTGTGACCTGCGTGAGTCGCTCGCGGCTCTCCTCAAGGGGTGGCAGCAGCGCCAGCGCGAGGAACCACGGCGTCTGCAGCAGAAGAGGCACCACCAGCGAATGGAGCGCGTCTCGGCGCACAGCAAGATCGAACGCGAGAGCGAACGCGTGGCGGGAGGAGATGGGCTGGCGGCGGTGGTGTGGTGACATGGTGGGTGGCGCGTGCTGGCGCGCTGGAGCCGGACACTATGGGGCGGCAGATGGAGTGTCAACGCGACATCCGATTGACCCATGTCAGGCGGGTTCCTATGCTCGCAGCCCATGAAACGACTCTCCCACCTCGATGCCAAGGGCCGTGTCCGCATGGTCGATGTGAGCGCGAAGTCCGTCACTGCGCGCGAGGCGGTCGCCCGCGGCCGGGTCCGCATGACTGCCGCCACGCTGCGCTTGCTACGCGCGGGCCGAGGCCCAAAGGGCGACGTGCTCACAACCGCGCATCTGGCGGGCGTGCTCGGCGCCAAGCGCACCGGCGAGTTGATCCCGCTGGCCCACCCACTCGCGCTGGACGGCGTGGAAATGGCGTTCGCGTTCGCGACCCGACCGTCCGCGGTCACCATCGAGGCGCGCGTCCGCACCACCGGCCGTACCGGAGTCGAGATGGAAGCGCTCACCGCGGTCGCGATTGCGGGGCTCACGCTCATCGACATGCTGAAGGCGGTGGACCGGACGCTCGAACTCACGGACGTGGCGCTGTGGGAGAAGCGCGGCGGACGAAGCGGTGAATGGCGGCGCGAGTCGCGAACGCCCCTCGCGCGAGCCGTGACTCGCCCACGCTCCAGCCGATGAACGCTCCCGAGCCCCGCTTCCTGTCGTACGCCGAAGCGCGCGCGCGCGTCCTCGCAGCCGTCACGCCACTCCCGATCGAAGAGCGACCGCTGGTTCGCACGGCGGGCCGGGCCCTGCGCCGCGCGCTCGACGCGCCGCATGCGCTGCCCCCATTCCGGAACTCCGCGATGGATGGGTTCGCGGTCCTTGCGAGCGATCTCGCGAGCGCGAGCGCCGCGCACGAGGTGATGTTGCCGGTCCCTGGCGTCTATGCCGCGGGCGCGGCAGTGAACCAACGTCTTCAACCGGGCACCGCGGTCCGGATCATGACGGGCGCTGAGGTGCCCGAAGGCGCCGACGCGGTCGTGCCGTTCGAGAACTGTCGCCGCAGCGACCCCGGCGTCTCCCCCGAGAACGTCACTTTCACGAGTCCTATCGCCGTGGGTGCGAACGTTCGCGAAGCAGGCGCGGACCTCGCGGCGGGCGCGCGGGTGCTGCCGGATGGGCATGAGCTATCGCCGCACGATCTCGCGCTCCTCGGTTCGCTCGGCTTCGCTCGGCTGCCCGTCTCCCCACGCCCGCGGGTGGCGGTGCTCAGCACCGGCGACGAGCTACTCGATCTGGGCGACGCACTGCGACCCGGCGCCATCCGCGACAGCAACCTGCCGATGCTGAGCTTGCTGTGCGAGCAGGCGGGAGCGCTTGTCGTGGTGGCGGAGCGACTCCCTGATGACGCCGCCCGGGTCGCGAGCCGGATCACCGAGGTCCTGGCCGTGGCCGACGCGGTGCTCACAATCGGCGGCGTCTCGGCCGGCGACCATGACCCGGTCAAGCAGGCGCTCGCGAGGCTGCCCGGTATCGAACTGTGGCGCGTCGCGATGCGGCCGGGCAGGCCGCAGGCGTTCGGCACGCCGCACGGACGGGTGTTCTTTGGATTGCCCGGGAATCCCGCGTCGGTCGCCTGCGTGTTCGAAGCCCTCGTGCGACCGGCCCTGCGACGTCTGGCAGGCCACACGCAACTGGACCGACCTCGCGTTCCCGTCCAAGTGACCGAGCCGATCGAATCGCGCGCAGGTCGCACCGACTTCGTGCGTTGCCGACTCGCATGGCGTGACGGCGCGCTGTGGGCGACGCCCGCGGGCGCACAGATCTCGGGACACCTCACGCCGCAATCGCGCGCACATGCGTTGCTGGTGGTGCCCGCCGAAACCGAACGCCTCGCTCCGGGGGACCGGGGCGAGGCGTTGGTTCTGCGACTTCCGGATGGGGCCGCGGGCTAGAGAAGCCCGGACACGCTGCGCTGCGCCAGCACCCACAGGTCCTGCGCCTGCAATCCCCAGTAGAGCGTGGCCGCCATGGTGAGCAACAGCGCGATCACCGCCGGGGCGCCCCAGCTGATCGCCACTGGCTCGCCGTCCGGTTCGCGCATGTAGAGCGCGACCGTGATGCGCAGATAGTAGTAGACCGAGACGACGCTATTGAGCACACCCGCGATCACCAGCCACATGAGCTCGGGGTGCTTCACCGCGGTACTGAACACATAGATCTTGCCCATGAAGCCCGCCGTGGGTGGGATGCCACCGAGCGAGATCATGAACAGCGTCATGGCGAGTCCGAGCAGCGGCTGGCGAAAACCGAGCCCCGCCAGATCGCTCACGAGCACGCGCTCATCGCGACCCCGGCCGAGCATGGTCAGCACGGCGAACGCGCCCAGATTCATGAAGGAGTAGACGGCGAGATAGAACACCGCCGACGCCGCACCGTCCGGGCCACCCGCGGCGACCGCCACCAGGATGTAGCCCGCATGCGCGATACTGGAGTACGCCAGCATGCGCTTGAGATTGTTCTGTAGCAGCGCGGTGACGTTGCCCACGGTCATCGTGAGGAACGCGGTGACGGCGATCAGATCGCCCCACTGCGCCTCGACCGGGCCGAGCGCCCGAAGCAACACTCGCAGCAGCGCTGCGAATCCCGCCGCCTTGGCGCCCGCCGACATGAAACCGGTCACCGAGGTCGGCGCGCCTTCGTAGGCGTCCGGCGTCCACATGTGGAAAGGAACGGCCGCGACCTTGAACGCGAATCCCGAGAACACCAGCAGCGACCCGATCAACAGGAGCGGATTGCCGAGCAGCGTGGTGTCGGCCAGGAATGCGCCCATCTGCGCGAGGTTCGTGGTCCCGGTCGCGCCGTAAAGCAGCGCGATCCCATAGAGAAGAAAGCCCGAAGCGAAGGCGCCGAGCAGGAAGTACTTCAGCGCGGCCTCATTGGAATCAAGACGCGCACGCCGGAAGCCCACCATCACGTACAGCGACAGCGACATGAGCTCGAGGCCGAGGAAGATCGTGATCAGGTCATTCGAAGCCGCCATGATCACCATGCCGAGCACAGCGGATAGCATCAGCGCGTAGTACTCCGCCTGATTAATGGCCGTACGCTTGACGTAATCCCATGAGATGAGCACCGCGAGCACGCCGACGGCGCAGAACAGCAGGGTGAAGAACACCGTGAGTGGGTCGTGCACGAACATGCCGTCGAACAGCGACCGCTTGTCCCCCGCCACGCGGAATACGCTGTATCCCGCGATGCCGAACGTGAGCAGCGAAACAATGGCGCCGCGACTGCTGTTCGTCTTTGCGGGGAGCAGTTCGAGCAGCAGCAGCAACAGGCACCCAGCGGTCAGCGCGATGACGGCGCCCAACGCCCACCAGTCGACCGGCAGGAACGACGGCTGCGGCACGAGGTTCACTGGCCACCTCCTGTGGCATCGGTGGTCGTGGTGGCCGGTGCCGCTTCACGCACGAGCTGGCCCACGAGCCGACCCGCGGCAGCAGCCCGGTCATTCGTGAGCTGCAGCGTGCGGTCGAGCGCCGGCTGCATACGGTCGAGGAATGGCTGCGGCGCCACGCCCATCCAGAAGATGAGCATCAGCAAGGGTAAGAACACGAGACGCTCGCGCAGAGTGAGATCGGTGAGCTTCGCGTTCTCTTCGTGCGTCACCGGTCCGAACACGACGCGCTGGTACATCCACAGCATGTAGCAAGCCGAGAGGATCACGCCGAGTGACGCGACCACCGCCCACGCCATGTTGTGGCGAGAGGCTCCGAGCAGGACCAGGAACTCACCGATGAATCCATTCGTCGCCGGCAAGCCGATCGAGGACAGCGTCACCACGAGGAAGATCACCGAGAAGACCGGGATGACCTTCCAGAGTCCGCCGAAGTCGGAGATCTTGCGCGTGTGCCGCCGCTCGTAGATGACACCGACCAGAAGGAACAATGCGCCGGTCGAGACGCCGTGGTTCAGCATGGTCATCATCGAGCCCGCGAAGCCCTGCGGGTTCATCGCCATGAGCCCGAGCATGCAGAAGCCCATATGGCTCACCGAGGAGTAGGCGACCAACTTCTTGATGTCGGTCTGCACCATTGCCACGAGCGCGCCGTAAACGATACCGATGATCGCGATCCAGGCGATCCATGGTCCGCACTGTTGCAACGCGTTCGGGAAGAGCGGCATGGCGAAACGAAGGAACCCGTAGGTGCCCATCTTGAGCAACACCGCCGCGAGGATGACGGAGCCCGCAGTGGGCGCTTCGACGTGCGCATCTGGCAGCCAGGTATGCAGCGGCCACATCGGGACTTTGATCGCGAACGCGAAGGCGAACGCCAGGAACAGCCAGAACTGCTGGTCCGGGGCGATCGGCATCTGGTAGAACGCCTGCAGATCGAACGTGGCGACACCCGTCATGTTCTTCTGCATGAAGTACAGCCACAGGATGGCGATGAGCATGAGCACGCTGCCGGCCATGGTGTAGAGGAAGAACTTGACCGCGGCGTACACCCGACGCTGTCCACCCCAGATACCGATGAGCAGGTACATGGGGATCAGCATCGCTTCCCAGAACACGTAGAACAGCAGCAGGTCGAGACAGAAGAACGTCCCGAGCATGCCCGCCTCGAGCGCGAGAATGAGTGCAAAGAACTCGCGACCGCGCTTCTCGACCGAGTTCCAGGCGCCAAGCACGGCGATGAACGTCATGAAGGTGGTGAGCAGCGCGAGCAGTCCGCTGATGCCATCGACGCCCAGGTGATACTGCGCGCCGATCGCCGGGATCCAGTCGAGCCGCTCTTCGAACTGGAAGTGCGGCATGCCCGGGATCAAACGCCACCAAAGCGGCAGCGAGAAGACGAACTCGGCCGCCGCAGCGATCGTGGCCCACAGGCGGACCGAGCGCTCAGCGGAACGCGGCATGAGCGCGATGAGCGCGGCGGCCGCGAGCGGGAAGAAGACGAGGAATGACAGCCAGGGGATCGGCACTTACGACCTCAGGAAGTGGAGGAAGAGGGCAAGCACGCCGAGCGTGATGAACAAGGCGTAGGTACCCACGTAGCCGGTCTGGAACAGGCGAAGGATCGCCGACCCGCCTTCGAGCGTGTACCCGACTCCATTGACGATACCGTCGACGATCTTCTCGTCGAAGAAGCGCCACAGCCACTGCGACAGCCGGTAGATCGGCGACACCGCGATGGCGTCGTAGAACTCATCCACCCAGTACTTGTTGAGCAGAGCGTTGTGCAGACCCGAGAAGCGCTGCTGCAGCGCGGTCGCCATTGCAGGGTTCTGCAGGTAAGCGCGGAACGCCATGAAGATACCGAACGCGGCGATGGCGACGGACAGGCCGATGAGGCCCCACTCGGTCGCATGGGAAAGGTGATGCGCGGTGGCGTGCGGTAGGCCCTCCGCCCCTTCGAGGACTGGCCGCAGCCAGCGATCGAGGATGTGCCCGCCCTCTTGGAAGGGCAGCCCCACGAATCCGCCGATGATCGAGAGCAACGCGAGGATCGAGAGAGGAATGGTCAT